>JAABUX010004671.1_pt1 | contig 17221 bp, 17 predicted proteins | sample 5561851 | NCBI WGS metagenome assembly JAABUX01 (sample SAMN10711883, study PRJNA513361) | rock metagenome | isolation source: Antarctica rocks | place: Antarctica: Victoria Land, Richard Nunatak red sandstone | collected 2016-01-03 | reverse complement strand
TGGTTAATCTGCACTCCTTCGCGGGCGTGGGTCACGCGATGGGAAACTTGATCTGCGCCTTCTACAATAAAACGCCCCTTATCATCACAGCCGGGCAGCAGACCCGAGAGATGGTGCTGCTGGAGCCTACCTCACGCACGTACAGGGGTTATACGCACACTCGTGTCATGAGGGGCCACTTCGGCCGCGAGGGCCAACAATCGGTCGGCACAATAAGAAATGGCCTCGCCGGGGCCGGCATCGGCTCTTGGGCGTATCCAAGGTTCGTGCGCGTGGGGCGTGGAGTTCGGGTTTGACGCTCAAGAGCGGGCTGAAGCTGGCGAGCTTTCCAGATTCACGCAAGCGCCAGCCGGCTTTCCATGTTGAGTTCGTAGCGTCCGTATGGGTTCACATGTTCCCAGACAAGCGGGGTAAGGGCGCGAAGGTCGACGGGTGTCATTCGTCGCGACCACTGAGGAGTCGTGAGAATCTGCTGCATCATGAGCGTATTGATGTACACCATGCAGTTTTGTAACAGGTGCAGTGAGAGCATGCTGACTTCGTGGTCCTCGCGCCGGTTACTCGCGAGTTCGCCTCGCTTTGCGAAAAAGACAAAGTCGTTAGCGCCGTTCCATTGCTCGATGACGTTGAGGCCTTCGTTGATTTCGCGACGTAACGCTTGGGAATGCAGATAGCGACAGAGGAAGACGGTCTTAACGGCTCGGCCGAGCTCCGCGAGAGCCTTGTACGTTGGATGCGTCGCGTTGGTTCGCGTGAAGCGTCGAAGGATCGCTTCGGTTTGAGCGGTTCCTAGGCGCAGCGCTGTCGTGTACTTCACCACCTGGTCGTACTGTTGGCGGATCAGTTCCCAATCGATCGGCCGCGTAAGAACATCTTCGATGCGCTTGTACGCGTCGACTTTGGTGGCATCGGGCCGGTACAGCCGTTGGGAATGGATGGCCTTGAGCCGTGGGAGCAACTGGAACCCAAGTAGCCGACAGAATGCGAAGGCGACTTCGCTTTGACCGTGGCTGTCGACGTACTGCCGATCGACCTGCATTTCCGTGACGTGATGAATGACGCCCTCGATCATCGAGGCGACTTCCGATGACGACGGCGACTTGAGCTGCGAATGGATGCACACCGATTTGCGTTCGACGTGCCAGTAGATCATCACGCCGCGGCCACCGTAGCGCATGTGCCACTGCGTCGTGAGATTCTGATCCCAGGCACCGAAGTGCTTGGAGTCCGAAGCGCAGGCAGTCGTGCCATCTCCCCAAATCGTCGGGTTGCGCGCATACAGGGTCCCGTTCGTGACGATGGCGATTGCCTTGCGCAGTTGATCAGCGGTGATATATCTCCGGCGCACGTAGACGAGATCGCGATACGTTGCTCCATGATGCGCGGCGTTCATCCGCTGCAGTCCGGTATTCGTGCCGATGCCGTGTAGACAGAGCAACAGCCGCGGTCGAAGCACCTCGCGCTCGAGATTCTCGTATGACGTGACGCTGCGCAACTCGTCGGTGAAATTGAGTCGCAAGTCAGTCTCTTTGAGCATGTCGAGCAATGACGTCATGGGCCAGGCTTCGCTGAGCGCATTCTTCAATGCCGCGACGTTTTGCGGTTCGGCTTGCGCTTCAAGGGGCGAAAGACCAATCCAGCCCCCGGCTTTCTTGGTAATCCGGACGTCGGCGTTTCGCGGCAGGCCGTCATCGAAGGTCTGCAGCGCCTCGCGCATCTCGTCGCGCAAGCCCGTGATGAAGACTTCTGGATCGCGTGGGAGCTGCAGCGCTTCGTAGTACGCTTCCCGCTTTGCCTCGAAGTCTGTCGGTACGTCCTCGTCCGGGTTCCGATAGCGGTCAGCACCGGCGACGTAGATCTCCTTGCACCGCACCTGATGGCGCAGGGCATTGAGCGCGGCGATCTCGTAGGTGATCCGATTGACACGCGGCCGACGCTCAGCATCCTCTTCGATGACGGCATCACGCCAAAGGGGCGGAACAAAGTCCAGTGGGATCTGTTGGTTTTCCGGAAAGCTGCGTAGCTTGGTCCCAGCGTATAGTCTGATGACCTCGAGAGCGCGGATGACGGGGCGATGCACGGAGTTATTCGAGCGGAAGTCGAGCGTCTCGAGCAGCTGCGGCACCATACGGCGATAGTGCGACTTATACGAGCTTCGGATGAATCTGCGCAGCGTGTTGCGAAAGCCTGGTCCCGTCGCCTTCCATTCCTTGACGAGGTCGCGAAGTGTCGCTTCGCTGACGATCGGGAAAACGACGTCGCGCACGACCTCGTCCGGATGCTCGAGTGTTGCGTCGGCGAGCTGGAACAGGATGTTGGTCTTCCCTGTCACACGTTTGAGGTCGTCAAGCAATATTTCGCTGACGCGGCGATCGGCTTTGGCGTTGATACGGTGAATCGTCTCGATGAGCAGGTCCGTGAGCGCGTCGGTAATTGCGCGGCCGCGCAGATACGCGAAGGCGGCAAGCCACGTAAGACGGGCTTCCTCTGGATGCCGCCGCAATTCCCAGGGCGTTTCGACGACGACGCGCTGGCGGTAGAGTTCAAGTTCATGCGGACGGGCGTGCGCGAAGAGATCGTCAGGGAGTTCGAGGCTGCGGATAACCGCAAGCTTTTCCATCTCCGCACGGATGCTCTTAACGCCGATACGCCCAGGGTCACTGCGCAGCGTGTTGATGACCGCTCGAGTCGATGCTTCCTCGTCGTCACCGTCTTCCTCCGGTGGACGCAGAATCGCGTCAAGCCGTGTGCGAGAGAGCGTTGAAAGCCGAGCGTAGGTCTCGTTGTAAAACCTCTCCTCGTGGGCGCGGACGGCGCCTCGGACAATCCGGTCGACACGATCTGGCGCGGGCGGCTCAAGCGATCGGCGTCGGCACTCGAGCTCGAGCACCTCGGTCAGGTGATCGCGATTGCGACTTTCGACGATGGCGTGATCTCGAAGCCAGTTTGTGAGCTCTTGGGCGTCTTCAATCGTCGCCTCGCGGAAACCGAAGAAGGCGCGGATCTCGGCACGATAGCGTTTGATCGTCCGGTGTAGCTCGGCAGCGGCGCCACGTATGATGACGATGTCGACGCCAAGTTGCTGCGCAAGATACGCGACAGCGCCGCGATCGAGTTCAGCAATCGATGTCGGGAAACGGGCGAATATCCCGAAATATTTTAAGAGCAGCGCGAAGCTGAGACGGTTGACAGCACTTTTCGCGGCGATCTTGGCATGCTCGGCCGGGGAAAGGGTCCAACGATCGTGAGATTCGTCGACGTCGAGATGCATAACAAAACCGTCCTATGCGGCCGACCACGCGGCACAATAAGACTCAGGTCTCAAAACCATAAGGTGGCCGACACCGATGGCGTCTTTCTGACGACCGCCTGGGACTCATTGTGAGGGCGTTCGTCGGCTACTGGAAGCCTAGTGGCCGAGCTTGCCTTCTTACTTTCGACTTGTCCGCGAGAGGCCCGAACGCGCGCCTCGATCGCAACGCCGAGCCGGAAGCAACGTCAAACCGGCAATTTAGCCGTCAGAGACCGAAGTGGCCCCTCATGACACGAGTGTGCGTATAACCCCAACACCTCGAGCGTGAACTCGAACGCATTGATCGGGCGCCGAGGGCGATGAGTCAGACGCACCCGAGGAACGCTCGACACGAGCGGTTATCAACACTTTGCGCTAAGACGCTGGCCGCGCCGGCGTCAACGGCATTCGCGACGAGATAGAGAAGCTCGACGTCATTCGCAAACTCGAACTGCCCGCGCACCTCTTCGACCACGCGCTCCCACACGAAATTGAGATGTACCGCCAGCGGGTCGCGGTCGAAGCACCGTACGAGCTACGCCGGCATCCGGAGCCGGCACGCCTGACGTGGCTCGCAGTATTCGCGTACCTGCGCGGCCGCGCGATAACCGATACGCTCACCGACCTGCTCGTCGACACGATTCACCGCATCAATGCGAAAGCTGACCGCCGCGTCAGTGAAGCGCTCATCGACGATCTCAAGCGCGTGACGGGTAAGACGAATCTCCTCTTTGCGCTTGCCGACGCCACGCTTGCGCAGCCCGACGGCGTGGTGTGCGACGTCGTGTTTCCGGTCGTCGGCGAATCGACACTGCGGGCGTTCGTCAAAGGTGGAAAGCAACGGGTCCGGCGTTCCGCAACACGCAGCGCGGATTCATCCGCAATTCGTACAAGTCGCATTACCGGCAGATGGTCCCGGAGCTGCTCGAAGCGCTCGACTTCCGCTCGAATAACGAAGTCCATCGCCCCGTCATCCGGGCGCTTGAGGTCATCAAGCAATACGCCGGGACCAAGCTGCACAACTTTCCAGCCGACGAAAATGTGCCGCTGGACTTCGTGCCGCCGCTTTGGCGCGACGCGGTCGTTGAGGATGAGGTCGAGGGCCGACCACGGATCAACCGCATCACCTACGAGATCGCCGCCCTCAACGCGCTACGCGAGTATGCTTATGTTTTCAGCGTCTGCGCGCTCGTTTTTCTAGCGTCGATTCCGCTGGTATTACTGCTATCGAAGCCGAAGGCGTCTGCGCCGGCGCCTGCGGCTGGGCGTCGTCGATTAGCGAAGCGACGGGTAGGCAACAGGACTCGGCTTGCGGCGAGCGCAACGCCAAAATGCCGTCTGGAAAACCGGCAGCGTATCCGTAGAAGCCAATACGGCCGTGTGGTCCGAAACCGATTAAGGCGCGAAGCGTAGAGGTGTATCGACCATGGCTACCAGCTGGACGTTGTCAAGCTCCGATGCTCTCGATCCGCAGGCTCGGACGTTACTCATCGACTTCGCAAAGCACCCGGCGCAGTCGCTTGCCGTCGACGACGTCGCTTACGTCGCCGCTTTGCGCGCCAACTTCCCGGAGTTCTTGCGGTTGGCCGGGGAGCCGGAGCCGCTCGCGAGCGTCGAGCAGGCGTTCGCTAGAGGCCCGCACGGCCCGATAGAACTCCGGATCTACCGACCGGAGATGCTTGCCGTCCCGGCGCTGCTCGTATGGTTTCACGGCGGCGGATATGTTGCCGGCGATTTAGATACGTATGACAGTCCGGTACGCGCCCTCGCGAACCGTTGTCGCTGCACGGTCGTAGCGGTCGCTTACCGCCTCGCCCCCGAGAACCCGTACCCTGCCGGCATCGAGGATGCATATGCCGCACTTCACTGGGCGGGCGCCCGTGCGCAGAAACTCGGCGCTCGAGCCGTCGTTGTCGGCGGCGACAGCGCCGGCGGTCTGATCGCGGCGGTGGCGGCCATGTTGGCGCGTGATCGAAGCGGTCCCACCGTCTCCTTGCAAGTGTTGCTCTATCCGGACGCGGACGCGCGCCCCGGCTTCCATTATCCGTCTTGGCAACAATACGACGGGTGCCTTTTGGATCGAGCCGCTAAGGATCGCCAGCTTGCAATCTACTTGCCCGCGTCAGTCGATCGCACGCAGCCGCACGTTTCGCCCGCGCTCTGCGCTCCCGAAGATTTACGGGGCTTGCCTCCAGCTTTAATCGTGACCGCGGAATTTGACCCGCAACGCGACGAAGGTGAAGAGTACGCGACGCGCCTTCGGGACGCGGGCATCGCCACGTCGCTTACTCGATATCCGGGGATGATTCACGGGTTTTTCCAGATGGCGGGTAAACTTACCGCAGGCAAACAGGTAATCGAGCAAGTCGCAGCAGCAATCGCGCGAGTCGGAGCAAACCCGGTTTCAGTCAGCCGTCCGAACACTCGCTGCTGACTTGCAGTGGCGGCTAAGTTCGCATAACGTCGTTCTCACTCGAGCATTTGCCACCGACCGGCCGACGCACTCTTCAACGCCGCCTCAACGAATGCGAGCGCCCGACGACCAGCTTGTGCCGACGGATAAGCATGCGATTCCGTCGATGAGTCGACTGCGCCGTCTCTCGAGATGGCTACATAGAACAGCGCGAGCACGTCGCGTAACGCGCCGGTCCAACCGTCGCTGACGCCGTCCGGAGCCGAATCGGGACCAGGAAAATCTAAGGCGTCGGCTGCGGTACGATGAATGATCTCCGTACGATCGCGGCTGCCGATCCAGAGTCGGTCCGCACCGTCCTCGAGATTCCACCCTAGCGTGCCGGCCGCGCCAGATAGCTCCAACGTTAAGTAATTCTTCCGTCCGGGACTGACCTGGCTGAGCACGCATGACGCCATTCCGCCGCTTGCGAGCCGCATCACGACGATCGCTTCGTCTTCGGTATCGACGGTAGTTTCGGTCGTAGGACCGGTGAAGGACTGATACGTGGCAACGTCCCCGATCGGGCGACGCCGAACCGGAATGGCCGTTCGCGTTTCGGCAAACACTTCGGCGACCCGTCCACCCGTAACGAACTCCATCAGGTCGAACCAGTGACTGCCAATGTCGGCGATCGCGCGCGAGCGACCGGATTCGGTACTATCAACGCGCCAATTGTAGTCGGACGGTTCGCTCAACCAATCTTGAAGGTAGCCGCCTTGCGCCATGAGCACCGGACCGATGCGGCCCACCGCGACAAGCGATCTCGCACGACGAACCATCGGATATCCGCGATAGGTGAACGCCACGCCGAGGTGTCGCTTCTGTGATGTCGCGAGCTCGGCCATCCGGGCCGCACCTTCCGGATCGAGCGCCATCGGCTTCTCGACCATCACGTGCTTTCCCGCGGCCAGCGCTGCTAGCGTGATCTTCTCGTGCGTACGATTCCGCGAACAGACATGGACGACGTCCACGAGTGGATTGACGAGCACTTCGTCAAGGGACGTCGTCGCCTGCGGCACGCGTAGGCGCTGCGCGCATGCTGCGGTTCGGTTGGGATCCGACCCGACAATCGCGATCACTTCCCCGTACCCGGTCCGTCGGATCGCTTCGACGTGATGAAGCGCGATGAAGCCCGTCCCCACGATTGCGGTTCGCAGTGGTGCAGCGATCAGGGCGCGACCATCGCTATCGCACGATGCGCGTGACTACTCAGAGTCGCTAACGCCTTGGTGGGATGTGAGCATAGGCGCATCCTGCCCACGCAGGAACGCGTGATCGACGAGCGCGCGAGCCTCGATGCCGCGCTTGTCGATGAAGCGCACCGCTCCTGTTTCGAACACCGCCTTCGTAACTCTGCCGAACTCAGGCGGCGTGGAAGCGACGCCTTGTATATAATTAAGTCTGATTGGCGCACCGTGGGCGGCATGAAATGCAGTCGGGACGCCGTCGGCGGACAGAAAATTCGGTTCGACCGAAGCGTTCCAACCCTCACCGAAAAACGAGCGGGTATCCTCAAGGCCGAGACAATTCTCGCGGCCGTTCCAAGGTGAAGCATGCCGTCCGTGATTGGCCATCCAGAAAAGCGTGAGCGGAAATTCGTCGGCGTTCTTAAGAGCGAACCAGAGGTAGCCGCGCGTGGTAAAGGTTGCCGTCACCCAGGCAGGCTCTCCGGTCGGTATAGATACGCAAGCAAGTGCATCGGTGTATCCCCGGCGGGTCGGAAACGCGTCGCACGCGCCGCTCGCCGGCTCTTTAAAAATCAGCGGTACGGCATTCAGCTTCTCAAAGCGCTCTTTGACTGCGAGGGCGTAGTAAGAGCGCTGCTTCACCGGATCGCCGAACGCCGTCGGCCAAGTGTAGCCGAAACGATACGCCGACAGGCCCACCAGGACGGTCTCGTGCTCCTCCGGCATCGCTAGCGTCGCATGATGGCCGGCGGGAAAGGCTTCACCAAAGTCCTCAAGCTCGTGCTGCATGTAAACTGCGGTGTGGCCGTCGCCGAGGAAGATCCGCTTAGTAACGATGCCACCCGGGTGCGTCGTCCTCATATGAAATTCGAACGACTTCACACCTCCGGCGGATCGACTGCCTCCGAATTGCCAACGCTCGAAGCTCGGCTCGCCGTGCAGCATACTCCGAACCTCACCACGCGAGCTTGGATTGCCGAAAGGTAAGCAGAAGAAATCACCGCGGATGAACTTCACACAAGGTTCGTCGGCAGGCACCTCGAGATCGTCGGCACCCCACGGGCTAACGTAGTAAGGCTCGACGCTTCCGTTCGGCAGCGAGAACGTTACGGGCGCCATGTGACCGCCGTCCTGTGTGAGCGCGATTCGAACGCTTCGGTTCTGAAAGATCCAAGAATCCTTTCCGACGATGCGCGTGATGTCGACGGTCGCCAAATCGGTGCTCGACATTACGCGTTGCGCGCCTCAACGTCATACGCCGTTCGCCCCGGCGGCTGGCCGCCGGGTGACGGGTATAAGAACAAGATCTTCAGCGGCGTCGCACCCGTATTGCGAAAGCCGTGCGCTCCGCTCGGCCCGGCCGGACTCAGGACTGCGCCGCCCGGCGCGATCGGCACTTCATCACCGCGACAATCAATTGCGACGCCCGTTCCGGACAGCACGTACTGAAACTCGAACACCGGGTGAAAGTGCAACGGAATCCGATCTTCAATCGAAACGATGCCACCGAAGCATTCGGTTCCGGCGACTTCATGATCGACGAGGAGACCGACTTGCGTCCCTGGATAATCGGCCGGCGGCCGCCGCATGTCTTCGGGCGGCCGATAGACGGAGAGCGGGCCGGTCGGTGCGGTCCCGACGCCTTCGAACTCAGTGCGACCCGGCGGCCTGCCATCGGGCGACGGATACAGAAACAGAATCTCGAGCGGGACCGCGCCCGTGCTGCGAAATCCGTGCGCGCCACTCGGTCCGGCGGGGCTTAAAACGGCGCCGCCGGGAGCTATCGGGATCTCATGGCGTTGAGCGTCTAATGAAAGCCCGGTGCCCTGTAGCACGTATTGAAATTCGAAGACCGGATGGTAATGCAGCGGGATCTCTCCGTTGATTGCAACCACGCCTCCGAAGCACTCGGTTCCGGCGACGTTACGATCGACGAGCAAGCCGACGTGAGTTCCCGGATAGTCCGCTGGTTGCGCTTGCATCTGGGCGGCGCAGCAATACACCGACATCGGGCCGCGGGTTAAGTCTCTGTCATTCATGTGGTTACACTTTCAGAGGCGCGAATGCGAATGAGCGTTTGTCTATCGGTTGCCGCTCGATGCTCACGTCAGCTCCTCTACCGCAAGATCGCGATCGCGGGGTCGCAAGAAGCGACTTCGCAGCGTTGTAAATCGCTTGCGATTAGCGAGCACGTCGGCCGCCGCACTGAGCAGCAGAAGCGATCCAGTCGCCAAGTCGATTGCAAACGGCGATACATTGAGGATGTCGAGTGCATCCGCCATTATCGTTAAGAACGTTACACCCAAGAACGTTCCGGGGATCGAACCCTGGCCGCCGTATAAACTCGTGCCACCGACGACGACGGCGGCGATCACTGTCAACTCCGCCCCGCGGCCAAGATCGATCGAGGCGGCATTGACTTGCGCCGTAATGAGCAACCCGGCGATGACCGCCATGATGCCGGAAAGGACGTAAATTTTTGTGAGGTGCCGTTCGACGACGATACCGGAACGGCGCGCTGCTTCGGCATCGGTTCCCACGGCGATCGTGTAACGACCGAAGCGAGTTTTCGTCAGAAGGAGGTGCAGGACGATGTAGACGATCAGCGTCACGATCGTCGGGGTCGGGATTCCGTACAGCGAACCCTGCCCGAGAAAACGAAAAGCGGCCGGAAAATCCTGAGCGATGGTGCTGCCTGATCCGTTCGAATACAATTCAACGCCACCGCGAACAGCGTACAGCGTTCCGAGCGTGATGATAAGCGCTGGAATCTTCAAGTACCCTATCCCGGTTCCGTTGATCCAGCCGATAAGTGCGCCCGCGAATAGCGCGCCGGCGATTGCGAGCGGTACCGGAACGTGCGCCTGCATCAGCAGTCCGCCGGCTCCTGCTCCAAGGGCGAGTACGGAACCTACCGAAAGGTCAATGCCACCCGCGATCATTACAAACGTCATGCCCGCCGCCATTAGACCGATCTGGCTAAACTGCACGGCGATGTTACCGAGATTTGCAAGGGAGACGAAGTTTGGCTGAAATGCCGTCACGCCGGCGACAAGCAACACGAGAAGCACGACGAGGATAATCTGCCGCAGCTGAAACTGCTTTACTAGATTAGCCACGCGGCGGCTCATGGCCAAGCGTCGCCGCCGCGTCCGCCGCGCGACCGGGGCTGCCGAACGTCATGAGAGCGACGATTTCATCCGCCGACGTCTGTCCGATCAACCGGTCGCCGACGATCCGTCCGTTTCGCATCACGATGACACGATCCGAGACGTCGAAGATGTCGTCGAGATCGTGGCTCACCACGATCACGGCGCGTTCGGGACTTCTAAAATTCGTGATGACCCGCAGCACCGCATTGCGCTCTTGCACGCCGAGTGCCGCCGTAGGCTCGTCAAGAATGCAGACGCCGGCCTCAAATTCGACGAGCCGCGCGATAGCGACGATCTGCCGCTGGCCGCCGGATAATCCTCGAACCATCCTCGACGCGTCGAGCCGGACGCCAAGGCTGTCGAGTAAATTCTGCGCCCGGCGCTCCATGCTACGGTCGGATAACCATCCGATGAAGCCCGGCCTGATAACGGGCTCGCGACCGAGAAAGATGTTACCCTTCACGTCGAGCGTTTCAATGAGGGCTAGTCCTTGGTACACGGTCTCAACCCCGGCGGCGCGCGCGTCTTTCGGAGTACGGAAGCGCACGCTTTCGCCGCGCAGCTGTATGCGGCCGTCGTCGGGTACGGCCGCTCCGGAGATTACGCTCACGAGCGTTGACTTGCCCGCACCATTCGCTCCGACCAGTGCGACAATTTGACCCGGATAGAAACTTACATTCACGCGATCGAGCGCGACGACGCCTCCAAAGCGGATCGTAACGTTGGAAACCTCAAGTAGCGGCGCCAGCGGCGCAGCGATCGTCATCAACCGCGCTCTAGGTCAAATATTCGGCGGCGGGCCGTCGTACTCGGGCACCATCAGCCACTTCTGTGCATTCGTTTTCGTCACGACGGTTTCTGGAATTGCGATCTGAGGACGCACCGCTTTGCCTTGGTGTGCGAGCACGATCGCCTCGACTGCAGTGTAAGCTTCTTTCTTCGGATACATCGCATTGCAACCGGTCAAGCCTCCTTTGAGAATGCTCCGCAGCACCTCGTAACCGCAGCCTCGCGAAACGACGACGAGGTGTTTGTTGACCGATTCGCCAGCAGCAAACGCCCCCAGGCCGTCCAAATCGAACGTGCTATAGACGCCGGCTAGATCCGGATTTGCCGCGAGAACGCTCTTGATCGACGTATAGCCCTTATCGCGATACGGTGTCGCTAGCGGGCGAGCGACGACTTTTACGGCCGAGTGCTTCTGCATCTCGTCCATAAATGCGGCATAGACGATGTGGCAGGTCGAGATAGTCGTATTGCACGTTGTGATTGCAACCTTCGTCTGGTTACCTATCGAATCGGCTAGTAGTTTCGTCGCGCCTGTCGTGCCCTCGCGATCCTGCGGAACGACGTTGGTGACGAGCTTGCCACTATTCACGGTCGTGTCGAACGTGCTGACGAGAACGTTTTGCTGGTTGGCTTTTGCAACTTCTTGCGACATCGCGCTCGAATCGACCGCCGACATAGCGATACCGATAACGCCTTTCGCTAGCGCGTTATCGAAAGCGTTGACTTGGGCGGTTAAGCCGGCGTCGCTATTACCGCTGCCGAAAACCACATCGACGTGATAATGGGCCGCCGCATCTTTACAACCTTGAATGGCTGCCTGCCAAAACGTCGCGGACGCATCTTTTACGAGGCACGCAACTTTGAGGGGGGCATCAGCAACCTGATTCTTGAGTGAGGCGACGGCTGGCGCAGAGATGGTTCCCTGGCGCTCGTCAGCCCTTGCATAGCCGCCGAGACACGTAGCGAACGCACCAGCCCAGAGCAATACTTTCGCACGCCGATTGAACATTCACAGTTCTCCATTCGATGGACGCGGGCAAACGTTGCGGCGTTCGCGACGCGCGTACGTCGTTCGAAGCCGCCGCGACGTTTTGCCGCTGTTCTGCATGTCGAACGTAAGTCCGCAATACCGAACATATTACGGACGAAATTTCCGGCTGTCAAGCGTGACGGCGAAACTAGCCTCCTCAGTATTGTCTGTGCCGCCACCAGTTCGTCGTATGCATTCGTCGGCAACGGAGCGAACCGCCATGCTTAACGTTTGCCGCCGTCTCGGTTGTGCGAGAGGGGCGCGCGTTGAAAGCGCGATCGCCGCAGTAGGGGGGCTTCCGCGCTTCAAAATCAATGGCGCGCTGAAGCTGATCATACCGACGGCAGTCTGTTGTTTGTCGGTATGAATGCCAAGTCGCGACTCACGGCGCAGCTCGTCGTGAAGATTATCTGCAGTGGGCATAAGGCCTGGAACGCCGGCCGCCGTTGCGGACTCCAGCATGAGAATGCTGCGGAGCGTGTCTAATGGCGTAGCGCTTAACAGCGCGCGGCCTGCCGCCGTCGTCCAGATCGGCAGATGTAATCCCACCTTCGGTGTCATCGGCAACAGAACCGAACCGCGGCGTACGGCGACAATGACGATATCGGCTCCATCGGCGATCGACATCGTGACCGTCTCCCCAGTCGCTTCCGGCACGGCTTCACAGGCATCGGCGAACACCTCCAGCAGACGTGTGCCGCCGACGAGAGGGCGCGCCAATTCGACCAGATGCCCGCCGAGCATGTACCGGCCCTCACTCGTGCGCGCGAGCAAGCCTTCTTCGATAAGCGCCAGACACAGGTCGGACATCGAACTTTTTGCCATATCGATTCGGCGAGCTAGATCGGTCGCCGACATCGCGGTGGGGTGCTGGGCCAGTTCGGTGAGGATACGGGCAGCTTTGATAACGGCCGGCGCCCGCGCCGAACCGTCGTCTTGTGGATCGCGGGTGCTCAACCCCATGGCGTATAGCCGTCGGCATTTTGCCGAGAGATCAACACGGTCGGTAACAGCCGCGTTCGCTGCGCCGGTCGTTCGCCTGCATGTAACCGCTGCGCGGTTTCGAGCGCGACGCGCCCGAGCAAGTCGGGATCCTGGGCGGCCGTTGCGATGATCGGCCCTCCGCCTAAGATCGACTCGACGGCCGCCGCCGAGCCGTCGGCGCTGACGACCACGGCCTTCGCTCGCCGCGCTCGCAGTGTCGCTGCGATGCCGAGCGAGGTCGGATCGTTAATGCCGAAAAATGCATCGATAGCGCCGCTCGTGCCGAGAATCGTTTGAGCGAGCTTCGCACCGCCTGCCGTACTATTATCACCGTCGAGCCGCGCTACGACGCGGATCTTCGGGTGGCTTCGTAGCGCACTAAGAAATCCCGAAACCCGATCGGCGTTTGCCGTGATCCGCGTACCGCCGACGATCGCGACGTTCCCGCCCCCGTTCATAGCTGCCGCAAGGTGGCGGGCGATTAGTTCGCCGGCTTGCGTATTGTCGGTGGTCACCGTTGCGTCGGCGCCAGTTGCACCGGCATTGACTGCGACGACTCGCGTTCCGCTTCTCTGAACACCTGCGACGCTATTTGCTATTCCATCGGAATCGACTGCGTCTAGAATGAGCGCATCGACTCGGAGATTGACGATATCGTGAAGCTGTTGGATCTGCCTTTCCAAATCTTGCCGCGCATCGCTGACATGTACAGCGACGTCGAGTTCACGACACTCCGCACGGACGGCGCGTACTTCAGCGGCAAAGAACGGATTTGTCAACGTTTGAACTGCGATAGCGATCCGGGTAAGGCGCGGCGGATGTAAAAGCTCGGCAGACGCGAGTTCGGCGATGCGGATACCGAGCCGGTAGCGGCCGTCATCGCTGCGGCGCAAAAGTCGCTCGTCGGTCAACGCGAGGCAGACGCTAAGTAAACTACTTTTCGGCGCTCCAACCGTTCGGGCGAGATCCGACAGCGATGCGCCGCCGTACGTCGCGGCCACCGCATTAAGAACGGCGGCCGCGCGACTCACCGCCGGCACTCGCGCAAGGCTGCCGTTGCCGGTATCCGGGATCACGCCTTCATGCTCGTCCGAAGTGACGGTCAGTGGATTCGAGCGACGATCACGACCGGGGTTCACGACCCGCGGCTTCGCTCCGGAAGAGTCATTCGCATGCGAGGCGGCCGCGCTTCGCAGTTCGTCCATATCCGCAAGTTCAGCTTGGTCACTTGCGAATCATTGTTCGGTAAGTCGGACAACGTTGCAACTTATTGAACGCTCAGTCCGCTACGATTGCCAGTCTCTCCCGCCATCTGTTACTGCGCGTTCAGTTGCCCTGCGTATCTTCAAGATTCAGTCCCGTCGGCCGATACGGGAGTACCGTTACCGCTAACGACATTATTTACGTTTAGCGTTGACCGCGATGTCTTCTGCAGCTACGAGGACGCGTTGCATCTGCGCGTGTTGGTTGAGGGCGATGAATTCAGCCGCCCGGACGATGCGTTGCGTCTGACGTCGGATGCGCAGATACGGTGCGGGCGCCATGCTGATGTGTCCGTGCTGATCGCGGACGACGACATTCGCGTTTCGCTTTTGCGCGCACTTGTCGGTTTCGATGCTGTCGGAATGGTGATACCGGCAGGGTCGCGTAAAGCCGCCGTCGCGCATGCGCGTTGCTGAGACGAAGACGGGGGCTTTGCTGCGGACGGTGGCGTGCGGCTGCTGCATTAGCGTCGACTTTCTTCTGCGCTTATTGGATATGGCAGTCGTCGAGTGCGACGAGGCCGAGGTAGGGCGTCCGCTGGTGGAACGTCCCGCTCACGGTGATGAGTCGTCCGTCGACGGCGGTTGCGGGCCGTTCCTTGAACTCGCAGCTGGGATCCGCGGTTGCGGCGGTCGCCGAAGCGCTTGTGAGGCGCAGTGTAGGGGACGTTGCGTCGAGCCATCCGAGCCATCCGAGCCATCCGAGCGATCGTGCGAGAACGACGACGCGTTCTCCGGCGTGTGTGAATCGTATTGGCGTTTGCCGGCGAGGCGTTGAGAAGCCGGTGGAGTTCATCATCGCTCAGAACGATCGGCGGGGCCGGCGCCGCGGCCGTTGGTTCTCCGCGAAGCGGTGCGGCCGCGGTCGCCGCGGCGAGGAGTGCGCCGGCGGTGCTAAGAGCTCGTGTTGTGCGTTGGGTCATTGAGGTCTGCTCCTTGCCCAGCGTGGTACGAAGATCGCATGCTGTTGTAAGTTTATCAAGGCGGTCTTTACAGCGTAAGGGTTCGTCGAGCTTTGACGTTCTAGAAGTGAATTAAAGGGGCTCCAAACGGGCTGGGACGCGCGCCATCGTTTGCCGGCGACTTGAAGCCCTTAGTTCGCTCGCGACGCGCACGTCGCGAGCTCTAATGTCTTTAAGTCGCCGCGAGCATAGTGCTCGCTAGCGCAATGTAGATTGCGCGGCAAACGATGGCGCGCGTCCCAGCCCGTGGATCGGCCACGGTCGCCGCGATTCGCCCCCGCGTACCGCGCGCACCGCCCGAGAGGCCTCGCTTGCCATGAGCGCCGCCCGAGGGGCCACGCGCTGTGCGCGCGTGCCCCGGAAGGGTCGCAGACCGCCGCGCGCGGCCGAGGGCCAAGCGCTACGTGGTTCGGTAGGGGTTTTGATCGGCTGGGAGGTCGTGCGGGGTGATTGCGAAGGTTCGTGCGTTGTAGAGGCTCGTGACGGCCTCGCGAAGTTGCGCGCGCGATTGCCCGCGATAGTTGGGCGCGCGCGCCTCGATGGCTTCACGCACGTCGCGCGCGGCCTCGGCTTTCACCCGGGCCTCTGCGAGCGCCATGTTGTGGAGGGTCTTGAGTTGGCCGGTCGTGTAGGCAGTAAAGTCCATGTGGTCGGCCTTTCTTTAGCGAGTGAGGGTCGCGGCGTGACGCCGCTCTTGGAGGAGGACCGAAAGAGCTTCGCCTGCGATCACCGGTTGCTCGAAGCACCGCTCCGCGATCTCGTCCTCGTCCAATTTCTTTAAACCGCCGATGAAGGCAAGGGCGCTCAGGCAGAGGCGGTCCTCTTCATCGGGCGTTTCGATGCGTTCGCACCTGGACGTGATCGGTCGCGCGTACTCCGCGCGCTCGCCAGGCCAATCTTGGTACGCAAGATCGTCGTCATCGAAGTCCAGGTCGTCCGCAGAATCGCGGCCATCGCGGCTATACACGTAGGGGTAATCCCAACGTTCGTGGTGCGCCGGAGAAACCGGCAAGGAATACGGAGTGAAAGTCTTCGACGATAAAGGAGTAGCGATCCATATCGACCCCAAGCCGTGCATTGACGCTCGCGAGGGCATCGGTGAAGCGTCGGTCGGGGCGCGTGCAGGCCGGCCATTGAGCCTCGAAAAGCTTGGGTTAGTTCGGAAGCGCCGACGCCGTCACGAAGGCGGAAGGCAATACGGGAGAGCGCGCCATCGCAAGTGCTCGACCGGCACCGCGTGGTCAGAGAACCCGGCATGCGCGCACGTTTCTTGCTCGGGAACCGGGATATCTCTGGGCCGACCACTGCGAGCAGTGGCCCGCACCGGGAAGGCGATGAGCCGTAGCCGGTGATGAACGACCCAGAGAAGTCAGAACTTCCCATAGTAGCGTCGAGATCGACGAACAACGCCGCTGGGTCGGCTGCGGAGTCGGTGGAGCGAAGGGGACGTGCCAAGGGAAACGCGATCGAGGCTACCACGCGCCGGACGCCGCGCCGGGAAAGCGTGCCACCAGGTCTGGACCGCGTGCGACAAACGGCAAAGGCAAATCGGAAATGCCGATTCACCGCCCTCATGCATCATGTTACGCTCGACCTACTCCGGCTATCGTACTTCTGGCTCAAACGGAATGCGGCAGTCGGAGTTGACGGCGTGACTTGGCGCGGGTACGGAGACGGGCTTGAGGACAACCTCAGCGATCTTCATGCTCGCGTTCATCGTGGCGCGCATCGAGCTTTACCATCGCTACGTCGGATGATTCCGAAGCCGGATGGTAGAGAATGCCCGCTGGGCATCGCATCGCTGGAAGATAAGATCGTCCAGCGTGCGATTGTCGAGGTTCTCAACTCCATCTACGAGACCGACTTTGTCGGCTTCTCGTATGGGTTTCGACCTGGGCGCAGCCAGCACGATGCGCTTGACGCACTTGCGTACGCGATTTGCTCCAAGAAGGTGAATTGGGTCGTCGATGCCGACCTGCGCTCGTTCTTGGATCGATGTTCACAATGCCCCCCGGTTTATGATGTGCGGTCGAATAGAACGGGATGGTCGTTAAAAGCCTTAATTCTCAAGCCTTTTCGTCTCCCTTGGTAGAGCAGTACGGCATCGA
>JAABUX010004670.1_pt1 | contig 17224 bp, 19 predicted proteins | sample 5561851 | NCBI WGS metagenome assembly JAABUX01 (sample SAMN10711883, study PRJNA513361) | rock metagenome | isolation source: Antarctica rocks | place: Antarctica: Victoria Land, Richard Nunatak red sandstone | collected 2016-01-03 | reverse complement strand
AAAGGCTTCACGCTGCGTGCGCTGCGGCTCCGCAGCGTGCCCCGGCAGCTGGCCGAGGAGCATTACAAGGACTTGCGCGAGCGGCCCTTCTTCCCCGACCTGGTCGACTACATCACGTCCGGGCCGGTCGTTGCCATGGCGCGCCTTGTGCACGAGCCACGCCAGCGCTAGCCGCCTGTGCAGTGGCCACGCCTGCGCTAGGAGGGAGCGGTGCTCGCTGGTATGACGCCGGCTCAGGTGCGAGATTCCAGGCCAGTAGGAAGGCTACGGGCAGCGTGTGGAGGCTCTGGTGGCCAGCACTGGCGTGAGACGGGGCTGCGTCAAAGCGGCTGGCATGGGGCAGCAGCATGCGCATGTGTGCGTGTGCATCAGTAGGAAGGTCTGTGATATGTAGGAAGATATATAAATATGGCCTGTGATGCGCAGGTGTGGGAGGGCAAGGGCGTGGTCAAGTCGGCGCGGAAGCTAATCGGCGCGACCAACCCGCTCGAGTCGGAGCCCGGCACCATCCGCGGCGACCTGGCCGTGCAGACGGGCCGCAACGTCGTGCACGGCAGCGACAGCCCGGAGAATGGCGAGCGCGAGACCGGTGCGCAGGGCCTCCCGTGCGGCCCCCAAGCACCGCTGCTGCTGCAGAGGAGTGGTGTACTCACTCCGTCGTTAGCCGGGCTGCGCGGCTGTGCTGCAGGTGATTGGCATGCGCATCGCATGTCACATGCGTCAGTGCAGCAAATGCAAGTTGGGTTGTAAAGGCTCGGCAGTGGCCTGAGCCAGAGCACTTGTGTCAGCTGTACTGCATGCACTGGCCACTGTGTCAGTTGGCAGGTGCAAATCGCGTCTGAATGTTCTCTGCCGTGGTGATGATGGCATGATGCAAGTTTGTGGGGATGCCAGGCTTGTGGTTTGACGGAGAGGGCCTCGTCGAGTGGAGCCCCACCCTGCAGCCGTGGCTGCAGGAATGACACCTTGACACTGGTGCAAGCAGTGCTAGGAAGGCAGCAGCGCGCCCCTAATCCGTGTTGCAGTGATTTCTGTTGCTTATGATCAGGGAGGATATGAAACTGTCCAGACCAGCCAGTCGAACAATGCACCACACGCATGCGTTTACTGCTTGCCGCACTGCTCACCTACCTTGCACTCACCAGGCGAGGATGCTCTAGGACATTACTCCTATAAGGCAGCGCCGCCTGTCAATTTGGCACGCTGAACAACAAGACCGCCAAAGGCGGCCGCCTGCCTGCAGACCGCAGGCCTGGCACAATCATGCATGCATTATGCGCAAAGCAACCTGAGAAAATCTCATGGTCAAGATCATTCAGCACGCGCACCCACAACCCCAAGTTTCAAGATGTCAAAACCGCTGCTCCGGCCTCCCACAGCCTGCAGCCCATGTCTGTGTTCACCCACTTGTGCAACCGCGGCCTCTGCTCTCCACAGTCACATCGTGATGCAGGTCGGCCCTGCAGCATGCGTCCGCTGCCTGCCGCTTGCGCTCGGCCCGCCCGCCCGCACTGCGCCGCAGGCCTCGCGCCCGACGGCCGGCGCCGCGGCCGGCCCCCCATATCGCTGCCACATGCACTAACGCGGGCGGGCCCTGCTTCAAGCAGCGGCAGGCTGCCGTGCGCTGAGCGCGCTCACTGCCCCGCGTCCCCGCTGCCGCCAGCGGCCGCCGCGAGCGGCTCGCGCTCCGCCGGCTCGGCCTCCGCCTCGCCCCGCGCCAGGCCGCGCGCGCTGCGGCCCTCGGCGCCCCACAGCGGGTACTGCTCCATCTGGCGCGTGTGCAGGCGCTGCGCGAAGCCGGACTTGGTCCAGTACAGCGGCCGGCGGTCGCCCGGGTCGCACCACGGCAGCTGCCGGCGGTCCAGGCCGCGCAGGTCGAAGATCTGCGCCACGCGCACCACCGCGTTGCGCGCCTCCACCTTGTCGTCGAACCAGCCCTGCGCGCGGCGCGCCGGGCTCGGCTTCGGCAGGCGCACAGCACCCCGCCAGCCCCAAACGGGAGCGCAAGTGGGGCGCCAAGGGCTGTGCTTTGCAGGCTATTGTACCATAGCGACAGCACACACGCACCGCTGTCAATCCCTACCTATGTGTGTCTGACTCACATGTCTCCGAAAGAGGCATGCGCCGTACCTTAAGCTCACCCCCCCCCCCCCCCCCAAGGCGCTGGGGCGCACCTTGATCATCTCGCCCACGCTGTCGTCCAGCTCGCCGTTCTCGTCCTCCCACTCGAAGAACTCGCCGTCCTCGACAAAGCCGCCCGTCTCCCAGTGCTCCTGGAAGTCCTCGGCGCCCTTGCCGGCGATGACGACGCAGTCGTTCTCGCGCGCGGTGCCGACCGCCCAGCGGATGGCCATCCAGCGGTCCTCCATGACGTAGCGCTTGTGCCTGCGCGCGCGCCGCGGCGCCGTGTGCAGGCGCGCCGGCCGCGCTCGCGCCCCTCCGTGCACGCCTCGGGCCACCGGAAACAGGGGTCGCCGGCAGCCGCCCTCGCCTCTGCGCCAGTCCGGCGCCTGCCGTCAGGCGCGCGCCAGCAGCCGGGGGAAGGGGGTAAAAGAGTGGCGCTCAGGACAGGGTTAGGGTTTACGACCCTAGGGCCGGACGCAGGGGCGCACTCGTTGGCGGCGTCCCAGAGGAATTCCAGGTCGGTGTACTCCACGCGCCCGGGGTCCTGCAGGAAGCCCGGCGCGAACGGCTGGATCGCGCTGTGCTTGAGCACGTACTCGGGGAAGCCGGCCACGATGTCGGCGATGATCTCGTCGGGCGCCTCCTCGCGCGGGTTGTCGTTGGTCAGGATCACGATGTCCGCCTGCGCGCCCGCGCCAGCCGCCGCGCCCTCGCGCCCCGCCAGGGCCACCGCGGCCTGCACAACTAGGGGCTTCGTCCGACAGGCGGGCGGCCGGATGCGCACAGGCGGTCTGGTGCAGGCTGCGCTCACACGGGAGCATCTCATGCAAGTGGCCCATGGTGTTGCTCTGCATGGCTACGGCGCATCTCCTTGCACAGCAGGGCATGGTTGGTTGCGTTGCACCCCAGGCACGCAGACAAAGGGAAAGGCGTGTTCGTGGGGCTCACGGCGTCGCCGGTCTCCCGCACATCGCTCCTGCTGCGCATGCCGCCGGAACCCACAAGCAGCGGGCCGCCTTTGCCGCGCGCGTGCGCGCTTGCGCACCTTGTAGTGCGCCACCTCGCCGATGAGCGGCCGCAGCGCGGGGTCCGCGCCCTCGCCGCCCTCGCAGCCGACCACCAGGATGATGCGCTTCACCTTGGAGCTCACGCGGCTGCGCGCGGCGCGCGGACGCATGAGCGCGCGAGAGGCTCGGACGCCAGTCCTACCAGATGCGCCGCAAAGTTAGCGACCGTCAAGCAGCATGCCGGCTGCGCGGCGGGCGCGGCGTGTCGGAGTGCGGGACAGCGGCGCCGCATGAGGCGACCGCCGCCGGCAGGAGGAAGCGCGGCGATGCCGTCACATGCAGAGGCCCTGCTGGCCCTGCCGAGCTGTGACAGTGTTCACGTCGCTGCGCTCAATCCAGGGATACAGGGGATGCAGTGCACTGCCCTCGCATGAGCCACGGGAGCCGGCAGCGCTTGGCCCACCTGGCGCTGGAGCCTGCTGGCCCTGCCGAGCTGTGAAAGTCTTCACGTCGCTGCGATCCAACGCCGCGCTCAAACAAGGGACACAGTGCACTGCCCTCGCCTGAGCAACCTGGTGCAGCAAAGCTGCACCCACCTGGCGGTGGAGCTGCGCGTCATGTACTGCAGGTCGCGCACGTCGTCCAGCAGGCGCGACAGCGCGGCCGGCGTGCGCGCCGCGTCCACGATCACGCCGAACGGCTGCTCCTCATCGATGACGTGCATGCGGCCCGGCACGTCCTCCGTCGCCTCGATGCCCTCCACGATGGTCTGCGCGGCGCCGGCGTCCAGTCAGCGTGCTTTTGAGTAGGGTAGGGATACCCTTAACCTACCCTAGGGCTTTGCTGCTCCCACACATGCTGCATCAGTGATTCCACTTGGGCCTCTGTGATGCGTCTATGAGAACCAGCATGCTCGACAAGGGTCAGATATACAGTGGCCCAGGAACCCATATATAATATTTTAATGTCACTGTTCGCAACTGCGCAGCTGCCTCTCACGCAGCGAGGCCTGGCAAGCACAAGGCAGGGCGGTGCAGTAGGTCCAGCATGAACTACACAAGGGCCCACCGCGCCTTGAGCGGCACGGGCTTGCCCCGCACGGTGGTCGCCAGGCCGGTCGCCACGGCGGCCAGGATGTTGTACACGTTGTGGCGGCCGACCAGCGGCGAGTTGATCTGCAGGTCGCCCACCGGCGTCCGCAGCAGCACCTGGGCAGAGATGGCTGTAAGGCCATCCATCACCATGGGGGGGCGCATGCACAGCCCGTGCAGAGCGGCGGGCGTCAAGGTGGTGCATGTCCCGGCGGCGCATCAGCCGCCATGCTGGCCAAGGGCACGGCGCGTTCTCAACGTCTGCCGGACTGCGCGGCAGCACCAGGACGCGCGCGCGTACGACCAAGCTCACAGCAGCGCAGATGCCGGGCAGTGCGCCTAGCACACGCACTCCCGCGTCAGTGCTGCTACGCTAGCCGCAGACGCCCTACTTGTGTCTACACCATCATCTCATCAGCATGCCTTTCTCGCTCCCCAGCTTTCTCGCTCCCCAGCTCATACCCAGCAGCAGCGCCGCCCCCCAGCGCAGCGGGGCGCAGGCGCTGCGCGCGCGCGCCTGCGTCTCCTCCATGTTCAGGCGCAGCCGCTCGACGTGCACGTCCGCGTCGCGGTTGTACAGCGCGTACGTCACGACCGGCACCGCCGCCGCGGCCTCCTGGATGACGCCGACGTAGGGGTCTGTCCGCCACGGCCGCCCGTCACCGCATGCAGGCCGCGCAGAGCAGGCACATGTGCGCAGCACAGGCGCCTGTGCAGGCTGGCGGTGTTGCTGTGGGCCGCACGCCGGCGTCATGCAACACGGCTGGCATGCTCGCGCATGCGATCAAAGACACTCAGCACATCGGGGGGGCCCGCTGCTGCACCACCTTGGCAATGGGTGGCAATGGGAAGGGGTCATGCGCACTACAACCGGGTGCGCAGCAGGCGCGGCAGCCAGCATGATAGGGTAGAGTAGGGTATATGATATATCCTACCCTACCCTATCCTAATGCCACACGGCATGCGCGATCACCGTCCAGGTTGACGACCGCGCGCTGGCGGTCGGGGTCAGTGAGGCGCGCGAACAGGCGCGCGTGCGTGGCCGCGCGCGCCTCCAGCGGCTCCTCGTCCGCATAGCCACCCTCCGTTAGCACATTGGTGTGCACCAGCACGTCAAAGTCCACGGCGTCCAGCCTGCGCGCGCAGCACTGGCAGCCTCGTGCATGTCGGCTCGCAGCCTCGCGCATGTCGCGATCATCTTTCTTGGCTCCGGCATTGCCACCTCCGTCGGCGCGAAGCCAGAGCTCGAAGCCAGAGCTTGAAGCGAAGCTCCCATACCACAGGCGGCGCGACAGCTTTGCAGCACCAACACAGCTGGGCGCAAGCGACGCAGGCCGGCAGGTAGCATTCTGCACTTGCCCGCGCATCGGCCGTCGTCCGGGCCCCCGGCGCCTCCACAGGCGGCGCGGCGGCGCCGCAGCAGCAAGACAGCCGGGCGCAAGCAACGCACGCCGTCAGGTAGGACTGTGCGCGCGCCCCGCACCGGCCAGCGTCCAGGCCCGCGGCGGCGCACTCCACGACGGCCACGTCGGCGCCGCGGTCGGCCATGCCGGCCAGGAGCTTCTGCGCCTCCAGCGCGTCGGGCGCATCTGCGGCCGCGGGCGGCTTGCCCACGTACGGCGCCAGGTGGAACGGCGCGCTGCAGTCTCTGCGGACGTAAAAATGCTGGTGTCAGCCGCGGGCAGCTTGCCCACGTGCGCCAGGTGCAACAGCGCGCAAGGTGCAACAGCGCGCTGCAGTCCCTGCGATGGCGACAGGGCTGGCGTCGACCAAGCGGCCGAAGCTGGTGCCAGACGCGGGCTCAGCCAGGGCGGCAAAGCTTGCCTGCTCTGCAGGCACAGTGACATGGGCGGGGGCAGCTGGCGGTCAAGGAGCGCGCCAGCCTTGTGCGTCGGCGGGAACGGGGGGCCAAGCGCACACACTGGCATGGGAGCCGCGTCCTTGCTGTGCCGGCGCAGGCAACGCTAGCTCACCAATACCACCTCCAACATGCTTGTGTGGCTGGACAAGTGTGGCTGGACATTATGTGGCTGGACATGTGTGGCTGGACATTGTGTGGCATCCTATCATGTGGCATTCTACCCAATGAGCCGCACGCGCACCGGTCCAGCGTGGGGTCCTCCTCCTCGGGCTGCCACAGGTCGCCCTGGCGGTCCAGGCGCGCGACGTCCACCGCGTTCTCCAGGCTGCCGGCCATGCCGACCACGCACACGCGCGGCGGCTCCGACCCGGGCAGCGCCCAGTCCTCGAAGATGCCGCGCACGTACCACGCCGTCGTCGACTTGCCCGCGGAGCCTGCGCGCGGCGGCGGCGGGGCGTGCGCGGGCGCTGCGTGCGCTGGGAAGCAGGCATTGGCTGTGCCCGGCGGCGCGCGTGGGTGCACCACCGCTCGCACCTGCGGCTGCTGCGAGCGCCAGGGAGGGCGCCATGCGGCACCAGAGCCGACCTCAGATGAGCGACCTGGCACAGCGCTGTCCCGGCACAGGGCCTGACACAGGGCTCAGCTGAAAAAATGCCACCCTCCTCTACCTTACCCATATTTTACCCTACCCTACCCTTCTGAGCTCGACACGTCTACGGACAGGGTGCCGGTGCAGGGCGCCGCACCTACGACGCCCACCACGGTCATCTTCTCGGACGGAGCGTTGTAGAACGCCACCGCCAGGCGCGACAGCGCGCCCGGCACGTCCGGCATGACCACCACCGGCACGCCCTCCAGGCCATCCAGCGGCCTGTCGGCCACCACCGCGACCGCGCCGCGCGCCACAGCCTGCACAGTGTCAAGGGTCGTCAGAACTGAGAGAAAACTCATGCGACACCGCTGTGGTTAAGTGGAGCACAAGTGTGTTTTCAGCGCTCTGTGCTGCGCGATACGAGCAGCCAGCCAAGCGCACGGCGCACTGCCTGGCGAGAGGCTTGACGCACGGCCGGGCTCGCACCTCCTCTGCAGCGTCGTTGCCGTCTTGCTCGCTGCCCTCCATGGACACAAACAGGTCGCCTGGCACGACCTGCCCGACCCCAGGCTGCTCAGGTGCATCGCCGACAGGCACGCCTGTCCTTGGCCTCGACCATCTGCTGAACACGATGTCGTGAAGGCTGGCTCCACACAGGTAGGTGCAGCTCAGGCGTGAGGCATGGCAAGCATCGCAAGCCAGACCCTTGGCTCCGCACAGTTCGCTGTCAGCTCTGTGCGGGCTCGCGCGTGCAAACAGAGCGAGGCGCAGCAAGCGTGCCGGCGCCCAGCCAGGCCAGGCGGGGCATGCATGCACACATCCTATCAAAAACATTCTGTCAGCTGTAAGGAGCGGCCGGAGCCGCGCGCCCCGCAGGCGCAGGCTGTGCGTCGCTTGCCTGCGAAGGGTCGGTCTGCATGCCAGTGATCGCCACAGCGCTGGCCTCGCCCGGCTCGTACCCCGCCAGCTCCAGCAGATCGCTCAGCAGGTACCTGGGCGGGCGGCGGTCAGCGTGCGCGCATGACGCGCCTCCGTCCCAGCAACACGAGCCGGGCGTGTGCAGCAGCACGCCTAGGTAGCCTAAAGTAGGTGGCATGAGCGTTCGCGCCTGTTCGGCTCCCAGTCTACCCCCACGCCAGCAGGCAAGGCGAGGGGCGGCATATGTTGTTTATGCAAGCTTTGAGGCAGCCGCGCGCAATGCCTGCCTGCGCTCTGGCGGCTCGAGCAGCTCGGGCGCCTGCCGCTCCATGTCTTCAGCGTCCTCGTCAAGATCGCCGTCCACATCATCTACGCCGCCGGCCGCGTCCGCCTCTGCTCTCCCAACCCGGCAGCCTGGGCCTCAGGATACGCATGTCTGATATAAGCCACAGACGCGGTCAGCTGGCACATAGCTGCAGGCAGCATGCACAAGCGAACTTTTGAATAGATAAACGACCTTGTAAACAATGAGGCATGCGAAATACTGTCTCTTTGCACTTGCATGAACCACACGAGCATGATATGAGCTTCAATCACATGCATGTCATGGCTAGCAACTGAGAAGGCCAGACGGGCGACCACACCTTTCTTGTTAGCTGCCTCTGCCCGAGCCAGCAGCTCAGCCAGCTCGTCTGTGCCCAGGCCTGAGGTCAGCGTGTCGGCTGCGCCTCCAGAGGGACCTGCTGCCGCCTGCACGCTTGACAACCCTGCACTCAAAACCCCGTCGCCCCGCATGCAGTGCCTGCCTCGATTACGACTCGAATAGTCGCCATACATCAACGAAGAGCTCCTGCTGCACAGCAAGCGCCTCGCAACTGCGCACAGAGGCCAGGCAGCGCACCGTGGGCAAGAGGTCGTCGTCTGAGCCCCGGTCTGTTGCAACAGCGGGAGCAACGTTCTCCCCTGGCTGCAAGTCAGCCTCGTCGTAAATCTCGCCAACCAGCTGGCCTTTGGCAGCCGCGTCTGCCTTGGACGGCCGCCCCCGGCGCTTTGGCCGCGTGCCTGCTCCATCCTCAACCGCGCCTGGGTCCACCGCACCTGCATGAGTATGAGAGCGCAGCGTCACTCAGGAGCACAGCTTGTGAGTCTGCACATGGCTACCATTGCTTGTCTGACATTTGCACCAATCATGCTTCTGCAGACTTGAAGCGGTGCTGCTGCAGCAGGATGGCAGGCCGTCACACCAATTACGTCTCTCACATACTCGTCCTCGTTGAAGCCAGTGCCCGCATCTCCCTCCGCAGGAGGCTGTGCGCTGCCAAAGACAGAGTCCTCGCCTTCGCTGCCTGCCTTCCTGCGCGCAGCGCCGCAGCAGCCACAGCTGCCCCGCTGCTTTGGCGCCCAGGCGCCTCGCCATCCGCTAGCACTGGCAAGCTGCGTTGCTGCCAGTGACTGCGCCGGTCGCCGCCGACTGCGGTGCCAGGTCGGCAGCTTTGTCTGGTACTGTGTGTGACTGCAGATAGTTCGAGCCACCTTGTGTGCTGCACTGCACACCGGAGGCGCATGCATAACGCTCCGCTCGCGTTGCCTGCACAAAGCGCAAAGCGCTACGGCAAAGTCTGTCTACACATCGCTGAGCTATTAGTACGCGCGTATCTGATGCAACAACGGTCCTGCAAAACCAAGCTTCACTGAGCGCCAGCCGGCTTCTCTTCTTCACATCCCCTGGGTAGGGCCTGCTGCGCCTGACAAGGTTCCCGCTCGAACTGTTTTTGAGCCAGCGGCTGTTTAGCTTCCAAGGTCCGTGTATAGCTCCTGCCTGTCTCAGGAATACGATGAGCAGTAGGTTAGTCAGTCGGCTTTTGGCAGCGCGCTGACAGGGTGGCCGCTCGCTGTTCGCGCTGGGCTGCTATGCTGGGAGGCTCATGGTAGCCCCGCAGCGCAGGCAGGCGGCCGTTCTACTGCTCCGCCTGGTCGCGCTGTTGCTGTTGTGCCTGCGCGCCGTGCGCCTGACCCCCGGTGCTGCTCCTGGGGGCCTGTGCAGCCAGCAGGCGTTGCAGGCCGAGCAGGAGCAGCCGGCGTCGGCGCAGGCCGGCGGCCGCGTGCAGCCGCTGTTCGCCGGCGGCGGTGAGTCACCGGTGGTTGATGGGGGCTTGACTGCCGCGGCTGATGGCAGGCCTGAAAGCTACCCACACAGCAGCGTGGAACACATGCAGCGGCCGTCCGAGCTTGGTACAGGCGCCAGCGGGCTGGATCGCGCGGCTGAGCGGGCAGCAGCCGAGCCTGCGCTCTTGCACATGCCGCGGGGGGAGCCTGCTGGGGCTGGAAGTGGCAGCGGGTCCGGCGGCGGCGAGCTGCCTGGCGCAGGACCTGCCGCATCGCACGCCGCGCCAGGCACGCCTGCTCGGGCTGCTGATCTGGGCACCGCCTGCGCACCGCAAGTGTGCTGCCTCACCCGAGAGCATGACCTGCCGCCACGCTGCGGTTGGCGGGAGTCGCGCCACAGGCTCAATACCACCCCGCTCCGATCCGCGTCATGGGCGCGGGTGCGGCAGGTGCGGGAGCGGCCGCCGCTGGAGCGCGGCTGGACGCGGCCAGCCCCGGGGGCTCTGCTGAGGACCGGCCTGCTGCTGCGCTGTCGGCGCCGGCGGGCGCGACGCCTGCGGGCGCCGGCCCTGTAGGGGCTGCGGCTGGCGCGGCAGGCGAGCCGGCGGCGGGCCGGCCTGCGCAGCGAGAAGCCGCGCAGGCCCTGCCCGCGGCGGGCGGCTCCGCAGCCTCAAAGAGCGGTGCGGAGGCGGGGGCGGGCGCGGCGGGCGCCGGGGGCGGGAGCGGTTCACTGGCAACCCTGGCGCCATCGGGGCTTGTGCCCGGCGGCGGAAGGGCGGCGGGGAGTGCACCGGCGGGGGGCGCACCAGCAGCGGAGCCTGCCGTCTGGGCGGACGCGGATGGTAGGGTTGCTGACATGGCTGCAGGCGCGGCGGCGGCAACGAACAGTGCCGGGCTTGCGGATGCGCCTCAGCCTGGCGGCGCCCAGGCGCAGCCCGGCGGGAGCCCCCCTGGAGCGCCCCCGGCGGGGGGGCCTCCTGGAGGCGGCGCGCACGCGGACGAGGAGGAGCGGCACAACCTGGCGGCGGCCAAGGACGGCGCCAAGGTGGGGCGGCGCGCAGCCTGTCCGGCGCACCCGAGGCGGTCTGGCAGGGGGAGCTTGGAGGGTGCTTTGCTGATGCCGGTGTCTGGGGCGGCTCTGGTGCGGCAGCAGACGCTGGCGGGCTGCGCTGATGGAGGGGCGTCCCAGGGGCGCAAGCAGGCTGTCTGATTGCACAGGTGCATGAGCGAAGCCGCTCTTCCAAGTAACCGTCTTTGCACATTTCTAGCAGCTGCAAAGATTGGCACGGTCCATTGGCAAGATTTGCCTGAAAGTGAACAGGACAGCCTGAAATTATGACGCCGCGGCAGGTGGTGGCGGCGAACCGCGAGGCGCGCAAGCCGGGCGCGGTGCTGGACGCCGACGGCGACACGTTCCTGAAGAACGAGTGCCGCGCCGACAAGTGGCTGCTGCTGGAGCTGAGCCAGGTCGCGCGCGTGGACACCGTGCGCCTGGCGCAGGCGCGCCCGGCGGCGGCCGCGCGGGCGGGAGCGTCGCGCTGCACTGACCTGCAGAGAGCTGTGGCCGCACCGTTTGGGTCGGCATGCCGCGTCGCGCCACGCTGCTGCTGCGCGGGGAAGGAGCGTGTAAGGTCGAGCGCAGCTGCAGAGCCGGCTCCGAGCTGAGGCTGTGGGCAAGGGCATGGCGTTTGGGCATTCCGCGGTCGCATGCAGGCACACATGCGTCCCTGGCATTGCCTGAAAGGGACTCACGGCGCGGCTGCGCAGTTCGAGCTGTACTCCTCGCGCGTGCGCGACTTCGAGGTGCGGGGCCGCCAGAGCCACCCGCGCGCGGACGGCGCCGACTACGCGCGCGGCCTCGCCGCGCCCGCCTGGCGCCTGCTGGGCCGCTTCGCGGCCGCCAACGTCAAGGGCATGCAGGCGCGCGCCGCACCCGGGGCTGCCCCCTGCATACTGAAGCAGTGCCGGCTGCGCGCTCCCTGCAGCACGGCTGTAGTATCCAAGAGAGGTTGTCTGCCGGCCCTGCTGTAATGCCTGGCGCCCAGTTGCTCCTCAGCTCTGTGCCGGGGACCATGTCCGGGGGTGTGTCTGGGGAGCACTCGGGCAATCTCTTGGTGGGCTGGTTCATCACGCCTGTGCAGCACCCCTCAATGGACCAGCTCGAGCCACGCCGCAGCGTCGCCTGGCGCACTGCTGCGGCAGCAGCGAGGCGGCCTTGGTGCCGGCGCGCAGACGTTCAGCGTCCCGGCGCCGGCCTGGGTCAAGTTCCTGCAGCTGCGCTTCCTGACGCACTACGGCGGCGAGCCCGTGTGCGCGCTGAACGAGCTGTCGGTATTTGGCAAGAGCGCGGTGGAGGACCTGGAGGTGCGCGGCGGAAACCGCGCGGCTGCCGAAACCCGGCGCGGCCGCCCGCGCCTGGCTGCGTGCAGGACGCGGGAGTGCCAGGGCGGGGCGCGAGGGGCGCGCGCTGCCGCCTGCAAGGGCCTCATTGGCCTGCAAGGGGGTTAGGACTGCGCGTCGCTAAATGATCACGGGGAGCGCGGCGCGGGCTTCAGATAGGCGGCGCTGAGGCGCAAGGGCCCCCTGTGGCTGCTGTGCTGGCAGCAGACACGACCGTGGGCACATCGCGCTCACCCTAGGCACATTTTGACACAATCTGACCAAGTGAAGGTCCTTTCCTTGCTGGCAGGACTGCCTGGCGTAGGCAGCAGACATGCCCGCGAGCACAATTGCGCTTACCCTGAGCACACTTTGATAGATTCTGACCAGCCGGAGGTCCTTTGCTGGCAGGACCGCCTGGCGCTAGAGGGCGACGGCGAGGGCGGCGCGGGCGTGGACGCTGGCGGCGTCGCGCGCCTCGCGGCCGTCGCCGCCGCCGAGGCGGGCCTCAGCGCGGCCGACGCCGCAGCGGCGGCGGCCGCTGTGCTGGCAGCCGACCCTGGGGGGCCGGGCGCTCGCGGGGCAGCCCAGGGCACGGCCGGGGCCGCGTCGGCTGACGGCGCTCCGGCCAGCGCTGCAGCCGACCCCGAACCTGGGAGTGCGCCCCGGCTGGATGCTGCCGACCCGGGGGGCGTGGCGGAGCCGGGCGCGGTGCGTCAGGGTGAGGCAGGCGCCACTGCTGGGGCGGTTGCTGGGCCCGGCGCCAGCGGCTGGGCCCCGAGCAACCCTCAGAACGGCACAGCGCTGCGCGGGGCAGGTGCCTCCGGGGCCCAGGGCGAGGGAGGCGGGGCGGCGCCCGCAGTTGCGGCGCCCGCGCGCACCGCCGCCGGCGTGGCGGGCGGCGCCCAGGGCGAGGAAGCGGCGACAGCGGGCGGCGCAGGAGGCGGGCCGCGCGCGAGCGCGGCGGCCCCGGCGGCCGTGGCGGGCATGGTGCCGGTGCTGGACAAGCTCGGCCAGGGCCTGCGCCGCCTGATCGCGCCGCCTGGGGCAGGCCACGCGCGCAAGCGCGTCGCGCCGGCGGGCCCCGCGGCCGGCGCGCGCGCCGGCGCCTGCGCGCCGCCCGCGCCCGCTGCGCCGCAGACGGCGCCGCTGCCGGCCGCCGCGGCTGGTCCGAGCGCCGGTCCGAACCTCACGACGGCCGCATCGGCGCCCGCGGCCTCCGCCGATGCGCCGGCCGGACAGCGGGAGCCTGCAGCCGGCCTGGGCGGTGCGTCGAAGCCTGCCCTGAACTCCAGCGGGAGCGATGGCGGGCGGGCGGCGCGCGACGCGGCGGATAGGGCCGACGCGCCAACTGCAGAGCGACCGCCGCCGGCGGCGGCAATGCCGCAGCCGCAGCCGCCCCTGCCGCCGCCCGGCGAGGGCGCCGACGCGCGCGCGCTGGACTTGGGCAGCCTGGCGGGCAACAGCGCCGGCAGTAGCAAGACGCGCCACGGCGGCAGCGTTTACGACGCGCTGATCGCGGAGATCAAGGCGCTCAAGCTGGCGCAGAAGGCCGCGCCGCGCGCTCTGCGGGTGCGGCGCGCCCCCGCCTCGCTGGGCCCTTGCGGGCCCAGCCTGCGTCTCGGCATTGGTGAGAGGGTTCGCGCGTACGAGCTGGGCTGCAGGCGTTGGAATCCTAGACACTGCCGGCGGGCACCTGCGCGCTGCTGAAGTGACGCGCATGGTGCCGCCTGCAGGAGCTGCGCGCGGACATGCAGGCGGCCGTGGGCGGCCTGGCCAGCGAGCTGGCCGACCTGCGCCGGCGCGTCGCAGCGGCCGCCGAGGCGGCGGCGGCCGCCGCCGCCGACGCGGCCGAGGCCGCCGCCGCGCTGGCGGGCCAGGAGCCGGGCATGGGGCCGCGGAGCCTGCAGTGCGGCGTCGCCGACGGCACCGCGCTCGTGCCCGTGCGCCAGGGGGCGGGGCCGTACCAGGGCTGCGACCCTGATGGCGTCGCCGCCGAGCTGGCCGCGCTGCGCGCGGCGGCGGCCGCCGGCGCGCGCCGCGAGGCGGCGCTGCTGGCTCTGACGGCCGCGCTGACCGGCGCGCTCGCGGCGGGGCTGCTCAAGGGCCAGGCGCGCCGGCCCAGGGTCCGGGCGGCGGTGGTTGCGCTCGCGGCCGCGAACGGCCTGCTGGGGCTGCTGCTGCATGTGGGCGCCTGGCTGCCCGGGGTATGGACGAGCGTGAGGCTTGGTGCTGGGCTCCCGGGCGGCGGCGACGGTGGCGTGCGGTGCGATGCGGGAGCCCACCTGGGCGCGGGGCTGCCGCAGTGCTTTGTCGCTGCATGATCATGCCCAGTCCCTCGCTGCGCATGGCGTATGCATTGTGTTGCGTGGTGCCCTGGTGTCGCCTCGCCTGTCCTGTCCGTCGTGCTAATTAGATTCTTTTGCTTTCTGCATTCTGTTGCCCTAGCAGAGGCCCGGTGTGCCTCTTCGAGCCTCCAATGAGGATATGCAGCAGCTGTGGCAGCAGCAGCGCGCTGCTGCGGTGCGCGAAGCATCATAGCAGCATCTGACACGAGCTTAGGTAGGCAGGCTGTTGCGCCCAGGATTCCCTGCTGTGTCTCCACACTTGCCACGTGAACCTACGAGTGTGCCCAGCATTGTGGTAAGTTACAGTGCACGCCGCGGGCATGCGCCCAAACGACGCACTGCGTGCCAGCCTAGAAACATGCGCTTTAAAACTGGCGTCCGCGTGTCCGTGCATGCGGCTGCCATGCGGGCTGCAAGTATTCACCCCCGACCGCACCGCACCCCACACCGCACCACCCCCACCGCACACCCCTGGCAAGCACCCCATACTAGTCCACTAGTCTGCAAAACGCACATGCGTCGGTCTAGGCCAGCACCGGCAAACGACGGCCCTGCCGCTGCACGCCGTTCACCTCACAAACCTACGCGGAAAAAGCCAATGCTACAACCCGCAGGGACCCCAATGTGGCGCAAATTCGTCGCGTTCAGCTGCCCGCAGCCACACGCATGCGCTTCAACTGACACAGGACCAGACAGACTCGGGCAGGGCAAGATGCGTCCTCCAGACGCGGCTGAGCGGCAACGCGCCCTGCAAAATCCCATCACGGCGCTCCCAGCAAAACCTGGTGGTACACCCTTTTCGCGCAAGCCAAAAATTATACGCACTCTCTTTTACGGCATTCGGACATGGGCCCAAGCATGTGGGACAGCGCGGTGCCAGCCAACAGCGCAAAACTGCGCCACGCGGCAGCCGCCCGCCACCGCATGCTGACACGGCAAGCACGCGGCCCTGCCAGCAAAATCGCGGCCTCAATACGCCGCCTGTCAGCATGCGGCTGCGCTCGCTTCACGCCTCCCTCTCTAGCAGCATGGCAGCAACGAGAGGACAGGTGGGCGCTCGCGACAAGTGCGGCAACGCATGACTCCATGACCCGCTACCTTAACTACTCTCCATCGTCCCGGCTGGTGTTTGCGCCGCCGGCGTCGCCGTTCTGCGCGGATCCGTTCTGCGCCGCTCTGCCCTTGTCCTGGCCCTGCCGCGCGGCCTCGCCCGCCATCGCCACCGCGGAGCCCACGTCAAAGCTCAAGCCCGACGCGTCCCGCGGCCGCGGCGGCTCCCGCTCGCGGCCTGCTCAGGCGCGGGGGCCGAGTGTCACTGCACATGTGCTGGCGAACACAATGCCCCCGCACCCAGAAACCTCTACTGATACTTCGTAGCTGGCATGCCATGTTCTCATCAGACAACTCAGAATCCATGTGAACAATGACAGCTCAGCACACATGTAAGGCAACGCCTGCACACCCAGCTCGCATCGCTGCAAAGGCCCCGTGCTTGAATGCGCACGCCGCATGAGCGCACCCGCCGAGAGCGCGCCGGCCGCGGAGATGACCATTGACTGCGGCCGCGCGCTGCCGCCGGAGCGCGCGCCGTTGCCGCCGGCCGCCGCGTCATCGTCCAGCGAGGCGGAGGCCATGGGGTTGGCCAAAGGGTTGCTAGATGTGGACGCCCCCGCGCCGTTGTCGCCGCGCAGCCCCATGTCATTCAGCGACAACAGCGACCGCACATTCTCCTGCGGCACAGAGCGCGCCCGTGGGACGCTGCTGGGGCGCGCGGCGCGGTCGGCGCGGGGCGCTGCTGACTCCAGCAACACAGGTTCACCGAGGCCTCAACGGCATGCTTGGTGACAGGGGTGGGCTTGCTTGCGGCGGCGCCGTCGAGAGGCACACGCCCTGTCTGAGAGCAGCACATCCTTCTGTTTTCATGAGACGTGCGCGTAAATGAGGTGGGCCGTGCCAAACACCCAAGATGCTCAAGTGCCCAAGTGGAGCAAGAGCTTGTGCGCTTGGACATGCACACTTCAACGATCACTTGCCACGCTCCCGCTGCAGGCAGGGCACGCCGTGGGATGCACGCGAGCGGCGGGCGGCAACCCTAGTCCTCCCACGCGGCGCCCAGCGCATGCACGGCGGGGCGGCGCGCCCAGGGGTTGACGCGGAAGATGAGCGAGTCGGGGTCGCGCGTCGTGTCGCCGTGCTGGCCCATGAGCTTGGCCAGCTCGCTGACGCGCTCGCTCACCTGGCTCCGCAGCTCGCCCGCCACCACGCGCACCTGCCGCGCGCGCCGCAGGCCAGGTTTTGCGGCGCTCGCAGGTGGCGGCGACGCAGAGAGGCGCCAGGGTCGCGACCATCCTGTGGCCGCGCGGCTGCCGTGGCACCCCTGACCATCACGAGCGCCGGCCGCTAAGGCTGGCAGTGCCAACTGGACAATCAGCATGGGACACCGCCTGCTGCCCGCGTACAGAGGTCGAGCGGGTGTGGCAAAAGGAAAGGCATACGCGCTGCAATGGACGCCGGTGCGAATGGAGAACGGCACCACTGCCACCGCGCCCGGCTGCTCAGGCCTATTCCCAGCTCCAGGCAAGCCTTGCGGTCACAAGTGACCCGCTGGCGGGACTGAAATAGCGCAGCTATCAGCAGCAAACTTGGAAACACGGCGAAGACACGCTGCCGTTCAGCGGCGACCCGCCGCCGCGCAGGACCCCAAAGCGGCGGGCGGGGCCGCGCCCGCCGCTCGTCGGCGCTGAGGCCCGACAGGACGGCGGCGCCCAGCTCCAGGCCGGCCTCGGCGGTCGCGGTGA
>JAABUX010004669.1_pt1 | contig 17225 bp, 14 predicted proteins | sample 5561851 | NCBI WGS metagenome assembly JAABUX01 (sample SAMN10711883, study PRJNA513361) | rock metagenome | isolation source: Antarctica rocks | place: Antarctica: Victoria Land, Richard Nunatak red sandstone | collected 2016-01-03 | reverse complement strand
CCTTGCCGCCCGCCTGCGCGATCGACGAAAGCACCGACATCGTGTGGGCCAGGTCGCGGCTCGACCCGTACTGCAAGATCGCGAGCGGAACCGCGTAGATCAAAAAGATCGATGCGAGCGCGACGAAATGCGTCACGCACAGCGTCACCGCGCGATCGAGCACTTCGCCGAGGCCCAGCGGGCGGAGCGTCAGTCCCCGGTTCACCACGGCCTCCTCGCGCGAGATGCGAGCGGCGACCCCGTACGGAGAGGACGCGGCGCCCGACGTTGAAGCGACGTTCGATGATGCGGCAAGTCCATCCGCTCGGCGTCGTGACCGACATCTGGCGCTATCCGATCAAGAGTCTCGCGCCCGAAGCGCTGGATGCGGTCGACTGTGACGAGTGCGGGCTCGCGGGCGACCGGCGCAGCGCGCTCGTCGTCGCGACGCCGGGTCATGCACGCGCGGGCAAGACGTATCGCGGCAAGGAGCACGCGTTGTTGCACACGCGCGCGACGGTCGACGAGGCGACGGCTTTGGGCGCCGAGCGCTCCGTGATGCTCGACGTTCGCACGGACGGTCCGTTTTTCGATCTCGATCCCGTCTCCATCGTCGTCGACACGTGGCTGCGCGACGGCGAGCGGCTCGTCCGGCGCAGCCTCGAGCCACTGCGCTTCCGGCCCAACCTCTACGTCCGTGCCGCGCCGGATTTTCACGCCGCAGAAAACGCTCTGATCGATCGCGTGCTTGCGGTCGGCGACGTCCGGCTGCGCGTCTCGCAACCGATCCTTCGCTGTATCACGCCGTCGTACGATCTGCGGACCGGCGAAAGCGATCCGCGCATCCTCTCCGTGATTGCGAACGAACGCGCCAATACGATGGGCGTGTACGCGCACGTCGTGCGCGGCAGCACGTTGCGCGCGAACGACGCGATCACGTTCGCGAGCGACTAGGTCAGCGAGCGCCGCCCCTCCAAGGCCTTCGCGAGCGTGACTTCATCCGCGTAGTCGAGGTCGCCGCCGATCGGCAGACCGTAAGCGAGCCGCGTGACCGCGACCCCGGACGGCGCGATCAGCCGCGCGAGATAGAGCGCCGTCGCTTCACCTTCCGCATTCGGATTGGTCGCCACGATGAGTTCGTTCGGCTTTTCGTGCGCGATGCGTTCGATGAGCTCTTTGACGCGCAGTTGCGCGGGCCCGATACCGTCCATCGGGGAGATGACGCCGCCGAGGACATGATAGCGGCCGCGAAACGCCGACGTGCGTTCGATCGCGTAGATGTCCTTCGCTTCGGCCACGACGCAGATGAGCGAACCGTCGCGCCGCACGTCGGTACAGATCGCGCACGGATCGTCTTCGGTGAGCGAAAAGCAGACCGAACAGAGCCGCACGCGATCTTTCACCGCGACGATCGCATCGACGAGCGCCTGCGCTTCGCTACGCGGTCGATTGAGGATATGGAAGACCAAGCGCGCCGCGGTCTTGGGGCCGACGGTGGGCAGCTTCGCGAACTCGTTGATGAGGCTCGCGACGGGGCCTGCGAGAACGTTCGTCTTACATCAACCCCGGGATGCGCATGCCGCCGGTCACCGAACTCATGCGTTTTTCCGTCGCGGCTTTCGCGTTCGCCACCGCGTCGTTGACTGCGACGACGAGCAGATCTTCGAGCGTCTCCGCGTCATCGGGATCGATCGCGTCCTTGCCGACCTTGATGCTCGTCACGCGATACTCGCACGTCATCGACACGCTGACGACACCGCCGCCGGCCGTGCCGGCGACCGTCATCGATGCGAGCTCTTCTTGCGCGCGCGTCATCTCGGCTTGCATCTTTTTGACTTGAGCCATCATTTGCTGCTGATTCATTACGACTCCGGTACCTTGAGTTTGTTGCGTGCGTAGGCGAGCAGATCGATTTCGCCGCCCGGGCCCACCGCGCTTGCGGCCGGCGGTGCGGCGGGTGCGTTCGCGGACGGCGCGCGCGACCCCGCGCCGCGCAAGCGGACGACGATCCGCAAGCGCGTGCGCAAGACGTCGGCGACGGCTTCCTCGATGACCAGGGCGCGGTCGCGCGCCAGCCCCTCTTGCACCGCGTCGCCGACGCCGATGACGAGCGAGCCGCCCTCGACGGCATCAACCGTCGCGCGCGAGAGGAGACCCTTGAGCGGCTTGTACCGTTCTTCCGCGCGCAGCCGAATCTGATCCCAGAGCGATCGCACCTGCTGAACGGTCGGGCCGCCCGCGACGACTGCGGGCCGGTCGTGCGGTTCCGCGTCGCCGCCGCCCGGGCGCGGTACGCCCGGTGCAGGCGCGTCGAGCGCGACGGGATCGGGGACGGCACGCAGCGCCGGCGGCGCGACGGACGTTGGCGGAAGCGAGACGGGCGGGTTGGCAGGCGGCGGTGCCAGCGTCGGGGTCGCAGCCGCGGTCTTCGGCACGGGTTGTGCGACCGGCGGTGACGCGGCGACCGGCGGCACCGCACTTCCGGATTCGAGCAACGTCACGCGCGTCGCGAGCGCTTCGAGGCTCGGATCTTCGCCTTGCACGATGAGGCGTAGCACCGCCGTCTCTAGTTCGAGACGCGGGTTGCCCGACGTGCGCCCCGAAGCGAGGGCGTCCGCGAGGAGCCGCAACCCACGTACGATGCGCGGCTGCGCAGTCGTCTGTGCGAGCGCGACGACGGCGTCCGCATCGGTGGCCGAGAGATCGCGTGCGAGCAAGTCGCGATCGACGCGTGCGACGAGTAAGTTGCGGTATTCGCCGATGGCGCCGCGGATGAGGCCCAGCATGTCGGCCCCGGCATCGCTCGCTTCATCCACGATGCGCAGCGCGCGTGCCGCCTGCGCGGCGAGAATCTCGTCGACGAGCGCGCGCGCGTACTGTCGTCCGGTCGCACCGAAGGCGGCATCGACGGTCGCCGCGTCGACGGCGCCGTTCGCGTAGGCGGCGACCTGTTCGAGCATCGTGAGCGCATCGCGCAATCCGCCGTCGGCACGATACGCGATCGCGCCGAGGCCACCGTCGTCGATCGCGATGCCCTCGGCATCCGCGATCGCGCGCATCCGCGCGATCATCACCGTCACCGGGATGCGGCGAAACGCGTAACGCTGACAGCGCGAGAGGATCGTCGGCGGCAGGGCTTCCGGCGCCGTCGTGGCGAGGACGAACACGACGTGCGGCGGCGGCTCTTCGAGCGTTTTGAGAAACGCGTTCGCGCCTTCGCGCGTGAGCATGTGCGCTTCATCGATGATGAAGACTTTCTTGCGCATCGATGCCGGTGCGAATTTCGCCGACTCGCGTAACGCGCGGATCTCGTCGATGCCGCGATTGCTCGCCGCGTCGATCTCGATCACGTCGAGCGCCGTTCCGGCGAGCATCGCGAGACAATTCTCGCACGTGTTATCGGGTTCGGGCGTCGGGCCGCGCTCGCAATCGATGCAGCGCGCGAGGATTTTCGCAGCCGACGTCTTGCCGCTGCCGCGCGGTCCCGAAAAGAGATACGCGTGCGCGAGCTTATCCGACGCGAGTGCGGTATGCAGCGTTCGCACGACCGCATCCTGACCGACTAAATCCGCGAACGACTTCGGCCGCCACGTCCGATAGAGAGACACGCCGCACGCTTCGGGGCGTTTCGCGAAACATCTTCGCGGGTACGCACGTACTATCTCGACGCGGCGCCTATGTGGCGCAGCGTACGTTCGTCGGCAGGGGTGCGGTTTGGCTAGGCGCGTCGACCGGAGCGAAGGACTCGAAGAGTCCTTACAACGGCTCTTCGGTTTTCCTCATTTTCAAACGGGTCAGGAAGAAGTCGTCAGCCGCGTTCTCGCGGGCGAAGATACGCTCGCGATCCTCGCAACGGGCGCCGGTAAAAGCTTGTGTTACCAGCTTCCCGCGATGTTACTGCCGGGAACGACCGTCGTCGTCAGCCCTTTGATCGCGTTGATGAAAGATCAACTCGACATGCTCTCCGAGCGTGGCTTTAAGAACAACGTCGCGCTCAATTCGACGCTTTCGGAAGAACAAGAAGCCAAGGCCGTCGCGCGCGTCGCCGCAGGCGAAGTAAAGATCGTCTTCGTCACGCCGGAAAAACTCGAAGACGAAGCGTTTGTCGCGATGTTGCGCGCGATCGACGTGCCGCTCTTCGTGGTCGACGAAGCGCATTGCATCAGTCAATGGGGGCACGATTTCCGCCCCGCGTATCTCGCGCTCGGTCAAGTGATCGCGTCGATCGGCAAGCCGACCGTGCTCGCCCTGACGGCGACGGCGACGCCCGCGGTTCGCGAAGATATTCTCGTGCAGCTGGGCATTCCGCAAACCGAGACGATCGTCAAAGGGTTCGATCGTCCGAACCTGCGTTACGAAGTGATTCGCGCCGAGAACGAAACGGCAAAGTTACGCGCGCTCAAGGGCCTTTTCGAAAACGGCCTCGACGGTACGGGCATCATCTACACCGCCACGATCAAGAACGCGCTCGAAGTGCAAAAATATCTGCACGACCAGCTCGATCTTCCCGCGGCCGTCTATCATTCGAAGCTCCAGAAGCACGACCGTAACAGCGTCCATGAATTGTTCATGGGTGAAGCGATTCGGGCCGTGGTCGCGACCAATGCATTCGGCTTGGGAATCGACAAGCCGAATATTCGATTCGTCGTGCATTACGATCTCCCGGGTTCGGTGGAAGCGTACACGCAAGAAGCCGGGCGCGCGGGCCGGGATGGCCTCACGTCGCGTTGCATCCTGCTCTATCGGATGAGCGATACGCGCGTGCAGAACTACTTCCTCACCGGAAAATATCCGAGCATCGAGGACGTGCAGAAGATCTTCGAGACGCTGCGCTTCTTCGGCGGTCAGAGCGACGGCGTCTCGCTCGCCGATCTGCGCAAGATCTCGCAACTCCCGCTCACGAAACTAAAAGTCGTCCTCGCGCTGCTCAAAAAAGCGAAATTCATCGAGATGCGCGCTCGCACGCGCTACGGACTCACGGAGGACGCCCTCGAGAACAGCGAACTCGTCCTGAGCCTCGCGAACTACGACACGAAGAAATCGTACGATCAGAGTAAGCTCGCGATGATGCTGCAGTACGCCGAGACGCGCGGCTGTCGTCGCAAGTTCATTCTCAACTACTTCGGCGAGGAATATCATGCCGAGACGTGCGGCCAGTGCGACAACTGTTTGCGCGACGCCGCCGCGGCCGCATCGCCGCGGGAACACGCGCGGCCGACGGGCATCACCGATCGTCGCGTGACGAGCGGCTATCGCATCGCCGACGTCGTGTCGCATCCGAAATTCGGGCAAGGCACGGTCGAGCGTGCGGAGAAAGACCTCGTCACGGTCTTGTTCCCGAACGTCGGGTACAAGACGTTGCTCGCTTCCGCGGTCGTACGGGAGGCGAAGATCGCGTAAGGGACGCCAAGGAGGCAGATGACCCGCGGGCCCCGGCGGTCACCCGCCGTAACAACGATGCGCCGTATCGGCTCGTCGCGATGGTTCGCGGTCGTCGTCGGTTGCGCGACCGTCGCGTTGCTCGCCGCCGTCGTCTTCGCGCGTGCCGTTTTCGCGCAGACGCCGCCGACCTCGGCGCCCGTGCCGCTGCCTGCGCCCGTACCGTCCCCGGCGCCCGTCCCGCCGCCCGCACCGCTCCCGGCTCCCGCTCCCGTCGGCGCGCCGAGCGCGACGCCGACGCTGCCGCCGATCATCGTCGAGCCGCCCAGCGTCGGCGTGACCATCGGCGGCACGCAGACGCTGCGCGTCATGCAAGTGCTCGGCAACGTCTCGGTCTCGGTCGCCGATCCGACGATCGTCGATGCGACGATCGATCAGTCCACGCGCGCCATCTCGGTCGTCGGTAAAAAGATCGGAACGACGACGCTCGTCGTGCGCGACGATCGCGGCCTCGAACGCACCGTCGCCGTGCGCGTCGCCTTTCCGGCCGGCGAGATCGCCGACAGCGCGACGCTGCGCGTCACGGGGCGACCCGCATCGATCGATTTTCTACGCGAACAGGCGACCCTCGCGGCGGTCGCGCGCGTCGCGCTGCGACCCGGGGCGAACGTCGTCGCAACGGCCGATAGCGTCAACGTACGGCAACCGCTGCGCGTCGACGACATCACGACGATCGACGTTCCGATCATCGTGAACGGCGATTCGTACTTTACCGTGTCCGGCACGACGCACGTGCGCGTCGAAAATTTCGCGCAGCCGCGCATCAAACCGCGCTCGTTGCTCGTGAGCGACTATCCCGAGACGCTCAAAGAAAACGGCATCCTCTTCACGGCCGAACTCGCGGCGCGCTCCGCCGAACGGTTCCTCTACTATCACTACAACCCCGCGAGCCAGCCCGACCGGCGCATCGTGCTCAAGGTCCAGAATCCGTCGCCACAACCGGCGCTCGTGCAATACATTTCCGGCATCGCGGGTCCCGGCACGAACGAAATGGAGATCGGTCACCTTTCGACGCAGCGCTTTCTCGTGCGCGAGGCGCAAAACGAGGGGACCGTCGTAACGATCCCCGGCAACACGACCGTCGCCCTCATGGCGCAGGCGCTGCCCGCGCGAGCGACCGCGAGCGGAATCATGCAGTTGCACGAGATCGAAGGGGCGCCCTTGCACCTGACGCTGGTCGCGCAGAACGCGGGCGATCCCGTCGACGGACCGATACCGACGTCGGCGCTGCTCGTGGGAGATCGTCCGCACGCTCGTGGCAAATACGACATCCCGCAATTCTTTTTCGACTACAGTTACGACGCCGAAGGCCCGGATCTCGAAGTGCCGATCGGACAGATTCCGTTACCGAATTTGGTACAAGGTCAGACGCTCGCGGGCGATTACGGCGTGCAACAGAGCGTCACGATTCGCATGGTCAACAACGATCGCCACAACGCTCGTGAGATCGCCCTGTACGCGAGCCCGCGGGGCGGTCGCGCGACCGGCACGTTCGTCATTGATCGCGTGCTCGTCCAGGCACACGCGATGCCGGCCTACGGTCACTACAAACTTCGGCAGTATACCATCGCACCGGGAAGTTTCGTGCGCACGGAAATCGTCACGATGCCCGAGGGCGGTTCGTCGTATCCGTTACGTTTGGTCGTCGCTCCCGACGACGGCAGCGCGGCTCCCGGCGCCCCCGACTCGCTTATCTACTAACGCCCGCGAGGGCCCGTGCGTAGACGTCGGCTGCCGCGCGCGCCGACGAGGCCCAGGCGAACCGCACGTGTGCGCGCGCGCGCGCTTCGGTCGCGCGCCGCTGCGCACCGGCGGGATCGCGCAGCACGCCTGCGAGCGCTCGCGCCCACGCCGCGACATCGTCCGCGTCGACGAGCGTCGCGTCGCCGTCCGCAACTTCCGGTAACGACGATGTCCGCGCGGCGATCGTGGGCGCGCCCGCGCAGAGCGCCTGCGCGACGCCGTATCCGAAGCCTTCGTAGTGAGAAGGCACCACGCACGCAAGCGCGCCCCCGTAGAGCGCGAGGACCTCGGCACGCGGAACGTAGCCACGCAGTTCCAAGCGGTCCGAAACGCCGAGTTCGCTCGCGAGCTCGCGGCAGTGTCGCGCGTATGGGGTGAGCGGTCCGATCGCGACGAGACGCAGGCCAGGGACGCGTGCGAGCGCACGAATCGTGACGGCGAGGTTCTTGCGTCGCTCGACCGTTCCGACCGCGAGCACGTAGGGCTCGCGCGCGAGAACGCGCGTCACGCCCATCACGTCCGTCGCGACACCGGGATACACGACGTCGATGCGCCGCGCGACGGGCGGCAACACCGCGATCAACTCGTCGCGCGAAAACGCCGAATCGACCATGATGCGGCGTGCGCTCGCATAGCGCTGCAACGCGAACGCGCCGAAATACGCGCGCGCATACGGCCGCGCGTGCGCCTGCACGCGTAGCCACGCGACGTCGTGCACCGTCGCAACGACGGGCAGCCGCCCCACGAGCGGCATCGTGCCCGACGCGCAGTGTAAGAGATCGACACCCGCACGCGCGGCGGCGAGCGGAAGCAGCACCTGATCCCACAGCACGCGACGATCGAAGCGCCATGGATCGACGCGCAGCGATTGCAGCGACATGACGTCGATGCCGATCCCGCGCAGGGCGGCCCCGAGTCCGCGCACGTACTCGCCGATCCCGGTTGCGGTGCCGCCCGCGAGCTGCGCGTCCAGCGCCACCCGCACGTTACGAATGCAGTTCGATCGAGAGTCGACGAACCGCGTCGGACTGCGGCGCGAGCGCTCGCGCGCGCTCGAGCATCGCTTCCGCGCGATCGCGCGCGCCTTCGCGAAACGCGAGGTCGCCGAGCCCCGTCCAGGGTTCCGCGCTCGTGGGATCGATGTCGCGCGCGCGTTCGAAGGCGCCGCGCGCCCGGGCGAAATCGCCGACGTTGATGCGCTGGTTGCCGACCGCGACGAGGTAGCGCACGGAGAGCGGCGCGAGCTTCGCCGCGCTCGCATACGCATCGAGTGCGCGGAGCTCCGCGCCGCGCCGTTCGGGAGCGCGCGGCGGGATCGTGTACGCGCGCGTCTCGCGTACCTCGCCGAGTCCGTAGTCGGCCTCCGCGAGCGCGTCGCGCTGCGTCGGATCGCTCGCGAGCCGGGCGACGACCGCCTCTTGCAACGCGACCGCGTCCACGATGCGACCGGCGGCTTCGAGGCGCTTGACCGCCGCTTCGACCCCCGCAAGATCGCCCGCCGCGAGGTACGCACGGACCGCACCATCGCGGTCACCGGCGCGGCTCGCGAGCTCGGCCTCGAGTGCGAAGCGGTCCCGTGACGGCCGCATTACGGCGACCGACGCGCGCGCGTTCGCGAGATCGCCGCGTTCGAGAGCGCGCCGCGCGAGAACGAGCCGGAGCGTCGCCGGGAGGGGCGCGCTCGGACCGATGCGGTCGACGCGCGCGTCGATCGTCGCGGGCAGCGCTCGCATCCAGGCGGGCGCCTGCGCGTGTTCGCGCAGCGCCACGCTCGCGAGCACTTGTTCTACCGCAAATGCGCACGCCACCAGAGCGGCGACGACGATCGCAACGATCCGCACGCCGTACGGTACGCGCTCGACGTCCACCGCGCCCGCCCCGGCCGCACCCGTCGTCGCCGCGACACCTCGCCGACGAAGAAAAAGCGGCACCGCATATCTGCGATACCGCTCTCACGCGTCAGCGAGGGTTTGGCGACGGGCGCACCCGTCGCCAAACCCTCGCTAGAAGCGAACCGTGAAGTTGAGATCCTGACGATTCTGGACGTAGTTCACGTTGGGAATCACGTCGTCGAAATAGCTGTAGCGGCGAGCACCGACCGACAGCGACGAGTTCGTCTTGGGGATGTTGTACGTGACGGCGCCCGTGTAGTATTCCTTGCGCTCCGACACGTTCTGGTTGATCGTCGTGCCGTACGCACCACCATAGCGCTGTTGATTGTAGGAAACGCTGCCGACGAGGTCCCTCGTCAACGGCAGCGCGACGTTCGCCGCATACGTGTAATGGCGGACGTTGATGTAGTTGGGATAGAAGGTCACCTTGCTGCCGCCGAGCCCCGGGTTCTGTGCCGCGGCAAATGCCCCGCCATCGAACGTCTGGGTCGCCGGATTCGTCGGGTAGTACGGGAAGCCGTTCGTATCGAGGCGCTTGAGCGTCTCGTACGAGCCGTTGAAATTGACGGTGGCCTGCTGACCGAAGGCCGGCAATTTGAACGACGTGCCGAGCGCGTACGTATCGAACTTTTGCCGTTCGTTCGTTGCGAAGGACGGACCGTACAGGAGCGACCCGAGCGAGTTCGGACGAATCTCTTCGAGGTGTTGGTACGAGGCGCGCGCGGTGAGGTTGAAATCACCGAAGCGGATCGGCGTGTTCACCGACGCCGTCACGCCACGCGAGTTGGGCGCGAAGGACGAGAAGTACGTCGGGCCCGAGGCCTTGAGCGTGTTGTAGAGCGGGAACGAGAACGTGAGGTTCGGGTTGCCCGAGGTGCGCGGCGACGCGAGTCCGATGTTGGTGAACTGATTGTCGAACTGCGTGTTGATGCCGAGGTTGTTGCCCTCGCCAAAGAAATCGGGCAGATACGCCGTCTTGTAGAAGTTGAAGAGCGGCGGCGGATTACCGAAATATCGGAATGGCGCGCCGTCGAAGAAGTTCGGGCCGACGCTCTGGTACTGCGCCGAAAGCTCGATCTTCTGGATCTTCACGCGGAGGCCGATGAGGCCCGCCGTGTCGCCGACCGCCGCGACGTTGCGGTAATCGGACGTAAATTTGCTATCCGCCGCCTCACCGAAGAGGATCGGCGTCGATCCTGGTCCGCTGATTTCGTACGGAATCGGAAGCTGGAAGTCGATGCCGAGCACGGTATCGCTGACGGCGCCGTTCCCGGTGACGGGGTTTGCGAACACGGTGGTGATGCCGTTGACGCCCGAACCCGTCGTCTGCAGGTCGTCGTAATCGAAGATGCGGTTGAAATTCAGCCCGATCTCGAGACCTTGATAGCCCTTGAACTTCTGGTTGAAGCGGCCGTGGATCATGTACCGCTGGAAGTTATCGTTGGTCGTATACGCGAGCGGACGGTACGTGATCACCACGATCGAGCCCGCGGGGGCCGGCGAGGCAAAGACGACGTCGTTGTACGCATCGTTGTACGTGAAGCTCGGGAGACCGCCCGCGAGGGCCGGGCCGCCGGTCTGCACGCCTGTGGCGCTGAACGTCGCGCCGTTGTACTGCGAGATGTAGACGCTGCCGGCCTGAGCCTTCGACGTCAGGAACACTTGCGCGAGCGATCCCGACCCGGCGTTGAACGTGTCGGACTTCGCGGCGGGACCGGTCTGCGTGAGCCCGGCCGACGGCGGAACGATCGGGTAGAGATACGACGTCGCTTCCGCCGGAAGGACGTTGGGATCCGTGGCGCCGGTCTGCGTGTTGATCAGCGTATTGTCGAGGCGCGAGAACGACATCTGGAAATCGGTGACGCCGAAGGCGCCTTCGCCGATCGAACCACTGACCTCGGCGCCCTTTTGGAACGGCTGGATCGGGAGCTCGTAGGGAATCGCGCCGTTGTAGCCCTGCGGCGGACGGAACGCGAGGCCGACGCGCGACGCCTGCATGTCGTCGATGATGCCGAACTTGAAGTGCAGGTTCTGAACGTTGCCGGTCTTCGCGATGTTGATGTCGACCCCGGGCTCGAGATCGATCTTCTGCTGCTGCGTGAACTCGCCGCCTTGCGTGAAGTTCAGGATGTGAACGGGCAGCGACAGCGTGAGGTTATCGGTGATCGCGTAGGAGAGCGAGAAGCGGCTGTCCTGACGGACGCGGATACCGGAACCGGCATTGGTGATCGGGTTGTTCGAATCGTCCGACGACAGGAACGCCGTCACGAACGGATCGGCACCGGCGACCTTATTGTTCGCGACGGTACCGCCGTAATACAACGGCTGCGTGACGCCGGTCGTGTTGACGATCGAGCGCGGGATCCCGGTGCGCTGGCGCAACGAGACGTTGGGAAGCAGCACGCCGTGCATCGAGAGCGACTGCGCGAACTTGGTGCGCTTGTCCAGCGCTTCGAGCGAATCTTCGAGATTCGTCACGCGCACGCCGAGCGCGTCGAGCTCGTCCTTGAGCGCATCGATGAGCTTCTGCAGCTTATCGAGGTCTTCTTTGGACGGGCCCTTCCCCGTGTTCTCTTGGAGCTTGGCGATCACGCGCGCGACGACCGTCGCCATCTCATAACGCGTGAGCGGCCGGTCGCCTTTGAATTTTCCGTTCGGGTAGCCGTCGATGATGCCGTCGGCCGCGAGACTCTGGATGTACTGATAGGCCCAATGGTTGGCCGGTACATCCGAGAAAGGCGTCGCGAGGGCAGCCTCTTGCTTCACGAGCGGAAGCAGCAACGAGGCTGCCAGGCCGGTCGCGAGGCCGAGGCGTGCGAGACGCTTCATATATCCTCCAGAAGTGTTGGAAGCCAAAGCTTCGTTACACGCGCTCGTGACTGCGTACCATACGGGTTCCGCCGAAGAGAGTTGCCGAGTTTGCCTTCGCCAGCGGAGACACGGAAAGGACGCCCGTCGCTAGGGCGCATGCCAGCCTCCGAATACGACCGCGTGCCGGGGTCTCCTGCCCTTATGAAAGGGACGGCCGGGCCGCTCGGGCCGCATCCGCGGCGAGCCGGATCAAGAGTCGCTCGGCGATGAGGACCGCGGCGAAATCGTCGATCGGGCGCGGCGGCAAGAGCATGCCGCGCGGCACGAGTCGCCGCCAGCCCTTGGGGGGGTTTGCGACGAAGTACCGCTCGCGCGCGAGAAGCGTCGTCGCGCGTTCGTCGACGATCTCGATCGGAATTTCCAACACCTCGAGCATCGCGCCGATCGTCGCCGCATGCGTCCCGCCGCCGAGCGCGATCGACGTCGGCCGATACCGTCGCGCGATCGAGACGAGCTGCGACGCGAGGTCCTCGATGACGATGATGCCGAGCTCCACGGGCGGCCGTCGGACCGCTTCCACGAGGGCATAGCCGCACTTCCGCGTTCCGGGATCGATGCCTAAGATCAGCTGTGTCATCGCGGCGTCCGGCTCAGCGAGAAGGCCACGGGGACGCCACCGGTGTGCGGGTAGACGTCGCGCTGCGCGCGAGCGGTGATATAGAAGCGGCCGCGGCCGCGGCGGATCGCGAGGCGCGTCGCCTCGACCTCGGCCGGGCTCGGCTGCGCGAAGGGCAGCGCAAAATAGACCGGCATCCCGCCCTCGATCGCAGCGTCGCGCACGGCGCTCGCGAGCTGGCCGTAGGCGATATTCGGTACGAGCGAACTTCCGCCGTCGACCTCGACGCTCGCGATCGCATGCCGCGCGCGAAAGATCGTTACGTCCGCATAGGGTGCGAAGGTGAACTGGATGGTATCTCCCGGGAAGAGGTTCTGGTCGGCGACCGCCACGAGCAGCGTCGGACCGCGAAGGAGATCGCCCTGCACCTTGGGATCGCCGAGCACGGCGTCGAGCTTCTTCGCGATGTCGTCGTCACGGGACTTTCCCTTGAACGGCTTGAGTCCGGCGGGGACGAAATTGCTATTGAGCGAGGCGACGACCGCGTCGAAGAAGGCGGCCAGCTTTTGCGCTTGCGCCTTGTGCGATTCTTGCGGCGTGATGATGAGGAACTGCTGATAGACCAGGTCTCCGTGATTGACGACGACGTTGGTTTCGCGGGTCTGCTTCTGCAACGCGTCGGCCTGCGCTTGAAGCTCGTTCACCTTGTTGTTGATTTCGCTGAGGTGGAAGAACGCGTCGCGTGCGAGCGGCGCCGTCAAGAGCGGCACGACGGTCGCGATCAACGCGATCGACATGCCCGTTCCGACCGCGACGATCGTCGACGTATACTTCGGTCGTAAACCGAAAAGGGTCATGCGTTTGCGACCGACCTGATGCCCGACGCGATCGCCCACGTATGCGATCAACCCGGCGATCACGACGATGAGGACGACGAGCAAGATGCCGCCGAGCGTGCCCACGGCTAATTCCTCGCCGCGCGTAAGAGCGAGACGATGCCGATCGCCGTGAAGATGATGTTGGGCGTCCACGCGCCGACGGTCGAGATCGCATATCCGCCCGAGAGCCCCGAAAAGATCGCCGACGAAATACTCAAGAAGACGAAGTACACGAACGTGATCGCGAGCGCGAGCGCGAAACCGAGGCCCGTGCCGCCACCACGCGTCGGCCGCAAGCCGAAGGGAATCGCGAAGAGCGTGAACACGAACGAGGCGAACGGTCGCGCCAGTTTTTCCTCGTACGTCGTTTGATAGCTGCGCGTCTCCGAGGCGGAAAGCTGCTTGGAATCGATCATCTCTTTGATCTGCACGCGGCTCATCGCTTCGCGGTTGTTGTCGGTGGCGCGCTGCTGGATCTGACTCGGCTTCTCGCCGACGTCGATCGTCGCGTGCGGGAGTTGCGCGTACTCGTCGACCGAACCGTCTTTGGCGAACCGATACGTCGATGCGTTCTCGAACGTCCACGCGGGGGGGACGTAGTGGCCGCGATCGCTGAACACGATTCCGCGCGGCCGGTTGTCGGGTCCGTAGGTGATGATCGTGACGAAGAGCAGTTGCCCCGTGGTCGGCTGGAACGCGCCGAAATACGTCACCTGCTTGCCGCCGCCGGGCAACTGCGTGATGACGGTGTGTTGTCCGCCGCCGAACGCCCCGATGTGTTTGATCGCATCTTCGCGCAGGTAGACGGCCTGATCGTTGGCAAACGGCACGACGCGCTCTTGCAGTTGGTATGCGGCGATCGATACGAGCACGCCGATCACGAGCAGCGGCGCGACCGCGCGTACGAGCCCGACGCCCCCGGCCTTGAGTGCGATGAGTTCGCTCTCGCCGGAGAGCCGCCCGAGTGCGAGCAGCGTGCCCAGGAGCATCGCCATCGGCACGACGGTGACGATCACTTGCGGCAACTGCCACAAGAAATATTCGATCGCGAGGACGAGCGACGCGTGCTCTTCCGACACGAGACGACCGATCGCGAGGATGTTGATCGCCGCGAACGAGAGCGTGAACGCGGCCAAGCCGAACGCGAACGGGCCCACGAGTTCCGCTGCGACGTACCGATCCAAGATCGTGGGCCGCGCGAGCGCGCGCGCGAAGCCGCGCAGGTTCGCGCCGACCGTCGGCGCCGGACGCACGCGAACGCCCATTACAACCGGAAGCCTTCGCCGAGATAGAATTGTCGCGCGACGGGCGATGCGAGCACTTCGTCCGCGGTTCCACTCACGACGATCTTGCCGTCGTTGAGGATGTACGCGCGGTCGACGATCGCGAGCGTCTCGCGCACTTGGTGATCGGTGATGAGCACGCCGAGGCCGCGGTCGCGTAACTGGCGGATCATCACCTGGATATCCGCGACCGCGATCGGATCGATGCCGGTGAAGGGCTCGTCGAGCAGCAAGAATGCGGGTTCCGTCGCGATCGCTCGCGCGATCTCGACGCGGCGGCGCTCGCCGCCGGAAAGCGAGTCGCCACGTGCGTCGACCAAATTCTCGAGTCCGAACTCGGCGAGCAGCGCCGGCAGGCGACGCTCTTGCTCGCGCCGTGAGATGCCGTTCATCTCCCAGATCAGGCGGATGTTGTCGCCGACGGAGAGCTTGCGAAAGATCGAATTCTCTTGCGCGAGATAGCCGATACCCGCGCGCGAACGGCGATACATCGGTTGCCCCGTGAGATCGACTGCCCGCGTGGCGTCGACGAGCGCGACGCGACCCTCGTCGGGTTTGACCAGACCCACGACCATGTAGAACGTGGTGGTCTTCCCAGCGCCGTTGGGCCCGAGCAAGCCGACGACTTCGCCCATCTCGACGGCCGCACTCACGCCGCTCACGACGGTGCGCGAACCGTAGCGTTTGACGAGGCCCTCGAGCACGATGCGGCGTGCGTCGATCGCGACGGTCATGTCAGTGCGCACCGGAAACGACGATCGCGCCGTCGCGGAGATTCCAGTCCAGAGTCTCGCCTTGCAATTCTTCGCCTCGCGGCGAGGTCACGGTCACGTTGCCTTCGCCGTGCACGAGATCGCGCTGATCGTCGTAGGCGAGCGTATCGCTACGCAGCGTCAGACCGTCGCTCGATCTCGCGCGTACGCCGCCGCTCATGCGCACGGTCTTGTCCTTCTCCACGACGGTTCCCGTCGGGGCATCGGCGACGAGCCGTTTGTTCGATTGCCCGTAGAACGTCACGTGCGGATTCGTGAACGTGCTGCGGCCCGTATCCTGCCCGAAATAGCGCCCCGTTTCCGTATCCGCGCGCAACACGTAGATTTTGCGCAAGCCTTTGAGTTTGCGCAGATAGACGTAGTGTCCGCCGACCCGGTTCGCCGTGATGCCGATCGGAAACGCCTTGCCGATTCCGGCGGCGCCGGCCGTGTGAGGTGCCGCCGCGGCGTGTGAGGGCGCCGGGGAGGCAGCCGCGGGCCGTGCCTTCGGCTGCGCGGAGCGCGCGCACGCGGCGAGGGCGAGCGCGGCGACGAGGGTGAGCGGACGTTTCACGCTGCCTGCGACGCCTCGGGCGTCGCGACCGGCTTGACGGCCCCGAGCGCGAGCGCCGTATAGGGAATCCACACGAACGTCATTTCGACGACGCCGATCGTGTCGAAAAGTCCTTGGACGAGCACGGCGACGAGCGCCGCGCACGTGCCCAGACCCAGCATGCGCTCGGGGTGCGCGCTCGCGTGCAACCGCCGGCGCATCGTCTGCGCGAAACGCCACCAGCCGAAGGCGAACGCCGCGAGCCCGAGCGCGCCCGTCTCGCCCGCGAGCGAGAGATACACGTCGTGCGGGTGCAGAGCGCCGAAGGTTCCCGGCGAATCCGCGTTCGGCGGCCGGACCGCCGGATAGACGCGCCAATACGCCATCGGCCCGACTCCGGTCAACGGGAAGAGTTCCGCGACGCGGATCCCCGACGTCCAGATCCGCACGCGATCGAACGTTTCGGCGGGATCGTGCCGCGCGGTCGGCCGCGCGACGAACACCGCGCTCCCGAGGACGATCGCGACGGCAACGAGCAAGGCAAGGCGCCGGGCGCCGCTCGCCGCCGCGAAGAAAAGGGCGCCCGCGGCCGCGCCGAGCAGGCCGGCCTGTGAGATCGTCGCCACGAGTCCGAGCGCGCCGACGGCTGCGCACGCGAGCCCCAGGCCGCGGAGCGTCCCGCTCCGGCCGAGCCCGACCCCGAGCGCGACGAAGATGAAGGCGATCAAAAACGCCGCAAACTGGTTCGCCGTCACGAACACACCCGCCGCCCGGCCGTGATTGAGTGCCCACAGCGCCGCGGGCCGGTGCGCGGCAAACATGCCGAGCGCCGCAAGCGTCGCGAGGCCGCCGACGATCAAATACGTGGCGAGCACCGTGGATGCGACCCCGGTCTCCCGGAAGTGACGCTCCAGGGCAACGTGCACCACGCCGCACAGCATCATCATCCCCACGACCTGCAGTCCCGAGCCCGGATCGAACCCGAGCAGCGAACTCACGGCCGCCGAGCCGATCCATGCGCCCAGGAGCGCCGCCGACGTTCCGTCGGGCGGACGACGGTCGCGCGCCAAGCGCGCGGCGAGCACGAGGGCTGCGAGCACGAGCAGGCCGACGAGTGTTGCCGCGACCGCGGGCGTCGCGAAGACGTAGCCGACCGGCGGCGTCGGTGAGAGCGACGCCAGCGACGTGTAGAATTGGACGACGACGAAGAATGCGGCGAGCGCGAGCGCCGTCGCGCCCCTCATCCGCATGCCCGCACGATTGCGGCGGCGATCGTCGC
>JAABUX010004667.1_pt1 | contig 17231 bp, 21 predicted proteins | sample 5561851 | NCBI WGS metagenome assembly JAABUX01 (sample SAMN10711883, study PRJNA513361) | rock metagenome | isolation source: Antarctica rocks | place: Antarctica: Victoria Land, Richard Nunatak red sandstone | collected 2016-01-03 | reverse complement strand
ACTCATAATCCGTACGACGCCGGTTCGAGTCCGGCCCGGCGCACTGCGGTTTTGGGACACGCGGCCGTGGTGAGCGCGCGACCGCCTGTTCGCCTCGTCAGTCGAGCCGGTCTGGAATCAGTCTGAGTCCTTCGCCGCCAGCGGCGGTGTGTAGGCGGCGGTCCCAAGTGGCGAATGCGAGGTCCTCGCCCGGTAGCAGAAGCGCGGCGGCGAGGTGGAGGGAGTCAAGGCTGCGCAGATTGCGGTCCACAGCGAGCGCGGCGGCGTGCTCGACGAGCGACTGGTCGACCTCGACAACGCCGAACGCGGGCCACTCCTCCTTGACGGCCTTGGTCGCGCGCGCTCCTACGGCCAGACCCACTGCTCGCACGGTCTCGACGAATCCCGCGCGGCAGATGTACCACTCCTCGGCACCTGCCATCGCGTCCTTGACGACGTCACTATCGGGCTCGGCGACGTAGCGTTTGACCAGCGCGCTGGCATCGAGGTAGAGCTTCAGCGCTCGGCATCCCGCTCGGAGAGCACAAGCGAAGAGGCACTGCTGCGGGCCTTGGCTAGCTTCGGCGCCCGTATCGGCCGGGCCCGGGCCGGGGGCACAACTCGACCGCTGGCGACGAGCTCGCGCAGGCGATCGTCGACGACCGCGGTGCCGGCGGGGACGAGGTCGGCCAGCGGACGCCCGTGACGCGTCACGCGCACCTGCTCGCCGCGGCCGACGGCGCGCAAAGTCTCGCTCAGCGACTGCTTGAGCTCGCGAACACCGATCTCCCGCATGTGGACACCTTAGCGCGAAAGAGGCCACATCGAGTCGGAACTTGCCACATCGAGTCGGAACTTGCCACATCGAGTCGGAACTTGCCACATCGAGTCGGAACTTGCCACATCGAGTCGGAACTTGCCACATCGAGTCGGAACTTGCCACATCGAGTCGGAACTTGCCACATCGAGTCGGAACTCAATCCGTACGCCGCCGGTTCGAGTCCGGCCCGGCGCACCGGGGTTTCCGGGGGCCAGCGGTGCTATTGCCCTGTGGCGCGGCCGGACCCGGCCAGCCTACAAGGCGTCGATGAAGGCCTTGAGCGGTGCCGAGCGATCAGTGGTGTCGCCGCAATGGCGGTGACGGGCGCGCTGGCCAGCTCCGCGTCGGCGCACGACCCGGCGGTCCTGGGCCCGCTGGACTCGCTCGTCCCCCCCTCGGTCATCCACCTCAGCACGGCCAGGATCGCCTCGGTCCCGGGGGGCCCGACCGTGACCGGGGCGTTCGACTCCCCGTTTGCCGAACCGACCGTGGGAGGCGTTCGCACCGACGCCAAGTGCATCACTCGTCCCGTGCCCAACGGCGGGCTCAACGGCGCCACCGCCGAGCTGTGCAAGCCGGCGGCGGGGACGCTGGTGCAGCTCCCCGACGGGCGGCTGCTCTTCTGGGACGCGCTCGAGGGCACCGAGAACAACAAGTACTCCATCGTCACCGAGGGCGGCCAGACGTTCACCAACGACGCCGCGCGCGTCCTCACCCTCGGCGCTGGCGGAGCGCCCTCGTGGATCAACCCGAGTCCCGTCGACGGCGGGGCCAACCCCAACGGCAATCCGGGCGAGCCGCTCGTTCCTGGGCTGTCGACCACCGAGAGCTACAACGACGGGGCGCTGTTCGGCAGCCACCAGAGCTTTCTGCCCGACGGCCGCCTGCTCGTCCAGGGCGGCACCGACTACTCCTCGGACCCCGGGGTCAACGGCATCCCCTTCGGGGCGGTCGAGCTCACCGGCCTCAAGGCCACACGCATCTTCGACCCCCGGACCAACGCCTTCACCCAGACCGGCGACACCGCCTATCGCCGCTGGTACCCGACGCTGATCGAGACGGGGCAGGGGCACTACCTGGACCTCTCGGGCGTGGGCAAGCTGCTCAAGCCCGTCTATCCCGACCACCCCCAGGACTCGCTGACCAACGTCAAGCAGGTCGAGGAGTTCGACCCGACGACCGGGCGCTGGCGCCAGCTGCCCAGCTCGGCCGACTACGACCTGCCGCTGTATCCGCGAGTCCACCTGCTCCCCGACGGCCACGTGTTCTACAACGCCGCTGGTCAGGACTTCAACCCCTTCGGGCAGTCCGTGGGCGAGCTGAACTGGAACTTCCTGGCCTCGCTGGACCCCCAGACCGCCACTTGGACGAACCTCGGCCTGGCCAACACCGCCACACCGACTGCCCCAGCCTTCCGCGGGTCCACCTCCTCGACCCTGCTGCCCCTCACGCCGGACGCGAACGGTCGCTACAGCAAGGCGAACCTGCTCACCGCCGGCGGGGTGCTGGGGACCTCCCCCGGCAGCTACGTGACCACCGCCGAGTCGTCGATCACCACCGTGGACACCGGCGGCGGCCACGAGACGGTCTCCCAGCAACGCACCGGACCGCTCGGCCAGGGGCGCTGGTTCGGGCAGAACATCCTGCTGCCCACCGGACAGGTGGTGGTGTTCAGTGGGGCCAACAAGGATGAGGTCGTGCTCCCGGGGACCGAGATGGCCATCAAGCAGGCCGAGCTCTTCGACCCGACCCGGAACACCTGGTCGCCCGTGGCCGCTGGGCACAACCCCCGGACGTACCACAACACCGCCGTGCTGCGCCCCGACGGCACGGTGCTGGTGGGTGGCCACGCGACGATCTCCACCGCGTATCTCAACAACACCACCCTCCCCGGCGGGTTCGCTCCCCACGATGGCCGCGACCCCTCCTTCGAGGTCTACCAGCCGCCCTACCTGTTCCAGGGCCGCCGGCCCCTCATCGTCGAGGCGCCCAACCTCATGGGTTACGGGGGCACGATGGACATCCGGGTCGCCGGCGACCCCGCGGAGATCCGCAGCGTCGCGCTGGTGCGCAACTCGGCGATCACCCACATCGTCGACGCTGACCAGCGCACGGTCATGCTGCGGATCGTGCGCCGCAGCGCGGACACGGTGACCGTGGCGACGCCCCCCGACGGCAACGTCGCGCCCCCCGGCCCGTACATGGTGTTCGTCACCCGCCAGGGATCACAGGGGCTCATCCCCTCGGTGGCCGCCCAGCTGCTGGTGACGACCGACGCCGCCGCCGCTGCCCGCGCTGCCCTGCACCCCCGGCTGCGTGGATCGCCGCCACTTCTCGGTGCCGCTGCCCTATCCCCGGCGTGGCCACGTGCGCCAGGCGGTGATCTATGTCAACGGACACCGCGTCCGGGTGGTCCGCGGGCGCAACCTGCGCCGGGTGAGCATCCCCCGTCTGCCCGCCGGCCGGTTCAAGGTGAGCGTGCTCGCCATCACCGACCGCGGCGCGCGGGTGACCAGCGTGGGCCGCTACATCGGCTGCGGCCAGACCCACCGTCGCCAGCGCGTCCACCGCGGGCGCGGGCGGACCCGTCGTCCCGCGCGGCACCATCGCTGAGCCCGCCGGCCGGGTCGGTGCCCGGGCTCTGAGGTTCCCTGGCTGACTCCTCGAGCGACTCGCCTACGCGAACCGGCGCTGGGATCAGCGCTGCCCCTGCAAGGATCAGGGCGAACGCAGCGATGCGCACGCCTATGAGAAGGGCGCCGTTGCCGAGCTGGTCTCCGAAGACCGCCAGCCCGGCGACGATGCTGGACAGGTTTGCCGATGGCGCATGTCGACATCGGGAGCGGCGACCGCCCCCTTGTACTTGAAAAGGAAGCTGAGATTCGTTCCCAGCGCGGATAGCAGGGCACAGATCAGGCCCACGCCGACGGCCAGCGAGACCCCAGTCACCGCGGGGCCGTCTTCCAAGCGTTCATAGAGCGCAGGAGCGCTACCGCCGTTGAGGGCCGGCTCACGCCAATCAAGCTACGCCGTCTCGCGTTCGGGTGCCAGGTTCGCGCCCGTTGGATTGGATGCATGCGCAAGTGGCTTCTGCTGGCCACCCGCCTCGATCACGCCCCTTGCGCGATGATCTCGCATGACGATGGAACGCGTGGCCGTGATCGACATGGGCTCGAACTCCTTTCGCCTGGTGGTGTTCCAGTACGAGCCGGGCAGCTGGTGGAGCCTGGCCGACGAGATCCGGGAGGCCACTCGCGTGAGCGCGGGGATGGGTGACGCGGGCGTTCTCCAAGCCGAGCCGATGGACCGCGCTCTTCACACCGCCGCCGTCTTCTCGTCGTTTTTGCGCGCCTCCGGCGTGGAGTACGTGGACGCGGTGGCCACCAGCGCGATCCGCGACGCCGCCAACCGGGACGAGCTGCTCGACGCGGTCCAGAAACGCACGGGGCTGAAGGTGCGGGTGATCAGCGGCGCCGAGGAGGCTTGGTATGGCTACCTGGCGATCGTCAACTCACTGACGCTGAGCGACGGCTTCGGCATCGACGCGGGCGGCGGCAGCGTGCAGCTGATGAGAATCGCAGACCGGCGGCTGGAGCAGGCCGAGTCCGTCCGCCTCGGGTCGGTTCGCGTCAGCGAGGCTTTCCTCGAGGGCGAGGACACGTTGGGCAAGCAGATCAAGACGCTGCGCAAGCACGTGGGTCGCACCCTCTCGCAGTTGGAGTGGTGGGCTGGTGGTGAGGGTCGTCGCCTGGCCGGGATCGGGGGCACGATCCGAAACCTGGCGACGGCGGCTCAGAAGAGGCTCGACGTGCCGGACGTCGACGTGCAGGGCTTCCTGCTGACGCGCGAGCTGCTCGAGGAGCTGATCGATCTGCTGGCCTCGAAGCCGGTGGCCAAACGGGGCTCGGTGCCGGGCATCAAGCCCGACCGCGGCGACGTGATCCTGGGCGGCGCGGTCGTGGTGGCCGCGGCGATGGAGCACGGCGGGTTCGACGCCGTGGAGGTCACGGGCGCGGGTCTACGCGAGGGGATCTTCTTCGAGCGCCTGCTGCCGGGCCGCGACCCGCCCCTGCTCCAAGACGTGAGGCGCGAGTCGGTGATCAACCTAGCCCATCGATTTCGCACCGACGATATGCACGTGGAGCACGTGGCACTCCTCTCCCTCCAGCTCTTCGACGCGCTCGGGGACGCCGGACTGCACGAGCTGGGCACCGCCGACCGAGAGCTGCTGTGGGCGGCCTGCATGCTGCACGACATCGGAGTCACGATCGACTACGAAGATCACCATCGCCACTCCCACTACCTGATCCAGAGCAGTGGACTGCCGGGCTTTGATCCCCGCGAGTGCGAGCTGGTCGCCCTGATCGCCCGCTGGCACCGCAAGGGAGACCCCGACCCCTCCGCCCTCGCAGACCTCAAGGGCAAGGGCGACGCCAATCGCCTCACGCTGCTGTGCGGCGTGATCCGCCTGGCCGAGCAGCTTGAGCGCAGCCGCGACCGGTCGGTCGTTGGCGTGGAGCTCGAGGACCGCGAAAGCTGCGTGCTCCTACGCGCCGTGACCGACGGCAACCTGGGCTCGGACACCAGCGTGGCCATCTGGTCGGCCCAGCGCACCACCGACCTCCTCGCGGCCGCGATCGACAAGCCCATCGAGGTGGTGAGCGCTGACGGCTAAAGGCGCAGCGATCCACAGCGTCGAGAACCGCTTTCGGCGTGCCGGAGTCGATCGCTGAGAACCTCCAGGGGCGACGGGCCATCACCGACGATACGGGGCGGCGGACGGGACTCGACCGGCTTCGGTTGTCCCACGCCGATCAGAGGTTCCTCTGGCTTGCCTCGCCGGTGGCTTCTAGCGGGAGGGGGCGCGGAGGTGGGGGTGTACCCCGGGGCTCAGTTCCAATCTGCTCGCTACGCGTAGGAGCAGCGCGACCATGGTTTCTGCTTCGCTCTCGCTCAGTCCCTGCCCGACCTCTTCTTCCAGGGCGGGAATGAGCTTGTTGACCCGAGAGACCACGGCGGATCCGGTGCGGGTCAGACGCACGTCAAAGGCTCGCCTGTCGCGCTGGCTTCGGTGTCGCCGCGCCCAACCCGCCGCCTCCATGTCATCGATCAGGCCCACCATGTTATTGCGATGGATCCCAAGCGCATCCGCTAACTGCTGCTGGGTCTGACTCCCCGCGCTGTCGAGGTTGCTCAGGACCCCGAAGGCGCGCGGGGACACGCCCAGCGGTGCCAGCCGCTCGGCGAAGATCTGGGCCGAGCGCGCGCCAACCTGGGACAACAGGAAGGCCAGGGACTCGGCGTAGTGGGCCGGTTGGTGCGAGCGCACAGATGACGAGTCTAGGCACTCCGGAATGATTGTCGTCTACAGTGACAATCACTGACATGACATAGTTCTGCGAGGAGGCCCAATGAGGATCGGGGTTGTGGGAGCGACGGGACGTACCGGCCTGCAGGTCATAGAGCGGGCCCTGGCCCGGGGACACCACGTGACGGCATTGGCCCGCCGCCCCGAGGTCATATCCCAGCGCGACGAGAGTCTGGTCACCTCCGCGGCAGATGTGCTTGACCGCGCTGCGCTCGTTGACTTGCTGGCCGGGTCGGCAGCGGTCGTCTCGACGCTCGGGGTCGGAACGTCCAGAGCGCCAACCTTCCTCTACTCCCAGGGGATCGCCAACGTGCTTCACGCGATGGACGCCGGTGGGATCAGCAAGCTAGCCGTCATCTCCGCGGCTCCGGTCGGCCCCCGGGCCGAGCAACCGTTTCTCGAGCGACGCGTGGCCATGCCGATCCTGGACAGGGTCGCCGGTGTCTGGCGAGACCGCCGGTTAGATTCGTCGTCGGCGCGGACGGCGCGGACCGCGCCGGAGGCGCAGCATGACTGCCGCCACGAGGATGACGCCGACGATGACGCCGATGCCGAATATGGCGAGCACGGCGCCGATGCCCTTGGCGACTATGCCGGCAAGCACGGCAATAATCATGGCGGCGCTCGAGCCGGGCTACTTGTCGCGGTCGAGCGGGTCCTTGGCCTTGTCGGCCGCCTTGTCGACCTTGTCCTTGACCGAGGCCTTGGCCTGGTCGCCCTTGCCTTCGTTCTTGAGGCTGTCATCGCCGGTAACGCTGCCGGCGGCCTCCTTGAGACGGCCCTTGCCCTCGTCAACGTTCTTGTCAGCCATCCGGTCGGCTCCTTTGTGGTTGAGGTGTCCGGGTGGAGTGGCGACGGGCGGAAACGACCGCCCCGTCGGGATCTCTAATGCCTTGGACAGCGCCGGGCACGAAAGGTTCTGCGCTGGATCAAGCATCGGGACAAGGTCCTCCCCGGCGATGTCCACGCCAGTCACGGCCATCCCGGTTTGCGCGGGCAAGCGCGGCGCGACAAGCGACTTGGCCTAGGACTCGCTCGCTGATGCGGGTCTCTCCCAACGTGCTGCTGAGGACCACCGGGTCAGTCCACCGCGAGACCAGTGCCCTGACGCGGGTCATGACTCGCTCACTCAGTGCCCGCCGGCACCGAAACCGGCTGGCGGGCGAAGAACTGCAACTCCCCCCACGCCTCGCCCAGCGCGGCCAGCGCCGCCTGGCAATGCGGACAAGAGGCCTGATGGGCCGTGTCGGGCGGGTGTGCGTGCTCGGCGACCTGATCCACCAGTAGATCAAGCGCTACGCCGCAGGCCAACACCGCCTGAGCATTCCCTAACCTGGGCCGCATCCTGGGCGTCGGCGTCTGAACCCAACAGGCGCAGGGCCACGCGATAAACCGCGGCCTGGTGGCGACGCACGAGCTCGGCGAAGGCCTCCACATCGCCAGCCCGGGCTGCATCGAGAACAAGCCGATCATCAACAGAGACGACCACGAAGCCCCGTGGCCCTGAACGATCATCCGACGCGACCACGACGCGCGCAGACGATCGTGCGCACCCGGTGATTCAAGGCATGCTCTCCGATGACATCAAGGTGGTTGGGTCCAGGACGGCGCGCACGCGTCAGCGGCGCCGCGTCTTTATGCTGGGCCTCGACGGCGAGCGCGGTGGCGGTGTCATGCTTGGGCTCCTCGCAGGAGTTCTTCATCGTCGTTTAGCTTCATGAGCTCATGACCGACAACCGCCCTGACGACACCGTGGAGGCTGTCCGCCATGGGAGCGGTGCCACACCCAGCCCGTGGGCCGGGGGCATCGCCCGATGAACGCCTCGAGGCACCCCGACACGGCCATCCCCGCTGGGCAGACGCCAGCGACGCGAGGAGCTGATCCGAAAGACGAAGGGGCGCGCCATGACCGCTTGCTGCCCTGGATTGCCGCCGAGCGCAGCATCCGTGCCGTCGTGCTCGTGGGTATCGGGCTCGTGCTCATCACCCACCCCCACACGAACTGGGGCCAGACGATCTCCGATCTGGCGCGGCATCTCGGGTTTGACCCGAGCCACAACGGGATCGAGAAGATCATCGCCAAGGTCCAGGCCATCAGCCCCCACAAGTACGAGATCTTCGGTGGTGTCGCCGTCGCCTACGGCGTTCTGGAAGGTGCCGAGGGCTACGGTCTATGGCGTCGGCGACGGTGGGGCGAGAAGCTGACGATTTTCGCGACCTCCCTGCTGTTCATCCCTGAGATCTGGGAAATCACCAAGACGCCGACCGCGCTGAAGATCGGCGCGCTTTTCCTGAACATCGCCGTGGTCATCTACCTCATCGTTCGCCTTCGTCGCCACGGCGGCTGATGTTCTTGTCGCCTCGGTCAGTCGAGCGTCTCTGAAATCAGTTTGTTGACGGCGGAGGGCCGTCGGAGCCGACCACCTGAGGGAGTCGACAGGCATGGCTCAGAACCATACGATGGTCGGGTGCCGACCGAGAGAGCGAACCGTCTCGCGCTGAACGAGGCGATGTTCCGCGTGGCCAACGAGCGCATGAAGGCGTGGAAGGAGCGCCACGCCGGCGACCGCCCCGAGGAGTATCGCTGCGAGTGCGCGCGGCTGGACTGCAACGTCACGGTCTCCCTGACGGCCGCGGAGTACGAGGCTCTGCGCAGCGACTCCACCCACTTCGTCGTTCGATCGGGGCATTACGTCGCGGGCATCGAGCGCGTCCTCGAGGATCGCGGCTCCTACGCCATCATCGAGAAGTGTGACGAGGTTGCCGCCCTGATGGCTCGCAGCGATCCACGTACGCCGCCGTCGTAGCGCGGTGAATCGGTGTAGCAGGGCGCGTCGTCCTCGTTGAAGTCGATGCCCTGGGGCGTGCCCCGGTAGTACAGCTCGGCGTAGCGCAGGCTGAACACCGTGTGCACGACGCTCCAGCCGAGCACGAGGGGGATGGCCGCGAACCGGCGCGCCATGTCGATTGGCGCGCTCGCGCCCCGGCCGGCTGGTCGCTACGTCGGAGCCGCGACGTCCAATCCGGCGGCGCGCGCCCCTTGCGCCTGACGCGTGTCGTAGGTCACCAGCACGAGAGCTTCCAGCCGCAGGTCGAGTGCCGTGGCGAGGTGCAGCGCGTCAAGGGCGCGCTGAGGTGGCACGAAGGTCTCGCCGGCACGGGCGCGTACGGCTGACGTGTAGGGCAGCAGGTCAAGGGCTGCGCAGACGCGGTCGGCACGGTCGATCAGCTCTCCACCACCCTCTCGGTGCGCGACGCAGCGCAGCTCGATCTCGAGCAGCTCACTGGAGACCTGCCCGGCGATGGCGGCCAGCGCCGCCCGCAGTACGGACGTCTCGGGCTCGGGGCGCAGCAGCTTGACAGCGGCCGAGGCGTCCAGGTAGGCGATGGTGGAGATCACCGCTCGCCGCGGACCCATTCGAGCGTCCGGCTCGCTCGGCGATCCTCGTCAACCGGGTCGGCCTCCAACCACGGCAGATCCTCGAGACCGCACGTCGCGGGTCGGACGCCGGGACGCTCCAGGAGTCGCTGACGATCGAGCGCCGCTCGCGCTTGTGTGGTCCCCGCCCCGAGCGCGCCGGCGCCGATCAGCGCGAGCCGGCGCACGTGCCCGGCCTCCGAGCGCGTCTCTTCCGGATCGAGCAACGGCCGTGTGATCTCGAGCGCCGCCGCGAGATCGGGATCCTTAGTCACGCCGATGCGCGGGCGGGTCGTAGCCATACGGCCGAGGTTACACCGTTGGTGTGACGTGGTTTGCGGGCTGGGACACCAACCCAAGCAGAGGGCCTACCGCACGGTCAGCGTCGTGTGCATCCCCAGCGCCTCGTGGTTGTACAGCGAGCAGAACACCGTGTAGGACCCCGGCGCCAGGCTGAGCGCCAGCTGCTGGGTCTGCCCGGGCTCGACGGTGACCGCTCCGAGGACCTGGCCCTGGGCGTTTCGCACCGTCATGTTGTGCTCGTCCATCCCCAGGTTGGCCGGGTCGAGCTCGACGGTACCCGCGGCCACCGTGGGGTGGGTGGCGTTGAGGAAGTACTCGCCCTCGTCGACGCCGGTGCGGACGGGCAGCCCGGGGATGGGCACCGGCGGCGGGGCCGGCCTCGGTGCCGGCCCCGGCCGGTGCGCCACGCGGGCGCGGCAGCGGACCCGCACCAGCCGGCCGTGGCGGCGGACGTGGCAACGGCGCACCCGAGGGTGGGCGACAACCGCGACGCTCGCCCGGGCGCCGGCACGGCCGCTGCTCGGCTGGGCGCCAGCGAGCCCTCCGGCGCCTGCGCCCACCCCCACCAGCCCGAAGGCCACCGCGAGCACCACCACGGCCCGCCGGGTCCGCCATACCGCCAGCCCCCTCACGAGAACAGGTTCGAGCCGCCGTCGGTCCGGGCCACCGCCGGCCACCCACCGGCTGGCGTCCCGGGCAGGATGGCGCTTGGGTCATCGCCCAGCCACTCGGTGAGCACCGACTGGTAGACCGAGCGGAAGTCGGTGGGAACGAGCAGGTTGCCCGTCCGGTCCAGCTCGCCGGGCTGGCAGCCGGGAAACGGCGAGGCCAGCCCACCGCGCACCGGCGCGCCCGCCAGCATCATCAGCCCGCCCGCGCCGTGGTCGGTGCCGGCCGAGGCGTTCTCGTGCACGCGGCGCCCGAACTCGGAGAACATCATGGTCGCCACCCGCCCGGCCGTGCCCCGCGCGCCCAGCTCGGCCTGGAAGGCAGACAGGGCGATCGACAGCTCGGCCAGCTGGGGGTCCTGCCGGCTCACCTGGCTGCCGTGGGTGTCGAACGAGCCCCAGTGGATGGTGATCACCCGGGTGCCCAGGTTGGCGCCCACCAGCAGCGAGGCCATGCGCAGCTTGAACGACAGCGAGCTGGGATCGTTGAGGTTGGTCGGGTAGGCGACGCCCGGGGGCGGGGCCGGGAGGCTCAGGCCGTGGCCGGCGTCGTAGGCGGCCACGGCGGTGGCGTAGCTGGAGCGCGAGCGGCCCAGGTAGGGGTTGGGCGCGCGGCTGGCTTGGGCGGCGAGCTGGCGCATCTGGCCGTTGGCGTCGAAGCCGCCGGGCGTCCCGCCCGGTGAGCCGTACATGGAGAAGCCCAGCGAACCCAGGGTGGGGATGGCCGACACCGGCTTGTCGGCCGTGCGGATGTCCTTGGACAGGGCCTGGTCGATGGAGACGGCCTGCAGGGGGTTGGTGGCCGAGCCGTTGCGGTCGATCCAGCGCCCCAGCCAGCCCGTGGCCAGCTCCTGCTGGGCCCCGGAGAACCAGTAGTCCGACGAGGTGAAGTGCGACAGATTCGGCGGGGTGTAGTCCACGGCGGGCATGACGGCGAGCCGGCCGGAGGCGTAGAGCTGATCCAGGCCGTAGACCGAGCCGTTGTCACCGCCGCCGGCGCTCGAGACGGCGACGTTGGGCCAGGCCAGCACGCCTCCGGCCGGCCCGGCCAGCGCCGTGGACCCGACCCGCCCGCCCGTCGTCGGGCCCTGGCCGCGGTGCAGCGCCGGGCGGGCCGAGGCGTAGGCCGAGTAGTCGGCGGCAGCGTGGGGGACCAGGGCGTTGAGGGTGTCGTTGCCACCGGCCAGGTAGAGCACGACGAGGCAGTTGCCCGGGTTGGGCGTGGCCGCCTGGGCGGCGGCGGCCTCCCACACCGACTGCCAGCGCAGCAGCTTCGGGCCGTAGATCGAGGCAACCCCGGCCACGCCGAGGCCGAGCAGCCGCCGGCGGGTGAGCTCGTGGGGACTGCGGCCCTCGGGGAAGCCGCGCAGCGCCGCCTCGGGGATGGGCAGGGTCTGGGAGGGGCGCGCGTCGTGCACCCGGGCCAGCTCGATCTCCTCGCACTCGATGCAGCGGGTGCTGGCCGGCGGCCGCGGCGCGGTGGGCTCGTCGCTCACCTACATCACCTGCCCGTCCGGGCCGCCCATGAGGCTGGCCTGGAGCGCGTAGTAGCGCTGCCGGCGCTGGCTCGGCGAGCCGGCGGGGGCGCTGCGGGCGTAGGCCAGCAGGGTGCTCTGGGTGGCCGGCGAGAGCCACGGGCTGCCGCTGTCGGCCCAGGCCCGGGCCAGGGCCTGCTCGCCGGACTCCCGGGCGACGTCGGCCACCGGCGCTGTCCCCGGATAGCCGCCCCAGCGCAGGTTCTGGCCGCGCACGATGAGGTCGAAGCGCGCCTCGGCTGTCCCCGAGTTCAACCACGACATCCCGCCCTCCCAGCCGGCGACGTTGGGTGGGGAGTAGGGGAGCTGCTGCATGTTGGCCAGGGCCTGGGGGATGGCCGATCCCTTCAGCGGCACGTCGAGGGCGCGCAGGGCGCCGACGGCGGCGACGATGGGAGGCTTGACGAGGTTGGGCTCACACAGCGACTCGAACAGCAGGGGGTGCCCGAGGATCCCGGCCAGGACGGGGGCGAGGCGCAGCCCGCCGCCGGCGGTGTAGGCAGCCGTCAGGGCAGCCAGCGTGGCCGGGGGGATCGGGGTGGCGATGAACTCCGCCCACAGCTTGTTGATCAGGTGGGGAGCGTGGCTGGGGTGGGAGAGGACGACGTCGACGGCCCCGGGCGCATCGAAGGCGCCGGCGCGGCCCAGGACGGCCTTGACCCCGCCGTCGTAGGCGGACGGGTTGAAGGTCACCTGGCCGTAGGTCGGGCTGCCTGCGTTCTTGTCAAGGCGCCAGCCGGTGAACGCCCGGGCGAGCTGCTGGACGTCGGTCTGGGAGTAGTTGGGCTGGCCGGCGCCATTGGTCACCCCCAGGCAGAAGAGCTCCATGAACTCGCGGGCGTAGTTCTCGTTGGGGTGGGCGCGGACGTTTTGGTTCTGATTGAGGAACAAGGACATGGCCGCGTCCTGGGTGGTCATCTCCACGGCCAGCGTCCGGAACGAGGCGCCCGGGTTGGCGGCCAGGTCGCCGTAGCGCTGCAGGCGATTCCGGTAGGCCACCAGGAAGGCGGCCGGCACCCCGTCGTTGCGGCTGACGCCCAGTGCCGGTGCCAGAAAAAGGTGAGCCGCTCCGTCAACGGATTGACCGCCCGCTGCATCCGGTCGACCCACTCGAGCACGAGCTCGGCGTTGGTGACCAGTCGGTCGATGACCGCGCCACTGTCGGCCAGCGGGACGGTGTTGGTCGGCCGGTAGGACTGCGGGGTGCTCAGCAGCCACTGGAGCAGCTGGCCCACCGGCCGGCCCAGCCACGTGCGCCGGTCGGCGTCCGACCCGCCAAAGCCCGCCCGCCACAGCACGCGGTCGACCATCTCCTGGGTCATCGCCGTGCCCAACCCGATGGCCGGGATCCCCCGGCGCAGCTGGGCCGGCATGCACAGCGTCACCCCGGTGCGCACAGCGGCCGGGAGGCAGGCCCGCGAGGCACTCCCGTGGCGCGGGTAGGCCTTGACCGTGTAGCGGTAGTGGGTGCCGGGGAGGGCCCGGGTGTCGAAGAAGCGCGTGGTGTGGGCCCGGCCGATCACCCGGCCGTCGCGGAAGATCCGGTAGACGTGGGGCCGCGCCGGGCGGCGGTGGTGGGCGGTTCGGACCGGGCGCGGGGGGTGCCAGGTCAGCTCGACGGTCGCGGCCGACAGCGCGCGGGCCACCAGGTGACGCGGCGCGCCGGCCGGGTCGCTGGCGCGCCGCCGCCCACGACGCGAGGAGACGCCGCGACGGGCGGCCTGGGCGACGGCGCGGGTCGTCGGATCGGAGGCCATACGGAGTTGTGACCGCGCCAACCCCAAGGGCGCAGTCGAGTTGCGCCGGGCCGACGGCGATCGTAGGGGCTTCGGGCAGGGCCCCGCTCCCGGTTTGCCGAAGCGTGCCGGGTCCGACCCGGCGGGCGTCGGAGCTTCTCGCCTGCCTACGGCAGTACCCGCAGGCGCCTACTCGCGAAAGTGACGGTCCAAGGACAGCGCCTCATCGATCTCGAGGCTCTGTGCCACTGCGAAAGACGTCGCGTTGGTGTCAGCATCCTGATCCCGGAGCGTGCCACGCCTCAGACGAGCGCGGGCGTGATGTCGGTCTGGCTGAAGTCTGAGCCCTTGAAGAGCAGTGGGCGCGCTGTCGCGCTCGCCAGCGCGTAGGAGAAGCAGTCGCCGAAGTTCAACCCGGCGGGCGCGCGCCGCTTCCCAAACCGCGCAAGAGCATCGCGAGCCAGGTGCGCCTGCACGCCGTCGACCGCTACGCAGCGCACCGCCGCAGCCGCCAGCAACTCATCCAGGTCGTCGACCCCGTCATCGCCGGTCTTGGCCTGCATGACGATCGAGGCCTCCACGAGCGTCGCCGCGGAGATCAGCGCGTCCTCGGCGTCGGCCAGCAGCGCAATGAACCGATCGCAGTCGGGCTCACCGAAGAGCACCGCCAGCAGCGCTGAGCTATCGACCACCACGCGGGCCTTCAGGAGGGGATCCCGTCAGCGCCGTAGCCCAGGATCTCCTCGGCGCTGCGCCGGTCACGAAGGCGCCGTCCGGCGCTTCGTTTGGCGATCTGCGTGAGCTCCCGGTTGCGTCGCTCGTACGGCACGGCTCCGCGCAGCCGTTCCAGACGCTCACGGACGGCGAGTGTGACCGCCGTCGTGATGCTCTCGCCGGTTTCGGCCGCGAGCTCGCGGGCCAGCCGGTCGGCACCGTCGTCCTTGATGTTCAACGCCATGATGGCAGGAAGAATAGCAGGTCATTTCTGCCTACAATCAGAAGGACCTCGCGGCGTGGACTCACGCGCCTGACATCAGCTTCGACGGCAATTGCGCCTGCGAGCAGCGCGCTTATAGCGAGAACGCTCAGGACCGCGCGGGCCCGGGGCAGTCAGGTCGCGCCCTCGCCGTCCCCCGACGCCGCCCCTCGGGAAGCGTCGAGTGACCGCGAGCGCGCGGCCTGACGGGGAAGGCGTGTGGTTGCCCGCGGCGGGGGCAGCGCGGCTGGCGCCAGCTTGCGAGCGGCTTCGCAACTGGTGTGGGCTTTCTTGAAGGCCCTCAGGCCAGCAGCGAGCTGTCGATCTCGTCGATGTGGGCGCGGCCGCTGAGGGCCATGGTCAGGTCGAGGTCGGCGAGCAGGCTCAGCAGCACGTCGCGCACCCCGTCTTCGCCGCCCAGGGCCAGGCCCCAGACGTAGGGGCGGCCCAGCAGGACGGCCCGGGCGCCCAGGGCCAGGGCCTTGAGCACGTCGGCGCCGCTGCGGATGCCCGAGTCAAAGAGCACCTCGCAGGCGCCGCCGACCGCCTCGACAACCGCCGGCAGGGCGTCCAGGGCGCCGATGGCGCCGTCGACCTGGCGGCCGCCGTGGTTTGAGACGATGACCCCGTCGGCCCCATGCTCGACGGCCAGGCGGGCGTCGTCGGGGTGGACGATGCCCTTGAGCAGCACGGGCAGATCGGTCTGCTCGCGCAGCCAGGCCAGGTCGGCCCAGGTGATCGTCGGGTTGGCGAACTCATAGGCCCAGTGCCCGATCGCCGCCTGCATGTCCTCCTCGGGGGGCTGGGCCAGGGCGGCGCGGAAGACCGGGTCCTGGAGGTAGTTGATGTTGCCCTCGCCCCACAGGAAGGGCAAAAAGCCATGGCCCAGGTCACGCGGGCGCCAGCCCAGCTGCCAGGTGTCGACGGTGAGCACGACGGCCGTGTAGCCCGCCCGCTCGGCGCGGGTGACGAAGCTGGCGGCCAGCTCGCGGTCGCGTGGCCAGTAGAGCTGATACCAACGGGGGCCGTCGCCGCTGGCCTCGGCGATCTGCTCCCAGGTGTGGGTGGCGGCGGAGCTGGCCACGTAGGGCAGGCCGACCGAGGCCGCCGCCCGGGCGCTGGCCAGCTCGGCCTCGGGGTGGGCCAGGCTCTGGACCCCGATGGGGGCGAGCATGACCGGCGCGGGCAGCTCGGTGCCGAGCACGGTCCGGGCCAGGCTGCGCTCGGCGACGTCGCGCAGCATGCGCGGGACGATCTGCCGGGACTGAAGGGCCGCGCGGTTGGCCCGCATCGTCTCCTCGCGCCCGGCCGCGCCAGCGATGTAGCCCCACGCCTCGGCGGGCAGCGCCTGCTCGGCGCGGCGCTCGAGCTCGTCCCAGTCCAGCGGCCGGCGCGGGCGGCGCCCCTGCAGGCCGGCGAGATAGATGCCGTACTGGTAGTTGCCGTAGGGCTGGACGGCGGTGCTGGGGGCTTCGGGCACGGGCACGCTCCTGCGGGTGGGGGGAAGCCCCCAAGCATGCCGGCGCGACCCGGCGGGGCCGCCAGGTCGCGCCCTCGCCGCCCCTCGACGCCGCCCTTCGGGAAGCGTCGAGTGACCGCGAGTGCCCTGACGGAGTACGGGTGGTGGCCATCGGCGCGGACAGCCCGACTAGGCCTCTTGGTAATCTCTTGCCATGAGAATCCCCATCGACTCGGTGGGCCGTCTGGTAGTTCCGAAAGCGCTCCGCAGCGAGCTCGGAATCACCGGACCGACTGAACTCGACGTCGTCGCGCGTGATGGCGTGATCGAGTTGGCGGTGGCGGACGTTCCGGCGCGGATCGACGGTCATGGAGACGATCCGGTGATCGTGACCAACGCGCCGATGCCGCCGCTGACCGTCGAGGATGTGCGCGCCGCGATCGACCGCGGGCGTCGGTGATCACGCCTGACTCGAGCGTCACGATCGCGGCCGCTGCGCCGTGGCATGTGGCACACAACGCCGCCGTCACGACGCTCGCTTCCGGTCACTCATCGCTGATCGCTCACGTGGCGTACGAGACGACATCAGCGATGAGCAGGATGCCGGAAGGTCGACGCCTCGCGCCGGCGGTGGTACTCGAATGGCTCGACCGCCGTTTTCGAGCCCGGTGGCTCGTGCTGCCAGCCGGCGCAATGCGCAGCGCTCTTCGAGCCGCGATCGACCACGGAATCCGTGGCGGCGCTCTGTACGACGCGTTGATCGCGGCAACAGCAGCACACCACGATCACACGCTCCTGAGCGCTGACCGTCGCGCGGCGCCCGTATACGCCGCGCTCGGTGTCGACGTTGTCTACGTAGTCGCCGAGTGACCGCGGCTCACACCCGGCGGGCAGCTACGCCGCCCAAGCCAGCAAGCAAGACGCCGCCGCACGGCTGGACGGCCGGAAGCTTGCCGCGCGGCTCAATCG
>JAABUX010004666.1_pt1 | contig 17233 bp, 21 predicted proteins | sample 5561851 | NCBI WGS metagenome assembly JAABUX01 (sample SAMN10711883, study PRJNA513361) | rock metagenome | isolation source: Antarctica rocks | place: Antarctica: Victoria Land, Richard Nunatak red sandstone | collected 2016-01-03 | reverse complement strand
ACGATGCGCCGCGCCTCAGGGTCCGTGATCCCGCTCAGATCTAGCTCGTCCAGCATTCCTGCCCTACTCCACGACACCCCTACTTACTGGCCTCAGTATACCGTCCCCGGCTTTTTGAGAAGATACCTCATTGTTGTGATTGGTTTAGTTAACGCCTTCACGCAGACAAACGGAACAGGCGAAACAAGCCAAATTCATAGCTTTTTTTGGTCTACCGTCGCCGCGATCAATTTTGTCAATGCCTTCATTCGCCCGCAACAGAAGACTAGTTAGACGGCTGTAGGGGGGTTCTGCATAACCCCCCAAAAAGGTGCATTAAGAGACTTGGCTGGGTATTGGGCGTCTCAAAATCTCTAAGATGCCCTGAGATGGGCATTTTGAGACGACTTTTGCAACCCGTCATGTCGGAGGTGTCGCAAAGTGTACTTTGTGCGACACCATTCTTGGCGGAATGGTTCAATAATTAGTCCACCGCTTGACCGTTCCTGCGCGGTACCACACTCCGCCACGATTCCCTAGTTCTCCTGCTAACGGGGTGAACCGCCTGTGACGTGAGACCGTGGACAGTTCCGACGCCATCGCTGACAGGACGCTGTCACGCGCGGATCGCTATGATGGAAGTTGATAGGCTCATCGTGTAGGCAGGAGGCAGGACCGACTATGATGCAGACACCGCCCGTGGACCGCCGCGACCCGCCCGAAGCGGCTCCCGAGACCGACATGCTGCCGGCGTTGCTCGACTATCACCGTGCCACCCTCTTGTGGAAAGTCGACGGGCTCTCCGAGGCTGACCTCCGGCGGCCCCTGACCCCCTCGGGCTTGACGCTGCTCGGCCTCGTCAAGCACCTCGCCTACGTCGAGCGGTCGTGGTTCCAGGCGGTGTTCGCGGGGGAAGACGTCGCGTTTCCCTGGACGGACGCCGATCCTGACGCCGATTGGCGCGTCGGCCCCGACGAGGGCGTCGCGACGATCCTCGCCCTCTATCGCGCGCAAGTGGCGCGCTCGCGCGAGATCACGGCTGCCGCCGACCTGAACGACCAGGCGCGACGACCGCGCACACGACCGCCCGGGGGCATCCAAACGTTGCGATGGATCGTGCTCCACATGATCGAGGAAACGGCACGCCATAACGGCCACGCCGACCTCATGCGCGAGGCGATCGATGGCGCGACCGGCGAATAAGGGCGGAGCGTGTAAGCTAAAGAGCTTAATGCACCTTTTTGAGGGGTTATGCAAAAACCCTGTATTGGGCAAAGACATATTGCACAGCTACCCGCCCGTCTACATGCCAGCCGCAGGGACTGCTGAACGCGGCGTGTGTGTGCCCCGCGGATAGACGTGAGGCCCACGCGCTCTAGCTCGTGTGCAACATGTCTTTGCCCAATACAGGTTATGCAAAAACCCCCTATGTCCTACTTTTACACGTATCCTGCTCATACCCCTACCTCGCCGACAACCCGCTCGTCGGCCTGGAGCGTCGTCCCCAGACGCGCGGTGGTCCGCGCGCTCTCGATCCCGAGCGGGTCGAGGTCGTGCTGCGTGGTATCCATGCCGCGCGCGATCGCGCCCTCTTCTGGCTGATCTACGACGGCGGCCTACGTTGCCGCGAGGCCCTCGCCGTCAACATCGAGGACATCGACTGGACGGAGCGCTGCCTCCGCGTCCAGGGCAAGGGCGACAAGCCGCGCGACATGTTCTTCTCTCGCCGCGTCTCCGGCTACCTCGATGCCTATCTGAAGGAACGAGGTGAGCCGGCCCACGGCCCGTTCTTCATCACCGCGCGGAAGGCGCGCAACCCGCGCCAGGCTGACCTGACGGCCGAGGGGTACGCCCGGCTCTCGTACCGCCAGGCCGACACGCTCTGGAAGGGATACACGCCGGGCTGGGATCTGCACCAACTGCGGCACACGGCGATCAGCGCGCGTGCGGCCAAGGGCTACACCGAGGTCGAGCTCAAGCGCTTCAGCGGGCACAGTTCGTTGCGCAGCCTGGAGGTGTACATCGCACACAACCGCGAGTCGGCCAAGCGCAAGGCGCGCGAGTGGGAGCGTCGGGAAGGCGGGGAGCGATAGGGAGGAGGATGATCCTGACAAGTGTCCACATAATCGTGTCGGATCTGCTCGACGCCGGCGTAGACCTCTCGGCCGCCCAGCAACTCGCCGGCCACGCCTCCGTCGTCACCACCGCCCGCTACGACCGCCGCGGCGAGGCCGCCAAGCGCCAGGGCGTCGAGAAGTTGCACTTCCCCTTTAGATAGCGGGCGTGTAGCATTTCCCCGCGCCCAACGCGCTTGTGTGGCGCACATCGCGGCGCTGTGGGCGACACAGGGCCGGCCCAGGGCCGGGAGAAACGAGCACGCCGAATCATTTGCCACGCGGGGTGAGCGACACAAATGCGCCCGCGCCAATAACCAAGACACCCGTTGATATATCAACGGGTCGATTACTCATCGAGCGCCCCCACTTGCCCCGAGCGGTCCATCATACCGCTCAAACCACTGCACGAACTCCACCAGCCCATGCACCATGGCGTCATGGAATTTTTGGCCGAGCTCGACCGAGGCGCTCTTCGATGCGCCGATGGCGCCCGATGGCGCGAACGCGCGCTGTTCCTGGCTGGTCCACGGGATCTCAGCAACTGTCCCCTTGCCGAAAATGTCCGCGCGGAGGTATCCACCGCCGACGGTCTCCAGGTCAGCGGCCTCAGAGCCGAGGCGCTCCACTCGAATCGAACCGGGGAACCGATACATCACCTCGGACAGCTCCAGGGCACCACCATGATGTTCCGGCTCTTGGCGGATCACGTCCGCCACGTCTTTGCCTAGGTTCAAGGGGTCGACCACGGCGACGAGCGCCTGCGGATAGCTGTATTCGCGCAACTCACGCAACGCCAGGGTTAGCGCGGGCAGGTTGCTGCCCTTGTGCCCGTTGACGTAGATCTGCCGTGTGAACCCACTCTGGGCAAGGCTTGCCGCGATATCCGTGATAACGGCGATAAAGGTCGAACTGCGCAGCCACAGGCTGCCGGGAAAGGCCCGGTGATGAAACGAATCGCTGACCCAGAGCGGGGGCGCGACAATACTCTGGGTTTCGCGCGCCGCATCCTCGGCCAATCCCATAGCCACCAGTGTGTCGACGCCGAGTGGCCCTGCCGGTCCATGCTGCTCGGTGGCGCCGACCGGGACGATGATCGTACGGCGTGTTTTGAGGTAATCTTCGACTTCTTGCCACGTATAGTCCGACAACCAAACGGAATCCATACTTCGTCTCCTCCTGCTCCTGGTGGTATCCTGCTGCGAGAATGCCTACTGTAAGGCCAGTTTTGATGATGCTGCTGGCGAACCCTGTGTCACAAGTTTCAGGCGTGTCAACTGGCGCACCTCGTCATCCACATCCTCTGTCGGCATTGGTCTCTCCTGCTCCCTACTCGACGATGCTTCCCTTCTGCGCTATCCTTCGCCTACTTTGCAAAACTGTGCCGTTCACTCATTCGCCAGCAGCACCGCTTGACAAGTCGAGGACATTTATATTATAGTTGCTACAACGTTTGCGCGGCAAGCTATAACGCTTGCGCGCCTAAACTATGTGGTCATGGAAGTGGATTGAAGATGGCGAATATCAGCTTGCGAGACGTGGCCTTAGCCGCTGGCGTCAGCATCTCGACCGTTTCGAAGGTCGTCTCCGGCACTGCTGTGCGCTCACGAATTCACTCAGCGACCATAACCAAGGTCCTCGATCTGGTGGACGAGCTTGGCTATGTGCCTAACCACACTGCCCGCAGGTTGCGCGCTCAGGGCACGGGTCAGCTCGGTCTCGTACTATCTGGTCCCTATGACCCATGTCTGACGATGATGTATTGGCTTGACGGCGCATTGTTCTATGGCCTGAGCGTGGCGGCCCGCGAGCATCACCTGCCAGCGGTGATACTGTATCCGCAGGTGGGCGACGAGTTAATCCAGAACACTGCGCGTTATGTCGATGGGCGTATCGACGGGCTCCTCGTGCGCTGCCTCTACCACACCGAGCACCGGCTGCTCGATGCCATCGATCCCAGGCGGTTGCCTCTCGTCGCACTGTGGAGCCAGAGCGTCCCGCCGGGGATTGGCTACGCCGACGTTGACCATTACCAGGGTGCGGTCGTGGCGGTCGAGCACCTCCTCTCCCTCGGGCATCGCCGCATCGCCTACATCGACCCTGAAACGGGTGATGGAAATCTACACTTTGCCCTGCGCTATCGTGGTTATCGGGATGCGCTTCGGGCGGCACGGATTGCGGCGCACCCGGAGCGATCCGTGCTCGATCATCCCGGCGTCCTCAATCTACTCGAAGGGAGCCGGCCGATCACGGCCGTTTTCGTGCCACAGGACACGCATGCTGCAGAAATGATAGACTGGCTGCACGCTCAGGGTGTGCGCATACCAGAGGACCTGTCGGTCGTCGGCTTCGACGATTTCCCCAACGCAAGCCTCATCGCGGGCGGCTTGACAACAGTACGCCAGCCGATCGCGGAGATGACGGTCCAGGCCGTGAGCAATCTTCTGGCCCTCATCGCAGGCGCATCAGTGGAACAGTGTCGCTCGCTAGTGCCAGCTCCTTTGATTACCCGTCATACCACCGCGCCCCCGGCTGCAGCGCGCAAGCGGCACCCTCCGGGTGCGGGTCGGACATAGCTTAATGGAAGGAGCAAGAGCGAACTGAAGTACGAGCGACACGACACTAGCGACGTTATGGCGGGCGCTACGGGAGGTGTAACAGTACTACTCCCCGGCGCATTGCGCTTGCGGTTACCCATTTACTCATTTCGTTAAGGAGGCAGCATGAGTCACCCTTTACGTAGGTTTGCAAGCCGACTATCCCTAGGCGCCCTCGCGCTGACAGTCATTGGCGCATCTCTGCTTGCGCCAATCAGGTCACAGGCTTCGACTGCGCATGATAGCGCATCACTGGTCGTTTGGGCAGATGTCTCCCGTGCGGCAGGCTTCCAGCTCTACCAGAAGGAACACCCCAATGTCCATATGAAGATTGTCACCGTCGGGGCGGGCGATATCCCGGTCAAGATCAAGCTCGCCAACCGCATCGGCAGTGGGTGGCCGGATGTGGTATTCAATGAGCCCTACTATACGGCCCAGCTCGTTAGCGAGGGGTATAGCGCCAAGCTCGACACGATGGTGCCCAAAAAGGTCCAGGCCGGCTTTGCCACCAACGCGCTCGGTGGATGCACGTATGGAGGGCACCTCTACTGCCTACGTAATGACGTAGCTCAGGTCGTGCTCTGGTATAACGCCAAGCTGATGAAGCGCTTTGGCTATACGGTCCCCGCGACCTGGGAGCAGTTCCAAGCCCTGGGCCTCACTGTAGCCAAGAAACATCCCGGCTACGTGGTGGGTAACTTCGGCGACTTCTATTCGTTAGAAGGCTGGTACTGGGGTAGCGGCTGCCCGTTAGCTCAACTCCAGGGCGCCAGTACGGTGCATATCAACATCAACGACCCGGCCTGCACGCGCGTGACCAAGATGGTCGACACGCTGTTGGCCGCCCGTGCCCTCTCCAAGGAGGATTCGTTCGGCACTGGCTACGCCAAGATCGGCCAGGAAGATAAGATCTTGATGATGCCGGCGGCCTCATGGTATCCCACGTTCTTGTTCAAGCCGTCGTACAAGCTCCCGAGTGGCGAGATAGCAGCGGCGCCTCCGCTGCGCTGGTCTCACGACAAGATCAATTGGACCGGCGCCCAGGGTGGGGGCGTCTACTCAGTGTCGAGCCATAGCGCGAATCTGCGTGCTGCGGCCGCTATCGCCACCTGGATGGCCACCAGTAACGATTACCAAGGCACCTCTCTCACGTTCCCGGCGTATCTGCCGGCGGCGGATGTTTGGGCCAAGCAACTGAACCATAATCCGTTCTTTGCGATCAATCCGTACCCGGTGCTTCGGGCGACCGCGAACTTAATCCGCCCGACCTGGAACTATGTGCGCTACGATCTACACGATCCCTTCACCACGACGGTCATCGCGGCGGTGGAGAACGGCAAAACGGCGGCGTCGGCCACGAGCTCCTTCCAGGCGCGGCTCGTCCAGGCTGCCCAGCAGGTCGGCTATACGGTCGTGCAGTAGGCGCGTTAATCGACAGGTCCATCCGCCGGGGAAAGATGTACGCAGTCCCCGGCGGCCGAACTCGATTAGGGAGGTTGCCCCATGGCCACACTATCGTCCCCCCCCGCGCGAAAGTTCCCGCGGTGGAGCCCCGCTTATCCCTTCATCCTGCCCTACGTGCTTTTCCTGCTGGCCTTTGGCATCGGCCCGGCGATCTACGCCGGCGTCATCAGCCTCCTGAACGAGACCGCCCCGACGCAAACCTTCTCCGGCCTGACCAACTACCAGCATGTGTTCAGTGATCTACGCTTCGGCCCAGCGCTCATCAACGTGCTTACCTATCTGGCGATTTGGTTGCCCACGACGCTTGTCAGCGTCACTGCCGTGGCGCTCCTGCTTCATGCGCACATGGGCCGCTTCTCCGCTACCATGCGCCTGATTTACTATGTGCCAAGCGCGATCACCGGCTCTGCCAGCGTGTTGATGTGGCTGTTCATGATTGATCCCCTCGTTAGCCCGTTCTCACCGCTCCTCAAACTCTTTGGGCTCAAGACGCTTGTCGACGTGCTAGTACCGTCAAAGTTGCCGCTGGATCTGGCGGTCATCGCGTTCTTCAACACCTTCGGCTTCTGGGTCGTGGTGCTGTACGGCGCGCTGGTCAACATCTCCCGCGAAGTCCTCGAGGCCGCGACCATCGACGGATGTAATCCCTGGCAGTCATCGCTCTACATCAAGCTGCCGCTGGTGGCGCGCTACCTCATCTTCATGCTGATCCTGACTTTCGCCAGCGGTTTTCAGCTGTTCACCGAGCCGCAAATCCTCGGCGCTGTCGCGGCTTCGGGCGTGGGCAAGGCGTGGTCCCTCAATCAGTTGGCCTACAGCATCGCCTTTGACACCGGAGACTTCGGAGCCTCGGCGGCGCTCTCCATGGGTATGTTGCTCGTTGGGCTGCTCATCGGCATCCTGGTGATCGCGAAGACCGACTTCTATCGCATCGACTGAGAGGCAACCGCTGTGAATGACCACACCCCGACCGCCATACATGAGTCCGCATTGATGGAACACGCGCACGTTGCCACGTCGACCAGGCGCGGTTACGGATCGCTGTTGAACAATGGTCTCCGCATCGCCCTTTTGTTGGCGCTCGCGGCCTTCATGCTCGTGCCTATAATCTGGATGCTCATCGCGCCGTCCAAGACCAATAACGATCTGCTGAGTATCGGCGTCTCGTTGGTCCCCGGTCCGCTGACCAATGTCGGTCGCACATGGTCCAATTTGACCGGCTATCAAAGCGATGAGATCGCGGCGTGGCTGGTGAACTCAATTGAATACACACTCGGCAGCCTGGTCCTATCGCTGGTGCTTTGCGTGCCAGCAGGGTACGCCCTTGCTACCTGGCGCTTTGCCGGCCGCTCGATCGTGCTCATCCTCACCCTCATCACCATGATCACGCCCGGTACGGCGCTCGTGCTGCCGCTCTTTCAGGAGGTCAACGCCGTCCATTTGATCAACACGCCCTGGGCGGTGATTTTGCCGGCGGCTTTCTACCCCTTCGGCGCTTACCTTACCTTTATCTTCTTTACGACGAGCTTACCGAAGGATCTCCTCGCCGCGGCCCGTATCGATGGCTGCTCAGAGTTCGGCGTCTTCCGATTCGTCGCGCTCCCGCTCTCACGGCCCATCTTCGCCCTGGTGGCGTTTTTCAGCTTCGTCGCGAACTGGAACAACTATTTCCTCCCCTTCGTGATGCTCACCGACGACAGGAAGTACCCCTTGCCTGTCGGACTGACCAACCTCATCAATTCCAGCGGCGCGATCACCGCGATAGCCTCCCAGGGGTTTAGCCCGATCAAGCGGCCAGAGGCGGCGCTGGCGGGCCTGATCGTGATCGTGCCGGTGGTGATCATCTTCCTCTTTTCACAGCGTTTTGTACAGGCCGGGATGCTCGTCGGTGCCGAGAAGGGCTAAGGGGCGCTCACGACGCAACCAACGATTGACGCGTGACGAGATCGTTAGAGAGGTAGAGCTATGCAATATCGATCCCATCTTTCACTTTCAGAACGCGCCTACGCAGACGCTTTATACCCTGCATTTGACGATATTAAGGTGGTGTTGCTGCGCGTCGCTGCGAGCACGCTCTTGTGGCAACAGGACACGACGCGCACAGGCGCTCATCTGGAGGCGCTCTATCTATCGACAGCAGAAATGCGGCAGATAGGGGCAATATGGTCTGTCTTCGTCTCTTCCCATCTGCGTCGACAGGGACCAGATCAACATACCGTGGGCGAGACGATTCTGGCTATCGCAGAGGCCGTCGAGGCCCTGCAACACGCGGCTATGCGCGGCGAGCGCGACCAGACTCAGGCATGCATGCAGAGCTTGCTGTGTCATTACGACACATTACGGCAGACCGCACTGAGCTTGTGGCCGTTGGAGCTTGTGGCCGAGACGTGCGCGACAGCGTCCTATGACGCCGGTCTTTGATTGGAGGTAAGCGCGACAATGGCATCCTACTCAATATGGCTCCTCGAGTATGCACGCTGCCCTGCACAGCCCGTGAGCGCGGTGCTGTACGGCCAGCACAACAAAGGTACATGTCTCTTATCGTTCTCCTATTGCGTTTTGCAGGGTGAAGACCACATTATCATGCTCGATGTCGGCTACGATTACGACAAGTACGGCAAAGACCTCGCTGACCAGAGCGGTGTGACAGACTGGCAGTCACCGGAGGTAGTGCTGGGCAAGATCGGGCTGCATCCCCGCGACGTCGACACGGTTATTCTGACGCATGCGCATTTCGACCACATGGGGAATCTTCGCTCTTTCCCCAATGCCCACTTTTTCCTGCAGAAGAAGGAGCTGCTTGATTGGGTTTGGGCGCTCTCATTGCCGCGCCGCTTCAAGTCGCTACAGAAGGCACTGGATCCACAGGATATTCTCTCTGCTGCCGCGCTCTCGTTCGAGGGGCGCTTAACGTTACTTGACGGCGCGGTTGAGAATGTTCAGCCCGGTCTCCATGTGCGCCCAGTGTTTGACGCGCATACATTTGGCAGCCAAATCGTCGTCATCGATACGGAGAGTGCATCTCAATCAGAACGTTGGGTGTACGCGGGCGATACCGCCTACTCCCATCAGAATGTCCGCGGCATTGATAATGACGGCGTCTATGTCGCGGTCGGCTTGGCTACCGGCAGCACGGTCAACATGCTGATGGCAATGGACGACATGGTGACGCTGGCCTATCACAACACCGACCGCATCATCGTTGCACATGATCCCGCATCGTGGATGATGTATCCATCTCGTGAGACGACGGATGGCTTACATGTCGCCGAACTCAGCGTTGCCCCAGGCATGGAGTCGCGCTTGGCGCGGTTACCTTGAGCGAGCGGAGGATGATCGTGGCATCAGCGCATTCTCCGTACACCGCTCGGTCCGTCGATCAGCGTGTCATCTCGGCAATCGTGCGCCAGGCGCACCATAAGGGCAATCTAGACGTTCTAACAAGTTAGCAGATCATTGAGGACATCGACTGGACGGAGCGCTGCCTCCGCGTCCAGGGCAAGGGCGACAAGCCACGCGAGATGTTCTTCTCCCGCCGCGTCTCAGGTTATCTCGACGCTTATATCAAGGAGAGGGGCGCACCGGCGCACGGTGCGCTCTTCATCACCGCACGGAAGGCGCGCAATCCGCGTCACGCCGACCCGACGGCCGAGGGGTACGCCCGGCTCTCGTAGCGCCAGGCCGACACGCTCTGGAAAGAGTACACGCCCGGCTGGGACCTGCACCAGCTGCGGCACACGGCGATCAGCGCCCGCGCCGCCAAGGGCTACACCGAGGTCGAGCTCAAGCGCTTCAGCGGGCACAGTTTGCTGCGCAGCCTGGAGGTCTACATCGCGCACAACCGTGAGTCGGCCAAGCGCAAGGCGCGCGAGTGGGAACGTCGGGAGGGCGGGGAGCTAGGGGATATAGCGACGGTGCCGCAGCTCGCCGGGCACGCCAACGTGACGACGACCCAGCGGTACGACCGCTGCGGCGAGGCGTCCAAGCGTCAGGCCGTCGAGACGTGGCCCGTCCCCACCCCGCAGCAGCGCGATCGGTGATGAGGGTGGGGGGAGAGGAGCATGATGTGGCGCTCTACGCGGCGTTGTGCGGCGTATTCATCGGACTGCGCGGGGTCCAGGCCGCGCTTGCGCGTCAGCGCGCCCCGCGCACCATCATCACGGCGGCCGACCTGGCGCTGGCCCGCGCCCGGCGCTGGTGCTCCGTGCGCGGGCGTCGCGCCTCGAGGGGGGCGCGCCGCGTCTGATCGACAAGAGGTGACGCCGCCTTTTCCCGCGCGCCGCAGCGCGCCTGTGTGGGAGCGTGGGGCGTGTGCCTGTGACCGGTGCGGGCGACACAGGGCCGGCCCTGGGGCCGGGAGTCACGAGCAGACCACGTTCTCCGCCACGCGGCCTGAGCGACGGCGGGCCACGGCGGACACTTGACGGGGTGTCGCGCCATGCTCCCCTGCGGGACCTGTCGAACGGGAGTGCAGGCGTGGCCGTCCCGTTCGACAGGTCGCGGTCGATCGCGACGCGCGAGACCCTGACTGGGCGATAGATTCCAGGCCAAGCGCGACACCGGGTAGACTGGAGGACAAGGGTCACACCCGTCTCGCGATGCGAAAGGATAGTCTCACGCTATGAACCACTCTCGTGTCACCCTCGCGCGGATCGCCGCGGTCGCTGTGCTGGTGGGGACGCTCGTCGCTCATGGACGCGCCGTCCGGACCAGCGCTGCGGCCCACGCCTCGGCTCCGGCCCGCGCCGTCTCCACGATCACGTTGCCCGATGGGAGCCAGCATACCCTCCAGGCGCCGGCAGGTCTGGAGGTCTCCCTATTTGCGACGGGGTTACCGATGGCGCGTTTCATGGCGCTAGGTCCGCGCGGCCTCCTCTTCGTCGGCAGTAGCGGCGGCGCCGTCAGTGTCGTGCTGCCCGACGCGACGGGCCGCCACGCCAGCCGTGTCGTCACGCTCTTACGCGGGCTTGACGTCCCGCACGGTGTGGCCTACCACGACGGGCTTCTCTATGTGGGCGAGCAACACCAGGTGAGTACGTGGCGCTACGATCCCACGCGTGTCCGCGTCTACGGGCAGCGCGTGATCGTGCCGCATCTGCCGGCGGGGAGCGACCACGTGACGCGCACCGTGAGCGTCGGGCCTGACGGTCTGCTCTACGTCTCGATCGGCTCCTCGTGCAACGTCTGCATCGAATCGGATGCGCGTCGCGCCGCAATCATGCGCTACCGCGTCGACGGCAGGGGTGGCCGGCGCTACGCAACGGGACTGCGCAACGCCGTGGGCCTGGCCTGGCAGCCGGGGACGGGCCTGCTCTGGGCGACGGTGAACGGACGGGACAATCTGGGCGATAATATCCCGCCCGACCTCTTGACCATCGTGCATCAGGGCGATAACTTTGGCTGGCCCTACTGTTGGGGCAACCGCCAGGCGGATCCGACGGTGCCGCCGCCGGCCGGCTACTGCGCGCGCATCACCCTGCCGACACGCGATCTCCAGGCCCACTCAGCGCCGCTCGGGCTGACGTTCGCGACAGGCCAGCTGCTCCCGGCCCGCTATCGCGGCGGCCTCTTCGTGGCCTATCACGGCTCGTGGAACCGCAGCGTGCCGACCGGCTACAAGCTCGTCTATGTGCCCGTCCAGGGCACGCATGCCGGGCAGCCACAGGATGTCATCACAGGGTGGCTACCCACAGGAGCGAGCGGGGCCTGGGGCCGACCGGTGGGCGTGGTCGTGGCCCCCGATGGCAGCGTGCTGATCTCGGACGATACGGCGGGTGTCATCTACCGCCTGGCGCCACGTGGCCGGTGAGCGCGGCCGATCCCACGCTACGCAGGCTGACAGGGTCGCGCGTGTCGCGATCGACCGCACCCTGTCGAACGGGAGTGCAGGCGTGGCCGTCCCGTTCGACCGGTCCCGCAGGGGAGCATGGCGCGACACCCTGACGTGAGGGGGAAGGGAGACGAGGGGCGATGGCACACTGGCGCGAGACCGAGGAGGCCGTGAGGGGGGCGACACGCCAGCCCTGGATATGGGAACGCCTCACCTGGACGATCCTGACGCTCGTCGGCGTGGTCGATATCGTCCTGCTGGGTGTGAGTATAACGGGGGGAGGCACACAGATGAGCGATGCGCGTGCAGCCCTCGTCGCTCTCATCGTCTACGTGACGCTGTGCACGGTGATTATCCGGTTCGACCGCACCATAAAGGCACAGGAGTGGGCCGCGCGCGTGGAGGGCGAGAGGCGACGCCAGCGGCTCAGGCGGCAGCAGTACAGTGTCGTGGACGAGGCCGAGGCCGTGCTGAACCGCGTGCATGGGCAGGGAATGCGGTGAGCGCAGGAGAGGGCGCGGCGGAGCGCGTCACCCTGACGACGGACGACGCCACGATGCCGGCGGCGGACGCGATCGCGGCCATCTTCCAGGGCCACGGCTTCACGGTCGAGCACCACGCGTTCATTCGCACCCTAGCGGAGGAGCCGCGCCGCGTCGTGCTCCTCGCCCTGCCCCGCCCCCTGCCCGCGCTCGTCCCGCTCGTGGTGCCGCCGACCGCGTTGCCCGGTCTCAGCGCGGCGCTCGTCGCGGCCCTCTACCCCGAGCCGGACCGGGACGTGCTGGACATGTGGGCTCCCCTGCCCACGGCGCTGGCGACGGTGCAGCTCAAAGCGGAGGGGGCGTTCGCCAGCATCAGCGCGCGCACGGGACCGGAATTGATGGACGCCCTCCGCGTGCTCGCGGGCCGGGTGCGTCGAGCGACCTGGGCGGCGTGGCCGTCGGCCGACCGGGAGCGCCGGATCGCGTATGTCGACGGCACCTGGTACAGCGAGTGAGCGCCGAGGAGGGTGACACACCGGTGTGGCGCGCGCAAGCGGCAGGGCGCGTGCCGACTGCTTGGAAACGAAGTGAGCGACGGCTTGATCGGCGTCCCCACAACGATCGAGCCGTCACCCTACGAGAGCTAGCGTCGCACGACGGGCGGCGGCCGCGCATGATGCGGAACTCACATAGACGTGTGGTGGGCACCGTGGCACGCCCATTTCTTCCACGGTCCCAAATGTTACACAAGGGCGCAAAGAGTGCATCGAGCGTAATCCTGTGAAGCGGATGTTTGTCCCGTCCGCCACATAATAGATGGCGCTAAGGAGGATACGTCACATGGATGTGTGCATATGGCAAGGTCAGCGTGTGAAGCTGCGCGCCGTAGAAGCCGCCGATTGGGAAACATTCTTCGATTGGGATCAGGATAGCCAAGCGGCGCGGGAAAGCTACCACATCCCCTTTCCACGGTCGCGGGAGGCGACCAAGCAGTGGGCGGAAGAGATAGCCATGGGGAAATCAGAGGGCGATGCGTTTCGCTGGGCCATTGCCGATCTTACTGGCAACGTGGTCGGGACGATCAATACCCATAGCTGCGACCGTCGCCACGGCCGCTTCGGATACGGGCTCGCGGTGCGAGGGGAGCACCAACGGAAAGGGTACGCCAGTGAGGCGATCCGGCTCGTCTTGCGGTATTTCTTCCAGGAATTGCGCTATCACAAGGCGTCCATCCGGTTGCACCACAAGTTGGGCTTCCAGCAGGAAGGGCGGTTGCGGGATATGATCTACACGCAAGGGCGCTATGTCGATGAGCTTGCCTTCGGCTTGACGTTCGATGAGTGGGCAAGCGCACCACTATCACGCTTCGAGTAACGTAATGGCTCTAAAAGCCGTACAAGACCGCGGCACAGCGTGTACCCCTTCGGGGTCTGGATCACGCCGAGCCATGCTAACACTACGGCCGAGGACGATGATCGACGTTCCGGCCTGGCCGTGAGTTAGGTGGCTACATCCAGGCGTGTTATTCTTTTTCCAAGTAGGGGTGCGTCCCTGGCGGACGATCAGCCAGAACGAGGGGCGTGTCGGCGCTGTGCGCCCTGTGGGGGAGGATGGAACGATGCCGGAGGTGTACACGGGCAAGGTGCTGATCCCCGGCGACCAGATCGACGCCTACCTCGCCGCGATGAAGGCGGCCGAGGAGGCACGCGCGCCGTTCCGGGAGATGCTGGAGGCACTGAACGGGGAGTTCGGCGTCTCCTTGGAAAAGAAGTACAGCCGGAAGACGATGCGCAAGCACACAAGCATCGTCGACCTGTTCATCATCTTCCTGGTGGACTACACCGACGTGGAGCGGCTGGAAGACGTGACGCGGGGCATGGTCAACAGCCAGTTCCAGCGCTGGTACCGGGGCAAGGTGCTCGACCGCATGGACCCCGACGAGACCCGTGTCGCGCTCAAGAAGTTCTTCCAATTCCTCGACCAGGAGCGGGGCATTCACAACCCCAAAGCGTTGGAGGCGCTGCGGTGATGGCGGTGCCGGTAGAGGGCATGCGATGAGCGGGAAGCGGCGGCGGGACACGCCGGAGCGGGCTATGGGAGCAGGCGCTCATCGACGCCTACGACGACTACCGCTGGCACGAGGTCCTCGACCCGCTCGCCGCAGCGGTCAGGCGGTGGGAGGCGGGCGAGCTCGACCATGTGGACCTGGCGCGGGCGGCCGGGCGCGTCCGCAAGGGATGTCCCCTATCGACTACCTCTTCAGCGAGAAACGGGAGATGCTGGTGCGCATGATCGAGTTCGACGAGGAATGGTCCGGTCTCTGGATCGCCGCCCATCCCCGTCCCAGGACGCCGGCGGTGAGCATACAAGTGCAACAAGAGTAAGCACCCTGGCTGGCGCCACTGTTTGTGGCGTGGCGACCATTCACCAATCCTGTTGCGCTCCGTCTCCTGCACCCGGTATAGTATCCGTATGTTGTACGTACACAAACGTCCGCGCAAGGATCGGCGCGTCGAGGTGCGCATGGACGACGCCACGCTATATCTCCTGGACAAGCTCGCGTCGTCCTACCACAGCGATCGCTCCCATGTGATGCGCCTCGCCGTGGTCAAGCTGGCGACTCAGGAAGGCATCGCCATACCCGCCATACCGGAAAGAGAGCACGCATGAAGGTGATAGCCATCGGTGCGCAGAAAGGGGGCGTAGCCAAGACGACGTCATCGCTCTACTTGGCAACGCGATTCGCCGAGATGTTGGGCGGGACGGCCGTGGAGCCGGCCGTTGGCCTGATCGATCGTGACGACTCCTCGCGCAATCTGACACGCCTGCTCGAAACCTTCCCGCAACTCGTGCGCCCCGGTGTCGTGCTGCTGCCCGGCGAGGATCTACCTCCCGCACGCCAAGCGCCTCCTCTGGTGATCGTCGACACGCCACCCGGCCTCAACGCCATTAGCTCGCTCCGTGAGGCCGACCTGATCGTGGTTCCTGTGCTGCCCGAGTTGCAGGGTATCATCAATCTGACCGATTACCTGGATAGCATTGAGGAGCAGCGCCTCACCATCAGCCCCGGGATGCGCCTCCTTGCGCTCTTGCCGACACGGGTGCAGGCCCGCTCGGTGTCGGACCGGCAACGGCTGGCCGATATCCGCGCCATTGCCGCCAACCAAGTACCTCCCCTGCTTGTGTTACCTGAGGTGCCGCACCGCGAGGCCATCAAACGCTACGAGCTGGATACGCCGGAGTACGACGTACCGGCCGAGGAGATTGTCCGTCATGCCAAAATCGCCCGCCCTACAACCGCTTCCTGAGCATCTGATCGTTGGGCGGGCTGGCCAACACACCGCCGCGTCCAAGGCTGACAGCGCCGAGCGATCCTTCAAGCCTATCCCGCACGGATACCTCATCCCCCTAACCCACTTATCGCCGTGGGAGCGCCAGCCACGGCGCAGCTTCGATGACGACGCTCTCGATGAGTTGGCCGCTTCCATCGGAGGGACGGGCGTGCTGGAACCACTGGTCGTGCGGCGTGACGCGGAGCGACCTGGCTACTACACGATCATCGCCGGGCACCGCCGCTACCTGGCGGCGCGCCGTGTCTACGTGGGTGGCGACCACGAGGCACGCAAGGCGGTGGAGGCGCTGCCCTGCATCGTGCGCGAGGCCACGGATGCAACTGCCTTCGCCGACGCGCTGGTCGAGAACCTCGTGCGCACCGACCTAACGCGCCGTGAGGTGATGGATGCGCTAGTCGCGCTCCAGACGGAATACGGATGGAGCGGGCGTGAGATTGCCAAGCGCACCGGGCGCCAGCAATCGGATGTGAACGACATGCTCCGCGTGGCCAAGCATCCCATCCTCCACCGGCTGGTCTCAGACGAGCGCGTGGCCCCGTCTGTGGCCGGGCGGGTGTTCCGCTTGCCTAACGCCCAGCGGGAGATTATTATCGCGCGGATTGAGGCGGGGGACCGCTTTACGGCCAAGGATGTCGAGCGGATCGCGGAAACCCTGAACCATGGCCGCATATCGCCGCGCGAGGTTATCGTCACGCCAACATCCGAGCCTGCAATATCACGCGATACCGGGGCACGCGCGAACACACCACCTGTTGGCGTACGCATCGGAGGGGAGGCGCCACAGTTGCCAAACCCCGTCGATACTGGGGCTGCCGATGATGCCGCGTGTCTGAATTCAGACACTAGCACCACTATCGATCCTGTCGATGTAGCCACAGCACGTGGGCCGGTGATCCCAATACAGACACAGGCCGACGACGGGGAGCGCGTGCTGGTGGAGCAGCATACGCGACGCAAGGCGGGGAGCGCCGTCTCGTACCGACCCACAACGGAGGAGGTACAGCGCGTGGCACGCGACATCGTCATGCTAGCCACGGAGACGACGGTTCTGGACGCGGCGGCGGTGGCTATGCTCCGCGAGGCAGCGACCACGCTTTTGCATCGTCTCGACACCCTCAACGTGCAGGCTTAGGCGTGGCACAAGATGCTGCCGCGGATGACCATCGTCGCACACCCTTGTAGGTGGCCTAGAAAGAGCGAAGCTGAGACCAGGGGCAAACTAGCTTTATAGGGAGAGACTCAAGGTTGCAGGCAAAGTGCCGAGAATAGGTGGTGTCGGTACTTGCGCGCCGCGTGGAACACCAACCTGAACACGTCTGTCGTTCGAGAGAGGTCCAAATACAGTGAAGTGCCCCACCTCTTGTAGAAATCGGCACTTCATCTACAAATGCTGCTTCTAAAACGTGAGGTTGAG
>JAABUX010004665.1_pt1 | contig 17234 bp, 14 predicted proteins | sample 5561851 | NCBI WGS metagenome assembly JAABUX01 (sample SAMN10711883, study PRJNA513361) | rock metagenome | isolation source: Antarctica rocks | place: Antarctica: Victoria Land, Richard Nunatak red sandstone | collected 2016-01-03 | reverse complement strand
GCTGCCGGCGGATCTGCGACGCGGGCACGAAGCCGCGCATTCCCAGATCGACGAGGACGCCGCCCTTGACGACCTGCGTTACGGTCGCTTCGATCACTTCATCGTTCTCGTGGGCAGCGATCACTTTTTCCCACGTCTTCAGCGCTCGGGCACGCCGTTCGGAAAGAAACAGCGTTCCCTCGTCGTCGATGCGATGGATCATGACTTCGAGCTTGTCGCCGACCTTGAGTTCTTTGGACTCGATGGCGAGCGACAGCTCGCGGAAGCTCAAGAAGCCTTCAGATTTCCCACCGATGTCGACCAGCAGCTCGTCCTGATACTTGGCGACGATGACGCCGGTGAGCACTTGGCCCTCATCGAGGACCTTGAGGCTCTCTTCGTACATGCGCTGCTCGAGCGCGAGTTGGTCTTCGAGTTCTTCCGCCGGCCGGGCGGGGGCGATGTCGGTTGTTGAAATGTGGATCCCCTTTACGCGTGCGCCGGATCGAATCGTCCGGTCGCACTCCCGCGCAGATGCGCAGTTCCCCGATCGGTGTCGGAGCGGAATGAGCGTTTAATACTTCTGACAGGTGCGGCACCACCAGGTGCCACGTTGGGCGAGTACCGTTCGTCTGATCGGACGTTCGCAGCGAGAGCACGCACGGCCGTCCCTACCGTAGACACCCAGGACGTTTTGAAAGCCGCCGCGGAGACCTTGTGCGTCGACGTAGTCGTCGATGCTCGTACCCCGCATTTCGATCGCGCGCCGCAGCACGGTCCGAATCGACGTGTGGAGCCGTTTGCGAGCCGGTTTCGAAAGCGTTCCCGCTGGACGAGACGGACGGATCCGGGCGTCCCAGAGCGCTTCGCACGCGTAAATGTTGCCGAGCCCCGCGATGCGGCGCTGGTCGAGCAGGAACACCTTGATGGGGGTGGTCCGCCCGTCCAACAGACTCGAGAACCGTTCGAAAGAAAACTCCTTCGAAAGAGGCTCGAGACCGACATCGGAAGCCCACTGGTCTTCAGGCTCAACCAGGCGCATCCTGCCGAAGCGCCGCACGTCGGCGAAGCAGAGCCGCGAGCGGTCTTTGAACGCGAGGACGACGTTCGTGTAGGGCTCCGGGTTCGTGGTCTCCGCCCTTTGAACGATCAGCCGCCCGGTCATCCGCAGATGAACGACGAGCCGCCGGCCCGAGCCGAGCGTAAGAACCACGAATTTGCCGCGCCGGCCGACCGCAGTGACCCGTTCCCCGGCCACCTCTTTCCCGAACCGCTCTGGATCGGGAAAAACCACCGGACGGAGCACCGTCGCCGAGTCGATCGTCTTCCCCGTGATCGCGTTCGAAAGACCGCGTGCGATCGTTTCAACTTCGGGGAGTTCCGGCACGTCGAAGTCTTATAACTCGTTTGTGGCGGTGAATGGTTCCAAGAGGCCAGCATGGACCCCGATGCGATCGCAGCGCGTCAGTCTGTGACGCAGGCGCCGATCTGCGCGCGGACGGCTGCAAGTTCTGCGGCAGTCACGTGTGAAGGCGTTGCGGTCAGGCGCGTGTGCGGGACGCATTGAACGTTCCAAGCTAATGCGTAGCTCGGTTTCGTGCAGCCGTTCTCCGGTGTTGGCGGGATGCTGAGCGAGGCACCGGCGATCGCCAGGGCCGCTTCGCCCGCGAGCGGCACGACGATTTCAAACGGTAGCACGCTCCCGAAGAAGCGCGGCGAACTGACGACGATGCCCGGCCTCTGCTTGTTCGGCTCGCCCAAATTGAGCAGCGCGTCCCGCCAGTTGACCGTAACGATCTGGCCGGGAGTCACTCCGCAACCGTCGCCGCAGGGAAGAAGTCGGCGGGCTCGTCAGCCCAGCCCTCCGGATGGGCACGCACGTATGCTGCGGCGCGCTCGATGCTGGCCTGCGTCTGAGTCGCTAACGTTTCGGCGGCCCACCGTTCAAGAATATCTCGAGCTAGGGCGGAGGCGCCGGCGGCATCATGCCTGGCGGCAGCCTCCGCGAGGACGCGGCGCGTTCCAGGGTCCAGCCGGACCGATAGAATTTGTGTCGCTGCCATACCGTTATAGTAACACGATAGCCGTATGACGACAACCGTATCGATGCAGCTACTGGAAACGCACCCTTGAAGTTGAGCCTCTATTCGGTCGCTTGTAGCGACGGCAGCCGAAGGCGCGTGCCGACGGTGATGCCTTCGCGAGCGGCCTCACCGGAGGGGAGTTCGATGACGTAGCGTCCGTGGCCGCGGCGGCGGGCGACTTTGTCGTCGGTCGTGTCGAGCGTGGCGGCGGGGACGTCGGCGGCGACGTTGCGGACCGTGCCGTCGGGGGCGACCCACAGCATGTCGAGCGGCGTGACCGTGTTCTTCATCCAGAACTCCCGGTCGCTGTCGCCCGGGAAGACGAAGATCATGCCGGCGCTCGGTTTGAGCGCGGTTACGCACATCAAGCCCAGCTCACGCGAACGGCCGTCGGCTGCGACGGCTAGAATCAGCGGGGTAGCGGCGCCGGCCGCGGTGACGAGCGGCAGCGGCATGGCGCTGACGTCCTGCGAGACGGCGCCGTTTGCGCCCGCGAGAATTTCCGTCGGCAAGCGCGGGTTCGCGCACTTTAAGGTCGCGAACGTCGCCTTGCCGTTCATCACGCCCTTGTTCGCGCCGGTGTTGACCGAAAGCAGGGCGAGCAGGACGGCGGCGGCCCTAAGCATGGCGACGCTCCGGCTCGTCCGCGGTGCCGGCGTTCATGCTCCGCACGTCGACCAAATCCACGTCGAGCGGCTCGACATCGTACCAACTACATCCCGTTTTCAAGGTGACCTCCAACGGTACGGCCAGCGTCGCCGCGTTTACCATCTCCCTCTTAACGAGCGAAGCGGCCGCGGCGACGGCATCTTCGTCGAGTTCGAAGATCAATTCGTCGTGGATTTGCAGCAGCATCGCGGCATCGAGGCGGCCGCCGGCCAGGCCACGGTCGATGCGGACCATGGCCAGTTTCATGAGGTCGGCGGCGCTGCCTTGCATCGGAGCATTGGTTGCTTCCCGTTCGGCGGCGGCGCGCAGCGCGTAGTTGCGAGAGCGCAGATCGGGCATGTAACGCCGCCGCCCGAATAGCGTTTCGACGTACCCGTGCTCTCGACCGAATTCGAGGTTGCGGTCGATCCAGCCCCGCACGTCGGGAAAACGCGCAAAATAGGCCTCGGTCATCGCGCGCGCCTCGGCGCGTTCGATTTCCAGCCGCTGCGCGAGCCCAAAGTCCGACATGCCGTAGAGCAGACCGAAGTTCACCGACTTCGCGATGCGACGCTGATTCGGGGTGACGGCGTCCCCGCTCGCCACGGCGAAAATGCCGCGCGCCGTGACGTCGTGGATGTCGTCGCCGCGCCGAAACGCGTCGCGCATCGCGGCATCCCCCGAGAGATGTGCCATGATGCGCAGCTCGATCTGCGAATAGTCGGCGGCGAGCAAACGCCGATCTGCCCGCGGAGCGACAAAGGCGCGCCGAATGCGGCGGCCGAGGTCGGTTCGCACCGGGATGTTCTGCAGGTTCGGATTGGTCGACGAGAGCCGCCCGGTCGCGGTCGCCGTTTGGTTGAAGACGGTGCGCAGACGTTCGTCCGGGCCCACGAGACGAGGAATCACGTCGATGTACGTGTTCTTGAGTTTGACGACTTCGCGATAATCGAGCACGGCCGCGACGATTTCGTGGTCGCGTGCGAGCGGCTGTAAAACTTCGATTCCCGTCGCCCACCCCGTCTTGGTCCGGCCTCCATTCGGCAATGCGAGCCGCTCGAAGAGAACCGCGCCGAGTTGCTGGGGCGAGCCGATGTTGAACTGTTCGCCGGCAAGATCGTATATGCGCTGCTGCAGGCGCTCCACGGCTGCGTCAACTTCACCGGCAAGTTCCGAGAGCGCGGAGGCGTCGACCGCGATGCCCGTCGCTTCGAGCCGCGCGAGCACGGTGGCCAACGGCAATTCGACCTCGAGATAGAGCGACGTTTGATTGCGATGAGCGAGATGGTCGCGCAACACGGAACCGAGTTGCAAGACGGCGTCGGCATGCGCGGCCGCGTCGAGGGGCAGGCGCTTTGCGAGGTACTCGCCTGCGGCATCGTCGAGGTTGGCGTAGGTACGTGAAGGATTGAGTAAGTGTGCCGCAATCATGACGTCGTCGGCGAGCGCGTCATCCGACGGCGAGGGAATCTCGAGGCTCCGCAAGCGCGCGCAGAGCGCTTTCCAATCGTGAACGACGAGCGCCGCGCGGCGCACGAGCGTCGCGAACGCATCACGCACGCTACCGTGCGCAAGCGCGGACGTTGCGAAGGCAAAGCCGCGCTCGGGCGTCACGGCGACGCCGATCTCGTCATCGCCGCGCCATGCGACGGCGGCTCGCGGACTTTGCGCAGCTTCACGTAACTGCGCGGCCAGCAACGTGAACTCCGGCGGATCGGTCGACGGCACGAAGCTGCGGTACGCGCCGCGCAGCAGTTCCGTGTCGTCGGCTGCAAGTGCGATCAAGTCGTTGTCGGCGACGGGAAGTTTCGCGAGCAGCGACTTGAACTCGAGATCGCGGTAGAGCACGTAGAGTTTGTCGGTCGAAGGCGGTACGTAGTGCGCCGCTTCCCACGGCACGGTGATGGCCAGATCGCGCTTGATGAGCGAAACGTCGCGACAACGACGGGCCACCTCACCGTGCTCGCGCACGAGCCCTTCGAGTTTTGCGCTGCCGGCGCGTGCCGGGTCGGCCAGCAGCGCATCGAGCGAACCGGCCGAATGAATCAGCTTGGCCGCCGTCTTCTCGCCGACCCCCGGAATGCCGGGCAGATTATCGGAAGGGTCGCCTTTGAGCCCACGGTAATCCGCCAGTTGCTTCGGTTCTAAATCGAAGCGTGCGCGCACGGCCGTCGGATCGTAGCGATTGACGCCGCCCATGCGTGTGCGCACGAGGACCGTCGTCCGTTCGTCAACGACCTGCAGAAGATCGTTGTCGCCCGTGACGACGACTGTCTCGTGAGCGGCCGCTTCAGCCTCACAGGCGAGCGTCGCGATGAGATCGTCGGCTTCTTCCCCTTCGATCTCGAGCGTCGGAATGTCGTACACATCGAGAATCTGACGCACCATAGCGAACTGGGAGCGCAGTTCGTCGGGCATCGTCTGCCGCTGGGCCTTGTACGGTTCATACATCGCGATGCGTGCAGCGGGTAGTCCGCGATCGAAGCATGCGACGATGTGGGTGGGCTTCTCGTCGGCGATCAGCTTGGTCAGCGTCGTCGTAAAAACGTAGGCCGCTTCGATGCGCACGCCGCGGGTCGTCGTGAGCGGCCGATCCTTCATCGCAAAGAAGGCCGCATAGACCAGCCCGTAGGTGTCGAGCAACATGAGCCGCACCGCTGCCGGCGCGCGCACGCTCATCGAACGGTGAAGCTGCTGGAAGCGGTGCCCACGTCGCCGTCGTCGGCAATGCGCAGGATCGACAACACATAGCGGCCGGGTTGGGTCGGCACGGGGAGATTGAACAAGGTTCCCGTTCCGCGTTCAACGCGCCAATAGACCGTTCGCGCAGAAGCGCCGCCGAGCGTCGGAACTTCGTCGGCGACTTTGCGCGGCCGCTCGGCGGCGAAGATGTCGCTTGCTTTGGAACCCCGCGGCACGACGTACGCGTGCCACTGCGGATCGGCCGATGACGGCGTTTGCTGCGTCGTCGCTCCAGTCGCCAAAACGGCGGGGGCATCGCCGAAATACGCCGCGCCACTCGCATTGCCGTCGGCCACGCGCATAGCGAGTGTCGCGCCCGACGGCGCGTCGCCACCACGTAAGCTGACTTGTGCCACGTCGCCGGGAGCGTAGCTTTGACGGTCGAGCGCGAGCGCCGTTTTTGCCGCGTGACCGGGCGCGTCGAGCGCGACGTCGGCGCTTCCGAGCGCGATTGCGCCGTCACGCACGGCGGCGGCAACGACGCGCACGTCTCCTTGCGGATCGCCGAGCTTGAAGGTGGCCGCCGCAGTGCCGCGCGACAGCGAGCCGAGGCGGACGGCATACGTGCGCAAGCCGGTCAGCGCGAGCAAAGCATCGCCGTGCGCGCCGGGCTCCGCTGCACGGACGCTCAAACGCTCCCGGACCGAAACTCCGTTCGGTCAAGCGTGACCGCTACCGTCGGCGCCGCCAAAAGGGTGCGTCCCGAAAGTGCGCTCGGCTCGACGAGCACACTGGCCGCATCGAGCGCCGTGCGGCCGCCCCAATTCGCTTGCGCCAGCGCAAGATTCGAACCGAGGCTCGGTCGCGAGAAAACGACCTTGGCGCGACCGTGCGCATCGAGCGTCACGTTCTGTTGCGCGACGGTGGCGCCGTGCGAAAGCCGCACGCGTACGACGAGACCGGCGGCAGCAGTTCCGTCCGCCGGATTGAAACCGCGAACCTCGAAAGCGGCGGGCACGCCGACGTCGACCGTTGGTTGCGTCGCTTGCAGCAACAGCGCGACCGCTGCGTTCGGTACGGGAAGCGATGACGTCGCGCTCGCTCCCGGTGTCGCCGCACGTATGCCATACGTCGAATCCAGACCGTCGCTCGGCGATGGAACAACGATTTGCGCGAAACCGTCGGCGCCGGTGCGGATCGTTCGATCGTAGATCATCGTCGTTCCCCAGCGCACGTCGCTACCGGCCGCACCGGGCGGCGCAATGTGCGGCGAGCGCACGATGGTAACATGAACCGGCACGTCGGGCGCGGGCGCATCGGCGCGACGCGCCGCGATGGTAACGGGCACACCTCGTGCGGGATCGCACGGTTCGCCGCGCTGCGCTGGGGAACCGGATGGGCAGCTCGAGCGGATCGCAAGTCGGACGTCGCCGACGGCGTCGATGTGCACATTCGTGCCGGCCACGCTGCCCGCGGCGCTCGCAAGCGCCGCGTAGTCGCCCGCAGCAGTGCCCGACGGAATCGCGATTTCGCCCGAAAACGCGCCTGCCGCATCCAGCCGCGCTTGCGAGGTGGCAAGAGTAGCGCCGTGTCCGGCGAGGGTGACGCGTGCGTCGCCGCTCGCGCGACGATAGATGCCGCCGACGCGCGTGCGCGCAAATCCGACGAAGCTCACGCGTTCGCCCGCGCGCACCGTCGCAGAATCGAGGCGCAGAGCGACGATCGCGTGCGGCGGCGGCGGTTGCGGGAGAATCGAGAGGAAGGCACGCCCGGCGCCGCTCTGCGCGAGGACAAACGTCGGTCGCCCACGATCGCGCCAGACGAGCAGGCCGTCACCGTCGGTACCGCCTTCAATCAGGCGCGTTCCCGCGAGCAGCGACAGTTGCATATGCGGGATCGCGCGACCGGTGCGCAAGTCCACGCCCCAGAAAACGAGACCTTCCGGGCTGTCTTGTGCCAGCAGTCCGATGTGCGTGCGATTGAGCCACACTTGTTGCACCGCATCGCCACGCCGCGCTTCGACGACGTAGAACCCTTCTTGCGAGCCCAACGGCACTCGCACGTCGCTGGCTTGAAAACGGTAACGCGGCGGCGGTGAAAAACGCCAGCGCATCAGCGGCCTGCGATGCGACGTGTCGAGCGGCCGGGGCGCGCGGTCGGCACCTGCGACGATCACGTCGGCCGGGTCGACGTTGTAGATCGCAAAATCGACCGGCGCGCCCGAATACGTGTCCAGGCGAACCGTCGTCGGCTTCCACGGCACGTTCGCATCGCGCGCAAACAACGCGAAGTATCGGTCCCATTGATGCTGGTCCAGCAACGGACGCGCCGCGAAGCCGGGCGCTACATACCAGAGCGCCGCCAGCAACCCCGCCAGTACCGTGCTGACGACTTTGCTATAACGTTGCGTCGTAATACAGCGTCCCGGTCGTATTCTGCGGAACGCGGAACCCGACCGTATAATCGTGCGCGTCACCGGCTTGCAGCAGCGCGACGGTGTTGGAAATGCCGACCAAAGCGGGGCTACCGGAATCGGCCCCGAGGAAACGACGGCGGTCGGCATCTTCGAGCACGAAGTGATCGATGCGCGGCGTCAATGCGTAACCGAGGTCGTTCTTGAACGTGAACGTGACGAGATAGAATTCGTCGCTGCCGGAGCCGACGTTGTCGCCGGTGGCCGACGTGCGCACGCTCTTGATCGTGATGTCGGTTCCGGAACGAACGAGCGCGGCGCTCGGTCCACTCGGCTCTTGCGGCTCTTTGCAGCCGACCAGCGGAACCGCGAGTAATATGAGAAGTGCAAGCGACCGACGCACGCGCCGGGCTTCGGCGGCTCGCGCAGGCATCCCCCGCGCGCTGATGTAAGCGGGGATCATCGTGAATCGTGACCCCAAACCGGCGTCGCTGCGCTGCGAAGCGTGCGGCCTCGAAACCACGTCGGAACCGCGCAGCGCCCGTTCGCTTGCGGCCGTCTACGTGGTCGTCGTGGCGTGCGCATCGTGCCGGACGCCGTTCGTCGCGCTCGCGCGCAATTAAGTCACCGCGATGGCATTCGATCCGATGAAGTGGTGGCTACGCTCCCGCGCCAACATCGACGAGGTGCAAGACCGCGACATCGAGCGCAGTTGCCGCTCCAAGGATGCGTACCGCAGCGAAGGAGAAGCCCGCTCGCACGCCGCGATGAACGGCATGTCGGGCGTTCTCTTCACGTACCACTGCAGCTACTGCGACCAGTGGCACCTCACACGCCGTAAACCTCCCTCAACGGCGTAACGCGCAGGAGACTCCTCAGTCGGCGCGTTCCACGACGTCGCTCATAGCTTCGACGATCATGGGATCGAACTGCGTTCCGCGATGAGCAACGAGCTGCTCCAGGGCGGCACTCGGCGACATCGGCAGCCGATACGGACGACGTCCGATCATTGCGTTGAAGGAATCGGCGACCGTGACGATGCGCACGTGAAGCGGAATCTCTCGCGCTGCAAGTTTGTCGGGATAGCCCTTACCGTCGAGCCGTTCGTGGTGCCAGCGCGCGGCCGACGTGAACGGACGTAACAGTGGCACCTCGCGGATCATGGCGGCGCCGATCTGCGTGTGTTCACGCATCACGTTCCATTCCCGATCGGTGAGCGAGCGGGGAGCTTGCAGGATCTCTTTGGGCGTCATCGTCTTCCCGACGTCGTGCAAGAGGCCGGAGCGGGCGGCAAACGTACATTCGTCATCGTCGAGCGCCAGCCGGCGCGCGACCCGCTTGCACCACAGGCCGACGGCACGGGAGTGTTCCGCGCTGACCGGGTCGGCGTTGTCGAGGCGCGCGAGGAACCCGGCCATCGCCCCTTCGATGTCTGCCAAGCCCGCGTCCGTCGCGCGGAGTTCCTGTTGCGCATAGCGTTCGATCGCACGCCCGAGGGCGTGTTCGAGCGTCGCGAGGTCGTCGACCGCCGTGCGTAGATCATCGCGCGCCCGTAGGATCGGACGCACGATCGTGCAGGCTGCCTCCAGCATGGCAATGACTTGCCGCCGCGGCGCGTACCGTTCGCAGGCCTGCTCGATCCAGCCGACGACTTCAAGAAAGCCGCCGCTTTCGAGCGCACCGACGATGCGGTCCGCGAAGCCGGCAGCCAGCACCGTCGCGAGCAACGGGGGCTTGGGGCCGTATCCCTTGCTCACGATTGCCGCCGTCATTTCTTCACGCAATGTGCAATCCGCACGCGCGAGCGTAATCAGTGCGGTCACGACGCAAGCTCCACGCACGCCGTGCGCATGTCGGGAATCGCTTCGACGATCCCGGCAATTCCGCCGAAGCCTTCATCGGTCATCGTTTCCAGCAACCTCAGGACCTCCTCATGGTTGGATGCACCGCGGCGACGCTCTAGCATCGCTCGCAACAGCGCGTGGAACTTGCGCAGGCGCGGCAAGCCTGCGGCGGCCATTTCGGTCGCGCTCAAGAGGAGTGCGGCGGACCGCAGCCGTCCTAGCAGAAGCGCCGCTAGTGCGAGATTGAGGCGCGCGCGGACAAGTGTGACGCTCGCCGGAAACGTGACGCTGCGGAGTGCTTTACGGGTGGCCACAATAGCACCGATCGCGGTGTCGTCCAGATCGCCCGCTGCGGCATAGACGGCGATTTCCGACCAGCGCGAAGCGCTTTGCTCGACACCCATGTGCCGTTCTGCACTCGAGGCGAGCAGCCGGTACGCGCCTACGAAGTCGCCGGTCCAGGCCAGGCGCATGGCGCGCGACGGGAACAGCGCTTCCTCGGCGTGTTGGACGTCATTTTCGACCTCTTCCGACGCGAGGGCTCGCTCGGCGCGTTCAAGTTCGCTGCGGTCGCCGCGTTCCGCGTGCGATTCGAGCAATCCGAGCAGCGCATAGCGTCGGAAATATGCGTTGCCCAGGCGGTTCGCATAGGTTTCAAGCGACCGTAAAACGCCGAGCGCCGTCGCGATATCATCCTTGTAAGAACTCGCGACGACGTAGCGCAGGATGAGCGCCAGCACGACGATCCGATCGTAGCCGTGTTCGTCACTGAGCGACAACGCAATCCCGGCATACCGCTCCGCCGCTTCGGCATCGTGGTCTTGAAGCGCCACGTACGCCGCGCTCTGATAGACCGACGCTCGAGTGGCAATATCGACGATATCGTCAACGCGAAGCAAGGCTTCATCGATCCGCCGCCGTGCGTCGTGCCAGCGTTCCGCTGCAGCGTATGCCGCACCCAGCGCCGCAATGGCCGATGCCTCCAATTCCGGTGTGGTCCGTTCGCCCACAATCGATTCGAGAATCTCGATGCAGTCGAACCGCCCGCGCCGCAGCAGGTTGCCTGCGTAGACGTACTGCACATGCGCTCGCGCTAGCGACGTCGGGGCGATCTCGGCGGCATTTGCGAACCAGGCATCGGCGACATCGTGACGTCCGAGATCGGACTCGCGCATCGCTTCCAACGCTAGAGCAACGGAACTCTTGTTGCGCTGGGGTGCTGAGACGACGCGCAAGGCATCATCAATGAGATCGCCGTAGCCGCCGTCGGCGAGCGCGAACCCGTGGCGTTCCAGAACGTCCAGCACCGCTGACGCCGCTCGTGCCTGTGCTGCGACGCGTAAGGCCGTCGTCGGCGGTTCGACGCCTTCGAGCGCATCGATCGCCTGCGCCGTCGCCTCGGCGCGCACATCGTGGGAAGCGGGACTGTGCCGCTCCACGATAACCGCGAACGCATGCGTTACGTGCCACTTCTCCAGCAAGACCAGCGCGAACGGCGCCTCTACGTGAAGCAAGCTCGCGACTTCATCTCCGAGTGGAATGCGGCTCACGAGGCACTCGTCCAGCGAGGGCATGCGCAGAATCACGTGTAAGGCGAACAGTTGTTCAGTCGTTAAGCGCTCTAGTAAAGCCGCGGCAGCGACCTCGAGAAGCCGTTCGAATGTGGCATCGTTGTTTTGCGCCGGCATTTTTCCGCTAAGCGCGAGCAACAGCCGCCCGGCATGTCCCACTGGGATGCGCAATGCGTCCGCTGCCGCACATTGACCCAAGCCCATGGACGCGGCGAGCGCGGTCGCTTCTTCGTGCGTGAAGGTCAGCGCCGTTTCATCGATATGCAGGTCGGCTTTTTCCGCCGCGAGCCAGGTCGCGATCGGAAAGGCCACGGTCGAACGAAGACCGAGAATCCAGCGGACTCCGTCACCGCTGCGCTCCACGGCCCGGACGATGAATTCGACGACCTCATCGCAATCGTCGACCAAGTGCAAGTCATCCAGGGCAAGCGTCACGGCACGCTCGCCGAGATGGTCGACGAACCAATGGGCGAGCGTGGTCGCCGGATGAGGAGTTCTCGCGGCGTTGTTCGCAGCCGAGCCGAGTCCGTGGCCCAGTGCGGGCAACGAATTCCGAAACTCCTCAGCCAGTCCCCGGACGAACGCAACGAGCCGCGGCGCGTCCGGGGCTGCAGCGTAGTAGACCTTGCGCCCACCGAGGCGGCGCGTATACGCGGCGATTGCGGTGCTCTTTCCCGCGCCGCCCGATGCGCAGACGATCGTGACCTGCCGGGTGCCGGCTCGGGCGAAGGCCTCCTCGAGTCGCGGCCGCTCTAGGTATGCGGCGGCCACTCGCCGTGAGCCGATCATCAGTTGCTCGAGCCGCCCGGTCCGCCCGCGGCCACGGAGCAGGTCCCACCGCCGCCTGCCGCCACGTCGGCCGGGTCGGCACTTACGGCGACGTCGTTAACCGTGCGCATGTTACAGAGGTTATCGGTCTGCTACGGCGGCTTCGCTATATACGGACTGCGGCTGCTACCGCTCCAGGGCCAAGCGACTCCCTTAGCGCTGTTATTGAAGATCTGCTGGACCGACGTTGCCCTGAGGGCGGTCACATATTCGGACGATGCTTCGGACTGTTTGTGAGCGCGCTCACCGATCGCATGTCCGCCGCCGTAGCGTCGCCGTGAAGCGCCGCACCGCGCGGCTACCCTATGAGCCGGTGCGCTCGACCACGTCGATCATCGCCTCGACGATGAGCGGATCGAATTGCGTTTCGCGATGCGCGATGAGCTGTTCGAGGGCTGCGTTCGGCGACATGGGGAGACGGTACGGCCGGCGACCGATCATGGCGTTGAAGCAGTCGGCCACCGTCACGATGCGAATGTGCCGCGGAATCTCGTGCGCCGGAAGTTGGTCGGGATAGCCGAGTCCGTCCAGGCGTTCGTGGTGCCAGCGGGCCGCCGGAGCGAACGCGCGCAACAACGGAATGTCATGGATCATCTGCGCGCCCTGCGTCGTATGTGCTCGCATCACGACCCATTCTTCTTTGGTTAGCCCGCGCGGCGCTTGCAGAACTTCGGACGGCGTCACGGTCTTGCCGACGTCGTGCAACAGTCCGCAACGCGCCGCAAACATGGTCTGGTCCTCATTCATGTCCAGCCGGCGCGCGATGCGTTTGCACCACAGTCCGACGGCGCGCGAGTGTTCGGCGCTCGCGGGATCCGCATCATCGAGCTTGGCCAGGAAGCCCGCCATCGCCGCCTCGACCTCTTCGGTCTCAACGATAGCCGCAGCTCTGCGCTCCTTTTGCAGGCACGCGTCGATTACGCGGCCGATAGCGTAGTCGAGCGCCGCGAGATCGTCGTCCGCAATCTCCGTCTCCGGGTGACCGCGCAGCAGCCGCTGAGCCGCACCGCAGGCACTTTCGAGCATCGCGATAACGGCCTTTGGCGGCGAATACCGCTCGCAGACCTGCTTCACCCATGCCACGACGGGCTCGCTTCCGTCCTCGGAAATCGTCAGAATACGTTCCGAGAGTCCAGCTGCGAGGACGTTCGCAAGGAGCGGCGGATCGCCGTGGTAGCCGTGCTCGATGATAGCCGACGCGAGTTGGGAGTGAAGTGCCGCATGGTTGCAGTCGACGCGAACGGCCGCTTTCACGACGCTCGCTCCAACGTAAAGCGTCCATACGGTATCGCTTCGATCATCATCGCGATGCCACCGAAGCCGCTTTGGTGCAAGGCGTCGAGAAGCGAAAGGATGTGCGCGTGATTTTGTGCGCCTCTTTGTCGGATGAGCATCGCTTGCAATAGCGCGTGAAACGCGCTCAAACGAGAGAAGTCGCGGACCTTCGACGCGAGCCCCGAAAGAGACACGGCGGACGAGCGTGCCTTGCCCAATAGGATAGATGCCAAGGTGATGTTCAAGCGCGCACGTACACTGATGGATTCGGCTGAGAAGGGGACGCGGCGCAGCGTCGTTCGAGCTGCCGCCATGGCGGCGATTGCCTCGTGTTTGAGGCCCGCTGCAGCTGCGTAAACCGCGACTTCTGAAAGGCGCAGTGCCTTTTGCTGCGGATCAGCATGCCGTTCTGCACTCGACGCAATAACGTTGTACGCACCGAAGAAGTCTCGCCGGCATGCAAGCCGCAGCGCGCGTGATGGAAGCAGCGCTTCATCTGCGTGCTGCACGTCGTTTTCGATCTCCTCGTTTGCCAGTGCATGTTCAGCGCGCATTAGGTCAGTCCAATGTCCCAAATCGGACTGTAGGTCAACGGTGAGCAGCAGCGCGTAGCGGCGCCAAAACGCGCTACCCAGACGCTGAGCGCATATTTCGAGTGACGTTAGAAACGTGAGGCCTTTCTCGATATCGTCTTTACAGTTCACTGCAACAAAGCACAGAACGCTGAGGGCCGCGACCGCGATCTCGTCGAGGCCGTGTTCCGCCGCAAGCGCAAAGGCGAGTTTCGCATGCCGCTCGGCTGACTCTACATCGTGATCCCGCACTGCGACGAAGGCGGCCCGATGATAGACGGTCGCACGAACCGAGACATCGGCCACTTCTTCAATACGTTGAAGTGCTTTCTCGATGCAGCGTCGCGATTCAGACCAGCGTCCAGCCGTGCCATAGGCGGCTCCCAGTGACGCGATGGCCGAGGCCTGAAGGTCGGGATCCGACTCCTCAACCGCTAGGGGCTCGAGGGACTCAATGCAATCGAGCCTGCCACGGCGCAGCAAATCGTTGGCGTATCTGAACTGCACCCGAGCTCGTGTTACCGGGTCCGGCGCTATCTGAGCGGCGTGCGAAAACCAAGCATCGGCAACATCGTGCCGGCCGAGAGCGGATTCACGCATAGCTTCGAGAGTGAGCGCAACGAAATTCTGACGCCGTTCCTCAGGCGCAAGCGCCCGCACTCCACAGTCAACAACGTCGCCGTAGCCGCGGTTCAGCAACGAAAAACCATGTCGGTCCAGCAAGCGCAGGATGGCTTGCGCATTCCCACTCAAACCAGCGACCCGCGTCGCTTCAGCCGGTTCTTGGGCATCTTCGAGTGCAGTCACCGCTAAGAGGTCGGCATCCGCCAGCAAGGCACTATCGGCCGGGCTTCCAGCTTTCGCGATCGTCGTAAATTCCGACGTAAACCTCGGTTGCTCAAGAAACCGGAAGGCGTACGGTGCTTCGATGACGAGCCGCTCGACGAGTTCAGAGCCAAAAGGTATCCGCCGAACGAACTGGTCTTCCAGCGAAGGAAGCCGCAGGAGGGCGTGCATTGACAGTAAGTAATCTGGTTCAAGCCGCGCAAGCATCGGAACGATCAAACCTTCGAGGTGATCTTCAAACGTCGAACGGCAAACGCAATCGGCGGTGGAAAAAAGCGATAGGGTCAGACACCCGGCGTGCGACGCGCTGAAGGCGAAAGTCTTGAGCGCCCGGTCCCGGTCTACACCAAATCGCACTGCCAGTCCGACGCTTTCGTCGGCATTGAAAGCGAGCGTGGTATCGTCGATGCTCAGATCGACGAGTTCTGCGGCAAGCCACTTCGCGATGGGAAGCATCTCGCTAGAACGCACGCCAAGAACCCAGCGCACGCGGGCGTCACCGTATTCGATCGCCGCCGCAATGAACTCAGCTACATCGCCTGATCCATTGACCCGGTGAAGATCATCGAGGACGATCGTCAGGTCTTCGGATTCGAGACGGTCGGCGAACCATTGTGCCAGTAACGTAGGTAGACGCTGCGCGCGGCGCGCATTGCCGAACGCGGCAACGAGGCCGTGGCTCAACGCGGGATGCGTGGCTTGCAGTGCGGTCACGAGTCCGCGGACGAAAGCGAGCAAGTCTGTTGCAGCAGGCTCCGGTACGTAGGTCGCTGTCGCGCCGCTTAAGAGTTTCACATAGGCGTCGATTGCCGTGCTTTTACCAGCGCCGCTGGAACCGCTGACGAGCGTGATCCTCTGGTGACTCGCGCGCGCGAATGCAGCATTCAGCCGTGGACGCTCCAGTAGCGTGGAGCGAGACAGCATGCGCGTCACCGGTCGGTACAACGAATCATCGGCGGCTGAATAAATCGCGCCGTTTTTCTCCCGGAACATCGCTACCATGGTAAGACAGCGAGCGGTAAAACGTTGCGTTTACGAACGTTTCGTGAGCAGGATCACAGAGCGACGATTGTTGCCGTGACATCCCGCCGTAAGTGTCGGCCGACACAGGATGAAATGTAGTGAGTTGTTTTTCAGTACGCGAGCGCTGCGGTCTTCCGTAGCGTTCGCTCATCAACGATGACGCGGTACATGAAGTCAGCCACATCGGCTCGGGAGATGGCGCGACCGCCTTCCGGGACGGTGTGATCGTTTGCCCTGTACAGTCCCGTACGCGGCCCGTCCGTCAGTCGGGCCGGCCGTACGATCGTATAGACGAACCCGCTCGCTTCGATCTCGCGTTCCATCAAGCGCATGTCAGCGAGCACGTTTCGAAGCATCAGCGGCATGACGATCCGGCGCGCCTTCGAGAACGCCGATGGCGCCAAGGTCCTTAGGCAGCCGACGCCGGTCCCGAACGAGCAGCTTGACGTGATCGCCGTTCTCGCGCGCGATGGCCAAAAGCCAACGACCGACGCCGCCCGTTCCACCGAAGATCGCCACACGCATGCTCGGGGGATTCCCGCTTTTACGCCGCCGAAGCCTGAACAGTCATGCGCATCGCACGCTACCGGCACGGTTCCGGCGAACACCTCGGTATCATCGAGGAAGGGGCGCTGCGGGCGCTGCCGGATGAGATTCCAAACCTCGAACGGTACTTGGAACGAGCGCCCGAGGAGCGTTCACGGCTGCCCTTGGGAGCTGCCGTCACTTTGAGCGACGCAGCTCTGCTTGCGCCGGTTCGCCCTCGCAAGAACGTGTTTTGCGTCGGGCGTAACTACATGGGTCATGCTGAGGAAGTCGCGCGTGCGCGCGGCACGAGCGTCAATCTACCGTCCGTCCCGACGTTCTTCACCAAGGCGCCCACAGCGATCGCCGATCCCGACGCAACCTTACATCTTTGCGGAGATCTGTCTGCGCAGTTTGACTGGGAAGCAGAGTTGGCAGTAGTGATCGGGTCGCGCTGCCGTGACGTTGCTGAAGCCGACGCCCTTTCCGTCGTCTTTGGCTATACGTGTCTCAACGACGTGACCGCGCGGGATATACAGAAAGAGCACCATCAGTGGTTCAAAGGTAAAAGCCTCGACGAGACGTGCCCCATCGGCCCATGGATCGTCACCGGTGATGAGGTTGGAAATCCTCAAGACCTCGACATCGCTATGAGGGTCAACGGCGAGACGAAGCAGTCTTCGAACACGAGCCGAATGATTTTTGACGTCAAGCGCATCATCGCGTCGCTCTCCAGAGGCTTGACGCTTGAACCGGGGGACGTCATCGCAACGGGAACCCCGGACGGCGTGGGCTTCGCCCGGACACCGCCGGAGTTCTTACGGCCGGGCGATGTCATGGAGATCGAGGTGCAGCGGATCGGCATCCTGCGGAATACCGTCGCTTAAAGACACTACGGACCGCGTTCTCCCGATGACGGTAAAGCTTCGGTAAATGCCCCCTCA
>JAABUX010004664.1_pt1 | contig 17234 bp, 16 predicted proteins | sample 5561851 | NCBI WGS metagenome assembly JAABUX01 (sample SAMN10711883, study PRJNA513361) | rock metagenome | isolation source: Antarctica rocks | place: Antarctica: Victoria Land, Richard Nunatak red sandstone | collected 2016-01-03 | reverse complement strand
GCTTGACGAGAACGGCCCTCATGTGAGGCCGGACACATGATCGCAGGCGACCTCCACGTCAGAATCTCCTCGAAGCTCTTGAACCCAAGGGGCCGTCCACACATGGTTCCACATCGCCATGCGGCTGACGGTGCTGGAGCAGTATGCCCGCGGTGTCGCCCACCACGATGAGGAGGAAGGGGCACGCTTACTGCGCACCCTGGAGCGGAGCAGTTGGCTGCTCTGGCACGGCAACGGGCATCGCGCCCGGCAACACGCGGATGATCTGCGTGATGACGCGAAAGGGCTGAAGCTGGACGATCGTAGTCCAATCGCCCTGATTGGCATGCCCTGACCGCCTCAGAGCGGCGCTGCTCAGCGCAACGGAGGCGCGCTCATTATGCGGTCGGTACGGTGCTGGCCGCCAGTGCTTCGAATATCGCGCGCGATGTGGCCGATGCGAGCGCGGGTGCCGCGCCAAGCCAAGCGTTAGGATCCAGGGCCACCGCCAGATCCAGTTCCGCCAGCAGCGATCCGGCCGCAGGATCCGCCGTGAGAGCGTCGGCCAGCGAGGCGGCCGGTGCGTTGCGCAAGGCTTGCTGGACGAGGGCGTAGGCGCGGCGTCGTCCGGTCTGCCGCGCCAGCAGTATCATTGCGGCCTCTGCCATGACTTCGCCGCGTCTCTCGTCGAAGCATCCACGCATTGTCTCCCGGTTCACGTGGAGTCCGGCAAACATCTCCGCGCTGCGTGCGAGCGACGCCGCGGTGAGCAGAAACATCTCGGGTAAGGTCGACCACTCGGAAATCCAGGGCGCCCCCTGCCGCACTTCCGACTGGTCGGTCATTTCCATCGCGCCGGCCGCGCGGATGCGCGCCATCCGCATAATGCCGCAGATGAACTCGCTGCCGCGTGGATTGCGCTTATTGGGGAGCGTGCTGCTGGCTCCCGGCGCACCCTCTTCGACCTCGCCGGTGCGACTCAGCAGGTTGATATCACCGGCGGCGCGGCCGAGCACCGCATGCAGCAATGCGAGCGCCTGGACGAGCGCAGCCAGCGTGTCCCGGCTTGCGTTCCAGGGAGCGTCCGGCTCGCGCAAATCGAGACGCCGGGCGAACTCGGCGCGGATCTGCAGGCCATCCGGGCCAGCCGCGGCGAGCGTGCCGACCGCCCCGCCGAACTGCACCACGAGAGCCCCCCGCCCAGCCTCGTCAAGGCGCAGCAGCCCTCGATGCAGTTCCGAGGCATACGAGGCGAGCATGAGGCCGAAGCTGATCGGCCCGGCATCCTGGCCGTTGGTGCGCGCGACCATCGGGGTGGCACGGTGCTGTTCGGCCAGCGTAGCAAGTTGCCGCAGCAGCGATAGAAGGGCAGGGCGCAAGACGCGCAACCCGGCGCGGATCTGCAAGACGAACCCGGTGTCCATAATGTCCTGGGTCGTCGCACCCCAATGCAGCCAATCCTCGACGAGCGGTCCGCCCGCCGCGCAGATCTGGTCCAGCAGCGGCGCGATCGGCCGGCCTACGGTCCGCATGCCCAACCGCAAGGCGCCGAAATCGATGACCTCGGGCCGTGCGGCCGCGGCAATCGCCTGCGCCGCCTCGGCGGGAATGATGCCAAGGGCCCTTTCGGCTGAAGCCAACGCAACTTCTGCCTCTAGCCAAAAGGCCACGAGCCGCCGGTCGGAGAAAATCGCACGCATCGCCTCCGTCCCGAACATGTCGCCGTAAATCAGGGAATCGAATACGCTGCTGGCGCCCGTATCCTCTGCCATCCCCTCGCATCCCTTAAACATTCCGTCTCAGGGATAGAGCGTGCGCGCAGCCCCGCGCAACTCGTCTGCGAAGGCGGCGCAAGCCGGCGAGAGGCTGCGACGCCGCCAGGAGCTGAGCGTCACGACGCGCTGCCAGCGGGAGTCCGGCACGTCCAATGCGACCAGCGGACGCCCCTGGAGCAGGGTTGCGGGTAAATAGCCGAGCAGGTCGGTCTGAGCCAGGACCTCCAGCAGATAGGGGAAGACGTCCGTCTCCGCCCAAATCTCGGGAAAACGCAGGTTGCGGATCGCGAAATATTCAACCAGGTGCCTCCGAACGCCGACATTGCGTGTGGGCATGATCCAGCGATACGCGAGCAGGTCTTCCGGTGCAATACGACGTCCAGCGAGCGGGTGCGTCGCGGCGGCGGCGATCACCACCGTGTCGGCAAACAGAGCTTCATGGGTCAGTATGTCGGCGCCCTCGCCCGGCGGCATCGAGGCCACGGCAAAGTCGAGCTCTCCATCGCGCAGCGCTTTGAGTAGCGTGTCGTTGAGCCCCGCAGACACCTCGACGCGAACTGCCGTGCCGCGCTGCAGCAGGCGTGCCGTGGCGAGCGGCAGGAGGGCGTTGGTCATGCTGGGCCCGGCACCCACCTTGACGAGGCCGCGGCCAGTGCTGCGGAACTCTTGCAATGTGCGCTTCGCGAGCTCGAACTCGTGCTGCACCGTGCGCGCATGCAGCACGAGCATCTCGCCGAACGCCGTCGGGCGGAGGCCGCGCGGGTGGCGGTCGAACAGACTCACGCCAAGCGAGTCCTCGAGCCGGCGGATGCTCTTGGTGAGTGCCGGCTGCGAGACGTTCACGCGCTCGGCAGCGCGACGCAAGCTGCCGCATTCCACGACGGCCAGAAAGTGCCCAAGCTGGCGAACATCCATCCCCGCTATATCCCCCGGTTATCACTGCATATCACGACCGGAAATTGCGCGGGTCCAGGAGGGGTGTCATCGTCGGCTCGAAGTTGGCCGCTCGAGCCGATCTGGAGGAATGTCGATGGCAGGCAAACCGAATATATTGATGATCACGTCGGACCAGCAAAGAGGCGACTGCTTCGGCTTCGAGGGTCGGCGGGTGAAGACGCCCCATCTCGATCAAATGGCGTCGGATGGCACGCGCTTCTCGGCTTGCATCACCCCGAACGTAGTCTGTCAACCTTCGCGCGCGAGCATCCTGACAGGGCTTCTCCCACGGACGCATGGCGTGTGGGATAATGGGATCGATCTGGATAATACGGTCGGTTCAGCCGGTTTCGCGGGCCAGCTTGGCCGCGCTGGCTATCACACCGGCTTCATCGGAAAGGCGCATTTCTCCACCTTCCACACCTTCGAGCCGACTGGAAAGCCGGAGAATCGTGCGAGCACGCATCTCTATGGTCCCGAGTGGTTCGGGCCGTACATGGCTTTCGATCAGGTCGAGCTGATGGTGGGGGGACACAACACCCACCTGCCGCAGCATCCGCCCGAAGGCCAGCATTACGAACGATGGTACTACGCCGACGGGCGCGGCGAGGAGAAAAACGCGCGCTATGCCAAGCATTTGCCGCCCGATATCGGGGCCGCGCAGACTTGGCACTCCGCATTGCCGCCCGCCTGGCACAATTCGACATGGACGGGCGACCGGACCATTGAGTTTCTCCGGCGCAGCAAGGACAATCCGTTCGTCCTGTGGACGTCGTTCCCCGATCCGCATCACCCGTTCGATGCGCCGGAGCCATGGAGCCGGATGCATCATCCGGACGACGTGGATCTGCCAAGCCACCGTGCCCTCGACCTGGAGATGCGGCCCTGGTGGCACAAGGCAAGCTTGGAGAACATGCCGCAACTCACCGATCCGGGTCTGCTCGAGTTCCGTGCCCGTTATTCGCGCACGCCCCCGCAGACAGACGAACAGCTGCGGCATCTGATCGCGAACTACTACGGCATGATCTCGCTGATCGACCATAATGTCGGCCGTATCCTGATTGCACTCGACGAACTCGGGCTGCGCGAGAATACCATTGTGGTCTACACCACCGATCACGGGGACTGGCTCGGCGACCATGGCATTCTTCTAAAGGGGCCGATGATGTATGAAGGACTTCTGCGCATCGGCAGCATATGGCGCGGACCCGGCGTGCCCGCCGGGCGTGTGGTGCAGGATCCGGTGTCCACGCTAGACCTTTCTGCGACCTTCTACGACTTTGCCGGGATTTCACCCAACGGACCGATTCACAGCCGCAGCCTGCGGCCGCTGCTTGAGGGCAATCCCACCGCGAGCCGCGATTTCGCCTACAACGAATGGGACCTGCATCCCTCCCGCTGCGGTGTCGCGTTGCAGTTGCGCACCGTGCGGACGCGGACGAGTAAGCTGACGCTCGAACTCGGCAGCGGCGCTGGCGAGATGTACGATCTCGCCGAGGACCCATTCGAGATGCGGAACCTGTTCGACGACGATGCCTATCGCACCATGCGTCACGAGCTCACCGACATGATTCGCAGCCGGCCGGATGACGCCCTCTTCCCACCACCGGAGCCCGTCGGCATGGCCTGATCGTCATCTGCCGGCCGGGAGGAAACGACATAAGAATTAGGAGCATGCCGAATGCGAAACTTGTCATCCGTTCATGATAAACCGATCGAGCGGCGGGAGCTGCTTCGCGCAGCTGGCCTCTCCGTCGGGCTGGCCGCTTCCGCCACCCTGCCCGCGTGGGCAACAGATGCCAAGTTTACGCTCCGTCTTTCGACCTGGGGAGCACCGAGCGTGCCGCAAGTGGCGGTGTACGTTCCGGAGTTCACGAAGCGCGTCGAGTCCGGCAGCCAGGGCCGGATCACAGTCCAGCATTTTCCGGCCGGATCGCTCGTGAAGGAGCAGGACGTCGCCTCCGCTATCCAGGCGCGTGTCGTCGACATCTCACTTTCCGAGATCGGCACATGGGCATCGAGCGTTCCGACCGCGGCGCTGCTGAACACTGTCCTGTTCTCGCCAAGTGATGCCCAGTTCGCAACAATGATCGGCCCCGGCACGAAGCTTTATCGGGCGCTCGACGCGGATCTCGGAAAGCACGGGGCGGTTCTGCTGGGCACCATCGACAACGGGGCGCCGGTGGTCGTCTCGCGCCAGCCGATCACGACTCCGCTGGATTTTCGCGGCAAAACCGTACGCGTGTTCGACCGGCTGACCTCGCAAATCGTCCAGACGCTGGGTGGCGCGCCGTCCACCATCCAGGTCAGCGACGTCTATCCCGCCCTGGAGCGGGGGACCGTCCAGGCGGCGATTGGGGGACTGCAGGGAGAGGCCGGGCTGAAGGTATACGAGGTGGCAAAATTCCTGCTGCTGACCAATGGCGTCGTCGGCACTGGCACTACCTTCTACGTCATGAACAAGGCGTCGTTAGCTGCGTTGCCGCCCGACTTGCAAAAACTTGTGGTCGACAGCGGAGAGGCAGCAGGCCGACTGGCGAATGATGCGGTCGTCGGGGCTTTGGTCAAGTTGCGCCAAGTCATGGAGGCGCATGGAATGAAGGTGACCGATCTACAGCCAGGCTCACCGCAATATGACGCTTTCGTCACCGCGCTGAAGCCGCTGGCTGACCAACAGCGAGCTAAGTTTTCGCCCGCTCTGGTGCAGGATCTCACCCTCGGAAAGGGATGACGTGCTCGCCGCAGCATCACGGCCCTCCAGCACAAGGAAGTCCTCAGCCGAGTGGATTGCAGCTTGGCTGACGCGTGTCGCGCGGTGGCTATGCGTGGCCGCAGCGGTCGTTGCAATCCTGCTGCCGCTACCCGTCTTCTACGAAGTGATGATGGACCAGCTACAGCAGCCACCAATATGGGTGTTCGAGACCACGGGCTACGCGATCATCATGATCGCCTTTGCCGCCAGCGGCTTCGCGCTCAAGACTGGTCACCATTTCCGGGTGACGCTGCTACCGGACCGGTTCCCCGTGCTGGATCGGCCACTGCAACGACTGGCCGGTCTCCTTCAACTTGCCTTCGGACTGATGCTGATGGTGGCAGGAGGCGAGCAGGCGCTTAACTCCTGGGTAGAGTGGACCACCTCCGATACCCTGTTGGCCGTGCCGCAGGTCTGGCCACAGCTTGCTTTCCCGATCGGCGGGCTCGCGATGGTGCTGCAAGGTGTCGCGCACATGCTCGACCCACGCCGTCACAGGATGCACGATGTCCCTCACCCCTGATACGGAAGTCATCCTGATCGGGCTGGCGATGTTCGCGCTGATGGCGATCGGGATCCCGATCTTCATCTCCATCGGCGCGTCGGCCTTCGCCGGCCTGTGGCTGGTGTTCGGGCTGCAGCAAGGGATGGTGGATTTCACGTCCTTTCTCTGGCAAAGCCTTAACAGCTTCGAACTTGTGACGATTCCACTCTTTGTCCTCGCCGCCATGCTGGTGCAGGAAGCCAAGGTAGGCGACGAACTGTTCGAGTTTGCGAAGGTTTGGGTCGGTGCGACGCCGAATGGCCTCGGTGTCGCCGTCATTCTGACCTGCGCGATTTTCGCCGGGATTACCGGGTCGAGCCCGGTAACAGCCGTGACTGTCGGCCTGATTGCGCTTCCCGTGCTCGCGCGCGAGGGCTACTCCGACAAAGTCAGCGGTGCGATGGTGTCAGCGGGCGGCACGCTCGGTATTCTGCTGCCGCCCAGCGTGCCGCTCATTATCTACGGGGTGATCACACAGACCTCGATCGGTAGCTTGTTCATCGCCACGGTCATCCCCGGTCTGTCGCTGGCTGTGCTATTTTGTATTTACGTGATGTTCGTGGCGCGTCCACGGCTGCAGGCCACATCCTACAGCGGGGCGCAGCGCATAGGGGCGCTGAAACGCGCTGCGCCGGTATTGATATTGCCGATCTTCATCATAGCCGCGATCTACCTCGGCCTGGTGACGCCGACGGAGACCGGCGCTGTTGCTGCGCTCTACATCCTCGGGCTCGGCCTGGTCCGGCGGCGGCTGACGGTAGCGCGCATTGTCCGGGCGGCGATGTCGACGGCGCTTACCTCGTCCATGCTGCTGATGATCTTCGGCATGGGGTCGGTGTTTGCCCGCTATACGGCGATCCTGCAGCTCCCGCAGCGCATTGCGACCGGCGTTTCCCACATCGAGGGCGGTCCGCTGATCGTTTTCACCGGGATCGTTCTGGCGGATCTGGTAATGGGCACGTTCCTCGAGTCCGGTGCACTGACTATTCTGACGATTCCGATCTTCTTCCCGATTGCCGTCGCGATTGGGCTGGACCCCGTGCAGTTCGGTGTGATGATCGCGGTCAACCAGGAGATTGCGCAGATCCATCCGCCGGCCGGGCTGAACCTGGTGACGGTATCGTCGATCTCCGGCATTCCGCTCACGCGTATGATGGTGAGCATCTTGCCTTTCATCGCGATCGAGCTGGTCATGATTTATCTGCTCTATTTCTTCCCGCAGCTGACCTTGTTCCTGCCAAGCCACATGATGCATTGAGGGAAGGGATGCCGCACGCACAATACCTGCCGGAGCTGATGGGCAGCGTCGCGCTGGCGCCCGCCGGCCCATTCGAGGCGGGAAGTTATGCCAGCCTCACCTTGACCTACACGGCCGGGCAGTTCGGCATCGACGACAGCGGCCACCTCAAGATCAGCTGGCGCGGCACGTCGGACATGGGACGCCCGCAATTCGACTGCCCCGAGGCACCGAACTACACGAGCGTGCGGGCGAGCAACGGCGCGGTGCTGGAAGCCCGCGTGGCTCGCGTGAACATCCGGCCCTGGGTGAATACGCTGTTCATTCGCGTCGGCCGCGGCTTCCTGCGGCAGGGCGACACCATCGCGGTCCAGTTCGGCCATCGCGCCGGGGGATCGCCCGGCCTTCGCCTGCAGACCAACTGCGAGCCTACGTTTGAATTCAAGGTCTTCGTCGACGCCTTCGCGATTTACGAGTTCACGGAAGTGCCGAACCTGCCGACCTTCGGGCTCATTGCGGGCGCAGTCGATCGGTGGAAGGCGATTTGGCCGACTCTGGCGATCGTGGGCGAGCCGTTCCGCCTCGCCATCCTGGCAGAGGACCGCTGGGGCAACCCTACGCGACAGGCCGCCGCGACGTTGTTTTTATCAGCTTCGCACGCAGTGCATGGCCTTCCCCCGGACATTATCCGGCATCCGGGGGACGGCCCGCTGGTCCTCGAGGATCTGTCCGTGGCCGAGCCCGGCGACGTGGCGCTCGCGCTGCGCGACGCGGCAGGCACGGTGCTCGCCTGCGCCAGCCCGATGCGCGTGGTCGCGGCGGCGCCGCTGCGCCAGTATTGGGGCGATCTGCATGGGCAGAGCGAGGAGACGATCGGCACCAATTCCGCTGCCGACTATTTCCGTTATGCCCGGGACGAGGCGTTCCTCGACATTGTCGGACATCAGGGTAACGACTTCCAGATCACGGATGCATTCTGGGCCGAGCTGAACCGCCTGACGGCGGCGTTCCACGTGCCTGGTACATTCGTCACGGTGCCGGGCTACGAGTGGTCGGGCAATACCGGACTCGGGGGGGACCGCAACGTCTTTTTCATGCAGGAAAATAGGCCGATCCGCCGGTCCTCGCGCGCCCTCGTCGCCGATGCGGCCGGGGATTCGATCGATTGCTTCAATGCCGAGGCGCTCTTCGCGGCGCTGGAAGGTGAAGACGCGGTCGTGATCGCCCATGTGGGCGGCCGCTACGCCGATATCGGTCTCGCACATGCTCCGGCGCTCGAGCGGGCCGTGGAGGTCCACTCCACCTGGGGCACGTTCGAATGGCTGTTGCACGACGCGTTCGCGCGCGGCTTCCGGGTCGGTGTCGTGTGCCACAGTGACGACCACAAGGGACGCCCCGGCGCCACCCGTCCCGGGGCGTCGCATTTCGGCGCCATTGGTGGTCTTACCTGCTATCTGATGCCGGAACTGACGCGCGCGGCGGTGTTTCAATCGCTGCGCAGCCGGCACCATTACGGCACGACCGGGACGCGTCTGTTCCTGTCCGTGACGGGAGAGTTCGACGCTCCGGTCACCGTCTTCGATGACGACCCCGCGCTCGGCCGAACCACCGGCCGACAGGCCAGCGCCGTCATGATGGGCGATATCGTGCAGGCAGAGGGCCGGGCGATGCACGTTCGGGTCGAGGCGGTCGGGTCCGCTCCGATCCTGCGCGTGGACGTTTTCCATGGGGCGGAGAGGGTGCGCACCGTGCGGCCTTTCACGCAGGCGGACCTTGGCGATCGGGTACGGGTAACGTGGCAGGGGGCCGAATATCGTGGGCGCGGTCGGGAAGTGCTCTGGAAGGGCACCCTGGAGGTCCGCGGCGGCCGGTTCACGCGCACGGCGCCGGTGAACTTTCTCAATCCGGAGCACAAGCTGCGCGTGCTCGCGCCGGGAAGCCGCCTTGGGTGGCAGTCGGTGACGACCGGCAACCTGGCCGGCATCGATCTATGGCTGGAAGGGGGAAGTGGGATGGAAATCGAGGTCGAGACCACGGTCGCAAGCGGGCGCTTCGCCGCCTCGGAGATCGGATTGGAGGACATCGTGGTGGTCGCAGGCGGCCTGGGTCGCGAGCTCCGGCTATGCCGTCTGCCCGAGCGCATGTCGGTCTGCGGCCTTGCCTTCACGCACGACGTCTCGTTCGCCGGGCGGTCGGACCTTCCCGTCTATGTGCGCGTGACGCAGGAGGACGGGCACCAAGCGTGGTCGAGCCCCATCTACCTGATTCCCGATCCAGGAGCGCCGCCTCCGGCTGGCGCAGGCACGGCGCCATGAGCGCCCCGCAGGACCAGGCGTTCGATGCGGGCGCTGTCGCGGCGGCGATGGCAGTACTGGACCGGCACATGGAAGCCTTGAACGCCCGCTCGGAGGCGGCGCTCGCGGCGACGTTGCATTTTCCGCACTTTCGGCTCTCGGGCGGTCGGATGCAGGTCTGGGATGGGCCCGGCAGCTATTTCGCGGATTTCCTCGCGCGTGCCGGCGAGGGTTGGCACCATAGCGCCTGGACCAGCCGGGTGCCGCTGGCCGCATCGCCTGTCAAGGTCCATCTCGACGTCACGTTCACTCGCTATCGCGGCGACGGCTCCGCGCTGGGCGAGTTCCGCTCGCTCTGGATCGTTGCCTGCATCGATGGCCGATGGGCCGCACAGGTCCGGTCGAGCTTCGCTGCCTGAAGCCATAGGGGGAATTTCGAGCGATGGAAGCACGGCAGGAACGCGGCACGATGGCCCTGGACGAGGAGGCGGAGGCGATGCGGCGTGGCGCGCTCGGGCCAGCGCGCCTATGGGCGATCGATCACCAGATCCGGGTCGGCCACTATCTTGGTGCGCGCGACATGGTGCATGTCTCTCAGGCCCATATCATGGCCGACACGGAATCACTCGGGGAGGCCGGTGTCGCCTGGCTCGAGCGGCTCGCGGCGTTGCCGGCGGCCGAGCGGCGTGTCCGGGTCCCGACCATCACCGACCCGAGGGGGACCGATTTTTCGGCGTCGGAGCGGCTGAAGCAGCGGGACTGGATGGTGGCGCTCGAGCGCCGCGCGGTGGCCGCCCTTGAGGCGCTCGACATCCTGATGACCGATACTTGCGTGAATTACCAGACGATCATGCCGCCCGTGCTGGGCGAGCATGTCGCGTACGGTGACACGGGTGTGGTGATCTACTGCAACAGCGTGCTCGGGGCGCGCTCGAATTTCGAGGGCGGGCCGTCGGCGCTTGCGGCCGGGCTCACCGGACGCACGCCGCGCTACGGCTATCATCTCGACGCGGCGCGACGCGGCACGTTGCTCGTCGAGATCGGGTGGACGCCCCGCGGGCTGCACGAATGGGGCGCGCTCGGCGGCGTGGTGGGCCGGCTGGCGGGGGATTACTGGCGCGTGCCGGTCCTCGCCGGGTTCGACCGTGTGCCGGGCTCCGACGAGCTGAAGCATTTCGGCGCGGCGATGGCCAGCTACGGTTCGGTCGCGATGTTCCACATCGAGGGCGTCACGCCGGAGGCGCCGCGCGCCGCCGATCTATTCGACGGGCCACCGCGGCAGCGCGAGCGGGTCGGGGAAGCCGAGGTGCACGCCCTGCTTGGCTCCTACCAGGAAAAGTTCGACGAAGTGGACGTGGTGGTGTTTTCCGCGCCGCAGCTCAGCCTGCTGGAGATGCAGGCCCTGGCGGCGCTGCTGGACGGGCGGCGCGTGACCGTGCCGCTGCTGGCGGTGACCAGTCCGCAGGTGCGTCCCGATGCGGACCGTATGGGTCTGACAGCGCGCATCGAGGCCTCTGGCGCCACCGTGCTTTCGGGGATGTGCTTCTACCAGAGCTACGCCCGTGAGATGGCGGAGGCCAACGGGTGGCGCCGCCTCGCGACGAACTCGGCCAAGCTCACCAACATCATCGGCGGCTATGGCTACCGCTCCGTTCTGCTCTCAGCGGAGCACTGCGTCGAGGCCGCCTGCAAGGGGAGGGTGCCATGACCAGCGAGACGACGTTTGCGGCATCCGCGGGTATGGGCAAGACGGTGCGCGGCCGGGCTCTGGTGGCGAGCGACGGATTTTCCGCGCGGTATGACCTCGACCGTATTGCCGGCGTGTTCTCCCGGCCGGAACATAAGCTCGTCGGACGCAGCTATGTCGGGATGGTGCTCATCCAGGACCGCGCCAAGGGTGGAGTGGCGACCGCCTGGATGCTGCACGAGATGGCGTCCCGCGGCATCGTGCCGGCCGCGCTGGTGTTCAACACCATCAATCCGATTATGGTGCAGGGGGCGGCGCTTGCCGACATGACGATGATGTCCGGCTTTGCAGTCGATATCACGCGCGCCGTTCCGGACGGTGCGATGGTGGAGCTGGACATGTCGGACGCCGGCCCTTCGCTCCGCGTTTTCGCGTGATGCCTTCCGGGCGGGGGCACGCTCCGGTCAGTTATGCTCCGACTGCTCGCAGATGCGGCGGAGTTCCCCGATAAGTCCCTGCGCCGCGCCTGAAAGCGTGCTGCCCCCGCGATAGATGACCCCCGCGCCCCGCCGGCGCACCGCGTCAGGCACATCGAGCGCGACCAGCCCCGTAACCGCGGCCTCGGCACCGATAGTTTGACTGGTGCCGTAGCCGAGACAGTCCGTCAGCCGCAGTGTCTCGAGGATGAACGAGAACGTGTCGCTCTCCACCAGCGGTACGGGCGGCGCAAGGCCGCCGCTCCGGAACGCCGATTCCAGCCGCTGACGCAGCAATGCCTCCTTGCCCGGCAGCACCCAGGGAAACGACAGCAGTTCGGCGAGCCCGATCGTCCCGGAGCCGGCCAGGGGATGTCCCGAGCGCGCGATGACATGCAGATCGTCCGCACTCAGGTGCTGAACGCTGACATCCCTTTCCGCCCGATCGGGCAGCGCCGCGACGACCAGGTCGATGTTCCCCTCGCGCAGTTCGCGCATCAGCAGGTCGTCGAAGCCACCGATGACGCGCACTTTCACGCCGGGCCGTCGCGCCAGTAGCCGGGACACGGCGAGCGGCAGGAACCGGCTCAGCCAGGACGGGCCGGCGCCCACTGCGACGAAGCCGACATGGCCGCCCTTCAGCGCTTCGACTTCAGCGAGCCCATCGCGCAGGCCAACCTCGAGCAGTCGGGCGTGCCGGGCCAGCGCCTGGCCGAACACAGTCAGCTCCATCCCGCGGGGGCGCCGGTCGAAAAGCTGGGCGCCAATCTCCTCTTCCAGCCGCCGAATGCTCTTGGTCAGCGCCGGCTGCGTCAGGTTCAGCGCCGCGGCGGCACGGCCGAGGCTGCGATGCTCCGCGATCGCTAGAAGCTGCCTCCTCTGCCGAAGGTCCATGACGGTATAGCCAGAAGTTATGAGTTTGCGCCGGAATGGCATTTGTGGTCGCCGCGCCGGCAGCGTCAACATTGCAACCAGGCACGGCGCTAAACATTCAGAATGTCGCTGGCCGCGAGGAGGGATACGCCGTGGCTACAACGCCCAAGAACCTGGTGTTCATAATGTCCGACGAGCATTCCCGGCGGGTGCTGGGTTGCTATGGGCATCCGATGATCCAGACGCCGCATCTGGACCAGCTTGCCGCGAGCGGGGTCCGCTTCACCGATGCCTACTGCAACTCCCCTATTTGCGTTCCCTCCCGTGCCAGCTTCGCGACCGGTCGCTACGTGCATGACATCCGGTTCTGGGACAACGCGATCCCCTATGACGGCTCGGTCCCTTCCTGGGGCCATCGCCTGCAACAGGCCGGGAATCGTTGCACCTCGATCGGCAAGTTGCATTATCGCAGCACCGAGGACCGCAATGGCTTCGACGAGGAGGTCATGCCCTTGCACGTGGTGGACGGGGTCGGCGATCTGCTTGGCCTGATCCGCGACGACATGCCGGTACGCGCCTCCTCCCTCCGGCTGGCGCAGCAGGCAGGCGCAGGTGACTCCGACTACCAGGGCTACGACGACAAGATAACCGCCGCCTCCCAGGACTGGCTGCGCGAGCGGGCCAAAGAGCGCGGGGAACGACCCTGGGTCCTGTTCGTGTCCCTAGTCTGCCCGCATTTCCCGCTGATCGCCCGTCCGGAGTTCTACAACCTCTATCCGGAGAAAGACGTGCCCTGGCCGGCGTTCTATGAAGAGTCGGCGCGGCCCGACCACCCGTTCATCAAGGCAGTCGCGGACTGCATGGTCTACGACAAGGCATTCGACGCCGTGCGCGTCCGGCGCGCCATCGCCGCCTATTTCGGGATGGTCACCTTCCTGGACCAGAACATCGGCAAACTCCTGGCGACACTGAACGAGACTGGTCTCGTCGCCGACACGCGCGTGCTCTACACCTCCGACCACGGCGACAATCTCGGCACTCGGGGGCTCTGGGGGAAGTCGACGATGTACGAGGAATCGGCTGGGGTCCCGATGATCCTCGCCGGCGCGGACGTGCCCGCGGGCTTTATCTGCCACGAACCCGTCTCCCTCGTGGATTGCTTCCCCACGATCCTCGATGCTGCAGGCGTAAAGCCGCACCCCGCGGATCACGATCTGCCGGGCCACTCGCTGTTGGACATCCTGCGCGGCACGGGCCCGCGCCGCACTATCCTCAGCGAGTATCACGCGGCCGGCTCGGCCACCGGCGCCTTCATGATCCGCAAGGGGCCATACAAATACGTCAACTATGTCGGCATGCCGCCGCAGCTTTTCGACCTCGAGGCCGATCCGCAGGAAAGCTGCGATCTGGGCACGCATCCTGGCTACCAGGGGGTCGTCGCGGATTGCGAGGTGGCGCTGCGCCGTATCGTCGATCCTGAAGCCGTGGACCGGCTTGCCCGGTCCGATCAGGCGGCGCGCATCGCCAGCTTCGGTGGCCGTCAGGCGATCATGAAGCGCGGCACGTTCGGCCACTCGCCAGTCCCGGGCACCAAGCCATCCTACGTCTGACCGAGGACGCACTCCGGCAAGAATACAAATGAAAAAGGGAGGAAAATTCGATGAGGACCGAAGGGAGAGTCTCACCGATACGTAACCGCTGGTGGCGGATTCTGGGCGTCTCGCTCCTGATGTACATCGTCTCGATGATTGACCGGACCAACATCGCCATGGCGATCCCGGCGATGCGGGCGGAACTTGGCCTCAGCCCGGCGCAGATCGGCTTTGCGAGCGGCACATTCTTCTTCGGCTATGTCGTCCTGCAGATCCCGGCGGGGCGCCTCGCCGCGACCTGGAGCGCCAAATACGTCATTCTCACTCTGATGGTACTCTGGGCTCTAGTCTCCGCCTCCACCGCGCTCGTGACCACGGAGACCGGGCTGATCATCAACCGCCTGAGCCTCGGGGTGGTTGAGGGCGGCGTACTCACCGCGACGCTGGTGCTGATCCGCTTCTGGTTCACCCGCGAGGAGCGGGCGAGAGCCAATACCGTCTTCTTGCTCAGCATCCCACTTGGCTCGGTGATCGCCAATCCCGTCTCCGGCCTGGTGCTAAAATATTCCGACTGGCACATGATGTTCATCATCGAGGCAGCGCCGGCGTTGATCGGGGCCGCTCTCTGGTACATCGCCATCGCCGACCGGCCCGGGCAAGCAACCTGGCTGCCGGCCGAGACGCAAATGGCGCTCGAGGCCAAGTTGGCGGCGGAGGCCGCTCAGACGGCGCCGATCGTGGGGCACTGGACGCGTGCCATCTGGTCGCCCACTGTGCTGCTAATCGCTGCCTATAATTTCCTCGCGCTGATGGCGAACTGGGGCGTGACGATCTGGCTTCCGAGCGTGCTCAAGGGGGCGGGCCTGTCGATTGTCAGCGTCGGCTTCCTCAGCGCCATCCCGTATGCGGCAGGCGCCATCTTGATGGTGCTGGTGGCCATGAACTCCGACCGCCAGCTCGAACGGAAATGGCACGTGATCGTCATGACCGCGCTGTCAGGCGTATTCCTGCTCGTGGCAGAGGCATCGGGGCAGACGCAGGTCGGGCTGACCCTGCTGTTCCTCACCCTCTCCTTCGCATTCTTCTACGGCCGGTTCGGACCGTTCTGGGCGCTGCCTTCGGAAGTGCTGCCCGCAGAGGTGGCGGGCGTCGGCATCGCCGTGATCAATGGGGTCGGCAATCTCGGCGGCTTCACCGGCCCGTTCGCGTTTGGGTATATCCGGACCGCCTCAGGAAGCTTCACGCTGGCCCTCACCTTGGCGGGCGTGCTGCTGGTGGCCGCCGCTGCGATTCTGGTCATGCTTCACGCGCGACGGCCAGTCGGGAGCGGGCTGCCTCTCGCAACGCCTCACTCTGCGGTGTGAGGTGGGTCGCGCTGCTCGACATGGATCGCAGTCTGGTATCCCACCGAGGCATGGGCGGCCGAGGAACGGCACAGGCAGCGTTACTTACGGTCGCTCGTCGAGCGCGCCTCATTAATGTACCAGGATGTCCAGCACGTGCCCCTCCTGGTCCACCGCGCGCCAGAGGTAATGCTGCTTGCCGTCCACACGGATGAACACCTCATCGAGGTGTCACTTGTCGCCGGCCTGGGCCTACGCCGCTTCAGCGGGTTCGCGAACAGCCGGCCGAAGCGCAGGCCCCACTCGCGGATGCTCTCATAGCTGACGACGATCCCGCGTGCGGCGAGGATGGTCTCGACGTTGCGAAGGCTCAGGCTGATGCAGTGGTAGAGCCATCCCGCATGCTGGATCACCTCGGCTGGAAAGCGGAAGCCGCGGTAAGGGTTGAGCGTCGTCATCCGGTGCAGGCTGCCATGGCCCGACCTCCTCCGCCAACCTGACAACACCGTCATCGCAATTCCCTCCCGTAAGATGTTGCGACGATCGATTGAATCTTCCTATCTCCCGACCGCGAGCAGGATCGGTGCGGTCAGGTTGGCCTGTGTGGCGATCACCTCCCCGCCTTTGGCGAGTTCCAACGCTGCAATCAGGCTGCTGGCCACGGCCGACCTCGCCCTCAGCTTGCGAAGCGGGTGGTCGCTTCTCACGGCTGGCAGGCAGCGGACGAAGTCGATCCCCTCCGGCTGTCCCGCCACCAGCGCCCGGATGCGGGCCATCGCCTCGTCCACCCGGAAGAGCATCACCGGCTGCGGCCGATAGACCGGCGCCTCAGCCCCCGGCTGCCCGTCCCTGCCCCGCAGCACGCTCAGGCATGCCTCCATCAGCACCATGTAGGACGCAACCCGCGGGCTCTGCCCTTGAGGGCGCGTGAAGACGTCCCGACCCGCCTGCGGCTGCCGGTCCAGCCATGAAGCGGCTGCTCGAACGACCATCATCTGGTCGAGACGCCAAGCCTCAAGGCCGGCCTCCTGCGCCGCCTCAATTTCGGCCGCCGGGCTGGCCGGGAACAGCAGCCGCGACCGGAGCAGCAGCAGGCGGGTCGCCATCACCAGCCAGTCGGCCCGGCGTTCCAGGGTGACGTGCTGTTCAAGGCGCTCCATGGCCGCCACGAACTGCTCGGTCAGCTGCAAGATCGAGATCTGACCGAGGTCGATGCGCTGCCGCTCGGCCAAGTCGAGCAGCAGGTCCATCGGCCCGTCAAAGCCGGCCAAGTGCAATTCCGGGATGCCGGGCACAAGGGGCGGCGTGTCCCAGTCGTCCCAGAGCGGGTCGAGGTCTGCCACGATGCCCGCTGCATTGGCGGCCGCGGTGTCAGCCATCGCCGTAGCCTGGCCGAACGTCGAAGATCAGCTCCGGCCAGTCTCGGCGCAAGCGCCGGATGGCCTGCCAGGGCGTCCAGTCCACGGACAGGAACTCGATCGTGACCCGGGCGGTGCGGCGCAGGCGTTTGTCCCCCTGCCCTTCCAGCACCCGGACCTGGTGCAAGGGCCGCGTCGTTCCCCAATGCCCCCACAGCCAGCGGCGGGCCGCCGGGTCGTGCTCGCCGAGCTGCAAGATGACGCGCGGGATCGGGATCAGCCGGTGCAGGTCGAGCGGGCAGGCGCCCGGCCCGGCCCAACCGGCGAGCACGCGGTCGTGCCGGGCGGCGACGATCTCCCGCAGCTCGCGCGCCAGCACCCTCGCCTC
>JAABUX010004663.1_pt1 | contig 17234 bp, 12 predicted proteins | sample 5561851 | NCBI WGS metagenome assembly JAABUX01 (sample SAMN10711883, study PRJNA513361) | rock metagenome | isolation source: Antarctica rocks | place: Antarctica: Victoria Land, Richard Nunatak red sandstone | collected 2016-01-03 | reverse complement strand
CGGTCAGGATGACCACGGCTGTCCGCGGCCTCAGCTCGACGATGGCGCGGCAGACGTCGATGCCGGGCATGCCGGGCATGTTGAGGTCGAGCAGCACCACGTCGGGCTCCAGGCGCGTCACGAGCCGTAGCGCATCGTCGCCGCAATCGGCCTGCCCGACGACCTCGAAATCGGGCTCCGACTGCAGGATCGAGCATAGGCCCTCGCGCACAATTGAGTGGTCGTCGACCAACAGCAAACGGATGCGCGCCATCTCCTGCCGCCGCTCTATCTCCTGGATCATCACTGCCTCCTAGCTATCAGTTGTCAGTTATCAGTTGCCAGTTGTCAGTAGCTTGCGGTCGTTAGTAGCCGGGCGACCTAGCGCCCTCGCCTCGTGGCACGGTGTCCATGAATCGTTGGCAACTGGCAACTGGCAACTGGCAACTTCGTCCGCTACGCCGCTCGCGCGGACCTATTCTGGAGCGGGACCATGGCTTTGACCACGGTCCCGCCGTCGTCATCATTGTAGATCGACAAGTCGCCGCCCAGACCCTCGATCTGCTTGGCTACCGTGCGCAGGCCGAAGTGGTCGGCGTTCTCGCGGTACGCCGCCAGCGCCTCGGCGGAGATGCCCACGCCGTTATCCTGAACGAGGACGGTCATCAGAGTTCCAGCGCAACGCACGCTGACCATCACCTCGCTGGCCGCGGCATGCTTGTAGGCGTTCATCAGCGCCTCTCGCACCACCCGATGCGCGGCGTTCTGTACCAGAACGGGTAAGTCGGCGGGGATCTCATGCAACACCACCCGCGTCGTCCAATCCGCTTTGCCGGCCTGACTGGCGACCAGGCGCTCCACCGCCGCGGCGAGGCCAACCTCCGCGATGTCGGACGATAGGGTGAAAATCGCGCCACGCAACTCGTTCCCGGCGCTTGCCGTGAGGCGCCGCGCCTCGGTCAGTTGCTCGCGCAACGGGCTGTCGTCGGGTAGGCGGTCGAGGCTGACCTGCACCCGTAGCCCGATGCTAAAGAGCAACTGCAACACCGTGTCGTGCAATTCCTGGGCGATGCGGTTTTTCTCCTCGAGGATGGCGCTGCGGTGCGCTTCGCCGCGCAGCAACGCATTCTCGAAGGCGACCGCCAACTCGTCGCAGAAGATCTCCAACGTCTCTAGCATCGCCTCGGTCGCCGGCCCCGTCCCCGTGGACAGGTCGGCCTGGATCACGGCCCGGCACGCGCTGCGCACGACGAGCGGGATCGAGCTGCAGAGAGGACCGGGCGACAGCTGACCGCTGGCGTTGCGCCGCCCTTTGATGACCGTGTGCATCGCCGTCATGGCGCGGGCCGCTTCGTGCAGACGTCTGCCGGCGGTGGCGTCCCGCGTGCCCGCGGACGTGTCGGCCGCGCCGGCCGCGCCAGCCGCGCCGGCCGCGCCGGTCGCAGCGAGGCTAAGCGCGCCGTCACGGATGACGAAGGCCCGAATTCCTAGCAGATCCAGCGCGGCGGCCATGCCGTCGATGCCGAACCGCAACACATCCTCCGGCGTGGCGGCGGCATTGAGCGTGCGCGCCAGGCCGTTGAGCGCGGCCAACTCGCGGTTGCGCTGCAATACGGTCTCGGCGAGCCGCGCGTTCTCGGCCGCCGTGACGCCGACCGTTTTCTCGGCCTGGCTGAGCAGGCCGACCAGGTAGGTCAGGACGCCCAAACCGAAGAGTTCCGCGGCCAATGCCGGCAGGGCGACCCTGAGCGGCAGCAGGGCGGCGAACGTCAGCAGCAGGGCGATGAGGCTGGCGATGCCGAACGCGCGCCGAGGGGAGTAGCGCGTCGCGGCCAGCGCCACGGTACAGTAGAGCAACACGGTGGCATAGTTGGGCCGCGCGGCCGTGAGGTAGAAGACAACCGTGGCCACGGCGACATCGGCGGCGGTGAGTAGCGTGCCGCGCAGGTCGCCCCACCCTCGTGGCGTCCATCCGAGCACGGCATAGAACAGAGGGTGCAGGGCCATCACCAGCACCGCGCCCGCCGCGTGGATGAGCTGCTCGGCGGGGCTGGTCAAGGGGATGAGATACCCCGCCAGCACCAGGGGCATGATGAACCACTGCAGGAGTACCATACGGCGCTCCGTCTTATCCCCGGTGGGAATAAAGGCGCGTGGCGCGTCCAGCCCCCACAAGGCGGCCCACCGCGCGGCATCAAGCTGCCCGCCGCGGCTGTGCTGGAGCCCGTCCCAGTCGACCATGCTCCCGCGTTCTCTCCTGACTTGCCTAGTCGTTCGTGCTCTGTTTGGGCTCGCGCTCGTATCCCCATTCGTATCTGCGATGGGGCTCAGGGTCAGAGTAGGTGACGGTTAGGAGGTTGGCAATGACCCAAAAGGGTGGTAGACGGCAGCCGCGGCGGCACGGATAGATGGCTAGCGGGTAGCTGTCTGGGCGCCAAAAAAGTGGCCATTTGGTGGTTGTGGGGCGATGCGCGCCGCTACCACGACGTCTACGTTCGGATGCAGCGTGGTGTCTAGACACCGAGTGCTGTTTTGTGTCGCCCCCTAACTTTCAAGGATCAGGGGGTCACATAGTATGGGAGTGTTGGACTGATGGCAATGAGACGAATGAAGGTGAATAGTGTCAGCAAGACGTTGGCGACGACGAGCAGGTAGAACATCCTGCCGCGCTGCTGCGCAAAGCCAAAGACCGTCAGTGGATAGATTCCCCCGAAAACCCGCGCCGCCGATGTGTAGGCGACCCAGATTGCAGGGGCGGCAAAAAGGGCGGCGAGACCGTGAGCAAGCAGCCCTCCGCTCACGATGTCATAGCGCCTCCGCACCTGTACAAGCGCGACGACGAGCGTGGCGACGACGAGGACGACAACGGCCAGGATACTCCCCTGGTGTATCAGAGCGCCGCGTAGCGAGTTGCGGCCCGCGTCGGCAATGACCGCGCCGATGCCGACGAACGGCAGTGTAAAGTTGCCCTGGGAGCCTTGAGCGCCGACGTGCCCAAAGGTCGCGGCGAGGATCACCTGCCACAAGAGGTACGGTATGCCCGCGAGTACAAGGGCAATCGCTCCGCGCCAACGCCGTGCCATCACCTCCGCGATCACCAACGGCGCGATAAGAGCACGGCAACCTCACGCGTGAGCAGCGCCGCGGCAAAGGCGAGCGCCGCCCACGCGACCCTCTGTCGCATGTACAGCAGTAGTCCTAGCAACGACAATGCGATCGTCAGCGGCTCGGCCAGATCCTCTTGTACGGCGATGAGCAGGCCTGGATTAACCGCGCAAGCCAAAGCCCACCACACGCTCGTCCCCTTGCCGACCAGCAGGATGATCAGCCCCGAGAGGTACGCGACGGCCAAGACGGCGATGATGTTGACGCCCACCATCGCCAGCGGACGTAGAGCGCGCTGGCCAAGCGAGGCGGCCCACACGGCGACAGGATAGCCAATGCGCTGGTAGCGGAACACATCATGGTACACGCGCTGCTGTAGGAAAGGATCGTCCGCCGCAAAGTAGTAGGTCAGACCATCGTAGCCATCTGTATGCCGGAAGACGATCACGTCATGGCCAATGAGGCGCCCGTAGCCGCCGATTGAGCGATCGCCCGCGTCGATGAGAGCGCTCAGGTTGCCATGGTAGTGGCGGACGCTCAAAGCCACGACACCGCCGTAGATCAGCGCCGCAACGAGGACGACCAGGAGCAGGCCACGGTGTGCCCAGGAGATTGGCGCTACGGTCGTCGCGGCCGTCTCGAGCGCCCAGGAGCGTGACGACGGTGCGCCGAGGCTGGTTGTTGTCGCCCTCATGCTCTCCTCACCTGTGTTGCTTTGGCTCTATAGTGCCGGGTGATACGCCCGTTTACTATCCCCGCATATCGTACCAAATCCTCACGGTTCGCTCAGTCATGTGGGACCGCATATCCTGAAGCCCTTGCCAATGCCGTCCTCGCCACGCGCATGGGGCTACGCTCATCGAGTCCTTGCCGTGCGCCGTGGGCGATAGACGGCAAGCGTATTGCCCTTCGACTCACCGCCGCCGACGATGTAGACACGCCCGTCGCGCGTGGTCACCATGCCCATGCAGCACCGTGGAGAGGGCAGCGACGGCCCCAGGGACCACCGCTCGGCGACGGGATCATACGTCTGGACCGTGGTCAGCCACCCGTTGTCGAATCCGCCGGCGACATAGACCCGTCCGTCGGGTCCGAGCGTCGCCGCGGCGTCTTCTGTACCCTGCGGCGACGGCGGCGAGGGATGCCAGGCGCGTCCGTCGAAGCTGAAGAGCGTGGCGTAGGCGGCATTGGCCCCGTTCACGCCGCCCGCAGAGCCGTCCAGGCCGCCCACGACATCGATAGTCCCGTTGGCTTCGACGGCAGCAGCCGGTCCCTCCAGCGGGCGGGGTAGGTCGACGGCAGCGGCCCAGGAGTTGGACGCCGGATTGTAGACGTCGGTGCTGGCCAGGGCGGCGGCGCCGTCGGAGCCGCCGATGGCGTAGATCCGCCCGTCGCGCAGGACGGCGGCGAAGCGATAGCGGGGGTGCGGCATCGGAGCGAGTTTGGCCCACCTGTTGGAGGAGGGGGTATAGACGTCCACGCGGTCGTAGACGGTGCCGGTTGTGCAGAGGTTATCCGCGCAACCGATGCCGCCGCCGAGGACGGCGATGCGCCCGTCGGGCAGAGTGACGGCCTGCGCCCCCTCGCGAGCCACCCGCATGGGAGCGCCGCCTGTCCACCTATTCGTCGCCGGGTCGTAGATATAGGTCGTGGCGAGGACTGCCGTATCGTAGCCGCCGAAGGCATAGATGCGGCCGTCCTTGCCCAAGGCGACCGCGGGGTGAGCCAATGGCTCCGGCGCGCGGGCGAGCGTCGTGTCCCAGCTGACCACGGGTGCGCGCTGGGGCCCGAAGATGGCGACTTGCGTGGTACCGCCGCCGATGGCGTAGATACGTCCGTCCGGCGTTGCCACCACGCCCATCAGCGCGGTGGGACGCGGCAACGACGGTCCGTAGCTCCAACGCTCGGCAACGGGGTCGTAGACCTGCACCGCGCTGATCGCGGCGTTGTTGTAGCCGCCGACCACGTATACCCGGTTAGCAGGTCCGAGGACGGCGCCTCCGTCGGTGGCGCCTTCGAGTAGGGGCGGGCTGGGATGCCAGGCATGACCGTCAAAGGCATAAGCATTGGCGTAGGTTGGCAGATTGCTGTAACCTGGCACGTTCCCGTCGAAGCCACCGACCGCGTCGATGGTTCCATCAACGTCGGTCACGGCCATGAGCGCTTCCGCCGCGTGAGGCAGTGGCGTTGCCGCTGTCCACCTATTGGTCGCCGCATCGTAGGACTCGACGGTGGCGAGGGCCGTGGTCCCATTGGATCCACCAATGGCGTAGATATGGCCAGCGCGCGCTACAGCGGCGAAGCGGTAGCGGGGGCTGAGCATGGGCGCCAGCCTGGCCCAGGCGTGCGTCGCGGGGTTATAGACGTCGACGCGGTCGTAGACGGTCCCGCGGCTGCACAGGCTACTGAGGGCGCAATCTGTCTCCCCGCCCAACACGGCGATGCGCCCGTCCGGTAGCGTGACCGCTTGCGCCCCTTCGCGGGCCACGGGCATAGGCGTATCGAGAGGCCACCTGTTCGTGGCTGGGCTATAGACATAAGTGGTGGCATAGTCGTGGTTGTCGCCCGTCCCGCCGCCGAAGACATAGATACGGCCGTCCTTGCCCACCGCGACGGCCGGACGCGAGAGAGCGTGCGGCAAACGGGTCACAGAGGTGGTCCAGCCGTACACTGTACCACCGGAGGAGGGCGCGGATTGCGTATGATGAGTGCGGGAGTGCGCGCCAGCGAGGACCGGCATGGGCGCCGGGACCATGGTTGCTCGAACGAGCACACATGCTATGGTCAGACAGACGACGACAACGGGAACCTTCACGGCTACCTCTCTTACACTGAACGACAGTAGGGATGCCCATAGTGTAGGGGCGCGGCGGCAGGGGCCACATCCCCCGTTGGTCCCGGTTACAGTGGTCGAGCGACGCGGTATGCCGTGCCCCGTTTGTCTCTGTGACATTGTCGCCCAGTCATTTAAGAAAAGTCGAGGACCTTTATCAACGTATTGATCGGCTACGGGTATCATCCCGTCACGACCGGGACCTATATCCAGGCCGCGCTGGAGAAGCGCACCACGACCACCTTTGTCGGAACGCCCTGGGGTGCGCGGCCCGGCTTTGCCGCCACCGGCGACATCGGCGCGATCGTCGCCGACTTGCCGGAGCAGCCCGACCTCTACCTACATGTGGACTCGGGCTCGGCCTGGTACTTCCCGCGCGGCTTGACCGCCCTGCGCTGTCCGACCGCGTGCTATCTGATCGATGTGCACATCCAGCCCAAGGCGCAACTGGCGCGGGCCATGTTCTTCGACTACGCCTTCAGCGCGCAGCGCGACTTCGTGGACGTGCTGCGGCGCACGGGCCATCCACAGGCCTATTGGCTGCCCCTGGCCTGCGATCCCTCTCTCAACCGGCGCTATGATCTGCCCAAACGTTACGACATCGGCTTCGTCGGCACGACAGGGAAAGGGTACGAGCGCCGACGCGTGTTGCTGGAGCGCCTGGGCCGGCGGTACACGATCAACGACTACCGACGACCCTACACTCCGGCGGAGATGGCGCGGCTGTACAGCGAGTCGCGCATCGTCTTCAACTGCTCGCTGCACGACGAGGTCAACATGCGCGTGTTCGAGGGGCCGGCCGCGGGAGCGGTCCTGCTGACCGACCGCATCGGTAACGGCCTATCCGAACTGGTGACCGACCGCGAGCACGTCGTGATGTACGACGATGCCCAGGTGCTGGACCTCGCCGACGAACTGCTCCACGACGACGCGTTGTGGGAGCGCATCGCCTGGCAGGGCTACGAGCATATGCGAACGCACCATACCTACGAGCAGCGCGTCGCTACCATCCTCGCCGCAATCTTTCCGCGATCCGGTGGCGTCCATGGAGCTGCTCCACTGCGGCAATGTGGTCAGGCCGGCGTGCGATTGGCCTATGCCGACGTTTATGCCCGTGCCCGACGGCTGGACGATACGCTGGCTCAGGCCGACGTTAGGCCGACGACGGGACGCTACCGCTTTCTTTTTGCACGGGAGGTCGTCCGCTGCATCGCACGCCGACTCAAAGATGGCCCATCAGGACCGTAGACAGGTGAGCCTAACGTGACGAACGGCGGACGAGGGAACAAGGAATTGATCACTCCCTATGTGTCCGATTGATGGTATCGCCCTCGCCTCTTGATGCGACCTTCCGCATGTCGTCAAGGAGCGGCCACAGGGCGAGGACGGCGAGCGGGAGGACGTACATATAGGGACTACGCCATGCAAACAGCAGGGGAACGGTGGCCAGGGCCAGTCCGGTCCCTGGCTGGTCCCGGCAGACGCGCACGTAGTAGAGGGCGCACGCGGCGAAAGCGGCAAGCTCGAGCAGGGTGTAGCCTTGGCGCGGCAGGAGCGGCAGTATACCCTGCTCCGCCAGGTCGAAGAGGCCGCCTAGACCGTACATGGGGTCGTGCAATGGCCCCAGGACCCCATCGATCCAGTCCACGGGCGATTGAAGCGCAAATGGCGCGTTGAGCAGAGCGAAAACGGCGGCGGCAATCGCTGCCCGCCAGACCAGCGGGCGCAGGCCGTACACGCGGCCAACCAGGATGGCGTAGAATGGAACAAAAAACCAGGCGTTCTGGCGGGTCGCGATCGCCAGGCCTAACAGCACGGCAGACAGGAGAGAACGCCTCCAGGTAGCCCAGGCGACCAGAATCAATAACACGTCGAGGGAATCATTCGCCGCTCCCGTTGCATAGGCCCAGACGGTGAGGTTGCCCAGAGCGAAGAGCACGATCCATGGGCGCATGCGTCCTGGCGCGATCCACACCAGTAGCAGGTAGGCCAGCAGGATGCAGACGAGATAGAACACACTCAGATCGTGCCCGACGAGCGGCCTGAAGAGGAGCGGGAGGATAAAGGATCCCGCCGGGTAGTTGAAGTGTGACTCGAACTCCGGCAACCAGTGCTGGTGCTGTTGAACTTCTCGTGCAAAGACGCGTCTCATACTCGCGAACGTTGGGCCCGCAGTGTGGGCGAACGCTCCGGCCTGGAGCGGGGTGGCGGCCGAGCCGTCAAGACCGTAGCGCGGGAGGCAATCGACCATGTAGAAGTCGGTGTAGGGATTGTGGCCGTGCGCGAACAGATCACTGCCGCAGCCCGTCATGGCGACGGAATCGTACACACCGTGGTTGTGCTGCGCCAGGACGCCGGGGATATGTGCGATCTGACGAAGGCTACGGCCGGCTAGCAGGAGCGTCGCGAGTAATCCTATGGCCAACACGATATGGCTCGATGGAAGCAAACGCGTGAACATGCGCGGCACGGTCGAGCGGCAGGCCAGGAAGAAGAAACCAACGCCGATGAACGGTAGGATCACGTGGATGGGGACGGTCAGATGCGGCTTAATCCCTTGCACAGCGTAATACTCCACCAGGCGCTCCGCACCGAAGCAAAGGAGACCGGCAAGGTAAAAAGCTATACGCAGTGAGATTGCCCGGTCCATCACGGGCAAGAGCGCCCAGAGGTGGCCCACGGCCCGCATGGGGCTGCCCGGCGCGGACATGGGTCTTTGTGATACGGCGGCCAACGGTCTCTTGCTCCCCATGGATTGGCTCCTGCGCTACCTCTCAATCGATCTCGTGCAACGTAACCGGTAGGCGCGGGCTCATCGGATCACCACGGACCCGCCGGCGCCACTTGGTGGACCGAGTACCGTCCTTGGAGGCTCAAAATGGCGGGTACGCGTGCGAGAACGTGATCGAGAGGTAGGTCATGACGGGCAGGAAGACACCAAGGATGATGCGGTCGACCATGCCACGACGTCCCCACGCTGCCAGTAGGATAAAGCAAGGCAGAAGCATGAGGGCGAAGCGGATCGCGCTGATAACGCCGTGTCCGAAAATGGGTGGGAGCACGAAGGTGAGCAGCGTGTAGACCCCGTAGGCGGGCCGCATCTTGAGCGCGACGGCGAGCACGATCGGTGCGAAGCCGACGATGGAGAGGACATCGAGCACCACATAGCCGGAGTGTAGCCCCTGGCCCGACAGTAATTGGGTCGGCGACGCAACGTCCGTGCGGAGCGTGCTCGTGATGTGCGCGATGTGCGCCGTCGAGATATTGTTCCACCCGGACTGGTTATGAGCCCAGGCTAACGGGTCGCCGAACGTCTTACCAAGATAGGCCATGAAGAGGAGCAGGCCGACGGGCACGAAGGCGGCCGCTGACAAGCTGCGCTGGTTCACCAGCATCAGGCCGGTCTGTCCGCGCACATGCGCAAGCACGGCCGCCAGCTTCCAATGGGGCGGCGTGAAGCGTACGCCGGCTTGACTCATCCCTTCGAGCGCGATGACGAGCGCCAACAAGACGCCGGTGTTGCGCGTTGCCGCGCCGAGGGCGCCGGCGAGAGCGGCGCGCACCCACTGTCGCTCACGCGCGTAGTAGAACGTTGCGGCGACAGCGACGAGGAATAAGCTCTCCGTATACATCGCCGAGAAGAACACCGCGGCTGGGGCCGCGGCGACGTAGAACACCGCCCGCGCCGCCGCGTCCTCACCAAGCTCGCGTCGCGCCAGGGCGTAGACGTAGCACAACGCGACGAAGAGGGCCGCGTTCGAGACCAAGAGGCCGGCGAGGTACGGGTTATGCACCACGGCCATGACCGCTTTGATCAGTACCGGATAGGCCGGGAAGAAGACGACCGACCCTTCCGTCGGGGTGGCATGGAGACTGTAGCCCTGCGTAACGATGCGCCAATACCACAGGCTATCCCAGTGTACCAATCCGTCAAGGAGTAGATTGTGCGGGAACGCATGGGGCGCCGTGATGACCGGATTGCTAGCGAATAAGAGCGACGAGAGATAGATGATGGCGGACATCATCAGGCGCGTCACCAGGAACGCGGCCAGCACGGCCTGTAGCCCCTGACGGTAGACCGGCGCGTTGAGCCACGCCCGGCGTGACCGCGGGTGCATGTCACTGGCCGAACTTACCGGCGCTCTCGTCGCACGTTGTGCCATCGCTATTACTCCCATCTTGTCGTTGCAAGTACCAGTGTACTGGCCCCGGCGCTTAACGCGAAGGGCCAGAGACCTCGCGGCGCGACACATCGACGAACGGCGCGGTTGAGTCTGGCTGCCCGCTGTGATTATACTGTGCCGGTGTTCGCTGCTGGCCGACGATCGACCGGACCATCACAAAACAGAAAAAGAGGGCGCCTTCCGCATGTTATACAGATAGTGTTCGTCTATGCGCCTAACGGTTGGCGGCGTCGAGAGCGTCGTGGAAAGAGAACGGTTATCGTGATTGTGGTTGATGCCAGCCCTCTGCAAACCGGCCACAGGTACCGTGGGATCGGCGTCTACACGGGTGGCCTGCTCGATGCCCTCACAGGTCTATCCCTGCCCGCGCCTTTAGGATTGCTGGCTCAGTCAGCGCGGCCCGACGACGCGCCGCTGCTCGCGGCCCTGCTCGCTCGTCCCGGGGTGACGCGCGTCCCGTTGCCGCGCCCGGAATGGCGTCGCAACCGGTTGCAATGGCTGGTGGGAGCCATGGCCGTCTACCCTGTTATCTATCGTGTGCGGCCACGAGTGTATCACGCGACCGACGGCAGCGGTTTAGTGCGGGCGCCGGGCGTCGCCGTCGTAGCCACGCTCTACGACCTGATCCCTCTGCACTATCCGGATATCTATCTCCCCGTAAAGCGGCTCGACCAACGCGCGGGCTACGCGCGCTATCTCCGCCTGCTGCGCCGCGCCGATCATATCGTCACTGACTCGGAGGCCACCAAGGGCGACGCTGTCGAGCGTCTGCGCATTCCTCCCGAGCACATCACCGTCACGCCGCTGGCCGTCGATCCCCTTCGCTTCTATCCTCGGTCCCCGCGTGACATCGAGGCTACCCTCACCCGCCACGGCCTGCGCCGTCCGTATTTCTTTCATCCCGGTTCTAGCGATCCACACAAGAACACGGCGCGCATCCTGCATGCTTTCGAGATGTTCTGTCATCATCGCGACGTCGAGCACAACCTCTACATTGTGGGCAATTGGCCTAGCCAGGCGCTCGTTCGCCTGCGCGAAACGCATCCCCATCTGATGGCCAATGGGCGCGTGCGGATGCTGGGCTACGTGCCCGACGGCGATTTGCCTGCCCTCTACGGGGGGGCCGACGCCCTGGTCTATCCCTCGCTGGTCGAGGGTTTCGGCCTACCCGTCCTCGAGGCCATGCGCTGTGGAGCACCTGTTCTTACCTCCACTGTCTCCTCCTTGCCCGAGGTGGCCGGTGGCGCCGCCCTTCTCGTCGACCCTCTTGACGTCGAGGCGATTGCCGACGGGCTGGCGCGGCTGGCCGGCGACCCTGCCTTGCGCGCCGACCTCGTCGCGCGCGGGCTAGCGCGCGCCGCGGAGTTTTCCTGGGAGCATACTGCCCGCCTCACCTTGCAGGTTTATCGACGGTTCGTTTAAGCCTCCTCGAGACGATGATAGACCTTCAGGATGGCGCGAGCCGTTGCCTCCCAGGAGAATGTCGCTGCCTGGCGCAGGCCTGCGGCTGAGAGCCGCGTCCGCACCTCCGGGGCGCCAAGCACGGTGGATAGGGCGCCGGCCAGGGCGTCGCCATCGAGCGGGTCGATCATGATCCCGGCGTCGCCGACGACCTCGGGGAGCGACGACGTGTTTGACACCACGACCGGGGTCCCGCAGGCCATCGCCTCCAGCGGCGGCAGCCCGAAGCCCTCGAAGATCGATGGGTAGACGAAGACATCGGCGGCGTTGTAGAGGGCGACAAGGTCGGCGTCGGGTACGTAGTCGGTAAACACCAGATCGTCGGCGTAGCCCGAGGAGTGTGCCGCGGTAAAGACATCGTCGAACAGCCATGCCTTGCGGCCGACTAACACGAGTTTATGGCGCACAGCGTCGGACCGGCGCAGGCGCACGTAGGCCTCGATCAGGGTCTTGAGGTTCTTGCGCGGCTGCAGGTCGCCGACACAGAGGATGAAGCGCCTGCCGTCGGCGTACCGGACCCGCGTTTCCATGGCGCGCGCCTCGTCCTGTAAGGGATGGTACATGGGGTCGGCCGCGAGCGGCACGACCGTTATTTTCTCCGGTGGGACGCGGTAACGCCGCACAATGTCCCTTTTGGAGTACGCGGTGTCGGTCAACACGGCTGCGGCGCGGCGCACTGTGATCGGCACGCGCACCCGCAATCTGGACACGATGGCCGGTTCGAAGAAATGCGGGTAGCGCTCGTAGGCAATGTCGTGGAGTGTCAGCACGATGCGCGATGGGAAGAGTAGCGGCGCCGACTCCTGCACATGGACCACGTCGATGCCTGCCCGTGCCAGGGCCAGCGAGGTGCTGAAGGGGATACGCAGGGGGCCGTAGCGCGAACGTACCACCACCCGACGCACGCGCTCCGCCCCGGGGATAGGCTGAGCCGCCATGGTTTCGCTCAGCAGTAATGCATAGTCTCCTTCGGGGTCAATGCTGCTCAGGGCGCGGATAACATTGCGCGCGTACGTTTCCGTCCCGCCGCCGTGGGCGCCCAGGACGAACGCCTCGATACCTACCCTCATGGCGCGACACCCCCTTCGAGCCTGTTTGCGTGGAGCGGCCCAACGGGTTACACTCTTGCCAGTTTGCCGATGAATGCCAGACTATTTTCGGATATTGGTCTGCATAGGACAACTATGCCAAATGATCGAATGGTTTAAGCGCTGATATGTACGTACCAACAGTACTCCCGCATGGATTCATCGACGTGCTGCAGGTAGACATGGACCCAGCAGCGGGCGCCAGCATACTCTAATGCCTATCGAGTATCCGAGGCGCTTGCATGATCGTGGTTGATGCGACGCCGCTGCAAACGGGACATCGTTATCGTGGCATAGGGAGTAGCACGGCCGGCCTGCTCGACGCGCTGACGCGGGAGCAACTGCCGGTGCCCCTGGGCCTGCTCCAACAACCACCACGACCAACCGATAGCCCCCGGCTGGCCGACATCCTGGCACGCCCCGGAATCACGGTTATGACCTTGCACAAGCCGCCGTGGCGTCGCGATCGGCTGCAGTGGCTCGTCAGCGCCCTACCAACGTGGGCGGCGGTGCGTCATGCGCGGGCGCAAATCTATCATTCCACCGAGCCGAACGGACTGGTGCTGGCGCCAGGCGTCGCGACAGTGGCCACGCTGCACGATCTTATCCCGCTGCACGACCCCACCAGCCACTTCCCGCCGCGTTGGTTCGATCAACGGATAGGGTATGCGCGCTATCTGCGCCTCCTTCATCGTGTCGATCACATCATCGCCAATTCCCAAGCGACGAAACAGGACGCGGTCGAACGGTTGCGGATCGCAGCGGAGCGCATCACGGTGACTCCTTTCGCGGCCGATCCGCGGCGTTTTTACCCGTGCCCCCAGGATGACATCGATCGTGTGGTGGCGCGGCATGACCTGCGCCGCCCGTACTTCATGCACGCCAGTTCACGGGGGGGCCCCTCGGACGACAACAAGAACACAGCCAATGTCCTACGGGCGTTCGAGTTGTTCGCGCGCGACCACGACGGCGCGCATGCCCTCTATATTGCGGGCAAGTGGTCGCCATCCGCTATCGCCGCGTTGCGGTCCTCATATCCCGCTCTCGTTGCCGCGGGCCGCCTACGGGTGCTCGGGTTTGTGCCCGATGCCGATTTGCCCGCCCTCTATGGCGGGGCCGACGCCTTCGTCTACCCCTCGTTGCTCGAAGGGTTCGGCCTGCCGGTGCTCGAGGCGATGCGCTGCGCCACGCCCGTGCTGACATCGAACGTCTCGGCGTTGCCCGAGGTGGCGGGAGACGCCGCGCTGCTTGTCGACCCGCGCAGTGTCGAGGAGATCGAGGCGGCGTTGCGGCGATTGGCCGGTGAGCCAGGGCTGCGGGCGGACCTCGTAGCGCGGGGCTTACAACGGGCCGAGGAGTTCTCGTGGGCGCGGACCGCGCGTCAAACCGTGCAGGTGTATCAGCGGTTCTTGTAGACGCTATGGTAGACGTCCAGGATCTTGCCGGCTGTTGCTCTCCATGAGAAGGACGCGGCCCGGTCTAGACCGAGCCTGGAAAGACGCGTCCGTAACCCCTCGTCGCCCAACGTCGCGCCGATGGTCCGCGCCAGCGCCTCCACGTCAAACGGATCGACGGTGATCCCCGCGTCGCTCACCACTTCGGGCAGCGAGGAAACATTGGACGTGATGACCGGCGTGCCGCAGGCCATGGCCTCTAACGGAGGCAAGCCAAAGCCCTCGTAAAACGACGGGTAGACGAACAGGTCGGCGGCATTGTACAACGCAACCAGATCCTCGTCCGCGACACGTCCGACAAAAGACACGGTCTCCTCGTAACCAGATGCGCGAAGGGCAGCGAAGATGTCGCTGTCGAGTGCGCTTCGATCTCCGGTCAGCAGTAACCGCTGCTCGATAGACCCGGCTTGTCGCAGGCGCACATATGCTTCGACCAGGGTTTTCACGTTCTTGCGCCGCTGCAGGGGGTCGCCGGTGAACAGGATGAAGCGTTCATTGGCGGCATAGTGGGTACGTACCGCGGCTAACCGTCCCGCATCGTACACCGGGCGAAAAATCGGGTCTGCCGCGAGGAGAGCGACGGTCATCTTTTCCGGCGGTACCCGATAGCGACGCATTATTTCCCGTCGCGACGCCTCCGAATCGGTGATGACGGCGGCGGCGCGGCGCAGCGTCCATGGGACTTGCCGACGCAGCGCGGCCACGCTGTCCGGCGGCAAGAAGTCGGGGTACACGTCGAAGGCGATGTCATGGAGCGTAACGATGATGCGCCCCGGACACAAGGCTGGCGCCGCGTTCTGGACATGGAGCAGGTCGAGGCGCGCGAGGGCGACGGCCAGAGCGGAGGCCAGGGGGATGCGCAAGGACTTGTAGCGCGTGCGCACCACGACGCGACGCATGTGCGCAGTGTGAGGAATGCGGTAGCGCGGCACGGGCTCCTGGACCAGCAACGTATAGTCACCGTCGGGATCCAAGACCCCGAGTTGACTGATGACGTTGCGTACATACGTCTCGATACCCCCTCCGCTCGTGCCCAGGGCAAATGCGTTGATGCCGACCTTGCGTGTCATAGGGCGTGCGAGCCTTCATAGCTGTACAAGACATTGTTTAGGTAGATTACCATGCGGTTGTTTGCGTTGTACTATCCGATTCGTTACCCTCCTGCTAGCGTACTCTAACTCGTTCGTGTGTATGCCAGCCCCGTGAAAGCCATAATGACAATTGTATCCGGTACATCCTGGCAACAGGGAAACAGCTATCCTGACCTGACGATACTCCGGTCGTCGTTCTCGCGACAGCCAACACATGGCTAGAGGGCAAACTGTATCGCTCCAGAGCCCGGTGGCGCGTACGCGTCCCGCTGCGAACGCTGCCTATCTCATCGCAGCGAATCTACTGGCGAAGCTATTTTCGCTCATCCTCGTGTTGTATGCGACGCGGACACTAGGACGCCATCTTTATGGTAACTACGTTGAGGTTGCCGCCTTCGTCGGTCTGTTCTCGTTCTTGACGGACTTGGGACTGAGCACGGTTGCGGTTCGCGATGTCGCCCAGGATCGCTCGCTCGCGACGCGCTATGTGTCGAATATGCTTCTCTTGCGCCTGTTTTTCTCCGCGCTGGACATCGTCTTGATCGTGGTGCTGGCCCAGCAGTTTGTCGCGCCCTCTCTGCGTGCCGCCATCTATGTCTACGCCCTAGCTCTCATCCCTCTGACGGTGATGGGCACGCTGCAGTTAGCCTTCCAATTCTCGGAGCGTCAGGGGTATACGGCGGTTCTTAATGTGGGCACAACCGTCGTACGCATCATTTTGAGTCTGCTCGTCCTGTACGTGGGGCATCATGTGCTCGCCCTCATGCTTGTGTTTACAGCCGTAACGACGGTGAGCGCGGGAGTGACGGCTTGGCTTGTCTACACGCGCTTTTTACCTCGCCGGATGGAGCTTGACTTCTTCTGGTGGCCCGTGCTGCTCAAGCAAGCCGCCCCTTTCGCCTTCCTGGCGCTCCTCAATTATTTCTACGCCCGCGTCGACATGCAGTTGCTCTACGGATTCAGTGGGTGTGAGCATGCTCGTGGTAACGAAGGCTGCAGTGTGACCGGTCTGTATGGCCTTGCTTATCAGGCGCTCGATGTCGCCAGCGCTGTTCTTGTGACGAGCACTGGAACTGCCCTTTTACCAGCGATCAATCGGGTCGCGGTGGAATCACACGAGGCGCTGACACGTGTCATTCGTTCGTCGTATACGCTCTTGCTGTCCGTCGGCGTCTTGGGAGCGCTGTTCGGCATGTTCTACGCAACGGATATTCTACGCTTGCTGGGAGATAGAGGCTTTAGCGGAGCGGCGCCCGCGTTGGCTATCCTTGTCTGGGCGCTACCGTGCTACCTCGTTCTGAATATGCTGGGTGCGGCGCTTATCGCCGTGCATCGTCAGCGCGTGTTGATGGTCTCGTTCGCGGTCACGCTCGTCTTCAATGTCGTCTTCAACGTGTTGTTGATTCCGCACTACTCGTACATCGCATCGAGCGTCCTCACAGTCGCTTCCGAGATCATCAACAGCATTTTCATCGTGGTGGCGCTTCGTCAGATGCTAGGCCCATTAGGCATCGGAGCGACCACGATAAGAGTTGCGGCTGTGGCCGTTATCACAGCGGCGGTTTTGTGGGTGCTGCGCGGATATAGCATTGTGGTTGGGGTACCAATCGGAGGTGTCGTAGCGTTCCTTGGCCTGCGCGTGCTGCGGGTTGTGGGCGCAACCGAGCGCGAGGCCCTGGCACGCATCCCTGTTGTTGGGCGTTGCGCAGCATTACTATGAGTTGCGGTAGAGTGTCATTGTTATGGGGTGGAAATGCGTCGCTTCATTATATGGCATTTATGCGCATCCGGTGATCGACAATGAAACGGCCTTGTGGTCCTCGCGTTGCCCTCGATATGCGGCCGGTGACGATGTCGCGCGGCGGTGTTGCGACCTACTGTCGCGACCTCTTGTCCGGGTTTGGCCGCGTGCCGCACGACGAGCGCATCGTGCTCTACGCGAAGAGTCCGCCGCCGCCGGATCTGGAGCTCGATGCGTCGCTCCAATGGCGAACGATGCCGGCGTCGCTCTGGCTGCCGCTGGCCGTGCCGCGCGCTTT
>JAABUX010004662.1_pt1 | contig 17236 bp, 19 predicted proteins | sample 5561851 | NCBI WGS metagenome assembly JAABUX01 (sample SAMN10711883, study PRJNA513361) | rock metagenome | isolation source: Antarctica rocks | place: Antarctica: Victoria Land, Richard Nunatak red sandstone | collected 2016-01-03 | reverse complement strand
GTCATGGTCATTGTTTGGGAAGCGGGTTTCTTTTAATGCTGAAGTCGAGTCTGGAGCTCGTTCCCTTGTGACCGTTTACTGAACATCCTATCTGTTTCCGTACCTTTGGAATAAAACTCTCTTTCAGGTGTAGTCTGAGCTTCGCTCAGGTTACCGGTGGCTTGAAACACATCGGCGGACCTGAAGAGTTTGCTTGTCTCCTTCAAAGACTTTGGATAATCTGGCTCGATTTCGGCAGCTTTTTGCCGATAAATGTCCAGAACAAATACTCGGAGGCTATTGTCAGAGTCAATCTTACTGGCCCATTGAGACGATTGCGCCTGAATGACAAGAAGGTCTTCGACCGATCTTCCAAAGTAACTCAGAAGTCCGTCTAACCAATCGAAGCCTTGTGGTGATCGTAGAAACTTGTTCACCTCCTCAAAGATATCGGGAATTCCTCCAGCGTGGATAGCGTGTTAGAACCATGAAGTAGCAGCATAGTCCAGGAATTCCAGCGTCTCATCATCTTGAGATCCGTAACAATCTGTGGATTGGTCAAATGACAAGTACGAAATGCATGTGATTGCAAGATGCTCGTTTGCGTTTATTGTTTGTATTGGAATGGTGATTCGTGATGAGGCCGAGAACTTGGGGCCTGATGACTACGCAAATAGTCAACCAGAGATTAGATTACCTATCATTTGGCTCCACAGCTAGAGCTGTGACGAGTTCGGCTACTTTTAGAGGGCGAGTCGTTAGGGTAATCCAATCGAGGGCCATATACAATAATGCCAATTCCTGCAATGCCAGGCTAGATGTGAGCGATTCAAGCGATTTGCTGTATATCTCCCCCAAAGTGTTGGGGAGAGTGTCTGTATTCCTCTCGATATCCGACATGACGAGCTTGGCCCATAATAACTTGCCCCTCGCTGATATTTTTACGCGTTCTGCCATGTCAGGATGGTCTTCGACGGTTAAATTTGAATTTGATCGGACCTTATCAGTAACCATCTTACTCATGTCGTCCACCGTTGAATCGTTTGATATTTCGACACTATGAGTCTCGCTCTTCAAGTGGTGAAGAATATTTGGCTGTAGCCGACCGCTTAGGAAGAATTTGACCGAGGTTAATCCAGACTGCACCAATTTATCGATAAGCCTCAGGAGTGCCTTGACAGGATTGTCACATTCATCAGTTGCGTCGATACAGCAGAAAAGCTCATTGAACACAGCAATGCTCTGGCGACATTTCTCAAAGAGCTTTAAAGCAGGAATCGCCAGTTCCTCCTGAGACGCTCTTGGAATTCGTATTCGACTCCCAACCCCGTCAGGTTTCGCATCTGTCCAATTAAGGATATCAAAAGCGCCTTAGCATCAGAAGCTTCAGACCTGGTCGAGTTGAGAAAGAAGAATATAGTAGGACGGTGATCGTTTCGTAGAGACTCGACCAGTATGGATGCTAGGATCGTTTTGCCCGTACCGTGGAGGAATAAAAGGCAAGATTGAGGTGATGCTAGCTATGTAAGATAAGCCCGATTTTTTAGAAGCTATATGCATGTCCCTTGTATGCTCGACTCAAGAAAAGACTGAAGGACAACTTCTTGATGTTTATTTGAGTTTTGACTTGAATTGGAAATCTTGGTCACTATTGATATTCAGCCCATCAGTCACCCAAAAACGTGTGTCAGAAACAATAGAAGTCTTGCCTGATAGGTACTTACTTTGACTCTGAAGCTCTTGCCGTAAGATCTACGCACGACCAATATTTATTCACGCGACAGTAAAGAAGTTCTAAGGCAAACATTACTCGCCGACTTTCAGGACGGTTGAGACGATAAGGCAATTCAATCTTTCGGAAAAGACATTCAGTTAATTCGATGGCGGCCATCTCCTTATGATCACCACCGAGGCTACTATTGAATTCTTTGCACAACTCCTCACAGAGGATCTGCGATTCTTGGAAATCGTCCAGTTCCGAGAATCAAGAAGTGCGTGAAGGCGAAGAAGCTGACGCTGATACAACATCTTTGCTTCGGATACCACATCTTATTCGGAGAGGATTTTTGCAAGACAGTGAGCGCTTCTCAGAGTATGATAATGATTTTGCCCAAGGTAAGCTTCCTGCTCGGCCAACGTTGACTCGCACAAGGCCTGAGCTTCACTTATTTGATCTTGGACGAAGTGTAACATGCCCATTTGGCTTCTTAACACGAAGTGCTACGAGCCTAGAATGCCATTGCTGACACTTCTTGTAGGCGGTCAGGGAATCGAGAGCGCCTCTAGATCTTCTGCTGAGTAGGCAAAATTCGAACAAGGCTGGCGAAGGAAGGTACGGGAATATGTTTTGCAGGACCTCGGTGGGTAGCCGATTGATGTAGTCTGTTGTGATGCCCACTGCAGGGTACTGTGACAGTGGTACAGTAGGTTAGAAATAGATAGAAGTCAATGTTCATTGGAAAGCTTCAAGATTCCATTCTTGAAGTAATTCAGACTAGTGGTCGCGGTCACTTTTTACGTCTTGCAAAGACATCTTGTACCTGTCTTATGTCGTAAGCGGGTGTGGTTTTCGCATCACCTGAAGAAGAGCTTACCAAGTAATGTCTCGTAGACACTCGATCCAAATGTACGGTCGCCTCGTCGGAACGTCCAGAACCACCTCCACCCTACTACCACGGGTATCCCGAGCGCCATGCTCACCGAGGACCAGCTCAAGTCATTCTACAGCATCTACCCTTACGGCGTCCGACATGTCTCCATCATTCAAGACTGCTTAAAGCACACTTGAGATTTCTACAAAAGGGATGAGTGTACTCTCGCGCTTGAAGTGTCAGAGACAAAGTTAATCCAACAGGCACAGCTCGCACACCTGCGCCGGCCGAGAGACGCGTCACCTCTAGGGGCAACGTCAACGTCCGATGGCCCTACATGGAGGCGATACCTAAACGCTGACGAGCGGACCAGAATCGCTTTCATCGCCCGAGGATGCACTTTCTTCCATCATTAGGAGCAGCGATTGATAAAATCAATCATATTACTCGGAGCTTGCTCCTTTTCAAACTAAGAAATGCCTCGAGCAATAGCGACCAACGGCCTCCCGGTCCTCTGCGTTCAACCAAATTTAATCGACTTGGCGTGCCAGGCCTTGCAACATCCTCGCCCAACATCCTCGCCCCCACATGATGCCCACACAACCAACAGCAAAATCTTCGCGAACCGTTCTCTTGCAACACGTCTCCATGAGAAAGTGGGAACGCTACATCTATCCCCGTATCGCCATTACCAGATCCTGTTCCGGCAGATGGGTCTCCTGTATTACTCATCTCCGTGTCCTCGACATTGCTAGAACCGGAATTAGTAGCATTGCTAGTACCTAATTCAGTGCCACCATTTCCAGTGCTTGGCTCAATCCCAGTACCGTTAGCGTGGCCGGTGCCAGATTCAGTGCCACCACCATGACCAGTGTCAGTAGCAGAGTTAGACTGGGGCTCCTCGGCCTCTGAAAGCCATGAGGGCTCTTTATGGATGTCAGCATATTGCCAAGCCCATGTCTCAGGTAAGCTATGATCCTCACAGAATTCCTGTGTTGCGACACAGAGAGCCTCAAAAATGGCGGCCAGCTCCTTTTTTCGTTCAGGATCGGTCGTGTCTTTGTATGTCGTCCTCAGTGCTTGCGTACTCTAGTATTTGTCTCGGAGGTACTTTACAGGAAATTCTCCGCGATCTACCTTATAACCTTTCTCTTTATTGTGGGTTTCGAGGTCACTATTGACCTTTTCGACAAAAGCGAGCGCTTTCTGATTGGAGGGGTCGATCTGCAGCCGGCGGACGCTTCCAACGAAGGGTGTTGTGTCCCAATATGTTTTGTGTGATTTCTTGGGCCTCTCTATTGCCTCCGGTGCGACAATGGACGGGTCGAATTTATCTCGGGCATTATTCAAAATTACCTTATGGTCAGTCTGCATGTTTTTAATTTGGGGTTCTTGCTTACTTTGCTGCGCCTGGTTGGCCTTTTCCTTCCATTCTGCAGGCTGCTTGTCAGGATAGGTTAGAGCAGAAAGTTGCTTGTAGACTTGTGTCATTGCAGCTTTGTCGGCATGATGAAATTGTCCAAGCGCCTCATCCGGACTACCATCAATGATTCGATCGATCTCATGATGTTGTTGCTCGCGAAGTTGGCTTTGGCTTAACTCTTCGATTGGACCAAATGATTCGAGGGCGATTTTCTCCCCTCGCCCAGACGATCTTGTTTGTCGCTTGGTAGCAGTGTTTTAAATGGAGATTCCACTCGCGGCATTGTTGGAGGTGCCACCTGCATTATTGTTGGCATTTCCGCCTGATGCATCATTCACCGAACCTTGTGCATTACTGTTCGTGACCGCATTGCCATTGGGTGTTCCGGCTGAGGTACCCGATATGCCCAGGAGGGTAGGGTATTGGACACTATCGTTGATAGGTGGTCTTGAGCTCATGGCTCAGGAAGTCGTAGAATAGGGTCAACGGCTGTGGATTTGTCCTGTAATCAGGTCAACTGATTTTGGCTGCGAAGGTGTTTCGGATCAAAAGATTTCTAGTGACGAAATATACTATTGGGCCGACGGAGTTTTGAATCTCTATCAAAATCGAATGTACAGAAACATTAGAACACGGAGGGGTACTTATAGATGATCAAAAGAGTAAGCCAGCCAGTTCTTGCTCCCATAGGCGCCGGCTTTAACTGGGTCATTGACGTGTCCGGCTGCATTTAGATCCAAAATATGCTCCTCAGAAGGGACATCCATAAAAGGCCCCTGCTGGACTTATGTAGTCAATAAAACACAGGTTCCCCGTCGCAGTTCCCGTTCACTGCATTGCGAACATGAAAAGAATAAAGCTTTTAACGCTGTTGATGCTGTGCATCGTTGCAATGTGTGTAATCCGGACTCACAGCGAACAAGCTAATGTGCTTTCCTCAGTCGTGCGGACGAAATCCTAGAGACCATCATCATCGAAACCGATATATCATGGAACTCAACGAGCGTCAATGCTAGTGCAAAAGTACCTGTCGACAGTGCGGAAACACTTCCCAGCAGACCCCTATGCGACACCAGGAAGAGCTACGGCAGCAGTCATGTCAAGCAGATCTGGCGGTCACATTGGGCCCACATCTGCAATCACTCAATTACCAGAATCAGGGCCGTCGGTCGGGACCCAGATGGACTCTTCTATGCCCACAGGCTCATCTTAGCCTGGCTATCGTGGTTTGACTGGCTCAGCTCCAACGGCAAAGTATGGAAGGAAGACGTTGGCTTGCTCATCGTCCTTGGCTGTGTCATTGGAGTATTCCTATAGGTAGACCATAGTGAAGAGAGAACCCAGACAACACGGAAAGAAGTTTCAACGGGTTGTGCGACGATCTAATATAAGGTAGAGACGTCCCTGGCTGTGCCGTCTAAGCCTGCTTAGAACTGACTACCAACTATGCGCTATTCCCTCTTCAATGACCAGTCAGATCAAATTCTTTCGCTACCGACATTTCCCATTCGAACAAGATCCTGCCTCCAAAGAGTTATCGTATTCAGAATCCAGCTCGGACATTTCACCGCCACCGGTCTTGTGGCACCGGAAGCATAGCCAGTAATTTGCCTTGAACTGAGCGCCTTTTTTCATCTATCTGCCATCTGCGCGAAGCCCCCTCAATCGGCGATCCACGCAAGACAGGAGGCTTGGGGATTGTGAACACTCTCGTCTTTTCGCTGGTCTTCTACGTACGGCTTTCCTTAGACCCGCTGAGCTCTATTACTTCTGCCTGTGCTCTGTCCTCTCCTACTGTTCCTCCTCCTCCTGCTTCTCCTTCTTCCTCGTCCTCATCATCGTCCCTTTCTTCATTCATTATCTCAAAGTCTTTGGGACACCGGCGGAAAGGGGGTGGAGTAAGGTTTCTCTGACAGGCAACTCATAAGCGGTCTGTATCATGGCGACTTGGGTATTGGCTCACAATATCTTGCTCCGATGGAGGCCATCCGGGTCGATCAGTCGACTTGTAGGTATAGTATTCATTGCCATGGCAAATGACTGTGTGTATTTCTGCTCCTGTCAGCCGCGCCAGTTGATTGCCCTTTTTAGACCAGCTTTTATATCGTTTGTGGAACTTCTCACGTACGGCGCGTCGATCGTTTCGTTGGATTGCCATGGTGTAAATGTGAGGGTGCGTGCAGCCTGCTCGAATCTATTTAACGTAGTGGATTAGTGGCGCTGTCTCGCGCCGCAAGGGTTTAAGTCAGCATTTGGTGGAGCCACAATGGGATCCTTCGTCGACGGATGGTACTTGACCAATGATACATCTTCTTCGCGTCGAAAGCGGGCTGTGCATATCAAAGGATCCGGATAGGAACCTCGCGTCGATGACGCCAGAAGTGGATGTCTCCAGATCTGGATGCCTTTCGGTCAAGTACAAATCAGGAGTCATGGCTTGACCTCAAATGATGATGTTCAACTAATTCATACCACTGAAAGTCATGGACGTCACCCAGATATACGCAATTACCGCCGGAGCTATCTTCGGTTTGGTGCTGATGATCAGAGCCGCATCCTCTTTCGTCCGATTTTGTCGACCCTACAGCGTGTTGCTCGTGAGGCGTTTCCTCTACCCCAACGTTCTGGGGTGGCACCGCTTCTTCGGACCATACACTCGAGCTCAAGTATTGTTGCACCTTCTCTACTTGGCCGTCAATACATTCTGTAGCGTGTTCGGAGTATCCTCCATCAGAGACCTAGGTACTCGGACGGGGACTTTGTCACTGATCAACATGATACCTTCGTACTTCGCCTATCGCTCAGTCCTAGACTCAACAATGGCAGGCTTCCTGCAGAGCATATGCATTGTCATCCGCACTCCCAAGTCCCTTTAGGCACCGTCAAATACGCTAAAGCCCTAAGTGGAGGATCTGGGTTTGGGTATAGACTTTGGCAACCAACTTTGATGAGATGTACGCTTAGTGAATGCAGCATGTAGCCTATGAGATCGTACTCTACAAAGCTTAACATGACGCCCCTTTCGTAGTCGGAGACACTAAAAAATGCTGTCTTCGATGTTCCCGTCCCCTAGGTCGATGCCCCAGTAGTTCAACAGAATGGATTCCGCATCTACTCGAGCCTTTGACCTCTCTTCGAGAGCACGATCGAAGTCTACAAGGGCACCTTCTATGTCTGCACGGAGCTTTATGGTTTTCTTAAAGAACCTCATCTCAGCTGCGCGAGTGTCTTTGTGATATGCTAGCTCCTGTAGTAAGAAGCCGTTGATCTTAGTGAGCTCCATCATCCGTACTAACAGTGTCATTGGTTGATGTTTCTTGGATATTCTGTGTCGGTGAGGCAGCTCCTCATAAGACGACGTTGTCCCCCCATGCCTTGCAATCCGATCATCCAGAGCACCAATATTGCCTGCTCTGCCAGATCCAGGACGTTGACGGAAGATTGGATGGATCATCACTTGCCGTTAAGTCCTGGTGCCTTGAAAGGCCACATGGCGGTCAGCAGTCTTCCTGCTCCTTGCGGTTCGGGATGCCTCTGGACTCCCTTCACGTCGATGGTCACGGCGGGTCGGAGGACTCGCGTCGCTGTCTGGTGAGTCGCTCATGGCGGTATGGAGTTCCGACATATCGGGTGAAAGCATGATATCTATAGTCTCCGATGAAGCGTCCATGACAGGGCACTCGGGTCGCTCTGGACGAAGTGGTACGGCTGTCGTTTCTTCAAGGAGGGAACGAAGGAAATGATCGTACAAGAGGATGCAGCGTATGTTTAAAAACGCGGCTCACTTTGGGATACTTGAGGGTATCCACTTGTGGATCCCGAATGAAACGCCTAAAGTGGATGCTCAAAAGAGCTATAAGACAGCTCTCGCCACGTGATGGAGGCTGATCAGTATCTACCAACCATGTCCAACCGAATGACGCTCATGGACGGCGATGTCCCGCACAAATTCCCGGGTGAAGGAGCTCGCGTGCAGGCGACCAGGTTTCCCATATGCTGACGGGGGACACACAGCTGGTCGGTAACCTCTCCTACATCCATGAACAGCTTTCACTTTACCATGGCACCCTCAGGTGCGGGAACGTCCTGAACCAAAACGAAAAGATTAAGATCGGTAAATTCCCTAGCATTCGAGGTTGAGCGGAGAGACTGACCGCGTCGCGTAACTAACATAGCAGAGTCGATTCTCGAGCGAAAGGTTTTCTCAGCCGACAGAGGCCTGACCGACAGAAAGCGCATCACGTCCATTGTATTCGAGCTCACGGAACCGTCGACAAGCATTCTAGACCTCATTTCAGCGGTCCTTGAAGAGCCGGAGAAGTGGAGAGATGAGTTGGGTATCCAAGACTTTCTGGCTGCAAGGCAACGCCTTCCGTTGCCTCAACTGAAGGAGTTGAGCCTTCCAAGCACCCTTTGACCAGCACCCGTTCTTGCCGCCTAAGCCCCAAGGGTCATGGCTCCAGCCTCATGTTTTCGCAGCAGTCAGAGCAGCCAATATACCATGGGACAAGCCGTCACTCTCGTAGGACAGGCGTTATCTGTTTTTCACGCAATAAAAAGAGCTGTTCATAGAATGGGTTGGGTGGGTGTTCGGAGCGGTTGAGAAATAGCGTGGGTTACATCCATGAAGACGTTCACATCGTGTTCCCGCTCTGTTCAATGAGTCCAATTAGCACAGGTTTTTAAAAGTACAAAGGGTAGGGAGTGTAGAGGGAGGGGTTGGCTTGCCAAATTTCTCTCTATTGATTATGCCACCAAATTGACCGTGGATCAGCTGCGTTGCTTCTTCCATCGCCTACTTGAACACTGCGATCCGTTTTCTCTACTTTTGTCCTACTCTGCGAGCGATGATGCGATATCTCAGGATGCGATTGTAGCTGCGGGCATTCGTCGACTTAGGCCGTAGCTGCTGCCGCGGCTTGCCAAATTTTTGTTGTCAGCTAAGGTGAGATCGTCAGACCTTGAACTGCATGGTTGAGGTCTAGGTTAGCCGGAGGATAACGCTGGCGTGGGGCTGTGGACCCGAAGTGGAGGTGGAGATTCAGTTTCGAACAAGGTGCTCCGGCAGGAGTAATTACGTAATCATTAGAGGGGAAGTTTCGGCCAAGAGAAGATTCGATTTCCAACTCTACTCCCTTCTTCGTTGGGTATATGTAATCTGAAATTATGGATGTCCAGGACCGCCACCATGTGTATGAACCGTCCCTTCCGTTCCTCCATACCTTGGAACGTCTCAAAAACATCCCTCGTGCTGGTTGGGTGAAGCGTGCTGTTCGCTCACCAGAGAGCGTGAGCGACCACTCATTTCGCATGGTCGTCATTTGTATGATGCTTGAGGTATGCCATCAAACATCGTTCAGTCGCAATTCTGGTTAATCAAGCGTAGCCGACCGAATTCGACCAGGCAAAATGTATACGTATGGCGGCGTGCCATGATATGGGGGAAGCGATTATTGGAGACCTTACTCCCTCTGACGGAGTCTCAAAAGGTAACCTCGTTGCACTGCTTAATTGCAAGACGGAGTCTAAATGATTGTAGAAGACAAATACCTTCGCGAACGGTTGGCCATACGGTTCCTTTCAGCCCTCAATCGACCTGGGAATCCGACATTCGCTAAGGAGCTACAAAGTCTCTGGGATGAGTACGAGGAGCGCAAGACGAAAGAGGCTCGACTTGTCCGCGATATCGACGTGTACGAGCGCTTGGTACAGGCCAAAGAATATGAGGTACGAGAGCGCAGAGAGAAAGGCCTCGAAGATTTCTTTTTGCAATGGGAGGAGATGATCACTACTCCCGAAGTCAGGAAGTGGACGAAGTCCTTACTGCTCGAGAGAGAGACTTTTTGGTCTAGGAGGAAGGCCAGTGTCGTGATCATCTTTGTGCTTGGTATGTGATTACACAACATCAATTTGCGATTGTCCTAATTAGATTACAGGAGGCCCTGGCGTGGGAAAAGGGACCCAATGCGCAAGACTAGCCCAAGACCTTGGTTTTCAGCATCTGTCCGTCGGAGATCTCCTACGTGAAGAAATCCATCAGCCGGATTCTCCGTTTGCCACTTTCATAAGTGAAAGCATTCACAGCTCCGTCATCATTCCTGCGCATTTGACTGTCAATTTACTGAAAGCCAAGATGAGCGCGTCAAAGACTCAAGGCAAGAGCAGGTTCCTAATAGATGGATATCCGAGGAGTATGGATCAGGCTGTCATGTTCGAAGAAGAGGTGCTTAATATCCCATCTCCGCCTGTGGTCCTACCTCCAAAGTTTCTCTGACTCAATTTACTAGATTCAGGATTCCAACTCCGCGGTCCTTTTGGATTGTTCGGACGATGAGATGTTGCGGCGATTAAGGATACGAGCAGAGTCGTCGGGACGGATCGATGATACCCCAGATGCTTTCGAAAAGAGACTCGATACCTACCAAAAAGAGAGCTTGCCTGTCGTGGATTATCTTCGGCGAAAGGGGCCCGTCAAAACCGTATGTTCTGTATTATACATTTGTGTGGGCGCGTACTGAATAGATGTTATAGGTCAACTCTGACGGGTCTCCGGAAGACGTATACGCTCTACTCAAGCCAGAGGTGGAGGATTTGATTCAACAAGCAGAAGCTAGTTCGCAGAAGTGAAGTTGTCTCAGAGTTCCAGGGTTTAGATGTATCACGCGTTGACATAGTATTCTGAGCTTCTACAAGATAGGTTCTCCGTCATTGAGTCCATAGACCTCCAACTACACTTTTCGCTGCCACGCAAAAGCTGATGCCCAACCCGGAAAGTGCTGCTGGGCCTCCTAAACTCGTCATCTTAGGTAACCGTATGCCATCCGTAAAGATTGAAAAGTGCGCTCTCCGACAGTCTTAGAGCTATTTGTACAGGACATTGCATATCTGACGAGTCGGCTCATCGAGGTGTAGGGCGATAGTGGTACTCTACGTTGGACTAAAGTCACGTGATTTCGACGGTCTGGCCGGGGACCATCCCCCATCTGATCAGGGGGCGGTGACTAAGCATTCCCCGCTGCAAACTCCTCAATCTACATTTGGACCTCGAGACTAACAACTCGTTAATGGAGCAAGCTCTCCAGCAATGGCGGCTCGTCCATGGCGTTGAAGATGGTGCTTTTGAGTCGCTGATAGCTGTAATATCTGCACACGGCTCTAGCCAAGGGAACTTCAGCGCTGGCAATTTTGCCCCCAATATGTTATCCCCCAGCTTCCTTAGCAATGTAAACGACGGCATTTCAGGACAAGATGAAGCCACTTCAAATGCTCCGATAACGTCGCAGCTCTGGCAATTCCAGGCGGAATCCATACTGTTCCCTGCATCAGAAGTCAATTCATCTACAAGTTACGTTTCTCCCACTCACAGCGCTGGAGCTGCTCCTCCATCAAATGCCATCGTCTCGGAAACTGTCGAAGATTCCGCTTGGAGCCCGATAACCGCGCAACAGAAGAATCATCCGATAGCGTGCGTCAAGTGCTGGGCTGAGAAGAAGAAGGTATATGTTGGCGAGTTCCTATGCCAGGGCACGATGACCGATGGCTCACTTATCTTAGTGCGACTCGGGGACTCCATGCAACAGATGCATCGATCCAACAACGACTCGTTTGCCCCGTCATTTGTGCCTGCGAGTCCGTTTGGTGAACGAAGGGGTTTTTTCAAAATGTTTGTCATCTTTACAAATTTTGAACTGCAACACCACTGATTGATGTCCCAGGGGTTGAGCCGTCTTACAAGTCGAAGCTTATTTGGGAATCCTTGCAATGGACTTATGTCGCAAAATCTGTCTTGTTAACACACGAACAAGGAGGCCCGACTTTGCAGCTCAATTGCCGCGAATTCTTTATAACTTCGCCCGATCAGACCCTGCTTTTTTGGAAGGAGGCAACCGGCTGGGGATGGATGAACACGACAGCTTACAGTTTGGAAACACCGAAAGTGGATCTCGCTTCCTATATCGACGAGTTTTCTTCATTTTACCTCAAAAAGGCTAGCGAAAAGCCCGACTACCTTGGCCAGATTTTCCGGCTGGCGCAGCTATATCCAAACGTAAGCTTCTTACCAACCGTCGGATCCAAGACACCATAATTAATCTATCTCAGGAGCCAATAATACGCCTCGCATTGAGACTATGGGCTGCTAATCGGCTTTTGATGAAAGGGTGGGAAATTTGTGGCCATGAACACTTGGGTATGGACATTGTTGGCCGGTTGGAATCACCTTTATACGGATCTATTCCCGTACCTCGTGTACTTCAAAATCAGTTGGACCATCTACTCGAGGCGGAGATCGTCAAGACCGAGCGGTATCTTCTGAAGAACCTCCAAAAAGTCATCAGGGCATCGAACCGCTCTGCCTGGGTCATCACTTTCCTAGTGATTGCCATCATATTGCACGTTATGGAGCGGGATGCTTGGAGATTGTTGTACTGGGTTAACCACCAGGAACAGGTGAGTTCTTCCAGTTAGCTGCTCAAGGCTTACTGATGAAGCTCAGGTCAACACTTGGCGACATCCTCTTCGGCCGACTGCATTAGTAGAAAAGAGTATCCATTTTAGTAACTTGCTGCTGGCACATTTTCATTACGCAGCGCGAGGATTATTACCTTTGGCATTGGATTGGAATGATGGGAAGCAAAAGGAATTAGTATCTCACGACACTACGATTATAGCATCGATACAGTCGCTTCAGCGACATGCGATAACCCTAAGTACGTTCGTTCAAATCCCTCTTTGGCGATACCAACTAACCGAAAATAAAGAAGAGCATTTGGCTCTTGGTCAAAAAGGACGTGATCGATATCTTGAAAACGATGAGAACAGCTTAGATTTTACATTAAGCTCTCTGGTCTTAGTGGACTCGGTGCAGTCATATGCGAAATTAGGAGACTTCGTTAGAAGTTGAACATGTGGATCATATATTTGTCAAGGCTAACACGGAACCCTCTTGATCACTTCCAAGCAGATTCGATTCGTGGCGCTCAATTGGCTCCTTTCTCGGCCTTCGTATCGTTGATGGCGTTAAAACTTGTTAGTTCTATATGAAATCTCAAAATAATTAGACTTTCTTACAAGATAAGGGCAGAATGAGGAGGTGTAAGACCTGGAAACCCTCTTCGTCGATTCACTTGCTTTAGGCTTTTCTCATAATTTGAGAGAAATCATATGCTCACAGCCATAGGGCAGCTTGAATCACGACCCGTTGTATCTTTCTACTGCTAATTTGGGTTCTTTGCCTCGCTACCGCCTACTTAACCACCCAAGTCAAGCGATAATCACAGCTTGCACCTACACTTAACCCCAATCGATAGCCGCCCTAACCATACGCAATTCTAGCATAGTCTTTCTCTGGAGTCTCTCGATCCAAATATGAAGTTTAAACTGGAGGAAGTCAGTCGAACACCTGACTCTATCTACCCCATACTGACAGCTGACTTGAAGGTCTCACCTACCGAGCCCCCCACCCAGTCTCTCGCCATCCTCACAGCTCCCATCATCCCTTCGCTCTACACCAATAAGATCCACTTCCCACAACTATATCGGGCACGAGCTTTGACCCAAAAGTTCAAATCTCATCCCTAACCACCTCGCCACACCGCACATTGTCGTATTACTCCCGCAACACAGAAAGAGGTTGCACAGACTATGCCCACCAGTATACTTGGCTGCAGAAGCCGCGAAATCTACCCCTCCAGCCGCTCGACGCAGGACGATGGAGCCGACCTACAACTACACTCGACTGTTGGCCTTACAAAAGATAGTAACACTGAGAGGGCTATAGCTCAAAAGAGCGTATCATCTGTCCATGTTTGGGCATGTTGGATCGATGTATCTCTCCAGTGCTGACTCCGTCTTTTGGATTGGAAAGAGGAGGCAGAAGCTGAATAATTGGCTGATTGCCGTCAGTGGATGATGAAAGCCAAGTCCGGCATTAGTAGAGACCTCCTCATTGGGTTCCGCGAGATGGTAGTAGAGAGTATTCGGATCATTTTCCTTGATCCAAAGGAAGACCATCGCTTCTCCTGTTATAATACAGCTATATTAGACACCACTCTCAACCATATACGAATATGTCTGAGTTATAGCCGCCGCCACCAATCTATCCGCATTATAGCTAAACTTCTCCTGTGGATCGGTAGGAATCGTTGCTCGATGTATGACTTCGGTAGGGTGGCTCGGCGGGTAGCACAAGAATTGACTTGTGTTGGAATGTATGATGCTCATGAGTCATCTGCACGTGATTTGGGTGTAGTGCAATAGTATATATGATAACTAATGGATGGATGTAGCTATGTAGAATGGAATAACCGTCACGAGGAATCTCTACTAGTCTGCCAAGACCCCCTGACTCGTCCTAATTAGTAACTACCGAGGTTGACCCGGCATGAATTCCAACAACTTGTACCTCGGCATTTCACTAGCGGAGATGCACCACACTAATTTGCCTACACATCTCCACTATTTACATGATTTTAGTATCCTGTCATCGCTCCTTCCCCATCAATGACGGCCTGAAGCCTACTGGGCATGCTATCTACACGTGCATTGATTAATGGTACCGTAACGTGCTCCCATCCCTCGTCAATGATTGCTCTCATCGTAGCATCGTCCCAATGGGGGACTTTTCGAAGCATTTGCTTTGGTGCTTGCCAGCAGTTTTCGATAGGAGCTAAGTCTGGAGAGTAAGGGCAATTAAAGTAGTGTTTTAGGCCTGAATCGGCCTTCCATCTCTGTACAATATTCTGTTTCTTTACACCCGAACCGCCATGGCCAGAATCACCATCTTCTTCCAGTATGAATGGATCACATCGACCACGTCTAAGGTCTTGGATCCATGGCTTAACAATAGGCTCAAGGATCTGGTCCCTATAGCTAGAAAGAGTCATTGAGCCGTTCTTATTGCCTACGTCGTAGTAGGTCAATGGCGATTTAAATTCCCACCCAACAGCCGCCCATGTATGTAGACGTCTCTTATCATTTTCCTTGACATCATCCCCTTGTGGATCCCCTTCTTGTATACAGTCTTGACATAGACGCTGGCCTGGCTTGCGAATAATGCGGAGTTTACCCTGTGGACCAAAGCCAAAATGGCACTCATCGCTAAAACGGATATTATGCCAGTCGCCTGAATTTGGGTAGCGAGGCAGCCAGTACTGGGCGTACTCTAGACGTCGTTTCTTTGTCTTCTCATTAGCCCAACCCTTCCTACAGGCGATGCATTTATGGTAATCCATCGTTCCCATGTGTCTTCTTATGCATGACTCCGAAACATCGAGTCCGGCCTCATATCCTAATTGGGCCCATGTGAGAGCCCGCGCACAAAACCCGTCCTCCTCGAGCATCCTTTCCATTAGCCTAACATCTTTAGGTGTAACCTTGCTCTTTTTACCCCGTTTCTCCGTGATCTTGGGGTTATGGACGCTTCGTCTCGAGCTAGGAGCATTGCAGATATGACGAATAGTTAGTTCTGGGACTGCTCTGGTCTCGTGGATCGATTGGAACGTCATAGAGTGGTCAAAGCGGTCCGAACGTATCGCTTTACGTGTAGGAGTATCGTACTCATGGCCAGGTACATGTAGGACTGGCGAAGACGGTGGCAATATGTGGTAGAATAGTAATAGTGGAGAAACGCATACAAATTTTGGTGGGGTTTTCTGTAGTGCCTTGTCAATTCTTGTGCTACCCGCGAACCACTCTCGCCACTCACTCCAGCACCTTCACTCACGAAACGCCAGCTGCAGCGACCGAGAAGCCCCTTCTAGACCCCGGCATTCACGCCTGGATCGTGCCCGAAGCTCCTTCCCGTAGACGGTCTGCCCAACAAAAAGACAACGGCTCACGCCTAGCGAAGCGCATCACGAGGAAGGTGCTAGGATCTACGGCTGGCAACATTATGAGTTCGAAGCAGAAAAGAAGGACACTTCTCTGGGGAAGGTGCCACATCACTCAACCAGACAGGTGCCCACGACCCCAGCAAAGCCAACCAATAGAGAGACCCGAGCCAATGCTATAGCTGATGAGGATATAACGCCGAGAGCTGGTCGGTCTCCAAAGCCTAGGAAACGTCCTCGCGTTCAGATGGGTTCACGGCAAAATCACGCGAAGTCTGCCTTGCTTCGGGAGAGTCATTTCTTCCGAGTACTCGCTGGTGAGTGTATGCTGTTTGATTGGATGCTTTGCATGCGTGATTAATAGCACGGGCCCGCCTATTCAAGTATTATTGCTCCTCTCGTGCCTTGTCCCTACTGCTAAACGCTTGATTCCTTTGTCGTAATCATTACGTGCGCATTCGAAGATCTTACATTGTTGCAACTGTTTACAAATTACCATAGCCTTGTTTCTCGTCATGTCCCCGTCGTGCTCAGAGTTCGGCTTGCCACATCGAGAATTCTCGACCAGGTCCCCTGGCAAGTGCTCACATCCTTGTATTCTGCCAATGCTTCTTGCTTGTTCGCTTGCGACACGAGATATTGCCTGAGGGTTGCAACGTCGGAGGCCTTTCCCAGCGTATTCATCCAGGGAGGACTGAGCAGCTCACATGCTGCAGCATAATAGCGGTAACTAGGAAAGCTGAGGAATGCCCTCCGGTATCTGTCGCATAACCCTGAATGAAAAGCTCCATGCTGAATAAGTGATATGCTGGTAAATCCAAATCTAGTAGAAAAGTAGATGCTTTAAACAACGACGAGTCAGCGACGAATCGACGACGAATCAACGACGAATCAACGACAAATCAACGAAGGAATCAACGACGAATCAACGGCATTCGTTATGAATGATTTCGTGGTCCAGGAGCTTGGAATCGGAGAACATAGAATTGAACGCCATCAATCTCGGCGATTCGTCGTGCAAAAGGGCCAGTGATCAGGCGGACCCATGCGCAGTGAGCTGGCCGTTCAATGATAACTTTGAACCAGGCGAGCGCCAGCGCGTCAGCTACCTCGTGAGCTCAATCTTTTTCGGCGATGAGACGTTCCTTATCAATGTTTCCTGCGTTGGCATGATCATCTGGTGTTTCGGGAAAGATATCAACATGCCATGGAAGAATGAGGGAGCATCGCCGGGAACCGATGAGGGGACACCGCCGGAAAGCGACGAGGGGACATTGCTGGAGAATAATGATGACGTGGGCTAGTGTAATAGGTGCTCTGGAGGTAGGTGTCAACCAAAGGATAGAAGCTCGGAGTAGCCGGAGCACGCATTGCGCTCGTGCGGCTGCAATGGTTTCTGCAACGTCGAGATTATC
>JAABUX010004661.1_pt1 | contig 17244 bp, 14 predicted proteins | sample 5561851 | NCBI WGS metagenome assembly JAABUX01 (sample SAMN10711883, study PRJNA513361) | rock metagenome | isolation source: Antarctica rocks | place: Antarctica: Victoria Land, Richard Nunatak red sandstone | collected 2016-01-03 | reverse complement strand
CGCTCCGTGCTGCTCAGCGTGACAACATACCTCTTCACCGCAACCTGTCTCGAAGACACCGAATCGACCTCCACACAACCGACCAGCCATCGATTCAAAGAAAGCGGTCTCTGTCAATGACGAGAGTTACTAGTCAGGTCGTGGTGATCACCGGAGCAGGCGCAGGCGTCGGCCGCGCGACGGCCCGGGAATTCGCCAAGAAGGGCTGCGATGTCGGCCTGCTCGGGCGCAACCGGGAGCGGCTCGATGCGGCCGCCGGGGAGATGCGCGCCTATGGCGTCCGCACCGTGGTGGCGGTCGCCGACGTCGCCGACAGCAAGGCGGTCGAGGCCGCCGCGGATCAGATCGAGGCCGCACTCGGACCGATCACGATCTGGGTCAACAACGCGATGGCGACCGTGTTCTCGCCGGTCTCCGAGCTCACCGCCGCCGAGGTCCTGCGCGGCACCGAGGTCACCTATCTCGGCACCGTGCATGGCACCATGGCAGCGCTCCGGCGGATGCGCAGGCGGGGTTCCGGCACCATCGTCAATGTCGGCTCGGCGCTGGCCTATCGCTCGGTGCCGCTGCAGGCGGTCTATTGCGGCGCCAAGTCGGCGATACGCGGCTTTACCGACAGCCTGCGCTCGGAGATCCTGCATGACGGCGACGACATCCACCTGACCATGGTGCACCTGCCGGCGGTGAACACGCCGCTGTTCGCCTGGGCGCTGAACCGCACCGGCAAGCAGCTTCAGCCGGTGCCGCCGGTCTTCGAGCCGGAGATCCCGGCACGCGCGATCGTCTTCGCCGCGTTCCACCGTCGCCGCGAGGTCTGGGTCGGGTTCTCGACGGTGATGGCGATCATGGCCAACCGGATCGCCGCCGGCCTCGCCGACCGCTACCTGGCCCGGTTCGGCTATTCGGGACAGCTCGGCCACGCCGCCGCCGACCCGGACGCGGCGAACAACCTCCATGACACGGTGCCGGGCGACTACGCGGCCCATGGGCGTTTCGACGACCGGTCGCGCAAGACCAGCATCGAGCTGTTCACCTCGCGTCACAAGGCGGCCTTGCTCTGTGCCGGACTGGCGGTAGCGGCCGCGGCCTCCATCAGGCGGGCGACGCGCCAAACCTGAGCCGACAGGCGTGAGCCGCGTTGGAAATCAGCTCGGCTTGCGCCCGTCGCCGGGATGGCTGTGCACCATGCCCATGTGGACGGTCAGAGCACGGACCACCTTCTCGACGGCGGAAGCCGGCAGCACGAAGCCGACCGGGCCGTAGGCCGGATGCTGGAATGCAATTACGGAGCCCTCTGTCATGGCTTCCGGCTGCACCACCCACCGTGTCTTGAACACCGGGTTGAAATGCGCGCCCTCGATCGGCGGGGTCGGGAACTGCTGCATCATCGCCGCGCGCGCCTGCCCCAGGCCGAAGATCAGTTGCGTAATCTGGTCGATGCTCAGCTCGATCTCACCCTCGAGCCCGCTCTCCGGCAGCAGCGTCAAGGCGGCGCTCTGCATGTCCTTCGCGACAGAGACCCGCATCCGTGCGCTCATCACGATCTCCCTCCGTCGGACCGAACTGCACTATATAGTTTACCTAGGTTGCTCGATACCAGGTTCAGGGCGGAAGCTGTCCGCGGGATGGCACAGTCCCGCGGGATGGCACAGTCCGCCGGCCCACCCCCACCAGTGGCCGGGCAGCCGAGCGGCGGCGAGCGCGTCGCGGGCCGCCTGCGCCGTGTCGAATATTCCGAAGCAGGTTGCGCCGGAGCCGCTCATCCGGGCGAGCCGGCAGCGGGGCAAGGCGCCCAGCGTCGACAGCACCTCGCCGATCGCGGGGAACAGGCGGCAGGCAGCATCCTCCAGGTCGTTCGACAGCATGGCCAGGTCGGCGGCCAACGCGGCGGCATCGGGCCATCCCGCGGGCAGTTGCGCCGCCGCGCTGAAGCCGGACCCGCGGGCACGGAATATCGCGCTGGTGGCGACCAGCTCGCCGCAGTTGACCAGCAGCAGGCCGAGTGCCGGCGGAAGTGCCGGAGCCTCGCGCAGGATCTCGCCGACGCCGCGCATGACGGCCGGCCGCTGCCCCAGGCAGACCGGCACGTCCGCCCCCAGGCCGGCCGCCAGATCGTGCAGCCGGGCATCGTCCACCGCATCGAGCGACCAGAAGCGCCGCATCAGCCGCAGGGTGGCGGCGGCGTCGGCGGAACCGCCGCCGATCCCGGACGCCACCGGCAGATGCTTCTCCAGTTCCAGGCGTGCGCCCGCGAGCTCGCGCCGCCCCTGATCCGCCGCCACGGCCGCCAGCGCGCGCGCGGCCCGCAGCACGAGGTTGTCGTCGCTCTCCAGGGAGCCGGAGGCCGGCAGCTTTGCCGCGAACGGGCCCGACAGGGTCAGGTTCAACCTCTGGTCCGGGACCACCGAGACCACGTCCGCCGCTTCGGCGAACACCACGAGGCTGTCGAGCAGGTGATAGCCGTCGGCACGACGGCCGGTCACGTGCAGGAACAGGTTGACCTTGGCATGCGCGACCTCCCGCGGCGGGACCGCCACCGGCGGCGTTACGGGCGGCGTCACGGGCGGCTGAACGGCAGCGCGTCCGCCGCCAGCACCGGATCGCCGCCGGCGCGCATCGACTCGTGCAAGGCGGCGTGTATGCGGGCCTCGTCCTGCTTGTCGGGGCGCAGGTTCAGCGCCCACCGCCACTGGTCGCGAGCCTCGATCTTGCGTCCGGCGGCCCAGTAGGCGGCGCCCAGGTGGTAGTTCACGGTCGCGTCCTCGGGCATCTGCTCGGCGGCGCGCTCCAGTTGCCGCACCGCACCTGCGATGTCGTTCTGGCGGTACATCGCCCAGCCGAGGCTGTCGCGGATCGAGCCGTCATCGGGCTTGGCATCGAGCGCGCGCTCGATCATCAGCCGCGCATCGCCGAGGTCCTGCTTCCGCTCCACCCAGCTATAGCCGAGGTAGTTCAGCAGGAAGGGCTGGTTCGGCGAAAGCTGCAGCGCGTGCCGAAGATCCGACTGCGCCTGCGGCCACTGCCGGTTGCGGTCGAAGGCGGTTGCACGGGCGAACAGGATCGGCCAGTCGCTGCCGCTCAGCGGCGACATCAGCCGGATCGCGCGATCATAGGCCTCGATCGCCGCCGGGTAGTGGTGATCGTCCTGCTGCAGGTCGCCCAGCGCCTGCTGCGGTTCGGCGCGGTCCGGGAAGGTCTTCACCAGCCGTTCGAGCACTGCCCTCGCCTCGACGCGCTGGCCGGCCGCAGCACCGATGACGCCGCTACGCAGCGCCGCGACCGGCTGCAGCGGGTCGTCCGCCGCGATCCGGCGCAGGCTCGCGAGTGCGAGCTGCGGCTGGTCGGCGTTGTTCTGCAGGTCGGCCAGGAGCAGCAGGGCCGGCGCGAGGTCGGGCTGCAGGTCGAGGGCGAAGCGGAGCATGAGGCTCTCCGCCTCGCGTCCGCGCGGCCCCTGCTGCTGGATCAGCGACGCGATCGTCAGGAAGGCGCGCGCCAGGCCCTGCACCGGCGTCTGCACCGGCGACGTGGACAGCGAGGCATCGAGCCCGGTCTCGGCGATCGCCATCAGCGGCAGGTCGTGCACCAGCGAATGCACCAGCGCCTGACCCTCCGCGGGCTTGCCGGCCCGTGCCAGGAAGCTGGCATAGGACTGCACGAACACCAGGTCGGAGCCGGGATAGAGCGTCAGCGCCTGCTGGTAGAGGCGGGCCGCCTGATCGGTGCGCTCGGCCTGGTCGGCGATGATCGCGGCATGCAGCGCATAGACCCCGGCGACAGGACTGTTCTGCGTCAGCGACGTCAGGGTGGTCAGGGCGAGGTCGGTCTGGCCGGCGCCCTGCTGCGACCAGGCGACCAGCAACGGCCGCAGCAACTTGTTCAGGGGGGAGGCCGCGATCTTGCCGTAGCTGGCCTGCGCGGCGCTCCAGCGGCCGTCGCGCGCCGCGTCGTTGCCGAGCACCAGCGGCGCCAGCGGATTGCTGCTGACCTGGGCGGCCAGCTCCGCCGCCTCCCCGCGGCCGGCGAGGGTCGAGAACAGGAAGGCCTGGCTGCGCACGTCGGAATTGCCCGGATCGGTGCCCAGCACGTCCAGCAGTTTGGCCGAGGCAGTGTCCGCGTCGCCGAGAGCGCCGGCGACCACGCCGCTCAGGTAGGCGCCGTAAAGGGAGCGTGCCGGCGGCGTCTCGGGAGCCGCCAGGGCCTGGCGCGACGACGCCGCCACGCAGGTCAGGATGGCGGCGATCAGGATGGCGCGGGATTTGGGCAACATGCGTGGGCAGGCTACCAGGGTGCCGTCGCGGCGGCTATCCTGGCATTGGCGCGTCCAAGCGATGGCGGCGGCAGCAGAGGGAACTCCGTCCTGGTCGATCTGTCCGCGACCGACGCGCTTGCCCTGTTGCGCCTGCAGATGGAGTGGGGCGCCGACGAGGCACTGGACGAGCAGCCCCATGATCGCCTCGCCGCGGCGTTCACGGCAGCCGCCGCGCGGCCCCCGGCGATGCCGCCGCCAGCAGTCGCGGCCCGGCCTTCCGCGCGGCCGGCCGCAGCCTCCGCGCTGCCGCCGCGCGCCGATGCCGCGCCGGCGCGTCCGCTCGGCGGGCCGGCGCGGCAGGCCGAGGACCTCGCGGCGGCGGCCGGCAGCATCGAGCTGCTCCGCGCCGCCGTGATGGGCTTCGACGGCTGCACGCTGCGCGACACGGCGAGCCACACCCTGTTCGCCGAAGGCGATGCGTCCGCCGGGCTCATGCTGATCGGAGAGGTTCCGGACGCCGACGAGGACCGCGCCGGGCATCCTTTCGCCGGACCATCGGGCGCCCTGCTCGACCGCATGCTCGCCAGCATCGGCCTGTCGCGGGCCGGCCTGCTGATCACGCCCCTGATCCCGTGGCGACCGCCCGGCGACCGCAAGGTGAGTCCGGCCGAGACGGCGGCCTGCCTGCCCTTCCTGTATCGGCTGCTGGTGCTGGCGAAGCCGAGCCACGTGGTGCTGATGGGGGTGCGTCCGACCCGCGCCATGCTCGGCGCCGATGCCAGCCTGTCCCGGCTGCGCGGGCGCTGGCTGCCATTCACCGTTCCCGGCGTGCCGGCGCCGATACAGGCGCTGCCGATGCGCCATCCCGGCCACCTGATGGCCAACCCGCTTTCCCGCCGCGAGGCCTGGCACGACCTGCTGCTCCTGCGCCGCACGCTCGACGGCGCATCACAAGGACGTGTCGATCCGTAGCCTCGGCCGTTGTAGATGCTCGACTTTCGTCTCTCCGCACGGATCGCGTATCAGGAACCCTGCATCCCGGACGCTTTTTGCCGGTTAGCCCCGGCATGCGCTGTAATGACATCCTGCGCCCCTCCGGCAAGGTACGGGTCGCCCTGGCCTCCGCGGCGCTCCTCGTGGTCGGCATCGGGGTTCCCGTGATGGCGCACGAGCAGCAATCCGGGCGGGCCGATGCGGTCGTCGAGGCGGCGTTCGCGATGCCCCGCAGCGTCGTGGCCGCGGACCAGGGCGGCTGGCATGACGACGAGGTCGGCATCTTCCGCCCGCTCGCCGGCGCCGACGCCGCCCGCATACGCGAGATCTTCGCGTTGCAGCAGGCGGGACAGCTCGAACAGGCGGCCGCGGCCACCAGGCGCATGCGCGACGCTCCCCTGCTCGGCGACATCCTGGCCGACCGCTACCTCTCCTCCGGCAACACCGACCAGCGGTCGCTTCGGGAATGGCTGCGCCGGTGGGACGACCTCCCGGACGCGGACGCGATCCGTCACCGCCTGTCCGACCTGTCCCGCGGCAGGACGACCCTGCCGGCGACAATGTCCGAGCCGATGCAGCAGGCCGCCGCGCTGCCGGAAGAAGCCGATCCCGTCGAGGCGGCGTTCGCACGCAATCCCCTGCTCGACCGCACGGTGCAGGCGCGCATGGACCAGGGCGCTTCCGGGGCGCGCAGCGCGCTGCGGCTGGTCGCCGCCACACGCCATATCGATCCCCTCTACGCGGCGATGCTCCGCGCCGAGATCGCACGGGCGCTGTTCACCGCCGGCGAGGACGGGCTCGCCCTGCACACGGCGCGGATCGCGCTGCAGGGATCCGGGGGCAGCATCGGGCTCGCCGCCTACGTCGCCGGACTGGCGGCGTGGCGGCAGGGCCAGATCCCGCTGGCGCGGTCCTTCTTCGAGCAGGCGTCGCGCGCGGCGCTGGTTGCGGCAAGCACACGGGCGGGGGCTGCCTTCTGGGCCGCGCGGACGCATCGGCGGCTGCATCAGGAGGCTGCCTGGCTTGCCTGGATGCAACGCGCCGCCGAGTCGCCGCATACCTTCTACGGGATGCTGGCGACCCGCATGCTCGACCAGACGACGGCGCCGCTGGTTGCCGTTGCGGACGGGACAGCGAGCGGCGCGGGGGTCCTCGGAGAGATCGACGTCGAGGCGGTGGCGGCGACGCCCGAGGGCTGGCGTGCCTTCGCGCTGCTCCAGGTCGGCCAGTCCAGGCGCGCGGAGGCGGCGTTGCGCCAGCTCTGGCCGCGCGTGCAGGACGATCCGGCCCTGTGCCGCTCGATAATGCTGGTGGCACGGGCGGCCGGCATGGCGGCGTTGTCGGCGCGGCTCGACGTCATCGTGCAGGCCCGCGACGATCAGCCGCAGGATGCGGGGCATTTCCCGATGCCGCGCCTGCAGCCGCATCGCGGCTTCACCGTCAACCCGGCGCTGGTCTATGCCCTGACCCGGCTGGAATCCAACTTCGACAGCAAGGCGGTGTCCGGTGCCGGCGCGCACGGCCTGATGCAGATCATGCCGGTGACCGCGAGCTTCGTGATGGGCGAGCAGCCGGGCAGGAGCTCGCGCAGGCTGCATGATCCGGCCGTCAACTTGGAGATTGGGCAGCGCTATCTGACCTACCTCGCCGGGCAGGACGGGACCCATGGCGACCTGATCCGCCTGCTGGCCAGCTATAACGCCGGGCCGAACGCGGTAGCGCGCTGGAACGATGCCCGGGCCGATGCGTCCGGCGACGACCCGCTGCTGTTCATCGAGACCCTGCCGGTGCGCGAGACCCGTGACTTCGTGCACCGCGCCCTCTCGTACCTGTGGATCTACGCGGCCCGGATGACGATGCCGGCGCCGTCGCTGGACGTGCTGGCGCGGGGCGGCTGGCCGCGCTTCGACGATGAACAGAAAATGGCTGGCGCTAGGCCGGAAGTCGTCGCCACGGCGCCCTGACGGTCGCGGTGCATCGGCGCCGGGGTCAGTTCTCGGCCAGCTTCTGCCGGCTGGCGCGCACACGCTGCACCCGCCTGCCATCCATCTCCACCACCTCGAACATCCAGCCCGAGAACGCGACCTTGTCGCCCACCGCCGGCACCCGCCGGAGCAGGGCGAGGATCAGGCCCGCGAGGGTATGATAGCTGCCGGCCGCCGGCAGGTGGCTCAGCATGAGCCGGTCCTTGACCTCGTCCGCGGGCGACGTGCCGTCCAGGCTGACCACGCCGTCATGCGGATGGGCCAGCGCCGGCGCGGCGCCAGCCTCGGACTGCTCGCCGACGATCGCCCCGAAGATGTCGGCGATGGTGACGATGCCCTCGAAGCTGCCGTACTCGTCAAGCACCAGCAGGATGCCGAGCGGGAGCCCGCGCAGGCGCTCGAGGGCGTTGAAGGCGCTGATCGTCTCCGGGACCACCTGCGGCGGACGGATCACGGACTCGATGCTCAGTTCGTTGCCGTCCAGCAGCAGGTCGAGCGCGTCCTTGACCAGGATGATGCCGACCGGGTCGTCGACGCCGCCTTCGCACACCACCAGCCTCGTGTGGGTGACGGTCTTCAGGGCCGCGGCCAGTTCCATGCGCCCGGCATGGCGCTCGATCCAGGACAGCTCGTTGCGCGGCGTCATGATCGCGCGCACCGGCCGGTCGGCGAGGCGGAGCAGCCGCTCGATCATGTTGTGCTCCTCCACCTCCAGCAGTCCCGCCTGGGCGCCCTCGGCCAGGACCGCCCGCAACTCCTCCTCGGTTACCGACTGCCTGCCTTCGCGGGAGATCCCGACCAGGCGAAGCACCAGCGCGGACGCCCATCCGAGCAGCCAGACCACCGGGCTCGTCACCCGGGCCAGGACGAGCAGCGGCAGCGCGAGCCGGGCGGCGATGGTCTCGGGATGACGCAGGGCAAGCTGCTTCGGCACCAGTTCGCCCAGTACCAGCATCACGAAGGTGATGACGATCACGACCAGCGCCAGCGCCAGCTCGCTCGCGAACGGCCTCAGCGCCGGGACCCGCTGCAGGTAGGGGGTCAGGCCGCCGGCGATGCGCGCGCCGCCGAAAGTGCCCTCGATGATGCTGACCAGGGTTATGCCGACCTGCACCGTGGGCAGGAAGCGCTGCGGGTCCTCCGCCAGCTGGCGGGCACGGCCGGCGCCGCTGACACCCCGCCGCTCCAGCACGGCCAGGCGCGGCCGGCGCGCGGAGATCAGGGCCAGTTCCCCCATGGCGAAGACGCCGTTGAGCAGCACCAACAGCAGGACCAGGATCGTCGACACGAGCATGGGCCGTATCCTAGAGCAGCATCAGTCTGACTGGAATCGCTTCGCGATGCCAGGCAGCTGATAAAGCTGCTCTTCCCTCGGTCAAGCAGAGCATGATCAAAGTGATCATGCTCTAGAAGCCGCACCGACGGGACACCAGGAGATGCAATCCCGCGTGCCGCCGCCGCAGCCGGCTCAGGCGGTCATGGGGTCGATCGCACGCATGGAAATGGCCGGATCCGAGGACCCGGCCATGCTGTCTCCCGCCACCGGCGAGGGCGGGATCAGTTGGCGGCTGCCGCCGTCTCCGTCCTGGCCGTCCTGACCACCGGCGGTTTTGCCGGCTTCTTGTTGGCCGCGATCGCCGCCATGCGCTCGTCGACGTGCTGGGTGAAGTTATATTCCGCCGGGCGCTGGTGCTCGAGCGAGATCTCGGGCGCCATCGGCCCCTCGGTCTGCGGCCCGGTGAGCGCCACCTTCAGGATGTGCAGCGGACGCTTCACCGCATCCATCACCGCGGTCGATTCGTAGCCGGAATGCACCATGCAGTCGGCGCACTTCTCGTAGTTGCCGGTGCCGTACTGCTCCCAGGCGGTGTCGGCCATCAGCTCCTTGAAGGTCGGGGCATAGCCCTCGCCGAGCAGGTAGCAGGGACGCTGCCAGCCGAACACGTTGCGCAGCGGCTTGCCCCAGGGCGTGCAGTGGTAGGTCTCGTTGCCGGCCAGGAAGTTCAGGAACAGCGGCGACTGCGTGAACTTCCACTTCTTGCCCTTGCCATGGCGGAAGATGTCGCGGAACAGCTGCTTGGTCTTCTGCCGATTCAGGAAGTGCGCCTGGTCGGGGGCGCGCTCGTAGGCGTAGCCGGGCGCGGTCATGATGCCGTCGACGCCGAGCGCCATCACCTCGTCGAAGAAGTCGGCCGTCCGCTTGGCATCGACGCCGTCGAACAGCGTGCAGTTGATCGAGACCCGGAAGCCGCGCGCCTTGGCCTTCTTGATCGCCGCCACCGCGCGGTCGTAGACGCCGTCCTGGCAGACCGACTGGTCGTGCGTGTGCTGGTCGCCGTCCAGATGCACGTCCCAGGAGAAGAACGGGTTCGGCTGGTAGTCGTCGAGCTTCTTCTCCAGCAGGAGCGCGTTGGTGCACAGATACACATACTTCTTGCGCGCCAGCAGGCCGCGGATGATCTCGGGCATCTCCTTGTGCAGCAGCGGCTCGCCGCCGGCGACCGCGATCACCGGGGCACCGCACTCGGTATCGGCGTCCAGGCACTCCTGCACCGAGAGGCGCTGGTTCAGGATCGGCGCCGGATAGTCGATCTTGCCGCAGCCCGCGCAGGCCAGGTTGCAGCGGAACAGCGGCTCCAGCATCAGCACCAAGGGATAGCGCTTGCGCCGCAGCATGTGCTGCTTGACGACATAGGCGCCGACTCTCACTGCCTGCATCAACGGTACGGCCATTCGAACTCCGCTCCTGTGCCGGCCGTTGGCGGCCGGGTATCTGAAAGGTCAGGCGCATGACCGGTATCGCGCGGCAGACGCCGCCGCGGGTCCGAGCCGGCGCCGGCGAGGACACCTGGGTTGTCCAAGCCCTATAATCCAAGGACGGGTTTCACGGCAAACACCGCCGGGTTGCAAGCCGCTGCATCTCCGACGGCACTGTGGCATGATTGCCACAAGGCGACACCCCGCGTCTGGCCGACCGCGGCGTTTTAGCGCTACAAGCCTCGATCGGATCGCACGCCACCCGAATCCGACCACTTGCCAAGCAGCGGCAACTGACGGGAACGAGAGGGATTTGACAAGATGGACCAGACTAACACAGCCCCTGATCCTTCTGTCGACAAGTCGCGCCAGTCTGCCGACAGGTCGCACCAGTCTGCCGACAAGACCGGCGCCGAGCGGACCGGACGTGACGGCAAGCTGTGGTCCGTCGACAACGGCGCCAAGAACAACCTCGGCCATAATTCCGGCCACCTGCTGAGCACGCCGCTGCTGGACAAGATCCAGTCCCCGCACGACCTCCGCCACCTGTCGGTCGAGCAGCTGACCCAGGTCGCCGACGAGCTGCGCGCCGAGACGCTGGACACGGTCTCCACCACCGGCGGCCACCTGGGCGCCTCGCTCGGCGTGGTCGAGCTGACGGTGGCGCTGCACGCGGTGTTCGACACCCCGTCCGACCGGCTGATCTGGGACGTCGGCCACCAGACCTACCCGCACAAGATCCTGACCGAGCGTCGCGACCGCATCCGCACGTTGCGCCAGCCCGGCGGCCTGTCGGGCTTCACCCGCCGCTCGGAAAGCGAGTACGACCCGTTCGGCGCCGCGCACTCCTCGACCTCGATCTCCGCCGGCCTCGGCATGGCGACCGCGCACGACCTGCTGGCCCCGGAGGACCCCTCCTACAAGGACCGCCATGTTATCGCCGTGATCGGCGATGGGGCGATCTCGGCCGGCATGGCCTACGAGGCGATGAACAATGCCGGCTCCTCGCGCGCGCGGCTGATCGTGGTGCTGAACGACAACGAGATGTCGATCGCGCCTCCGGTCGGGGCGATGAGCGCCTACCTGTCGCGCCTGATGTCGTCGCGCTCGTTCCTGAACCTGCGCGACCTCGCCGGCCGGCTCGCCAAGCGGCTGCCGCAGCCGATCGAGCGCACCGCGAAAAAGGCCGAGGAATACGCCCGCGGCATCCTGACCGGCGGCACCCTGTTCGAGGAGCTCGGCTTCTATTACATCGGCCCGATCGACGGCCACAACATGGACCACCTGCTGCCGGTGCTGCGCAACCTGCGCGAGGCGGACGAGCGCGGCCCGGTGCTGCTGCACGTAATTACGCAGAAGGGCCGCGGCTACGCGCCGGCCGAGGCCTCCGGCGACAAGTTCCACGCCGTCAGCAAGTTCAACGTCATCACCGGGGAGCAGGCGATCACCCCGCCCGGACCCCCGACCTACACCTCGGTGTTCAGCCAGGGCCTGATGGCCGCGGCGGAAGCCGATCCGCGCATCGTCGCCATCACCGCGGCGATGCCCTCCGGCACCGGCCTGGAGAAGTTCGCCAAGCGCTTCCCTGACCGCTTCTTCGACGTCGGCATCGCCGAGCAGCACGCGGTGACCTTCGCGGCCGGCATGGCCACCGAGGGGTTGCGGCCGTTCTGCGCGATCTATTCCACCTTCCTGCAGCGCGCCTACGACCAGGTCGTGCACGACGTCGTGCTGCAGAACCTGCCGGTGCGCTTCGCCATCGACCGCGCCGGGCTGGTCGGCGCGGACGGCGCCACCCATGCCGGCTCGTTCGACCTGAACTATCTCGGCTGCCTGCCCAACATGACCATCATGGCGCCGTCCGACGAGCTCGAGCTGCTGCACATGACCGCGACGTCCGCCGCCTATGACGATGGCCCGATCGCGCTGCGGTATCCGCGCGGCAACGGCAGCGGCCTGATGCTGCCCGCGAAGGGCGAGATCATCGAGATCGGCCGCGGCCGCGTGCTGCGCGAGGCGGGCCGCCAGAGCGGGCGCCAGAAGGGCGGCATCGCCCTGCTCAGCCTGGGCACCCGCCTCGGCGACGTGTTGCGCGCCGCCGACGAGCTGGCAGCGCGCGGACTGCCGCCCACCGTGGTCGATGCCCGCTTCGCCAAGCCGCTGGATCTGGCGCTGATCGAGCAGCTCGCACGTAACCACGCCGTGCTGATCACCATCGAGGAGGGCGCCGCCGGCGGCTTCGGCGCCGCGGTGATGCACCACCTGGCGCATGCTGGGCTGCTCGACCACGTGCGGGTGCGGCCGATGACGCTGCCGGACAAGCTGATCGACCACAACACGCCGGCCGCCCAGATCGCCGAGGCCGGGCTGTCGGCGCGGCACGTCGTTGCCATGGCGCTCGCTGCCCTCGGGGTCCCGGACACGGCGGTGGAGGGGTTGTCCGTCGGACGCTCCGGTCCGACGTCGTGAACCTGACGAGATCGCTCCTGCTCGCCGGCGTCCTTGCGCTGGCGGCGCCCGTCGTGTCGGCGTCCGTTGTGGCGCCGGCCTCGGCACAGCAGCCCGCGGGCGTCGTCGCACCGGTGTCCGCACTCTACGCCGCCCTGACCACGCTCCAGGGACAGGGCAGTTCGGTGCCCTTCCAGCAGCGCGCCGAACGCCTGGCGCCGGCCGTCGACCAGGCCTTCAACCTGCCGACCATCCTGCAAACCTCGATCGGACTGCGCTTCCGCTCCCTGCCCGACGCCCAGAAGCAGCAGCTCGAGCAGGTGTTCCGGCAGTTCACCATCGCCCGCTACGTCTCGAACTTCGCCACGAACTCCGGCGACACCCTGAAGGTGCTGCCGAACCCGCGGCCGTCACCGTACGGGGGCGAACAGATCGTGCAGACCCAGATCGTCTCGTCGTCCGGCACTGTGACCAAGCTCGACTACGTCATGCGGCAGTTTCCGCAGGGTTGGCAGGCGGTGGACGTGCTTGTCGACGGCCATATCAGCCAGGTGGCGGTGCAGCGTTCCGACTTCGGCTCGACCGTCTCGACCGGGGATGCAGCTCCCCTGATCGAGAGCCTCAAGAGGAAGATACGGAGCTTCTCCGACACTTGACCTTCACTCGAATTAACTCATCGCCAGCATCCGAACCCGCTAGATGACGTGCTCATGACCGTATCGCCGTTCTCAGCCGCGTGTCTTGCCGCAACCCTGGATGGTGTCGCCGTCCTGGGCTGCCTGCAGGCGGCTGCCGGCGTCGTGCTGATGAGGCGGTTCAGCCGCCGCGCGCGCAGGCTGAAGCGTTCGGTCCTGCCGGACGCCGACCTGCCGCCGATCAGTGTGCTCAAGCCGCTGCACGGCGAGGAGCCGATGCTCGAGAAGGCACTGGTCGGCTTCGTTACCCAGGACTATCCGGAACTGCAGATCGTGTTCGGCGTGCAGAGCGCCGCCGATCCCGCCATCGCCGTGGTGCAGCGCCTGCGACGGCGATTTCCCGAGCGTGACCTCTGCCTGGTGATCGATCCGACGCCGCACGGCCAGAACCGCAAGATCGGCAACCTGATCAACATGCTGCCGTACGCGGCGCACGACCTTCTGGTGATCTCGGACTCCGACATCCACGTCGCACCCGACTACCTGCGCGAGGTGGCGCGCAGCTTCGCCGACGACCGCAACGTCGGGCTGGTGACCACGCTCTATCACGGCATCCCGGCCTCCCCGAGCCTGTCGCGGCGCCTGGCAGCCGGGCAGATCAACCACAACTTCCTGCCCGGCGTGCTGCTGTCGCGCCTGCTCGGACGGCAGGACTGCCTGGGCTCGACCATGGCGCTGCGTCGCGAGACCCTGGAGGCGATCGGCGGCCTGCCGATGCTGTCCGGCCACGTCGCCGACGACTCCGTGCTCGGCAAGCTCGTGCGCAGGCACGGCCGAAGCATCGCGATCGCATCCAGCCTGACCGCCACCACCGTCGCCGAGAGCGGCGCCACCGACCTGTTCGCGCACGAGCTGCGCTGGGGACGGACGGTGCGCGCGGTCGAGCCGCTCGGCTATGCGCTCTCCGCCGTGCAGTTCCCGCTATTCTGGGCGTCCCTCGCATTGGCCGTTGCACCGGGTGCGGGCTGGACCTGGCTGCTGTTCGCCACCATCTGGGTTCTGCGCGCCATCCTGGCCGGACACATCGAGCGCCTGATCGGCTTCATGAGCGCTGGCCCCGCGGAGAGGAACGCAACCGCCAAGACCACGCCCTTACTGCTGCTGCCGCTGCGGGACTGGCTCTCGGCGGCGATAATGGCCGCCAGCTTCACCGGCAGCCGGGTGGCGTGGCGCGGCCAGATGCTGCACGTCTCGAGCCGGTCGCCCTCGCGGCGGCTCCGCGACGGCTTACCCGGCAACGTCGTCGTGCCGCACCCGGTGTCGCAAACCATGTCTCAAACCATCCTGGGCCACGCGCACCAGACCCTCGTCCAAGGTGATTGAACCGTCATGATGAAGACCCTGTTCCTGCAGCCGCCGTCCTTCGACGGCTTCGACGGCGGCGCCGGCTCGCGCTACCAGGCCAAGCGCGAGATCAAGTCGTTCTGGTATCCGACCTGGCTCGCCCAGCCGGCCGCGCTGATCCCGGACAGCCGCCTGATCGACGCGCCGCCCGCACGCCTCGGGATGGAGCCGGTTCTCGCCGACGCGATGGGCCGCGACCTCGTCGTGCTGCACACCTCCACGCCCTCCTTCGCCTCCGACGTGAAGGTGGCCCAGGCTTTGAAAGACATGAAGCCCTCGCTCAGGATCGGCATGGTCGGCGCCAAAGTCGCGGTGCAGCCGCAGGAGAGTCTGCTGAAGGGCGCGCCGATCGACTTCGTCGCCCGCAACGAGTTCGACTTCACCATCAAGGAGGTCGCCGAGGGCCGCGACTTCAGGGACATCGACGGCATCTCGTTCTGCAATGCGGACGGCGTCATCGTGCATAACCGCGAGCGCGCCATGATCGAGAACATGGACACGCTGCCGTTCGTGACCGACGTCTACAAGCGCGACCTGCGCATCGAGGACTACTTCATCGGGTACCTGATGCACCCGTACATCTCGATCTATACCGGCCGCGGCTGCAAGTCGCACTGCACCTTCTGCCTGTGGCCGCAGACCGTGGGCGGCCATCGCTACCGCACGCGCTCGCCCGAGCATGTCGCCGAGGAGATCCGTGCGGCCCGCAAGATGTTCCCGCAGGTGCGGGAGTTCTTCTTCGACGACGACACCTTCACCGACGACCTGCCGCGTGCCGAGTCGATCGCCCGCCTGCTCGGCAAGATGGGCGTGGTGTGGTCGTGCAACGCCAAGGCGAACGTGCCGCGTAAGACGCTGCAGGTGCTCAAGGACAACGGGCTGCGCTTGCTGCTGGTGGGCTACGAGAGCGGCAACCAGCAGATCCTCTACAACATCAAGAAGGGCATGCGGATCGAGGTCGCCAAGCAGTTCACCAGGGACTGCCACGAGCTCGGCATCAAGATCCACGGCACCTTCATCCTCGGCCTGCCCGGCGAGACCCGCGAGACGATCCAGGAGACCATCCGCTTCGCCACCGAAATCAACCCGCACACGCTGCAGGTGAGCCTAGCCGCGCCCTATCCGGGCACCTTCCTGCACAAGCAGGCGACCGAGAATGGCTGGCTCGACGAGAAGAACGCCGAGCTGATCGACGAGCACGGCATCCAGATCGCGCCGCTGACCTACCCGCATCTGTCGCACACCGAGATCTTCGACAGCGTCGAGACCTTCTACCGGAAGTTCTATTTCCGCGCGCCGAAGATCGCCTCCATCGTCGGCGAGATGGTGCGCAGCCCGCAGATGATGAAGCGTCGCCTGCGCGAAGGCGTGGAGTTCTTCCAGTTCCTCAAGGAGCGCCACGCAGCTTAGAGCATGATCACTTCGATCATGCTCTGCTCGACTGAGGAAAGAGCAGCTTTATCAGCTGCCTGGGATCGCACAGCGATTCCAGTCAGACTGACGCTGCTCTAGGGCACGACCTTCCGTTGCCCAGGCGCGTGATCGTCTCGGCCGACGATTTCGGCCTCAGCGAGGAGGTCAACGAAGCGATCGAGCGGGCCTGCGCCGAGGGCCTGCTCGGCACCGCGAGCCTGATGGTCGGCGGTCCGGCCGCGGCCGACGCCGTCGCTCGCGCACGCCGGCTGCCCAGCCTTCATGTCGGCCTGCATCTGGTGGTGATCGAGGGTGCCGCGGTGCTGCCGCCCGACCGCATCCCGCTCCTGGTCGGTCCGGACGGGCGGTTCCCCTCGGATCAGTTGGCACTCGGGCTGCGCTACTTCTTTCGCCCGGACGTGCGCCACCAGCTGGCCTGCGAGATCGCGGCGCAGTTCGAGGCGTTCGCGTCCACCGGGCTCACGCTCGACCACGCCAACGCGCACAAGCACATGCACCTGCATCCGACGGTCGGCCGGCTGCTGATCGAGGCCGGGCGGCGGCACGGCCTGCGTGCGCTGCGGGTGCCGTTCGAACCCGCGGCGCCGCTGCGTGCAGCCGGAACCCGCGACACGTGGGCGGCGGCCCTGCTGCGCGGATGGACGCGTGTCCTGCGCCGTCAGGCTCGGCGGGCCGGCCTCCTTACCAACGACGCCTGCTTCGGCCTCGCCTGGAGCGGCCGGATGACGAGTGCGCGAGTACGGGCGCTGGCCGCGCATCTGCCGGAGGGACTCAACGAGATCTATTTCCACCCGGCGACATCGCGCGGCACCGAGATCAGCCAGCTGATGCCAGGCTACCAGCACCGGGCCGAATTCGAGGCGCTATGCGACCCGGACCTGCGCGCTGCCCTGAACAGCTCGGGCACCATGCCGTCGAGCTGGGCGAACGAGACGGCAGGTCGTGAAGAACTCCCGGCCCGCACACACGGAGCCGAGGGCTGACGAGGCGCCGGTCGAGAGCCGGTGCTACGCGATGCTCTCGCGCACCCACTCCTTGAGCTGGCTCTTGGGGAGTGCCCCGACCTTGGTCGCGGCGGGCTTGCCGTCCTTGAACAGGATCATGGTCGGGATGCCGCGCACCGCGTAGGCGTTCGGGGTCATCGGGTTCTCGTCGATGTTGACCTTGGCGACGGTGACGCGGCCCTTGAACTCGGCGCCGATCTCCTCCAGCGCCGGAGCGATCATCTTGCACGGCCCGCACCACTCCGCCCAGAAGTCGACCAGCACGACACCCTTGGCCTGCAGCACGTCGGCGTCGAAGCTGTCGTCCGTAACCGCAACCGTGTTCTCGCTCATCT
>JAABUX010004660.1_pt1 | contig 17244 bp, 14 predicted proteins | sample 5561851 | NCBI WGS metagenome assembly JAABUX01 (sample SAMN10711883, study PRJNA513361) | rock metagenome | isolation source: Antarctica rocks | place: Antarctica: Victoria Land, Richard Nunatak red sandstone | collected 2016-01-03 | reverse complement strand
GCTGGTCGTGGTGGTGTCGATGGCGTCGGCCGACGACGGCACGTTCGCCCCCAAAGTGCTCGCCCGGCTGACGGCCGAGCACCGGAGCCGGCTGAAGGACGTGTGGGCCGACGGGAAGTACCGCAACCATCACCTCGAAGGCTGGCTGAAGGAGACCGAGGCGGGTTACGTGATCGAGGTGGTCGGGCGTCCGAAAGGGAGTGTCGGGTTCGTGGAACAGCCGCAACGCTATGTGGTGGAGCGGACGTTCGCCTGGCTGGGTCGATACCGGCGGCACAGCCGGGACTACGAGCGGACCACGGGGTCGAGTGAGGCGATGATCAAGATCAGCTCGGTTCATCGCATGCTCAGGCTCTTGAAAAAAGATGACTCGATGAAGCCGGTCACGTTCAAATACCGGAAATCACAGGAAATAATTACGGGATAGCCTCTGAAACGACCTATCGCCACGCGGATGAGGTGCCGGGCGCGATCCGGGCGGCGGAGCACATCATCCCGGCCATCCTCCAGGTCGTCGGGCCGGTGGGATCGGTGCTCGACCTGGGCGGCGGCACCGGCGCCTGGCTCCAGGTCTTCCGCCGCCACGGCGTCGGCAAGATCCAGTTGGTCGACCACCCCTCGGCGGCCGTCGACCTGCTCGTGGAGAAGGAGTTCTTCCGGCCCTGCGACTTCGGGTCGGAGATGCCGGCACTCGCCCGCTTCGACCTGGCCGTCTGCGTCGAATGCGCCGAGCACTTGCCGGCCGAGCGTGCCGACGCCCTGATCGCCTGCCTGACCGGGGCGTCGGACGCCGTCGTCTTCTCGGCGGCGATCCCCGGCCAGAAGGGCAAAGGGCACATCAACGAGCGATGGCCGTCCTACTGGAAGGACCTCTTCGCCCGCCACGGCTTCGAACGTCACGACGTGCTGAGGCCCCGAATTCTCCACCAGGCCGACGTCCCTTGGTGGTATCGCCAGAACTTGTACCTGTTCACGCGAGCGGGCACCATGACCAACTTCGCGGGCGACTTCCTGCCCGACGACTTCGAGCTGGTCCACAACACCGTCGTCCAGGCCCCCCTCCGCGACATGGTCAAGCTCCTGACGCCCAAGTTGCTCCGAGCCTTCGGCAAGCGGGTCGGCCTCAAGCACCTCGGCAGCGACAACGACGCGTGATCGGGGAAGGGCCCGGGCATCCCGCGACACCGGCGCAGACGTTGTCCCTGATGGCGGGCAGGTCGAAGGCGCGGTTGTCGGGTGCGCCCCGAGCCGCGTGAAGGCATGATTTCGTCACCTGTTCCCTTCTCGCCACGCTACTTGACTCGGCCCCGGGAATCGCAAAGAGTAAGGCGTCTCAGGTCGGGGTCGGCTACCGCCCGGTCGGGGGAGCATCACCGAGCGACTGGCCTTCCACGCCGCGAGCGAGCCCATGAGCCTCTCCGTCAAGATCGGCAACGCCCTCCTCCGGATCATGGAGGCGACCGGGAGCTATCGGCCCATCCCCGAGGCCGAGAAGCGGGTCGTGCCGCGCGAGCCGGCGCCGTTCGTCGGCGACATCCCCCGCCAGGCCGGGACCGAGCACAATCAGTATCGCGAGGAGTATCAGGCCCCGCCGGAGCCCGAGGAGGTCCGCGACCTCCTGTACACGCCCCGGGGCATGGGCTGGGCCGGCGGCACGCTCCGCGAGCGGTACAGCCTCCAGAAGCCGGTGCTGGCGGACCTCGTCTCGCCGCCGTTCCCGAGGGCGAAGTCGTCGATCCCGCGGGGGACCGTCGTGCAGACCCAGTTCCCCAACACCTATGGGGACTGGGTCGGCGAGTACCTGATGACGCTGACGAACGCCCCCCCGGTCCGCCCCCCGCTGCTGGTGCCGAGCCACCTGATGGAGCGGTCTTACGTCCGCCGCGACCTGGCGATCCTCGGCCTGGAGACGATGGTCGTGGAGCGGCCGGTCCTCGTCCACGAGGCGCTGGTCCTGCCGAAGCGGCATTATCTGTGGTACTTCACCGCCGACCAGGTGGCGGCGTACCGGCGGGCGTTCCGGATCGACCCGCCCCGGCCCCGGCCCGGCTCGATCTTGTACCTCTCGCGCCAGGGCGAGAAGAGCGAGTTCAAGAACGAGCGGGCCTACCCGAGCGAGACGACGGCGGAGATCATGGCGGGGCTGGGGGCCAAGGTCGTCCTGGCCCGCGAGACGTCCCACGAGCAGTACGCGGCCCTCGCCGCGGAGGCCGAGACCGTCGTGGCCGACCACGGCGCGGCCATCTCCAACCTGCTCTTCTGGGATGCCACGACCCTGATCGAGCTCTACACCGAAGACTGGTGGACCCCCTACTTCATCTTCCTCGCGAGGGCCGCGGGCGTCGAGAACCACGCGTTGATCCGGGTGGACGGCCTCGATCGCGAGGGGCTTCGCCGCAGGCTCGTCGAGCATCTCCCCCGGCATTGAGCGGGCCGCCGGATCGCCGTCGCGGCCCACGAATGGGAATGAGCTTCCCGCGAGACCCATAACCCCGGTAAACCGATTCACGGCCCGGCATCGAAGGCGAAGTACATCTTGAAGGCCGGGGGTGAGGTCGTCCGGTCGTACATCAACCCGAGGTAGATCCCCGGGGCGACCCGGCGGATCTCGTCGCGGTAGTGGCCGTAGATCCTCGACGTCCCCTCGTAGTCGAGGATCATCGAGGGGGCGCCGTCGAGCCAGCTCGGGCCGTCGGAGACCTTGCCCCTGACGGCCCGGAGGCCGAAGAAACGGTTGACGGCGGTGCCGGTCTCGGGCGAGAAGACCTTGCCCTGCCAGGCGAGCCGGGCGGCGCGCGACCGGGCGAGCGGGAAGCGCGAGTCGGGGTAGAGGGCCAGCCCCCGGACCTTCCCGGCCGGGACGGGGCCGGGGCCGGCCTGGCGGTAGAGCCCTTCGAGCTGGGCGGCGGAGAGGCCGGCAAGGTCTTCGAGGGTCCGGATCGCGGTCGGGGCCTGCTGCATGGGGGTCGCCGGGATCGGGGGTGGTGGGGCGGCGAAGGCGATAGGCCCGAGGCAGGCGGAGGCGACGGCGACGAGGGCCGCGGCGACCGCGACGCGGGCGAGGAGGACGGATTTCCGACGGTCGCGACGCATGGCCCGCCCCTTTCCCGGTGATCGGGCCGGGCCGTCCGGTCGGCCTCGCCCACCGGAGGGCTATCGGCCCGGGGAGTCGCCGGGGATCAGGCCGGGCCCGGCGGGCGACTCGCCGGGGGACGGCCTGGGCGGGTCGGCGGGGGTCTCCGGCGCGGGCTCCTCCTCGACCTCGGGCTCGAACTTGCCGCCGGGCGCGACCCGGCGGGCGGCCACGACCCTCCAGCCGGTGTCGATGCCGTCCATCCGGAACCGGACCAGGCGGAGCCGGAGCGTCGACGGCGGGTCGCCGGCGGAGCCGAGCTTGTCGACCACGCCGGCGGTCAGCTCGGCCTTCTCGAACTGGAACGGGCCGTCGGCCTTGAGGGTGGGGAAGGGGCGTTTGAGCAGGGCGTCCCAGACCTCGCGGTGGGTCGCGTAGTCGAGGGCCAGGGCCAGCTCGGGGCCGGTCAGCGGCGGCTTGGCCCCCCGGACCAGACTCTTGTAGCTGGGGATGAGCCGCTTGGGCGAGAGGATGCCCTCGGACAGCCGGGTGAAGACGCCGCCGAAGTCGATGGCGGCCTGCATCTGCTCCTCGGGGTCGCCGCTGGCCATCTTGCGGTAGGTCCCGTCCTTCTCGGCCTTGGCCTTGGCGTCGTGGAGGGCGTCGAGGGTCTCGGCGGCGGGCCCGAGGGGGTCTTTGGGCGTGAACCGGCCGTTGTTGGGGTCGTAGACGAACTTCGTCTCGATCGACCGGTGGAGCCGGGCGATCGGGGCGAACGAGCCCTTGACCCGGTCGTTGGCGGCGTCGTCCCGCTCGAGGTCGCGGAACGAGCGGATCGCGGGCGGCTCCGCGACCACGCCGATCCGGCCGGCGGCCTCGGAATCCCCCTTGGCCAGGGCCTGCAAGTAGTCGTAGGCCGCCCCCTCGACCATGGTCCTGGGCCGGGGGTCCCACCACCGCGAGATCGAGGGCCAGGCGATCAGGACGCCCGCGGCCAGGGCGGCGATCGACAGCGCGGCGACCCACAAGCCCGCGCGGGACTTGCCCGGCCCCGCGGCCTTGGCCCGCTTGTCCTTGGGCAGGAAGGTCGACCCGCCGGCGTCGGTGGTCGTAGCCGGCGCGGGGGCGGCGGGGGCCTCCATCCGCGAGAGCGGGGGCGGGTCGGCCGGGCCGGTCGAGGGGGCCCCGGGGGCGGCGACGACCTGGGGCGCGTCGCATTTGGGGCAGGTGACGGTCTGGCCGACCGCGTCGTTGGTGACGAAGGTGGCCTGGCAGTTCGGGCAGCGGAGGCGGAGGCTCATGGGCTCTCCTCGGGCTCGGGCTCGGGCACGCCCGGCGGGGTGGGGACGGGGGGAGGGCTCGCGGCCGAGGGGGTGGATCTCCGGCACCGCGGGCAGGCGTCGTCGTCGCCGCGATGGGGCCGGCCGCACCGCGGGCAGAGGCCGGCGGAACGCCTGAGGTTGGCCAGCGAGCCGCGGAGCGTGGCCCCTTCCGGGGTGTCGCCGAAGCTGTCGACGATCCGGGCGGCCAGGGTCGCCACGTCCGCCCGGATCGTCCCGGCGCGGACCCGGACCTGGACCAAGCCGACGAGCCAGCGGGCCAGCCGGCGGTCGAGGTCGTCGAGTTCGGGGCCCCGGAGGTGCTCGGTCAGGGCGTCGCGGTGGTCGATCGCGGCCGTCGCGTCGCCGGCCGACCGGGCGGCGTCGAGCCGGGCCCGGAGGTCGGCGACGGCCCGCCCCCGGGCCTCGTCGAGCTCGGCCAGGAGGCTCGCGGCGTCGGGGCCGGGGTAGTCGCGGACGAAGCCGGAGACCAGCCGGTCGGCCGCCGCCCACCGGCCGTCGCCGATCGCCCGCCGGGCCAGCTCGGCCGCCCGCGACCTCGGGTCGGGCGGGGCCGCGGCCGGGGCCGATGCGGGCGCCGCGACCGCGAGGTTCTCCAGGGCCAGGGCGATCCGCCCGAGCGCCGGGATGGCCTGCCCCTCGATCAGCTCGACCGCCCGGCCCGACGCCTCGGCCTGGTCGATGAAGACGTCGATCAGGCCGGCCGAGGTGGTCAGGAGCCGGCCGACCACCCACGCGGCCAGGCCGTAGCCCAGGAGGGTCGAGAGGCCGACGATCCCCATGATCTGCCGCTCGCCCCGGGTGAACTGGGCGTCGGAGACCAGCGACCGGGCCTGGTCCAGGAACGTCGAGGCCCCGACCGAGAGCAGGCCGAGCTGGACCAGCGGCGCGATCCGGGTCAGCGTCCGCCGCGACGCCCGGAGCGACTCGTACCGCGAGCTGTCCCGGCCCGGTCGGATCATGGCGGCTCGATCGATGGAGGAGAGAGAGAGGTCGGCCGACCCCGATGATTATGACCGTCGCCGTGGGCCGCCGCCACGGTCCCGCCGTCGGGTGCGCCGACGGATTCTGGCACTTCCGGGGACCCCCCGCCCCGGCCCTCCCCCACGGGTGGGGAGGGAGCCAGATCTATTTCCCCCTCCTCTACCTGTGGGGGAGGGCCGGGGCGGGGGTTGGCCAACGATCACGCCGGGCCGAGCGATCCGGAAGATGCCGGAATCCGTTAATGTGTCCCCCGCCGTCGTCGCGTCGCGGGCGTCACTCGCCTTTCAGCCGCACCGGCTCGGTGAACTCGATTGCCCGGACCTGCTCGGCCTTGATCGGGGGGAGGCTCGACATCTCGGCATTGCACCAGGCCCGCCGGGTCGGGAGGTGGTAGAGGAAGTAGAGCTGGTCGCCGTTGTCGAGGAACAGGTCTTCCTTGACGTAGCAATGGCGGCTGACGAGCAGGAGCCACGCCCCGTCCTTCGACCAGATCAGCCGCTCGGTCCCCGCCGGCCTACCCTCGTCGGGCGAGCCGTAAATCCGCTCGGACTTGCCCTCGGCGAGGTATTCGAGCCGGATGGCGAAGTTCCGGTCCATCCCCCACGTCGGCGAGTGCTCTTCCAACCGGGCGCGGAGGGTCTCGTCGGGCGAGAGCCGGGTGACGGTCGTGCTCAGGCCGGTGCCGATCCACCCGTATTCCAGGAGCATCGCGAGGCCGATGACGGCGGCGAGGCCGCCGCATCCCAAGACTCGTCTCATGCCGATCACTCCCCCGCGTCGATCCACCGGGCGATCGCCGCGGGGTCGACGCTCCCCCGATCGAGGCGGAACTGCGCCGGGGCGTCGGCCAGGGCATAGGCCCTGACCGGCCAGTTGGCGTCGAGGTTCGGGCCGGCCCCGGAGACCCGGAGCGGGGCGGGGGCGGTGAGGGCGGCGGCGGCCTTGAGGCCGCCGAACTGGAGGGCGCCGGGGAGGTCGAGGCCGGGGGGGACGGGCTTCGAGCCGTCGCCGGGGTCGAACCCGTCGAGGTCGATCGCGGTCCGGGCCAGCCCTTCGAGGGCGGGGCGGGCCAGGAGGGCGAGGGGGCCGGCCTGGCCGGTCGCGACCAGGCTGACCTCGCGGACGTCGGGGAGGGAGCGGGCCCAGGACAGGACGGTCGCCAGGTCCTGCGCCCGGTCGGCGGCGAGGCTCGGATTGTAGGTGTCGAAGTAGGTCGAGGGGGGACGGCGCGTGGCCGGGGCGTCGGGGTCGAGCGACTCGCCGATCAGGAGCGGGTCGAAGCCGACGACGGACTGGCCGCGGTCGAGCAGGGCCTTCGCGATCGGCGAACAATCCCCCTCGGCGGTCGCCAGGTCGGCCTTTCCCCGGGGGGTGAACACGACGGTCAGCCGGCCGCCGGCATGGGCGGGGGTGAGGCGGACGACGGGGATTCGCTCGCCGGTCGCTCGCCGGCCGACGGCGTGATGGACGATCGCCAGGCCGTCGCGGCGTGTGGCGCGGACCTCCTCGGCGGCGGTCTCGCGGGGGGCGGGGTGGCGGAGGCCGACGCGGACCCGGAGCGCGGCCTTGAGCCGGTCGCGGGCCGCCTCCCAGGTCGCCGGGTCGACCCCCGGGGCGAGCCGGTCGAGCTGGCCCGAGAGCCCGCGCACCAGGTCGTCCTCCAACTGCCCGGGCGTCCTGGCGTCGGCCGGATAGGGGTGGTCGGGGCCGAAGGCGAGGAGGTCGGCGGCGGCCTCGACCTTGACCTGCCCCTCGCGGGTCGAGGCGAGGTCGTCGACCCCCAGGAACCATCGGCCGAGGAAGGCGTAGACGGCGTCGCGGCTGGTCCGGTTGTAGTTGTGGGGGAAGTCGAAGACGTCGGCGCCGATCCGCTCGGTCGCGCCCGTGTGGGCGTAGACGACCTGGATCGAGGGGAAGGCGTTGGTCATCGTCCGGGCCGTCCAGTCGCCGGTGGCGCCGACGAGCTTCATCGGCCGGGGGGCGGCGAGGGCGGCGATCTCGACGTTGTCGGTCCCGATCCGGAGGCCGGCGGCGTTCTCGCAGACGCAGCCCCCCTGGAAGCCGTCGGAGACCATCACCACCGGGGCCGAGACCTTGACCCGGTCGTCGATCGCGGTCAGCAGGATGGTCTGCGTCGCGCCGCCGGACTCGCCGGTGACGGCCACGCGGGCGGGGTCGACGTCGGGCCGGGCGACGAGCCAGTCGAGCGCCCGGATGCTGTTCCAGGTCTGCAAGGTGGCCAGGCTCAGCCCCCATCGGCGGAGCCGGTCGTCGCCGAACGCATGCCCGAACGGCTTGCCGTCGGCATAGCCCACCATGTCATAGAGGAAGACGACGCAGCCGAGCTGCGCCAGCCGGACGCAGCGGGACTGGACGTCGGCGTCGACCCGCCCCTCCTTCGCATGCCCGTGCGGGCAGAGGACCAGCGGGCGGCGGCCCTCCGGGCGGTCGGGCCGGTAGAGGTTGCCGGCGAGATAGAAGCCGGGCAGGGTCTCCAGGACCACCTTGTCGATCGCGTAGCCGTCGCGATGCAGGGTCCCGACCACCCGGGGGTTCAGGGCCGTTTTCGGCGGCATCGGCCAGAGCCCGAGGGTGACGAGCAGTTGCTCGCGGACGGCCCGGGCCCGGTCGCGCCAGGCCTCGGGCGTGGCGGGGGGTTGAAAATCGGCCCCTTCGGCGTTGGTCCGGGCCGAGGTCCGTCGCGGGTCGGCCGTCGGGGCATCGGTCTTGACCTGCCCCCGGAACACCTCGAGCGCCCGGGAGGCGACGAAGTCGGGATCGGTCGAGAACGACAGGAACGCGGGGACGGGCGGGGCGACGGCCAGGGTCGTCGAGGCTCCGGCCGCGAGGGTCGCCTTGCCGAGCGTCACCCATCGGGGCCGCTCGGCCGGGCCCTCGGCTTTGGCGGTCAGGGTGAGGGCGCCGGCTGCGGCCCCCAGGGTCCAGCCGGTCCGGCCGGTCCAGGCCTTGATCGTGTACTCGCCGGCGCGGGGGACGCGGAACCCGTGGCCGAGGTCGGGGAGGTCGCTCGCCGCGAAGACCAGCGAGGCGGGGGCCCGGGGATCATCATCATTCGCGCGGGCGGTGGCCGGGCCGAGGCCGCCGATCAGGACGACGAGGGCGAAGGGTGCGGCGAGCCTGGGCATCGGTCGGGGGCTCCGGGTCGGATTGGCGAGTCGGGGTGGCCGCCCGGGTCGCGGGCGACCCGTCGGGCCATCCCCGCGGACTTGCCCGCCGGCTTCGCGAATGTTAAGACTGGGGCCCCGGGATTGCGAGCGAAATTCGCGACCGCCCCCGGCGGTTTCGACGCTCGTTCCCCCGAGAGCCCTCCCCTCGCGCGACCTCTCCTCCGCGGCGCGGGCCCGCCCGAGTCCGACCGACCGACCGACCGACACCTCCGACCCGACACCGCCGGGAGAACGCCTCCATGCTGGGCATCGTCCGAACACTCACGCGGATGAGGCCCGTGGCCTTGATCCTGGCCACGGCGATCACCGTCTCGTCCGCCGTCCCGCTGCTCTCGGCCGACCTCCGGCCGGACTATCACCCCGCGGCCTACGCGATCAAGGGGGCGAGGATCGTCCCGGTCGCCGGCGAGCCGATCGAGGCGGGCACGGTGGTCGTCCGCGACGGCGTGATCGCCGCCGTCGGGCCGGTCGACCGCGTCGAGGTCCCGTTCGACGCCGAGGTCATCGAGGGCAAAGGGCTGATCGTCTACCCCGGCTTCCTCGACCTCTACACCACCTCCGGCCAGGCCGCCGGGGCGACGAAATCCCTGACCGGCGAGGGGCGGACCGTGAACTACGCCGACTTCGCCCTGCCCCGGACCCCGGCCGACAACCGGAACGGGATCACCCCCGAATACGAGGTGGCCAGGGCCCTCGACATGGGCGGCCTGGCCGAGGACCGCCGCAAGCTCGGCTTCACCGACGTCGTGGTCGCCCCCGGCGGCGCCATCGCCACCGGCCAGAGCGCCCTCGTCGGGACCAGCGGCCTCCCGCGCCGCGAGTCGATCCTCAAGGCCCCCGTCGCCCTCCACATCACGCTCCAGAGCCCCTCGCGCGGGATGTTCGCCGAGGGGCACTCGCACGACGACGAGTTCGGGACCGCCGACACCGTCGCCCCCTTCCCCGGCCCGACCCAGGCGCCCGGCACGCCGATCGCGCCGGCCACGCCCGCGCCCGCTCCCTTCGCGCCCCCCGTGGGCCGGCGCGGCGGCGGCTTCGGGCCGGCGTTGTATCCGACCTCGCTGATGGGCGTGGTCGCCCACCTCCGCCAGGCGATGCTCGACTCGCAGAACCACCGCGATCGCCTCGCCTATTACGACCAGCAGGGCGGGCCCCGCCCCGCCAACGACCCGGCCCTCGATGCCCTCCACGCCGCCCGGATCCGGGCCATCCCCGTCTGGTGGGGGGCCAACACCCGCGACGAGATCCACCGGGCGCTCGACCTGGCCGAGGAGTTCGGCACCGACGCCGTGATCGTCGGCGGTCGCGAGGCCGGCAAGGCCGTCAGCCGGCTCCGGTCCAAGGACGTCGCCGTCGTCCTCCGGCTCGACTTCCCCGAGGAGCCGAAGGTCCCGACCGAGGCCGATTACCGCAAGAAGCCGGCCGAGGAGCGCGACGAGCCGCTCAAGGTGATGGCCGAGAAGGCGTCGAGCTGGAAGGAGCGGGTCGCCGTCGCCAAGACCCTGGCCTCGGCCAACGTCCGCTTCGCCTTCGCCGCCGAGGGGGCCGCCGGGCGGGCCGACGGCTTCCACGCCCAGCTCCGCAAGGTGATCGCCGCCGGCCTCTCGCGCGAGGCCGCCCTCGACGCCCTCACCCGCCGCGCCGCCGAGATCGCCGGCCTGGGCAAGCGGCTCGGCACCATCGAGAAGGGCAAGCTCGGCCACCTCGTCGTCATGACCGCGCCCCTCGGCGACGAGAACGCCAAGGTCCGCTACGTCCTCGCCGACGGCCTCAAATTCGACATGGAGAAGGCCAACGCCGCCGCCCCCGCCAAGGGCAAGGGCCAGGGCGGCGACTCCGCCAAGGGCAAGGGTCGCCGCAACACGGGCGACCTCGCCCCGGCCAAGAAGGATGAGACCAAGCCGGAGGCCGACGAGGCCAAGAAGGACGAGCCGAAGAAGGTCGAGCCGAAGAAGGAAGGCGAGGCCAAGAAGGACGAGCCGAAGGAGGGGGACTCCCCCCAGCCCCAGCCCGACCCCACGTCCACCCCCAAGACCGAGGACGACCAGGGGCCGAGGACGCCGTTCGTCGACGTGGCCGCCGAGTTCGACGCCGACCGCCGGCCCTCGATCCGGACCGGCGGGACCGTCCTGATCAAGGACGCGACGATCCTGACCGTCACCCGCGGGACGATCGCCAAGGGCTCGATCCTGGTCCGCGACGGCAAGATCGCCGAGGTCGGCCCCAACGTCGTCGCCCCCGAGGGCGTGGCCGTGCTCGACGCCGCCGGGATGGTCGCCATGCCCGGGATCATCGACACCCACTCGCACCAGGCGGTGCAGGGGGGCGTCAACGAGATGAGCCTCTCGATCGTCCCCGAGGTCCGCGTCAAGGACGTCGTGACCGGCGACGACCCGGGGATCTACCGGGCCCTGGCCGGCGGGACCACCACCGCGCGGCTCTTGCACGGCTCGGCCAACACGATCGGCGGCCAGGACGCCGTGATCAAGCACAAGCCCGGCCAGGCCGGCCGCGACCTGATCCTCAAGGACAACCCGCAGGGCGTAAAGTTCGCCCTCGGCGAGAACGTCACCCGTCGGACCGGCCGGTTCCCCAACACCCGGATGGGCGTCGAGGCCACCATCGAGCGGGCCTTCGAGGAGGGCCGGGCCTACCGGAACATGTGGAAGGCCCACGAGGCCGACAAGTCCCGGGGCCAAGCCGGGCCGCCCCCCCGCCGCGACCTCCGGCTGGAGGCGCTGGCCGATATCCTCGACGGGTCGATCAAGATCCACAGCCATTGCTATCGGTCGGATGAGATCCTGATGCTCCTGCGGGTCGCCTCGCGGTACGGCGTCCGGGTCCAGTCGCTCCAGCACGTCCTGGAGGGCTACAAGGTCGCCGCCGAGATCGCCGCCCACGGCGCCAGCGCCTCGACCTTCTCCGACTGGTGGGCCTACAAGATCGAGGCCTTCGACGCGATCCCCTTCAATGCCGCCCTGATGACCCAGGCCGGGGCGTCGGTCGTCATCAAGAGCGACAGCGAGGAGCTGATCCGCCACCTCTCGCTCGAGGCCGCCAAGATGGTCAAGTACGGCAACGTGCCCGAGGATCAGGCCCTCGCCATGATCACCATCAACGCCGCCCGCGAGCTGGGCCTCGACCGCCGGCTCGGCTCGATCGAGGTGGGCAAGGACGCCGACATCGCGATCTTCAACGCCCACCCCTTCGACGGCTTCGCCCGCTGCGAGCTGGCCCTCGTCGACGGCGAGGTCCAGTTCCAGCGCAAGGCCCCCGACGGCAAGCTCGCCCCCCGGCCCGGCGACCACGCCGCGATGCCCGCCGCCGGCCTGGCCGACGCCCGCGCCAGGGCCCTCGACCTGGCCATCGCCGCCGGGGGGCGTTACGCCGTCACCGGCGCGAACCTCCACCCGGTCTCCGGCCCCGACATCGCGGGCGGGACGATCGTGATCGCCGCCGGCAAGATCGCCGCGATCGGCGACGCCAGCACCCCGATCCCGCCCGACGCCAAGGTGGTCGACGCCCGGGGGCTCGACGTCTGGCCCGGCCTGATCGACGCCGGGACCCAGCTCGGCCTCTTCGAGGTCGGCAGCCTGCCCGAGACCCAGGACTCGTCCGACTCGGCCGAGTACCAGCCCGAGCTCCGGGCCGGCGTCGCCCTCCACCCCGACAGCGAGCTGCTCCCCGTCGCCCGGGCCAACGGCGTGCTCTCGGCCTTCGTCCAGCCGGTCGGCGGCGTGATCGCCGGCCAGGGGTGCGTGATCGGCCTCGACGGCTGGGTCCCGACCGAGATGGTCGTCCTCGACCGCGCCGGGCTGATCGTCAACGTCCCCCGCTACATCTCGCCCAACGCCGAGGGGCGCGGCCGGTTCGCCGGGATGGGCGGGCCCCCTGCGGGCGACCAGGCGCAGGCCCGCAAGGACCGCCTCGAGGCGATCCGCGAGCAGTTCCGCCGGGCCCTGGCCTACGACAACGTCGTCGCCGCCGCCCGCGACCGCAAGGCCCCGGCTCCGACGCCCGACCCCCGGCTCGCGGCCCTCGCCCCCTACGCCCGGGGGGAGAAGCCGGTCGTCTTCCGCGCCGAGGGGCGGGTCGAGATCCTCGACGCCCTCAGGATCGCCGCCGACCTGAAGCTCAAGGCCGTCGTCTCCGGCGGTGCCGAGGCGTGGAAGGTGGCCGCCGAACTCAAGGCCGCCAAGGTCCCGGTCCTCATCGGCGGCACGCTCCGGCTCCCGACCGAGGCGACCGACCCCTACGACGCGGCCTACGCCAACCCGGCCCGGTTGCACGAGGCCGGGGTCGCCTTCGCCATCAAGTCGGGCGGCTCCGACGTGGGGACCGCCTCGCGGAACCTGCCTTATGACGCCGCGATGGCCGTCGCCTACGGCCTGCCCGAGTCCGTCGCCCTCCGCGCGGTGACCCTGGCCCCGGCCGAGATCCTCGGCGTCGCCGACCAGCTCGGCTCGCTCGAGGTGGGCAAGCGGGCCAACCTGGTCCTCACCGCCGGCCACGTCCTCCAGCCGACCACCGAGGTCAAGGGCCTCTTCCTCGCCGGCAAGCCCCTCGCCCCCGAGAGCCGCCACACCCGGCTCTACGCCAAGTACCGCGGCCGGCTCGCCGAGATCAAGGCCGGGACCGCCCCCCTCGGCATCGACGCCGACCCCGGCAGCACCGGCAACCACGGCACCCCGGCCCCGATCTCCGGAGGCCCGGCGGACCGGAAGTGAGATTGTCGCTCGACGACGGGCGGCACGTCGCTCAGGGCGTGCCGCCCTGCTCGGGATTTCCATCGTCCCCGGGGAGTCCTTCGGGAGCCTCGAACAACGGCACGCCCACCGCATGCGCCGCCGCCCTCAGCTTCGCGTCGAGCGTGGCGAGAGGCAGGTTGCGACGCAGGGCGCATTCGAGGTAGGCGGCATCGTACGACGAGAGACCATGCGTCCTCGCGAGGTCCAACACCCTCGGGAAGGTATCGATCATCGGCTCTTCATCAACCGTGATCGGCAGCGAGCCGAGTAAAGCGAGGAAACGATCCGCCTCGGACCGGCTGATTCGCCCCCGGCGTTCGCCCTTGAGGAGCACATGGGCCATCTCCAACGGCCAGTGTGAGGGGACGAAGGCTTCCGAGGCGGGCAGGAGTCTCAGGAGGGTCGCCGCCTCCGCGTTGAACTCGTCCACGAAACACCAGGACATCGTGATGCAACAATCGATCACGAGCGGCCCCGTGAGATTTCCCCACGCCGGGGGTTGACCCCGGTCGATCACTCGCCCCTGGCCTCACGGACGAGATCGGCCACCGTCTCGCCGACCAGGCGGTGGCGCTTTCGAAATTCAAGGAGCGCCTCGACCGCCTCCCTCGCCGTCATCTTGCCCGGTCGCGGCGGCGGGACGAGCATGGCGATGGGCACGCCGCCCCGGGTCAGCGTGATCGATTCACCAAGGGCAACCCGCTCCACGAGCTGCGGGAGTTGGGGCCCCCCGGCCTCGATATCGATGGTGGATGACATGATCAGGCCCTCGGCGGGATGGATCGATCGTCGGTATTGTACCGCGAGTCGCCCGGCATTTCACCTCGCCCCGCCGCCGGCCCGGAGGACGGCCAGCGCCAGGGCCAGCGAGTTGAGCCGGGTCTCGGCGGTGTCGGCGCGGGACATGAAAGCGACGGGGGCGGTGGTGCCGCGGAGGACTCCGCCGAAGCGGCAGTCGGCGGTGTACATGATCGCCTTGACCGTGAGGTTGGCCGAGTGGAGGTCGGGGAAGATCATCGCGTCGGCCGCGCCGACGACGTCGCCCTCGATCCGCTTCTTGCCGCCGGCGTCGGCCGAGTAGGCCAGGTCGAAGGAGAGCGGCCCCTGGACCCGGGCGTCGCCGAAGTCGCCGTCGCGGCCCTTGCGGGCCAGCTCGGCGGCGTCGACCGTCTCGGGCATGGCGGCGTTGACCGACTCCGAGGCGGCCATGATCGCCACGCGGGGGCGGTCGGCCCCCAGGGCGCGGGCGACCTCGACGGCCTGGCGGACGATGTCGACCTTGGTGGGCAGCTTCGGCTTGATGCAGATCCCGGTGTCGGCCAGGAGGAACCGCCGTCCGTCGTCGGCGACCTCCATCAGGACGACCTGGCAGACGACCCGGCCCGAGCGGATGCCGTGCTCGGGGTCGAGCACCGCTCCCATCAGGCTCGGCGTGGGCAACTGGCCCTTGACCAGCATCCGCGCCCGCCCCTGGCGGACCTCGGCCACGGCCAGGACCGCCTGGGCGTCGGCCCCCTCGGCGTCGACGATCCGGAACCCGTCCAGGTCCATTTCCAGGCTCGCGGCCAGCCGGCGGATCTCCGCCTCGGGCCCCACGACGACCGGCGCCACCCAGCCCCGATCGGCGGCGAGGCGGAGCGATCCGAGGACCGTCGGGTCCGCGGCCCCCGCCACGGCCACCGGGATCGAGGCGGGCCGGTCGTCGGCGTCCCGGTGGAGTTGCCCGAAGCTGGCGAGGCCCATCGCGATCTCCCCCGGGTCGTCGGTCAAGTGCCCGTCCAGTCCGGCCGCCGCTTGCCGAGGAACGCGGCGATTCCCTCCTGCGCGTCGCGCCGGGTCGCGTTGTCGACCATCACGGCGGTGGCCCGGTCGTAGGCCGAGGGCTCGTCGAGTCCGAGCCCCTCGTAGAACGCCGCCTTGCCGACCCGCGTGACCAGGGGGCTGCTCGCCAGGATCGCGTCGGCCCACTCGCGGACGACGGCGTCGAGGCCATCGTCCGGGACCACGCGGTTGATCAGGCCGAGCGCCAGGGCCCGACCGGCCGAGATCGGGGCCCCCGTCAGGAGCATCTCCAGGGCGGCCTTCGGCGGCACCGCCCGGACCATCGGGACCATCGGCGTGGTGCAGAACAGGCCGATCTTCACGCCCGGGGTCGAGAAGGTCGCCCCCTCGGCCGCGACGGCGAGGTCGCACGCCGCCACGAGCTGGCACCCCGCCGCCAGCGCCGGCCCCTGGACCCGGGCGATCACCGGCTGGGCGAGCCGTCGCAATTGCTGCATCACCCGCGAGCAGCGCCCGAACAGCTCGGCATACTCCCCCTCCGAGCGGCCGACCAGCTCCGAGAGGTCGTGCCCCGCGCTGAAGACCGGCCCGCTGGCCGCGACCACCACCACCCGGGCCGAGGCGTCGACGGCGATCGCCTCCAGGGCCTCTTCGATCCGGGCCAGGAGCCCCTCCGACAAGGCATTCCGCCGCCCGGGCCGGTCCAAAGTCAGGGTGACGATGCCCCGATCGGCGGCGATGATCAGGTCGTTTGAAGGCATCGGCGACGGCATCTCGGCGGCCTCGGGATCAAGGGAGGATGTCCCGGACGATGACGCGGCCGAGTTCCCGGCCAGCGATGACGACGGGGGCCTCGGCGTCGATGCCGAAGGTGTCGGCCCGGCGATACCCGGCCGACCGGCCCCGGCCGGACGGGTCGCGGTAGACCTCGACCTGCCGCTTCGAGAAGTTGACGATCCAGTAGATCGGGACGCGAGCGGCGGCATATCCCCGCCATTTCACGCCGCGATCGAGGGCGTAGGAGGAGTCGGATACCTCGATCAGGAGCCCGATCTCCGAGGGGACTGGGGTCCTGTCCCGGAAGAGGGCGGGCGGGCCCATGATGACGGCGAGGTCGGGCTCGGGTCGACATCGGCGGCCGAGGTCGACGGGCTTCTCCTCGCCGACGAACCACTCGGCCGGGAGGAGCCGATTCAACAGCCTCCCGAGCACGATGACGCAATAATTGTGCGGGGCATGTCGGGTCATCCGTTCAACCAGCATCCCACCCAGGAGTTCGACCCGGGTCTCGTCGGGGAAGATGCCCGCCCCGACCATGGCCGAGAACTGCTCGACGGAGAGGCGATAGGGCTTCCACCCGCGATCGGTCGCCTGCGTCTCGGTCTCGGTGGCCATCGGGGGAGCCTCCGGGTCAGGGCAGGACGTCGCGGACCGCGACCCGGCCCACCTCGCGGCCGTCGATCTCGACGGGGGCCTCGGCGTCGATGCCGAAGGTATCGGCCCGGCGATACCCGGCCGACCGGCCCCGGCCGGACGGGTCGCGGTAGACCTCGACCTGCCGCTTCGAGAGGTGGACGATCCAGTAGACGGGGATGCCGGCCGCGGCATAGCGCCGCCATTTCTCGCCGCGATCGAAGCTGTAGGTGGATTCGGAAACCTCGGCGATGAACGTGGTCTCCCGGGCGTGGGGCGTCCGCCCGCGATACTGGTCGAGCGGGGCCCGGACGATCGCGACATCGGGCTCCGGCCTCGACCGGGGGCCGAGCTGGAGGGATTTGTCCTCGCGGAGCACCCAATCGGCCGGGGTCAGGAGCCGGAGTCCGGCGCAGATCGCGCCCAGGGAATAGTCGTGCGGGTCGCCCTTGGTCATCTGCTCGACCAGCACCCCCCCGAGCAATTCGACATGGGCACCCTCGGGGAAGATTCCCGCGTCGATCATGGCCAGGAATTGGCGGGCGGAGAGCCGATAGGGCTTCCACGCGGCTTCGGTCGCCCGGGGCTGGGTCTCGGTGGCCATCGGGGGAGCCTCCGGGTCAGGGCAGGACGTCGCGGACCGCGACCCGGCCCACCTCGCGGCCGTCGATCTCGACGGGGGCCTCGGCGTCGATGCCGAAGGTATCGGCCCGGCG
>JAABUX010004659.1_pt1 | contig 17246 bp, 25 predicted proteins | sample 5561851 | NCBI WGS metagenome assembly JAABUX01 (sample SAMN10711883, study PRJNA513361) | rock metagenome | isolation source: Antarctica rocks | place: Antarctica: Victoria Land, Richard Nunatak red sandstone | collected 2016-01-03 | reverse complement strand
CACCGCCCTCCTCGTCGTTTAGCGACCAGGGACCGTGGTACACTGGCACACGATGGACACCATAGACACGGACGCTGGATACGCTGACCACGATGGACACCCCGGCGCCGGGGTGTCCATCGATGCCGGCCTGGCCGTTGACGAGGCCGCGGCCCATGCGGGTGTCAGTGATCGCACGATCAGGCGGGCGCTCAAGGCCCACACGGGTGATGCCGGCTACCTCCCCTCATGGCGGGTGAAAGGTCCGCGCGGGTCCGAGTATCGTATCGCCGTGGCCGCGCTCGACGAGTGGATGGGTCGGCGCGAGGCCCTGGACGGTGAGACTAGACAGACTGGCAAGACCGGCACACTAGACAGTCAGGCAAGCCAGGCAAGCCAGGCAGACGCCATTGTCCAACCTGTCCAGCCTGTCCAGTCTGCCGCCGTGCAGGTCATCGTCGCGCAGCTGGTCGCCCCGCTCGTCGAGAGCCTGGAGCGGACACAGCAGGAGCTCGGCACGATGCGCGAGGAGTTAGGCCACGAGCGCGCGCTAAGGGAGCAGGCAGAGCACCAGCTACAGGAGCTGCGCCGGATGCAACGTGCGCGGCCCTGGTGGCTCAGGATGCTCCAAAAGAGGTGGTAGAGGACACATCCATTGTTCTTTTCCAAGTAGTCCTACGCGTCGCGGTGCGACGCCTCGCCGATAGCCACGCTGGTGGCTGCCGGCGTGGGCGAAGCGAACGCGTCCGTCTCCTGTAGGGTCTTCCTGGCGACGGCCTCACTGCTTGAAAAAGAAGGAGCACGCCCGGCCCGCCGCTTGAGTCGCCAGGAGCGATACCAGGGCGCAACCGTCACCCGCAATGGCCGATGGTGGGCGATGCGTGCGACCAGCGTCCCCGGCTCCATCTCCGTGATCTGCTCAGGACGCAGCAGCGGCGCCGTCGCCTCGCTCCGGCTCTCGTTGCCCGTGCCAGCGAAGACGCGCGTCCGCTCTCGGCCTTTGGCGGCGCTGCGCTGCACCACCGTCGTATCGCCGATACCGGCGGACATCCACGCCGCCGAGGCGTAGCCCGCGCCCCCGAACAGGAGGTGCGTCTGGCAGTTCTCCTCGATGTCGGCCCGGCCTTCCGGCCCGTAGATTGTGGTGGCCTGGCTGAGGGCCTGAAAAGCGAGGACCACGCCCACGCGCGCCGAGCGGAGCGTGGCCAGCCAGTGCGGTAGCCCACTGATGGCGCCTACGGTCCCCGCTTCGTCGAGCACGCACAGCACGGGGCGCGGCAGCGTATGGCCGGGCGCCTCGTTGGCGATCGCGACCAGGCCGCCGAACACCTGTGTAAAGAGGCAGGCGGTGAGCGGTCGGATAATGTCCTCACGCCCGCGCGTCAGCACGACGTAGAGTGCTGTGGCCGCTCCCGTCGTCCACCACGCCGACCGCCGCGCCAAAGATAATGGCGGCCAGCAGCGCCGGGCGCACCTCCACCAGGAAGGCGATGATCTTGGTGGCTGCGTCCCCGAAGGCCGATGCGATGACGACATGCTGATACATGGATGGTCCCTCTCCCCTCTTCTGTCGCGCCGCCAGCAGTAGCGAAGGTGCTACATTAAGGGCGGCTTACGTGCAGTGTAGCATTATGCACGCTATAAACGTGCATGAGGGGTATTAAGTGTGCGAAAATCGTACACTGGGAGGGAGAGCAGATTGCCTCGACCACGGAAAGGAGAGGACTTGATGGATACAAACCTGACCATCCGCATGCCCCGCACCATGTACGAGCAACTAGAGGCGACGTCGAAGGCCGATAAGCGGCGCGTGGGAGAGATGGCACGCCTTATCCTTGAGGAATTCCTGCCCGTCGTGCAGAAACGTTTAGCCACGCGGGTAGAGCAAGAACACAAGGGCAGCGGGCATGAATGACGTGATCATCGACGCCCTCTGCGGCCCGACCACGGGCGACGTGCGCCACACGGGGTCAGACGATGCAGGATGACCTTAAGTGGTTAGTCAGTCTCCCCGAGGCGACTGACGCCGAGATGGCGGCCATGGTTTGGTTGTCCACTGCCGCATGGGCACGCGGCATTGTCAGGCGACCTGCCATCTCCATAAAGGGCCGGACGGCACATGGGGCGCGCCCGCGGGGTGGGAATCGCCCCACCGCTATGGATGGTCCTGCCCTGAGCACAACAACGTCCTGGGTCGAGACGACAGAAGATGACGCGAGGGAGATGACCTATCACGGCACAGACACCACCCGATCAGGACGCGGCCGAGAAAGACGGACCGCGCGCCCATCTCATCCAATGCCGCCTCCCGATCGCGCTGCACGAGTGGCTGCGGCTCAAGGCCTTTCAGACACGACGCAGCATGAACAGCATCGCCGTGGAGGCCATCATGGCGTACCGCGCTGAGATGGAGGCCAGTCACACCGCGCCACCGGGGCGTCTGTCGTCGGTGGGCGGTGGCGAGACGATGTTGTACAACATCCGTCTTGATAATGACCTCTATGAGGAGCTGCGAACGGCGGTCTTTTACGCGCACAGTTCATTTAACGCGCTGGTCATTGCCGCTTTGACCCGCGCCCAGGCTGACCACACGGACGGGGCGGCCGCCCCCGATGCTGACTGACGACGACGCCCCGCTGTGGTACCACGCCATCGTGCGCCCCGATCCCGACGGCCTGGCCCACGGCGACGGCCGCTACAGGGCGGTCGGCGATCGCGTCAACACGGACACAGGTTGGGTCAGCGCCTACCCCTGGGTCGGGTACGGGATGACGCCGGGCGAGGCGCTGGCGTCGCTGGAGCGGGTGCTGAGGGAACGGTATGGGCGGCCAGTCGAGGAGCGGTGGGTCCGGTATGAGGGAGTCATCTGACGGCGGGTGCTGAGCGTTGATGGATGGCTGCTTCGTGCCTATACTGGGCCATGGCCGCCTCCCCCCGTCCTGCCCTACAAGGCGGCCGCCCCCCCCATCGCGAATAGCATCGCTTGGCGCGTGGACCTGCGAGGATGCGTGAGAGGAGACAAGCATGGGTGTGACAGAGCAACCGACTGCGGCAACGCCGACCGCGGCCGAGGAGGTCGCGGCGCACCTCGGCGAGACGGAGCTGGAAGTCATCCGCCAGCTCCGGCGCGCGGTGCGCATCCTGGGAGAGGAGCGCATCAGGGGCCTGGTTACTCAGGCGTTGGAGGTCGAGGCCGCCGGCGGGATGATGGTCCCCGATGGCAGCCGCCGGCGCACGGTGGGCGGCGTGTTCTTCCACCTGGCGCGCACCGAGCTAGGGCACAAGGAGTTCTACAGAGTCTTTCGTCCGCACGCTCAGGGCGGCGGCCAGCCTGGGCAAACGACGATGACAGCGATGTCCCGTACGGTCAGGACGGGCAGTGCCGTGGCCGTCGGGGAGCCGTTCGACGATGCAGCGTTCGGCGCGGCCGCGATAGAAGCGATGAGTGAGGCAGGGGAGGCGACGACAGTGAAGCTCACAGTGATCGGCCGGCCGGGCAACGTCGTGGAGCGCGGCGAGGTCGTGCTGGTGGGAATGCGCAGCGAGAAGGCTCCGTCCCTGCCCAAAGGTGTCCCTGTGCCGACAGCGCCGCGCACGGACTACCTGGTGCTCGTCGGGATGAAGCAATGGCGAAAGGTCGCCGAGGCACTGGCCTCCGATCCCGCTGATAAGATGATCGTCGAGGGCTACCCGATGGTGCGCCCGGAGTTCGCGGGGATCACGGTCTACGCGACCTCGGCCACGACAACGGGCATTCAGGCCGGCAAGAGGGCGACCCAAGCTGGGGAAAGGTCCGAATAGGATGATGTGGATGAAACCGGTGCTCACATTGGTGGTCATAGTCTTTGCTTTTATCCTGCCATCGTCAACCCTCGCGGCGGATACGAACATATACCCTCCGTCTTCTACCTATCGCCTGCCCGATAACGTCTTAGGCCCGCGCGCGCCCCTCAACGTTGCCTGCATGGGGAGGCTTAACCCCTGCCCTTCTTTCGTGCGCACCTACCAAGCCGGACACCAAGTGTTCCTGTACGGCGTGAAAGCGTTAGGAGTCGGCGGAACCACACCGACGGCCTCCTACGAGATCCACATCTTTGACAATGCCCAGGACGCAGCCATTGAAAACTGCAACCGCGCCACTGGAAGACAAGACACCACACTCACTTGCTACGGCCGAGCCAATGGATTCCAACGAGGAGGCTACAACGCCTCAACCCATCAATGCAGTTACACGAGCGGATGGGTCTATCGCAACGTTAATCTGTTCGCCTTTGTGCTTACCGACAACGTGCTGCCGCCGTGCAAAAAGACGTTCGCTTGGGCTAACAAGGCATCCGATACCCTCTACGACGCCACGGTACGCTACACACAGAGCGCCCTGAGTGAATCACAGCCGTGACGCCAACGGTCGTGTCAGTCTGACATTAACCCCCCATCTCGCGCATCCAGCCGTTCTGGATCAGGTCGGCAATCGCGGGGTCTAACAGTTGGATCGTCCCCGGCGTCGGTTGGACCGCCAGGCCGAGCGCGGTCACCAGGTCGTCGTGCGCGCCGACCTTAAAGGCGCCGTACCGCTCGTTGGCGTCCTGATCGACCTTGATCTCGTAGTCCTGTAGCTCCTTCGCCAGCGCCGCGGCCTCGGCCGTCTTCGGCAGCAGGACACGCCCCGTCTGTAGGAGCGCCTGCAACCGACTGACGAGCCACGCCTTGCCCAGGCTGACGTGCAGGCCGGTGACGGTCCGCCGGTCCCCGTAGGTGAAGTACACGGCGTGGATCGGCGTGTCGTCGTCGGCCAGGAGGTCCACGACGGGCTGGCCCACGCCCGTCGCATCGACGTAGACGGTGATCGTCGTGTCGGCGGCCGGCCCACGCAACCAGCGGGGCTCAAGCAAACGCTCGGCCTCGTCCTGTGTCATACGCGCCCGCACGCCGGTGATCACATCCGTGAGGCGCGTGGCGACCTGCGGGTACGGCGTCCCCAGCGGCAGGCGCTCCAGACGGCGAATGACGTGGTACTCCTCGCCCCCGCGATCCTCCACCTCGGCCACGGCGATGGCCGTTGGGTCGTGCTTCTGCCCAATATCAATGCCGATCGTGACGGGTCCCATGATGCGCGTTCCCTCCTGTCGTCTCGTGATCTTGTCGTCTCGTCATCACTCCCGCGCTCAGGACGGCAGGCCGCCCCATCCACGCGCTCGTCGTCGGTTGGCGCCCGATACCCCAAACGCACCAGCCTCCCTGAACCATCCGCCCCTGGCCCTCATGCCGGGCGACCAGCCGGGCGTCGGGCGCTCCTGGCCTTGCACCGCGAGGCCCAGGGCCGTGATGAGATCGTCATGGACTCCGACCGTAAAGGCGCCGTACTGGTCGTTGGCCTGCTCGCTCATCGTGATCTCGTAGGCCAGCAGGTCGGCGGCCAGCGTCTCCGCTTCTTTCGTGCGCGGCAAGAGCAGGCAGCCGGTCTGCAAGAGCGCCTGGAGGCGGCTGACGAGCCAGCCCTTGCCGAGGGTCACGTACCCTTCCAGCTCCTGCTCGACGCGCCGGTCCCCGTGCGTGAAGTAGACCGGCGTGAGACGGACGCCGGCCCCACGCGCCAATACATCGATCACCGGCTGGCCCACGCCCGTCGCATCGGCAAAGACCGTGCAGCCCACGCCCCGGCTGCGCAGGCCGGCGATGATTGTGGCTAACCGCGTCGCGACGGCAGGGTAAGGCGTGCCGACCGGCAACCGCTCCAGGTGACGCGCCGTGTGGTAAACAGCGGAGCGATCACTGTCACGGCCCCCACTCTCCCCGCCGGTCGCGGCGTCACCCTCACCGGAACGCCGCGTGGTCACCTCGACGACCGCGATAGCCGTTGTGCCGTGCGTCTGGCCGATGTCGAGACCGACCGTCACAGCGCCCATGGCGTCACTTCCTCTCTAAACGCGTTGTCAATGTCCTCGCGCCGGAAGGCCTGCGTCTCGGCCTCGCTGAAGACACACTCATATTCTTGTGCAAACCACCACTCGCCGATGGTCCTTTTCTCCTCCGCCAGGAACTCTTGGCTAATGCGCGGGCACATCGTCGCCGGTACCTCGTACCGCTCCCACGGTTCCTGTCCCTGCCACGCCTCATAGAACCACCCTCTGGTGCCATGGGGCGTACTGAGGGCCACCAGGCGCCCCCCTGAGACGGCCAGCATCGGACGGACGGACATGTACAGGCCGTCGGCGACCCAGGCTGCCTCGTCAATCACCAGCAGCGACACGCCGCTGTAGCCGCGGACGTTCCCGTCTTTGCTGCCAGGCAGACTCACGATTCGGCTGCCGTTCTCAAGCGTCAGCGTCAAGGCCGTCTCGCTCTCCGGCGCCACGGGCCGGCCCAGGTCCCTGTACGTTGCCACACACTTCTTGAAGATCTCACCCGACTGCCGGAGGCTCGGACTCAGGAGCAAGACGAGGCTGCCTGCGGCGTACAGGGCTGTGTGCATCGCCAGCACGCTTGTGATCGTCGATTTCCCGCTCTGCCTCGACGCGTTGAGGAGCAAGCGCGACGACGCCGAGCGCAAGACGCGCGCTTGCCAGGGGTCGGGCGTGATCCCGGCCTGCTCGGCGAGCAACACGGGGTCCAGCGCCCGCGCCAGGTCGCTGGCCAACGCGGTTGTCGGCCTCGCCGATGTCAGTGGCAGAGGCAGAGGCATCACGCGCCCCCTATCGCCGCCGGCGTTGCATCCAGTGAGGTCAGGGCGGCCGCCACGGCCATCCGAGCGTCGGCATAGGGCGCGAGGGCCGTCAGCAACGCCGCGCGCACCTGGAGCCACTCCGGGGCCATCAGCACGTTGACCTGCGGCCGCTCGTCGAGCTGGCCCAGCAGCTTGGCCAGCAACTGCACCTGCGCCGTCAGTTGGGCCGCCGCTTTTAGCACCAGCTCACGGGGGTCCGCCACCTTGGTCTCGACGCGGTCGACCACGGACGCACTGCCTTGCTCCACCTGGGCCAGGAGCGTGGAGAGGCGCGCCCTCCGGCGCACGGGCTTGCCGTCCTCGCCCGGCTCCGTGTACGTGACCGTCACGTCCTCACTTCGAGGGCCGATGTCGTACTGGGCGGGGTTGTCGGGGTCACGCAGGTAGCGGTCGCAGGCGTCGAAGAGCAGGTTCACCCGGTTGAAGCACCGCTGCAGCTCCTCCATGACATCGAGGGCGTGCGCCTGTTCTCTCGCGTCCTGCTCACCCGCCTGGTCGACGAGGTGCTGCCCATGCGCTGCTGAGGCCTCGCCCTGCCGCTGGCGCGCCGTGGCCAACAGGACGGGGATATGCTCGGCCTTGTGCCGCTGGAGGGAAGCGACGGACGTACCGAATCGTACCGAAACATTTCGGTACGATTCGCTTGCGACGAGCGCCTTATCGATTGCCTCGCGCTCAGGGTGCGTGCAGATGGTGCAGGGACGGGGCATGGCCGCTAGCGTCCCGTCGCCATCGGCTGAGGGCTCGGCGCATCATCGACGGCGGCCGCCTCGGCTGTGAGGGCGTCGAGGCGTTCCTGGGCGCGCTGATACAGCCCGAGGTAGCTATCCCGCTCGCGCCGCGCCTCTTCGATCAACGCCGCGTGTTCCTGCCGACGGCGTTCCCGCCCATCCTCGTCGACCAACACTTGCGCCTCGGCCAGGACCTCGCCAAGCCGGTGGGAGCTTGCGCTGGTCTCGCGGCCCAGGCGCTGGAGGGCCAGCGCGTCGGGCGCCGCGGCGTACAGGCGCAGGCGCTGGAGCGCCGCCACCGGCATCTCCAGGCGTTGCGCAAGCTGATCGTCGTCGAGGTCGTGATGCTGCGCATAGAGGTGGAGCGAGTAGGCCAGGAAGCGCACATCGCGCCGGGCCGCCCGGGCGACCTGGCGCAGCGTCCCGCCGCCGCCCATTCGTGCGAGGCGCTCAGGGGACGGGACGCAGTGCTCCCGCGCCGGCTCCCCCTCAATCGTGGGGGCCTGCCCGCGCGCGTAGTGGACGGACAACAGATGGCCGCAGCGCGTGCAGAGGCCCGAGGCGCACGGGCGCACGTCCAGGGTCACGAGGCCGGCGATGGCATGCCCGTAGCCCTGGGCACGGGTCAGGGCGCGGCGGATGGTCTGCGTCACGATGGGGTCGCTGGCGTCGGTTGTGTTGGTCATCGATCCTCCTCTCGTGGCATGGTCGCGGTCACCTCGGCCCTGACCCGCGTGGCCACCACCGGGTAGGCCTCCAGCAGTAGTAACCACGGCTCCAGGCCGCCGGCGCGGATCTCGGACGCCGTGTCCTGCCGCGCCGGCGGCCGTTGGCGCAGGTCGTCCAGGGCCGCGACCACCACGGCCGCGGCCAGGTCCTGCTCGGGCGGCACGTAGCCTACCCCATTCGATGAGGCGCTAGCGGTCAGCATCTCTAGCCCGGACCCATCGTACCCGCGTGCAACGACGGAAAGGCGGTCGTGACGGACAGGGCGTTGCGGCTGAGTGCGTTGGCGGTCTTCGTCGCGATGCCGGTCGAGGCAAGGTCGGCCGCCTCGCGGGCGATGGCGTGGGCGTCCTGGTGGGGCGCGGGATGCACCTCGACGTGGGCCGCGCCGGGTGCGACCGTGATGTGGTTGTGATAGTGATGGTGGACGACGGGCTGCGCGCTAGCAGTGAGCGGCTGGCCAATCAGGGCCGTGGCGGCGTTCTTGTGCGGCAGGAGCGGCGAGGCCGAGGCGGCCTGCCACAACGCCGCGACCGCGCGCCCATCCAGGAGACTGGACGGATCCCACGGGCTCACATGAGGAGCGACACGCCCGTCGTTGCGCCATTGAAAGCCCTTCCCCGGCACGAGCTGCTGGTATTGCCACATGCCGTGCTGGGCGGTCTCCCAGCCATGCGTCTGCGTATAGCGATGCGCCTGATGCGCAATGATGGGGATGTTGGCGCGGGCGGCGGCCGCCGCCGCCGTGGTCGGGCTCACATCGCCGTGGTTCTGCGTGCCCGTACTGGTGAGCCAATCCCAGAACCCGTGCAGGACCTTCAGCGCCTCGATAGCGGCATAGAGAGGCGCGAAGGCCACGCGCATCATCCCGGAGATGTATCCCGCCACGCCCGGCAGCTTATTGGCCCAGTCGACGAGATGGCCGCCGAGAGTGAGCAGGGCGGAAAACATCTGGACGAGGGGTGAGAAGTAGCTGCCAATCACGCCGAATGCGCCGCCGACCGCCGTGGCGACGCCCTGGAAGCCGCCGGCCCAGTCGAGGAGCCGGACGCCCCATCCCCATAGGAGGCGGAAGCCGTCTATCAGGCCGATCAGCGGCGCGCCGAGGACCATGATGGCCTGCCCGAGCAGGCCGAACCTGCCGGTAAGGGCGCCCATGGGATCGTTGAGCACGCGCACAACCTCGCTCCAATGGGTCACAACGAAGGCGAGGGTCGCGACCGCCGCGGTGATGCCGAGCACGATGGGCAAGACAGGGACGCTAGCCGCCGCCAGCAGGCCAAAGGCGCCGGCCGCAGCCAACACGGGACCGATGATCAGGGCCGCCGCCGTCGCCACCATCGCGAAGCCGGCCGCGAACCGCACCACTTGCGGGTTGGCCTGCATGAACTCGACGACGTGACGCGTGATGCCCACCAGCGCGTTGGACACCTTGATCAGCGTGGGCAACAAAGCCGTCCCGAAGATCGTCACGATGGTCTCGATGTTCTTGTGCCACTGCTGACTCTGACCGGCCGCCGTGGCGTTGTAGACGGCCTGCTGTTGGCCAATGTTGGGAATACGGGCGAAAGTCTGGGCGTTCTGATCCCACTGCCCGAGGCGCGCGTCCTGCTCCAGGTTGCCGAACGTCTTCATGCCGACCGTCCCGAAGGCCGCCTTGTTGATGGCCGTCATCTGACCGGGCGTCAGCACGTCCGCCGCATGGGTGATGATGCTCAGGAGATTGCGAATGCCGCGGAACGACCCATCGACGTTGAAGAACTGCCCGCCGCCCCTCTGCTGCAGGATCTGCTCGGCCTGATACGCGGCCGTGCCCGTCCTGGCCGTCGCCAGGTGGATCAGGCCACTGCCGAACTGCGTGCCGCCCCGCGTCCCCTGGCCCATCTGGCCCAGGAGCACGCCCATCATCGTGTCGTCGCGCTGTGCAGCCAGGCGCGCCGGCGTGGAGCGGCCGTAGAGGGATGAGGTCTGCCCCGCGAACTGGCTGACCAACGCCTCAAAGCTCTTGCCCGTGAGCGGCGTGTGCGTCAGGGCTTTCGAGAGGACGTTGATGAGTGGGTTGAGGAGCTGCGGCGTGTAGGCCCCGAAGATGTGCGCGTACTCCACGGCCGTCGTCGCAGCCGACGCGCGGCTGACGCCGGTGGAGAGCTGCTGCACCTCGGCGAAGTTGGAGATGGTCCCGATGCTGGCCCGGAGCTGGGCGAGGTTGGTGATACCGGCGTGCGTGGAGGCGAGGGCCAGATTGGCCACGTCGATCTGGCTCATTTGGTTCTTGAGCCCAATCGAGGTGAACGTGGACTGGAGGGCCGCTATCTGCCGCTGGCTGGCGCCCGTGGCCAGCCCGATGCCGGCCATCACCACCTGCAGCTCCGCCCCCTTCTTCGCCGCCTTGTCCAGGCCGTCCGCCAGGGCGACGCCGACGCCGGTCACGGCTAGACCGCCGCCGAGTAGAGCCATGGAGCGGCTCAGGGCCGCTGTCGAGGCTCCGGCCGTCGCGGCGCGGGCCTCGATCTTCTCAAAGAGGGCGATGGCCAGGCCGGCGGTCGCCGCGAGGCCCGTTGCACGCAGTGACAGGGACACGGCAACGTCATAGACACTACTGGGCATTGATCAGTCTCCTTCCCACCCGGCCCCCCTGGCCGTCGTCACCCCTCATCCCGTCCCCCGCCCTACGCGTCGTCGAGGTCCAGGTCGGGCTCCGACCTGCCGACCCGCGCCCGGCTTTGCGCGTCCTCCTCGGCCGTCTCTTCCTGCGCGTTAAAGGCCCTGATAAAAGCCAGGCGCTCGCGGCGAGAGAGCGCGCCCGTGTCTGACCACGAGAGGCCGGCGCGCACGAGGGTGACGCGCTCCTGGAACCACGGCCGGGCCTGGAGGTCATCGACCCTGGCCTTGAAAGCCGGCCGTGGTTGTCTCGTCCCCCGTGGCCAGGCCATTGACCTCGGCGTACTTCTGGAGGATCAGGGGCATGTCCTTGCTCTTGACGCGCCGACGCAGGGGTGCGAGCTGTTGCTTGAAGACGATGGGAGCCATCTCCTCGTTGCCCCACCGCTCGATGGCGGCTAACGCGAGCGCGCGGGTGTAGCCCACGGCGCCCAGGCCCTGGAGGCTGAGCCCCTCGTCGGCCAACACTTTTTCGATGCGGTCGTCGTCGTCCGCGGTCGTCTCGCGGATGGCGACGATCATGCCGTCAGATAGGCGCACCTCGTTGAACGCAAGAGGCGGCTGTGGGGCAGGCTGCTCGTTCGGGGGCACGGTCGAGGTCGCCGGCGTGGGCACGGGGTCCAGGGTTGTCCGGGCTTCTCGGATAACGGGGGTGCTGCTCATGGTCGTATCCCTTCCTTTCCTTCTCTCGTCATGGCATGGCCTGGTCGTCATCGATTCGTCGCTGGCCGGGCGCCCGTCCCGGCGCCCGGCGATCTCCCGCCGCGACGCGCCTTACGCCGTCACTGGTTGCCCAAGCGTCCGCGCCCTAATGAAGGCGGCCGCCGATTCGTAGCCCTCGGCTCGAGCTAGCGCGTCCAGGCGGGCGCGCTCCTGGGCCGAGAGGCACACCTGCAACTTGACCGGCCGATGTGGCGTCAGTGGTTTCGTGCCTGGCCGGCTCGGTGTCCACCCCACCGACTCTCCCGCGTCGTTGGCCATCATCCTCACCCCTTTTCTGGGCAACAAAAAGAGGCGTTGCCCATTACGGGCAACGCCTCTAAGGTCACACTTCTACTATATGTATTGTACCACGCCTGGATACTTACGCAACCCGGTTTGTTGACAAGTGGCGCAGCGCCGCCATGACGGAAGTCTCGGGGATCTCGGTCCAGATGACGAGCTGGGCCACGCCCGCGACCATGCGCTCACGGACGGTGCGATGGCAGACGCCCAGGTCCGCGGCCGCCACGCGCAGCGTCAGCCCCTGGACGCAGCACCGGTTCACGGCGGTCGCCAGTGCCGGATACTCTCGGGCAAGCCGGGCCAGGCCCTCGTCGAGTGTCAGCGGTTGCGCGGCCGGCGCATCCTCTCTTGTCCCTCGGGTTGCGGCGAGGCAGTGGTCCAGACGCGACAGGAATCGCTCAGCCATGACCGGTGTGCCGTCGGCGGCGAGGAGATCCCGGACATGCAGGCGCAGAAAGTCGTCGACCGTGGCCGTATCGTGCCGGCTCATACCGCACCCGCACGCCGCGCCTGGGCGGCCCTGATGGTTTCAACGGCCCGATTGGCGGCCACGGCCTCGTCGTGCAAGCTGACCGGAGCGGGTGGGTGTCCTGTGTCTGTCGTCCTCGTCGTTGTGCTCATGGGGGTCTTCCTCCTCAAAGGGCGTGGATACCCAGCCGTGCGCCTTTGTATCGCGCGGGCGCGGGTAACGGCCAAATCTGCTGATCGCGCGAAAACCATCGGTCGGCCCACTCCCGGAGTCGGTCCTCGTCCTGGACGGGCACGCGCCACATGGCGCCCATGTCGCTCTCTCGACTCATCGGTAATGTGGCGTGCCACGACACCGTGGCCCACTGACAATCACACGGGTTGGCCAGGCCCCAGAACACACATAGCTCACCGTCCGCGGGTCCAAAGACGTACAGCGCGCCCCTAGCAAGGATGTCTTCAGTTGGTGGCGTGGCCGGAGCGGGTGGGTGTCCTGTGTCTGTCGTCGTACTCATGAATGTCCCTCCTAAACGGTCTTACTCTTGCGCGCCTGGGCGTCGCGGATAAGCGCCACGGCGCTGTTAATGGCCTTCTGTGCCTCGTGGCTGCCGTCGTGGTCGGGATGCGTCGCCTTCGCCAACGCCCGGTACGACGCTTCAACGACGGAAAGCGGCGCGTCGTCGCAGACGTGCAGCGTGCGGTACGCCGCTGAGAGGGTTGAGAGCGGCTGACGCGCCTTCGGTGGCGACTCCTCGCGCTGGTGGCCGCTGCTGTTACTACTGCGCCAGCGGGGACGCTCGTCATCGATGGCGGCCTCCTCAAAGGTCGCGTACACCCACATCTCCAGGCGCTCGCTGTAGTCTAAGGACACTAGCCACACCCGTAGGGTGCCGTCAAAGCGCCGAGCAGACGTCGGCAGGAGTGCCTTGAAGTCGGCGAGCAGCGCATCCCAGTAGACCTTGTCGGGGGCGTAGAGGCGAACTCCAACGTACCCGCCCTTGGCGGGCGTCAATGTGACGCGGGCCTCATAACGCGAGTACGCGGCGCTCATGCCGCCTGTCCTCCACCTGGCGGTTGTGGCCGCTCCAGTCGCCGCACACAGGCGGCCAACTCCGGGCGCTCGATCCGATAGACCTTGCCCAACCGCGAGGCCCTCAGCTGGCCACGATGGATAAGGGCCAGCGTCGCGTTTTTGCTCAGGCGCAACGCCTGGGACGCCTCGTCAACAGTCAAGAGATCGAGCGTTTTCCTGTCTACTGTCAAGGTCATAGACGTCCTCCGCTTTCGTTGTGTACGCCCCAGGGCCAGAGTCAGGGAACCACCCCCAACCCTGGGGCTGGCACGACCGCGCCGCCTGTCAGTGGGAATGTCCACCGACCAGGCACTGCATACATGCCATACCCTAAGTATCCGTCTCTATTCAATAAAGTCAAGGACATACCTAGGCAGTTATCCACAAAAACGGCTCATTTACGCCTATCGCGCGCAAACAGTCTTTTAAGTGGTGGAACGTGGGCCATAGGGCACATGATAGAGGCCGGGGGAGCGGTGCAGTGATCGGTATGTGCAGCAGGGCAGATGTGTGTCTAGGCGTTGGCTTGATATGAGGAAGTCAAGCGCACCGTGCTACCTGGTGGGATACCACCAAGCAGCGCGGTGTCAACCACGGCTCCTGCGCCCACCGCCTCCCACGTCAAAGACTCCTACCTCATGCAGATTGCCACGGCCCCTCAAGAGATGTGGTTCCCACTGGTGATCACGGCGAAAGAGGAGGAGAGCGGCAAGAAGGAGGGAGAGGAATCGCCAGGTAAGGCAAAATTGCCTTACCTGGGCCAGGCGCGCGATGAAGTGGCTCAGGTCGTGGGCGTGAGCCCGCGTTACGTCTCCGACGCCAAGCGCGTCAAAGAGGCGGCGCCCGCCGCGCATGACGCAGCCGAAGCAGGATAAATCACTCTGCTGCACCGACATACTCTGGCCCGTCCACACACGGACGACCGACACACAACCGACAGACAACGGATTGGCCAATAGCGGCCCGCTATTGGTCCGGTGGAGGCTCAGAGACTGACGTCTGCTGGCTCGATGACGCGCCCCTCGCTCCAGAGACTACCGTCCGGGTTCCTGATGATGAGCGGAGCGCAGTCACAGCACAGGTCGTCCCACGTGGCGCCGTCGTCATGGCTCCATAAGCGCCGACGGTGGCCACCGCACGTCGTGCAAGTGAAGGGCGGCCGCTCACGCCAGAAGTCGGAGACAGGCGTGGGCGCAATGAGGTCGTCGACGCTGACATACTCGTCGTCATCAACGGCTGGCGCGGTCTCTATCGCCGGCACTGGCACTGGCACTGGCACTGGCACTGACATGGCGACGGACCCTAAACGGTCGCGGGCGTCGTGTAGTGCGGCCACGGCCTGGTCGTACCGTGCCGCGGCTCCCTCCTCGCCCTGAGCGGCTGGCTTGGCCATCTCGCCGGCGTCCTTCGCTCCCTCGCCAAGCCAGCCGGGCGGCATCACCTCGACAGCGATCCCCGCGACCGCCAGGTCGACGCGCAGCTTACGGGTGGCCCTAACGCCGGCGGGGTCACTATCCAGGGCCAGGATCACGCCGGCAACGCCTTTTAGGGCTGCCATGGGTAGCACCGAAGCTGTGCCGGCGAGGGCCACAACCTCGCAGGGCACAGCAGGGTGCTGGAGCAGCGCCAGTGCGTCGGCCGGGCCTTCGACGAGCACGACCGGGCGGCGCTGCTCCCGCGCGGCCACGAGGCTCATCGCAGGCCACACACCGGCAGGGCAGCCGGTCAGCTTGCGCTGCTTCAGCTCCTTGAAGTCCTTTTGTCGATCCTCGGGCCACGCAGGTTGCAGATCAGCGCAGAGACGCCCCAGCGCGCTCACCGTGCGCCCTGTGGCGGGATCGGCAAGCGGATAGACCACACGGCCAGCTCGAAGCGGCTCCTTGTAGCGTGCCCGCTGAGCATCACTGGGCCACGTGTTAGCGGCCGCATACCCGACTCCTAAAGAAGCCGCTACTATCGGGTCGAGTCCTCGCCCACGCAAGTAGGTCGCACCCGGGCAGGTGGTGATGCGCAACTCGTCTACCATCGTATCGAAGGTGGCCAGGAATGACGCCGCCTCGACCGGGACTTCGGCGGCCAGGCGCTCGGCCCGCTCGGCATCGGCACGAGCACGGGCCTCACGCTCGCGTCGTCCGATCTCCTCAATTGACGGCGCTGGAGCCCGCTTCACCGGGCTGCCGCCTTGATTGGGCCAGAACTCGCGCAGCGTGCCACCCTCGCCGCACGTGTGACACGTAAACTTGCCGGTCTCGGGATCGAGGGTGAGCGACCGCTGGTGGTCGCCCCCATGCAGAGGACAGAAGAAGCGTTCGCGGCCACCTGAGTGCGTGGGGGCATAGTCGTAGGCGTCAAGGTCCGCACGGCTGAGGATGAGGCGACCGTCCTTGGTGCGCGGCAGATCGAGGGGAGCGCCGGGCCCGTGACGGCTCACCGGTCCTCCTCCTCGACCATGCACAGGTCGCCATACAGCAGAAGTTTGATCGGCTTCCCGGTCATCCCTTGGCGGTTCTTATCGACCATCAACTTTAGGGGCGTTGTCCCCGGATCGTGTGTGAGGTCACTCTGCCACGTCTTGAGTTCCTCCTTATCGAGCTTGGAGAGGGTCAGCACGGCATCGGCGTTATACTCGATGTCGCCCGATTCCTTCATCGCAGCCATCCCGCCAGCGACATACCCCGCCCGGTTCTGACTACTAATTGCGAGGATCGCGGACCCGTATTTCTCTCCGAGCGCGCGCAACCGTGGGGTAAAGCGGTCAACGCGCTCGCGCAGGTCGGCCGTCTCCGCTCCGGTTCCCATCCTTTTCGTGAAGGCCTGCAGATAATCGATGACGATCAGCGCCGGCGCAGCACCGGCGCGCATCATGACGCCCTCGATCAGCATTTCGAGATTGGGCATCGTCGCTCTGGGGGTGGAGAGGTAGAGCCGACCACCCAACTTGCTGAGGGAGCCCACGGCGGTTGCCCACTCCTGCCGGCTCAATTTACCCTTGAGCGCACGGGCATACGATACCTCGCCGAGCCGACAGGCCAGTTTGCGCCCCAGGTCCAGACCGTCATTTTCCAGACTGATGTACAACGCCGGCGCTCCGGCCTGCGCCACGGTTGCGGCCCACTGCAGCGCGACCGTCGTTTTCCCGGCGCCGGGAACGGCGGCCAGCATATAGAGCTTGCCCGGTTCGAACCCATTGAGCGTCTCATCGAGGTAGTTGATGCCGCTGCGCACGCCGACAACCCCGTCGTTCGCGGCCGCGGCCGCTTGGCGCTTGCCATAGTCAGAGAGCAGCTCGCCGGCGAGGGCGTCAGCCTGGTCGAAGAGAGGGGCGTCAGTTGGCGGGCGGGCGATGGTCCGCAAGGCCTCGCTGGCCTCGTCGGCAACGGTGCGCAGTGCGTCCACCTCGACGCCAGGCTGGTTGGCTCTGGCGGCAAGGCCGCTCACGACGGCGAGCAGGCGCTCGACGATCTCATCCGCGGTCTCGTGGGTGGTAGAATCCATAGCGTCGCTTCTCCTTGGGTTGCGACCCGCCGGCGCGCTGGTAATGACAGCGCGCCGGCCATTTTCGTGGTGGGCAGGGCACCCCTTCACTTGCAGCTTCCCAGGGGGCGCGCGCGGAAGCAAGCGCGCCCTCTGGGCGGTTAGGCAATTTATCAATTACCTAATTACCCCCCTCTTTCACACGTAAATTCCCCCTGGGTTCCGTAGGTATTCCCCCTGGGTTCCGTAGGTATTCCCCCTGGGTTCCGTAGGTATTTTCAAGATCGTTGCTCTGCGCTGCTGGTCTTACGCGGACGCCCCGACTTGCGAGCAGGCTTAGGGGTGGCTGCTAATTGTCTGGCACGCTCCGCAGTGCGCAAGTTGCTCTCCGCGACCTTGCTTGCGA
>JAABUX010004658.1_pt1 | contig 17248 bp, 21 predicted proteins | sample 5561851 | NCBI WGS metagenome assembly JAABUX01 (sample SAMN10711883, study PRJNA513361) | rock metagenome | isolation source: Antarctica rocks | place: Antarctica: Victoria Land, Richard Nunatak red sandstone | collected 2016-01-03 | reverse complement strand
CAAAGGATTTCGCCGCATCTTCTCGCGCTTTGAGAAGCTCGACGTGATGTTCGTTGGTTTCATAAACTTCGTTCTGATCGTTGAGGCGCTCCGGGAAGGGCTCCGATTGTGTTAACACGCCCTAGTTGCGCGCCAATGATTTGCTCGACGATATCGTCGACGAACCGCTTATGGGTGGCGAAGTCGGGCTTCTCGATGTCGTCAATTGTGTACGATACCGTGGCGACTGCCTTAACCATCGGCGTATCGACCGGCGTCGGGCCGGTGACGGCATTCCGGATTGGTCCACCTTGTTCAGTCTTGGTAACTTCGATGCCGCCGAGGATTGGGTGCTCGGCAATGCGCGCGGCGAACACTCGTCGCAGAAAGGCGTTGTGCGCATCGTCAAGTCGCTGGCTAACGCGATACTCGCGCGACGCGCCGCGGATTCCTAACGGTTGCCAGGTCGTCATCGTCGAGGTTGCAGCGGGTTCAGCGGGTGCGTCGACGCTCACGCTTCTTCTCCACGCGCCTCGCTGCCGAAATCGAGCGGTACGCGCAACGCGCTGTTGTTCTCGCGCCGCCGCGCGCGGTCCAGATATTTCCGCGTCGTCCGCAAATCGGCGTGCCCGACGTCGTCGGCGATGTGCTCGAGCTCGGCGCCTCCGGCACGGGCGAGGGTGATATTGGTGGCGCGCAAGCCGTGCGCGCTCGGCACCCGTACACCGGCGAGGTGCGTCGCGCGTTTCCCGATCGCGGCCCGCCGGAGCGGCCGCGTCCCGCCGTCGTTGCGCGGCCGCGACGTCGCGGTCGGCACGAGCCCGGCGACCGCGAACGCACGATCCAGCGCGAAGCGAATCCCCCGACGCGAGAGCCGGGCGCCACCGTTCACCCGGCCGGCGTTCACAAAGAGCGGCGCGTCTGGCAGGAGGGCACAGCCTCTGTCGACGAGCCGGAGCGCGACGAGCTGTCGCACGACGGCCAAGACGTCGGCCCGGAGGAAGATCGTCCGGTCGCGGACCTTCCCCTTTACTTCAGCTCGCCGGCGGCCAGGTCGACGTCGCCGAGGTTTGCGCGGTGCAGCTCGACGGTCCGCGGCCCGTGCCCGAGGAACAGCGCGAGAGCAGCGCCCGATCGCGAACAGCCAGCGGTGTGAGGTCCCCATGACCGCGGCGACGAGCACCTGGGCTTCGGAAAGCTGCAAGGCGCGCGCGGCCGCGCCGCCGGCGACGTGCAGCCGCACGAAGTCGACGAATCCCGCGTCCGCGAGTTCGGCCATAGGCGTGACTGGAAAGTCAGCCAGCTCGGCGGAGGGCGGCTGGATTACGCGACGACGACTTCTCGCACGCCGGGTAACAGCTCGGGCTCGGGCGGCAGCTGCTGATCGATGCGGTCGAGTTCGACGATCGCAAACGACGCCAAGGCGGCGAAGTCCGCGCCTAGCTGCGAGTCTGCTGACGCGTCGTACTGCAGCCGCAGAGTGTGGCCGTTGAAGCCGGCGATCGAGAGACCGCGCGAGGCTAGGACTTCGGCATAGGCGACGCGATGCGAATGCACCCGCTCTTCTTCAACACCCTGAAACAACTTCCGCCTAGGGGCATAGTGGGAAGTTATCCTCCCGCATCGTGAAGCAGAACCCAGCGTGCAAAGCACCTTCTCGTACAAGGCGTCGCTGGTCGCCCACCCGTCAAAGCCGCCCTTGGGGTTGGGCGCTTATCCTCACATATCAAGGCAGCTCACTTGAGGAACTCTAGCGAACGCAAAGGCATCCGAGATTCCTCCAAGGACGCCGTACGGTGGACTCCTACCGCAAAAGCGTGACGATGAAAGTTTCGTCTACTTGTCGCAAACGTGGACGCGTGCCGTTGTAGCTCTCCATGGAGCGAAACATTTGCGGAATGCCCAGACCGAGGCGCTCCACGTACCCATAATCGCGCATCGTGTCGACAATCAGCTGGTTACGAGATGCTCGCGCGCCGACTTCCATCGCTTCGGCCGTGATTCCGTTCGGCAGGCGGCCAGGGCTGATAACCTCGATGCGATCCGGATAGACACGCAGCTGGATTGCTCGAGCCGATAGGGTGTAGTCGCGATGGACAACTGCATTTACGACGGCTTCGCGCACCACGCCGGTGGGAATGCCCTCACTTTCCGTTCTTGTCGCTCCGGACAGCCCAGCCCATTGAGCGTTGTGCCGGTGGATAAAGTCAAGAGCGGTCTCGATAATTCCCGCGTCCCGCAATTGTCCGGCTTCGCCCTCAAGCCGTACTGCGGGACCGCTCAGCACCAGCGCTTCGCGCATATCCGGGATGCTCGACTGGGGCGCAGAAAACGCCGCTGCGTCGATGATGGCCCCTCCGATATACCTGTTCGGAGCTTCGCCGAATAGAACTAGGCTCGCCACGTTCGGGTGAAGACCAACGACGTGGTCGTCGGTCATATATTCGGCGAGACGTAGACGCCGAAGAACCTCGCTTTGGTCGTCCGGAAGCACCTGCTGACGGATCCGGCCAAAATAGTCATGAATACGCCGGACGTCGAGATCCTCGTATTTCGCCGCAACGATTGGCAGCAATTCTGCACGAAGACGTCCGCGGCGCTGAAACAAACGCTGTAGTTCTTCAGCGCTGGCTTCTCGGGATGTACTCCCAGCGCGAATATAATAGCGCGACCCGTTATTCAACCATCTGGCGTAGACGTCGAGGCCGGGGGCGACGGTGATCACTGCGATATCCCGTTCGCCGTCGTACTTCCGAATGAGTTGATATGCCGGAATGAGCGGAGGACGAACGCCGTCCCGCGCGACTTGCATCACCCACTCTTCAAGCCTCTGCGGCTCTGCAAACCGCTGGATGCCGGCTACCATACCGGAATCATCGATTCCGATAACGATTCGGCCGCCATCGGCGTTCGCGAAGGCGACCATCTCCTTGGCAATATCTTCGGGCCGCACCGAATCTTGTTTGAACTCTACGAAGCTGTTCTCGCCGTTATAGACGAGCTCCGCGATCTCGGCGCGCGAGTACACTTAGAAGCCGTACTTTTCTTTTCTCATAACGAACGCCGTCTTTCCGCCTTCGAGAATCTCTTCCGCAAAAGTAGCGACTTCAGGTTTATCAATTGATCCGACGTAGCGCTCATCGAGAGCGGCGCGTCCCACGCCCGACGCTTCCCCAATCGCCGTCAGTCCCGCGATCAGCTCCGCATCTCCCAGAATAGGGATGTTCGCGTTGTGGGTCGCGAAAATAAATTGGCGAACGCCCTTCGCGTCGCGAATTTTTGGGACGACGCTCTCGCTGATAAAGCGGTTGTCAAGATCGTCCTCCGGCTGGTCGACGACCAGCGGAGCCTCTGAGTCGATAAGCAGCAATAGAAGGACAGCAGTCGCCTTCTGACCGGTGCTCAGGTCACTCAAGGGACGCCATTCATCATGTCCGCCGGATCCAACGTTCAATTCAATGTCCGTCGATGGTGCCAACACCGTTTCTTCTAAGTGCATCCGCCACTCGAGCCCTGCGCCCGCTAGCTTCTCAGCCTGAGACGCAGAATACCTATACTGGTTGCTGATCTCATCCGCGCTCAATCGCATCGCCTCGGCGAAGTCGCGCAACGAGAACGGGGCGCCGTCGCGTCGCACTGGCGTGTCGGGCGTGCGGAAGCCCAGCCGCCGTAAGTGCGTCAGCAGCGGTTCATGATTCGCTAGATATGTCACGCTAATGCGAAGCCTACCACCAAGCCTTTTGCTTACTTGCCGCGCCGCATTTTCTAGACGCCGATATTCCTTGCCGGCGAGATCCTCCCAATCGGCAAGCAACTTCGTGCGCTCCGCTTCCTGGCGCTGCCGCAAGTCACTCAATTTCTTCTCGGACGTAGCTAACGGTGTCAATTCCTCGATCTGACGACGCAGACGAATGAACTCCTCGCCGTCGATCTTGCTCTTGTGAAGCTCCCGCAGGATCTTCTCGTATTGCGCTTGGACATCGTTCTTACGCCGCGACCACGTGTCATAGAACGCGCGTGCGTCGATACGCGCACGTGCCAGTGCCTCTTCAATCGCTTTGCGCGCCACGAAGAGATCTTTGTCCAGAACGCCAACAATCGCGCGCAACGCCTCGAGCTGTGCTCGCGCCGGCAGATCTTTTAGCGCACCGTCGGCGAGAAAGCCGGCATCGATTGGTGTGACTTCATCGAGCTGTTTCAGCGCCTCGTCGATTCGCTGTAGGCGTTCGCCGAACGCGCGAAACACCTGTTCCTCGCGCACAACGAGGCTCTGGTCGCGAAGGCGATCTTCGACCCCTGCCTGCTGGTACCGCTTGAGCGTTTCGCGCAGGGTTGGAAGATTGGCCAGGCGTTCGGAAAGCGCGCGGTGCTCCCGTTCGCTGCGAAGGAGCGCGCTACGCGATTCTTCGAGGCGACGTGCTAACGCATCACGCTCGGACTGCAACGAGGGATCGGGGTCCGCAAATCGGCCAAGCAGCTCGGTAAGCGCCGTCGCGCTCCGCGTAACCTCCGTAATTTCGTGCTGGCCGAAAATCTCGAGCCCCTCAACGAGCTGTGATGGGCGAATGCTGACGATCTCGTCATTCTCGTCGCGGACAATCGGGGCGTTGGGCGCCGTACGCTCGACAGTAAATCGCCGACGATCGGGCCGATGGGAATCGACGAGCAACGAAATTTTGGTTCCGCTCCGGACCACATTGCGCACGATCTTCTCGTGTGCGTCTTGAGCATCTGCGCCGAGAGCCTTCGTCCCCAACACATACCGGAGGCTTTCGATGATGGTGGACTTGCCGGTCCCGCGACCCCCAATGAAAACGTTGAGATCAGGGTTAAAGTGGATCCTTAGTCCGTCGAGGAAGCCACCTTCCCACGCGAGCGCGACGAGTTCGGTGCGTTCTTCCGGTAACGGATCCGAATTCAAGCGAATGCGCGATTCTGGGTCAAGAAACGCCTGCCGGAGCCCTTCTAACGAAACAAAAGACATTTTGATCTTTGTCGTGGTCGAGGGATCCGCCAGATCGTCTGGAGCAGAAACATCGTTGCAGTTGACCAGGGTCATCGGGCGTTGTCGAAGGTACGCAGTGTCCTTGTTCTCGAGTATGCGACGATGTTTCATTTGAGCCGTCGAAAGAGGACCGGCAATGGCAGCCGCAACGAGCCGTTCAGTCCTCCAGGCATTCGCACGTGCCGTACCGTTCAATGCCTCCAGCAGTCCCTTATCGGCTAAGACATGGGCCGCAATCGCAATGCCATGGCACGTTTCAACGTGTTCTAGTAAGTCGGCGACATCATACTTGCAAGGATCTGTGCTTCCGCGCTGATGGATGCCGCACTCTGCAAGATAACTGTCGATGAGCGAAAGATCCGCGCCCCTCTCAAAGAGGCACAGAAAATGGACGCCCTCTTTGGTTTCAGCCTCGAAACCGGGAAACGCGGCGATGCCCTCTGCTTCGGCGAGCTCAAGCAGCGTCCGGGATTCAGCGACGCGGTGGTGATCCGCTAGCGCGATGACCTCGACGCCGTACTCATGACAGGCGTCGATCAGTGCACGATTGTATCCCTCTTCCGAGCCCCACGGATTGGCCTTCTTATGGTCCGAAAGATATTGGTATGGATTGACCTGTAGGGCGCATCGGTAGAATCGCGCGCCGTTTGGTCGCGACAACGCCTCAACTAGCGGGCTGCCATCAATCTTTCGTTCTGCGATCACGGTGCGATTTTGAACCCGTCTGAGTCGACGCTCAGCCAATGCTGGGTGCGGTAGTGGAAACGATTTCGGAGCAGCGGCGGGTCATCGTCGATCGTAGCTGCCGCGACGTAGTCCAGCACGATCGCGTTGCTTCGCTGTCCCGTCACCCGCTTGATGCTTTCGATCGGGATCTTCTTCTTCGCCGCATTGGTGATGAACCCGCGCCGCAACGAGTGCCCCGCGAAGTCCCCGGCCACCGGCCGCCGGTCGCGCGCCGGCGTAATACGCGCGCCGCGTCCCCGGGGTCGAGCCGCGTCTCCGTCAACCGTCCACGTAGATCGAAGGTCCGAAACACCGGACTCGCCGCGCCAACAGTACCCAACCACCGTTGAAGCGCCGCGACGGCGCAGAGCGTGCCGCTCGCCGAGTCCGTCGGCAGCCGCGGCACGTACAGCTCGCGCCCTTCTTCCGCGGGTCGTTCTTCGCAGCGGCGATCCAGCCATAGAGCCCCGCCTTCGAGAACCGCAATTGCTCGACGTCAAGCGCGACGAGCTCACTTCTTCGAAACGCCCCCGCGTACCCGAGCAAGAGCAGTGCCCGGTCCCGCACCGCTGGTAGATCGTCCGGCATGGCCATGAGCAACGCCGGCAGCCGCTCCACGAGGAGATCAGAAAAAACGGGTGCTGGCGATCGACAGGACCCGCCGGCGCACGACGGGCGCTGCTGCGGCGAGTTTCGTCCGCCCGGATGGCGGGGGCCGTCGCAGCTAGGTGACGAACGCTGAGCGACGTTCAGAAGGGCGCTCCTGCTATCGCCAGCACCCGTTTTTTTCTGGTCTCCTATTAAGGACGGGTGCGAGGAGAATACGACAACGTCACTATACCGATCGACCTCGACGGTGTGGCGAATGAACGACGAAAAAGCTAAACACGCATCCTGCGTTTCGCGCGCGGAGCAATCTCGGATACGCTAGGTAATCGAAGTGTACGTCGAAGCCGGTGAAAGAGCCGGCAGAATCGCGTGTCCGCTAATGGAAGGTTATCGGACTCGACAAAACGTTCAGATGCGGCGTTGAGCGTCTGCGTAGGCGGAGTCGTGTGAACCGAGTGCTAGAACCCGAACCACGCGACGATCTTCATCGATTACGAATACCGTGCGCAACGCTACGCCATCAGAAAAATGAATCTCAGCAGCACGAGCGTCTTTGAGCTACCGCGCTTTTTCTCGAACTGCTTTTGTTGGTTTCGAGAGCCGTGATGAGCTCGCCGATTGTTGGGCGGAATAAGTCCGAGTCTACGCCGTGCTGCGCAATGATCTTCGCGACTTGGGGTAATCCCCGACAACGCGAGCGCGGCCGTTCACCGCTTCATCAAGTCGTAGCGGCGGCGTCCTCGTCGCTCGAGCCGCTTCTCGTGGTCATACCCCCGACCGTCGAGCATCTATGCGGAGGCTGCCACGATCAAACGTTCTCGGTCTGATGCTGAATTCGGTTCTGTGCCAAATCTCTCTATGTTCGCATCGCCCCACCTTTTAAGCGCGTCGAGTATCGGTTCGAGCGTGAGTCCGAGCGGCGAGATGCTGTATTCAACTTTCGGAGGTACTCGCGCGTACACTTTGCGGAGAATGAGTCCGTCGGCCTCGAGCTCACGCAGCTGATTGGTCAACATACGCTGCGTCACGTCCGGAACGTGTCGCCGCAGATCGTTGAAACGCATCGTACCGTCAAGGAGATGGAAGAGAATAACACACTTCCATTTGCCATCTACGAGGCCGATCGTCGCTTCGACGGAGCAACCAGGGCTGCAATTAAAGCGGGACTGAGGCGTGCTCCTCATGACGGTATCCTTTCGTGCACTGAGGGCGAAGATTGTGCGTACTATCTTCTACGTGCGTCAGACGTTATGATCTCGCCACAGAGTTGCAGAAGAAACTCATGCGAGCGACCGATTATCACCGACCCAAGGCCATCGATGCTCAGCAAGAGCCGCAAAAGCGCAGGCACAATCGTCGCTCTTATGCCCGCTGTCACGGCATCGGAGCCCACTCTTCATCCCAAGGATGTCACACGTGCAATCCCAACAACATTCGTATCCCACCGCATCGATCGATCGCGCCGCTGCAAGAACTCTCGTCGATGCCGCGCGTGCGGTGGCCGCCCGGATCGGCATCGAAGTTGCGGTCGCGGTCACCGATTCCGCCGGAAATCTCAAGGCATTCGAGCGCACCGACGGCGCGCCGTTCCTAACTGCCGACGTCGCAATCGACAAGGCCTGGACGGCAGCTTCGTACGGCTATCCCACGCACGTCTGGAACGCCTACATTACCGGCGATCCGAAGGTCGCGCAACTCGCACATCGCCCGCGGCTGGTGGCCGTCGGCGGCGGCTATCCGGTCAACGAAGACGGAAAGCTTATCGGAGGTATCGGAATCTCCGGCGGCACGTATCAGCAAGATCAAGACATCGCCGTTGCAGCGCTCCAGTCCATCGGACTCGAGAGCGCAGAATGAGACGGAGGTAGCGACGAATGCGCGCGTACCATACCACGGGATCTGAACCAAAGATCACGATCTTCGATGACGCCGAACCCGAGCTTTCTCCCGGCGCCGCCATCGTCGACGTTCATGCGGCCTCACTAAATTATCGCGATCTCTTGAACCTCGACACAGACGTGCCGTTCGTGCCGCTTTCCGACGGAGCGGGCGTCGTTCGGGCGATCGGCGATGCCGTGACGCGCGTGCGCGTCGGGGATCGAGTTGCGATCGGTTTCATGCCCGGATGGCTAAGCGGGCCGCTCGACGCAGCGAAGCAGGCCTCCGCTCTTGGCGCTGTCGATCATGACGGCGTGCTGCGGGAACGCCTGAGCGTTTCCGCAAGCGCACTCGTTCCCATACCGGATGACATGTCGTTCGTCGAGGCTTCGACATTACCGTGCGCCGGCGTGACGGCGTGGGCGGCACTCTTCGAACGACGGCCGCTGCTGCCCGGCGAAACCGTACTGCTCCTCGGCACGGGCGGCGTCTCAATCTTCGGGCTCCAGTTCGCAAAAATGGCGGGCGCACGCGTGATCATTACCTCGAGTTCGGATGCCAAACTTGAACGTGCGCGTGCGCTGGGCGCCGACGCAACGATCAACTACCGCACGACGCCGCAGTGGGCCGACGCAGTTCTCGAACTAACGGACGGGCGGGGCGCTGATCTCGCGATCGACGTCGGCGGCCCGGCGACGTTGAACCACACGCTGAGTGCGGTCAGGTACGACGGGCGCATCTCGTTCATGGGCGTGCTGACGGGATTCGAGGGCGCGGTCTCCACCGCAACGCTCCTTCGCAAGCGCATAACACTGCAAGGCATTTACGTCGGCCCCGTGGCGATGTTGGCCGACGTCGTTCGCGCATGTCCCAAACCTGTCATCGATCGGATCTTCAGCTTCCAAGATGCACCGAAAGCGTTCGACACACTCGGTTCGGCCGCCCATTTCGGAAAGCTCGTCATTGCGATTCCCGATTCATCGTGAAGTCGGAAATGTGTGCTGTCCTAACATTTTGCACACTGCCGTCGTTGTCACATTGCGATCGCGGTGCCGCCTGTACGCCGAAACCTCAACCGAGGTACCTGGGGAAGGCGGGCATCGCTGCAAGTCCTCGGGCGAATGTTGGATGATGACGCGCGCATGGAGGTTCTTTGCGATGCCCGCAAAGCGATTGAACGATGCGAGCGTCGTAGTTTTCATGAGTGTGGTATCCGGTTTCCGGTGACCAGCAGCGGGCCGGAATTTGGCAAAGTGCACCGAGAGGATGCGGTGCCCGGGCGTATGTCCCGGCGCCTTGAGAATCCGCACCGCGCCGTCGCCGAAACGTCGCGATCATTATCGGACGATTGTCCTTCGCGTGTTCGAGCGGGCGTATTAGGGACTCGAAAACCCCGACGGGCGTCGGCTTCGCGCGAGCCCACGCGAGATCGGACAGCGCACTAAGCAAAAAGCACAGGCCCGTCCAACTGTAACGTTTGCTTGAACGGACGATGAAGTTACGGTGTCAGTAGCGCCCGATAGAGCGTCGAGCGTCCCACGCGCATTATGCGCGCCACATGGGAGGCGTTCTCACCGCGGTCGAGCATCTTACGCGCCTCCCGAACTTGGGAAGCGGTGAGCGCGCGAGGGCGCCCGACGTGCTCCCCTCGTGCCTGAGCGGCGCGTATCCCAGCGACGGTTCGTTCGCGCAGGACGTCCCGCTCGAACTGCGCGACGGCGCCGAGAACCGAATAGAGCATTCTGCCGGCCGCAGTCGCCGTATCGAGGTGCTCGGTAAGCGATCGCAGCGCGATTTCGCGTTCGCGAAGTATCTCCGCAATTTCAAGCAGGTTGCGTAGCGAGCGTCCGAGCCGATCGAGTTTCCACACGACGAGGGTGTCGCCGGCACGCAGCTGACCGAGTGCGCGATCCAATTGCGGCCGCGAGGGTAGAGCGCCACCGAGCTTGTCTTGGAAGATCCGATGGCAACCGGCAGCCTTGAGTGCGTCAAGCTGAAGGCGGGTCGTTTGTTCGTCGGTAGAGACTCGCGCGTAGCCGACGAGACGCGTTTCCGTTGCTTTAGATACATCGATGTATCCCGACCGATCGAAAACGCGCTCCGCGGGCTTCTTTGGAGCTGCTGTTTTCGCAAATCGTTCTGGCACAGACTTTCGGGCCATGAAAAGCCGCTTCGCGCAAGGGTTTCGAAATCATCCCTTAAGGGGTCGGTTTGGGGACAGTCTATAGTAATGCGGATCCGCTCCTAGCGCCGTGGTTCAGTGCGTTCCGGATGCTGGACAACGTAGCGTGACTCGGGCGAATCAACGATCCACATTGCCTCTTCAGGATAGTGGTACGATTCCCCAATTGGATTGTCCGCGACGACCAAGATCACCAAATCGGAATCTGAGTCGTTTACGAGTTGATGTGCTTGGTCCGGTTTGAAAAGGAAGCAGTCGCCGCTTTCGATCACCATACGGCCGTGATCGTGCCGAACGGTGCCGGAGCCCGAGATCACAGTCTTATGCCGTCGAGCGCCGACGCATCGTCTATGCCTCGTATCGGGGCACGGCTTTGCGCCCAAATTGCACGAGAGCCACATTTAGTGCGTCGTAGCTGCTCGAATAGTGCGCCCTCAATCGCAGTCGCGGTTGCTCGTCGACATTGGCTTTAGCCTCGCCCGAGGTCGCCTTTTCGCGTTGCTGCTTAAACAATGACACCGAGTCCGTTGCGCTCTTGGAGGTCAACTTGACGGCCGCGACCGCCTGTGCGACCGCGTAAATCTCATCGGGAGTGAGGCATAGCATGAACGACGCATCGTCGGCTATAGCTGCGAGCGGCGTGTACGCGTCTGCTACCTGAGTATCCCAAATGATGCCAGCGACGGCAATGTGAACGACCGCTTGCACCTCTTCAAGGCGCGTGGCGAAGAGTGCGCGCACCCGTTCTTCTTTGCGAACGCGCTCCCTTCGCTCGCGTTCGGTGATCGCGTTCTGCGTGATAAATTGCGACCACAACGCTGCTCCGGCTCCAATAATGGCTCCTAGAAACCCGGCTCCCGCGCTGATTAAGGCGGGATCGATGATTTGCGTATCGGTCATCGACCGATTCCACGCGATCGATTCACGTCACCCGTCTGCCGTCCCATTGCTGATGCTTCGACGGGGCATAGCCGCGCCTCCACTCCACCGGAAGGCGGACGCATTGGCAATCAGTTCGCCGCGACGCGGTCGTCTAATCAAAATTCGATGGGTCGAACGAAATAAGCAATAGCACGCTCGCGTGACGACTATGATCAATACTGATGTCAAGCCAATGGCAGCGCCGCTTCTCCGCTCGAGTCAATCGCTGTTGATCTTCGGGATCCTACCCGCGGCCACGACGGACCGCAAGGGACACTTCCGGTCCTCGCTGTGCTCCGGTCCACGTTCGCTACGCCGCCCTTGTTCGCTGCGCCGTTCCGTCGCGTCCGCGGCTCTAACGGACCCATCAACAGCGACCGCCTCGGGCGGAGAAGGGTTCAAACCAATGACGACGCTCTACACGATCAGCGACGACCGCACGAAGTTCTGCCGCAAGGCGATGAAAGCCAACGACGGGGTATGGAATCCCGTTACCAGCGCCTGGATGTTTACGAAAGCCGGCGATCACGCAAACGCGACGTGCGAGCTGTACCGTGCGACGCGGCCGAGTGCGGCGCAGCTTGAGGCGCTGCTTTCGATGGCCGTTGACGGAACCGGAGCTCAGGCGTGGGACTTCGATCCCGCCGTGACGCTCCCCGACTTCACGCAATCCTCGCGCGATGAAGCATCGCGACTCCTGAGCGCCGGCTACAGCGTCCGGCGGCTGCTCGGAACGCATCCGCTCGAGGACGGGCCCGACCGACGTCGTCTCGGACATCTTTGATGCCTCGGAGTTCGACGAACGTGCGCGGCGCGGGTCGCGGCGACCTCGCAGCGCCGCGTAACGGCGCAGCTCTCACCTAACGCACTCGCGCGGCGCTCATAAGGGCGCCGCGCTTCTCTTTAGGAGGCTTCGATGCGAAGCTCTATCTCGTCGCGCCTGAGCGACGTCGTCTCTGCGCTGCTCGTCGACGCGAGCGAATGCGACCGCGCGATCGTCGCGGAGCATGTGCGCGCGTATCCCACGCCGTTGTTGGAGCGCCTGGTTGCGGCGCAGTGCCGCATTCGCCCACTCGCACAACGCGAACGCTATCGCGACGTGTCGCCGGCGCTCCGGCGTCTCGGCGTCGACGTCGACGGCTGGCCGGTGGCCCCGGCCGGGCTCTTCGTCGTTGAGGAGCGCACGGTGTACCTGCGCTCGCGGACTCCGATGACGATCGGCCACGAGGTTGCGCATGCGATCGACTGCGCGCTCGGTGACGGCATCTACCGCAGCGGCTATGATCCGAAGATTCGCGCCGCGCTTGCCGCCGCGCGCTGCTTCGTGACGCCGTACGCGGCATCTGGCTTGGACGAATACTTCGCCGAGTGCGTGCGCGCGTACGCCGACGTGCTCAACGACCCGCACTCGCCGTGGCCGCGCGCCACGCGCGAGCGGCTGCACGTATGCGATCCCGCCATGCACGCGATCGTCGCCGAGATCTTCGCTTCGGCGACTTAGCCCGAAACGCCGGCGATGTCGGCGTCGCGCAGTACAACTGCGCCTGATGATGGGCTTCACCATCATTGCCTGATGGAGATTTTCACCATGTCTCGTAAAGCCAAGACCAACGGCAGCACAGCGCTTGCGACGATCACGACCGCGCCGTCGGCGCTGCAAATCACGCGCGCAGACGCCAACGCGCGCATTAAGACGCGCGCGCTCGAACTATACCACGAAGCGCGCACGCAACGTGACGAGCGCATTCGCGCCTTCGAGGCGGAGTACGGCCGTGCCGATCGCATCGACGACAGCGTCCTCGCGGACTTGCAGCGCACCCAAGCGCGACTCGCTGCGATCGCGGCGTGGCAGCAGCGCGCCAATGCGACCGGCGGTGAGCCGAAGGTCGCGAAATTCGTCGACCAGATCGGCACCATGATCGGGGCCGTCAGCGCCCATCTCGCGACGGAGCGCGCACTCGAGCTGTTCGCGCCAGTGCAGCAAGCCGACTACGTCGGTTGGAACGGGAGCGGCGGCGGTCGAAGGGCAGGACGACGCGTTGCTCGCCGGTTATGAGAATCGTCGACGATCCGCTCGGAGCGCAGAACGCCGCGCCGACGGCGGACGAAGACGGCGAGGTGTGCTTGCACACTGCGATCGAGCCGTATGAGGACGAGCCGACGCACGGTGCGTGCGTCGATTGCGGCGAAGAGTTCGGGCTGCGCGGCGCGCCGGCGGATGCCGATAATGCAGCGGAAGAAGACGTCAACGGCGGCGTGACGGCTGAATCCGTCGCAGCGGCATGAAGCAGCAAGCGGTCCCGGCTACACGCCGGGGCCGCGCTCTTTCCGACGACGACTTTCCCCCGGACTTCGTGCGCTGTGCGTACATGTTTGCGATCCGGCGTGCCGCACGCGATGCGCACCGAACGGTGTGCGATCACGACGCGGTTGAATGCGACTCCTGTCGCGAGCATACGCAGGCAAGCGCCGAGGCAAAACGCGCGCTTAATCATGGAACCGACACATTATAGCGCGATGGCATTGCGACGGTAGGCCCGGGCCGTCGCCCGCTGGCTGCTCGATCGCATGCCGGACGGGGCGCGTGATCGTGTCGGGCGTTATCGCGATGCGCTTCATTCGTTCCTTCAATGCGGGCGAGGTACGAGTGTTCTTCAAAACTCCTCGGACATCGCCGCGTCGAACATCAATCGTAGTCGTACTCCACGAGGTTATGCAGTAGTAATCCGCCAGGCACAACGTTTAGCGCTCGCCCGCCTTCATCGATTCGGCCAAGCGCGACAGGTGCGAAGCCAAGCTGCTGCGCGAGCTTTTCAACAGTCTTGCTCGCTTGTTCGTCATTGCTCGATACGAACACGACGCGCTTACCTCCGTTTTGAGCTGGATCAAGTGCCAGCACCCTTGCGGGAAGATGGTTAAAGGCTTTGACGACAGTCGCGCCCGGCAGTAAACTCGCCACGACCTCGGATGACGTTCGGCCAGCGAGGGTTTCCGACGGAACTCCGAACGCGTTCGTCACATCGATCACGACTTTCTCGTTCCAATCGATGCCCGCGGTGGCGAGATCAGGTATGGCGGGGAAAGGTATCGCTAGGAAGACAACGTCTGCTCTCAGAGCATCCGCAAAAGACGCCGTCGTAACGTACTTACCGAGTTCCTTGACCAAGGGCGAGAGGGATTGCGGCCCGCGCTTGTTGGTGATTGAAACGTCGATGCCGCGGCGAGCGAATTGGCGAGCGAGAGCCGAGCCGATATTGCCGGCTCCAACGATGGCGTATGACATGCTTATCCCTGAGCTTTACGCGAAGCGCGCGATTTCGTCGACGTTGAAGCGCGGCAGCCGCGGAAACACCTTCTTGTCGTCGCCATAACCGATGTTGATGACGTATTGTGAAACGAACTGTCCGTCAGGAAAAAATGCGGCATCGACGATGGATCGTTCAAAGCCGGCCATTGGACCGGCATCCAGTCCGACAGAACGCAGTGCGATGATGAAGTAACCCATCTGCAGGATCGCATTGTCCCACGCCATGCCGCGCCGAGCTTCGGCGGGAAGTCCACCGAACATGCCTTTGAACATTTCTCCGCGTTCGGGGAACGTACGTGGGAACTGGTCGAAGAATTTCAGGTCCGTTGCGATGATTGCGGTCACTGGAGCAGCCATCGTCTTGTCAAGATTGTTCGGCGCCATAGCAGGGCGAAGACGCTCTTTCGCGTCCGGCGCTTCGACAAACACAACGCGAAGCGGGAGAGAGTTTGCACTCGTCGGTCCTAGGAGCGTAATTTCCACGGCGCGCTCTAGCAGATCACGGGGCACCGGACGGTCGACAAAACCATTGGCCGTTCGCGCTTCAAGGAATATCGTGCGCAGCGCGCGCTCGTCTAGCGCACGCGCGGCTTTAAGCTCGATGATTTCGTCGATGGTTGGCGTAATGTCGAAGCTCCCGTTAAGGTCGACCGGCTTAGTCTTGGTCGGTGGTGTTTCCATGGTGGTCTTTCTCACGTGATTATCGCGGGTCGGAGCCGTTCATGAAGGAGCGAACGGCCTCGAAACGCGCTGGACCGAGTGCATACATGCGCACGTAGCCGCGGTTTGCATGGCTATACCTTACGCTGGGTCTGGCGGGCTAGGAAGAAAAGAGCAACCATGGGGATAGCGGCCACCAGGATCTCGGTTGAACCGTCCGACGACGCCGCTCGCCGTCGGGTATTGCGCGCGTTCCTGATGAGCCGCCGAGCCCGCCTCCGGCCGGCCGACGTCGGGTTGCCGGAGACCGGGCGTCGCCGCACGCCGGGATTGCGCCGCGAGGAGGTCGCGCAGCTCGCCGGGCTTAGCACCGAGTGGTACACGCTCTTCGAAATGGCCAAGGATACCGGGGTCTCGCAGCGCACGATAGATGCGGTCGCAGTTGCTCTGCGGCTAACGCCGGCCGAGCACAAACACCTCCAGCTGCTGGTGATGGGGGCGGTGCCCAGCGCCCTGCCGGCCGGCGACGTCGACCCGACCACGCGTGCCGTCGTTGATGGCTATAACTTCGGTCCGGCGATGCTGCTCAACGCCGGGATGAACGTCGTCGCGGCTAACGCGCTGGCGATAGCAATCTTCGGCGACCTGGCTGCCGCCCGCGGTTACGAGGGTAACTGGCTTTGGTATCTATTCGCTCACCACGGAATAATCGAGGAATGGGAAGTGCTGGCGCGCGACCTGACCGCGACATTCCACGGGTCCATGTGCCAAAACATCAAGGATGCCGAGTACCAGGCGCTGTTCGCGCGCTTACTGGAGTCCAGCGAGAGCTTCCGGCGCTTCTGGAACGACCATGAAGTGAGCCAGCTCGACCAGATGCCGCCACTCGCGCTGACGCACCCGACCTTCGGGCCGCTGCGCTTCACGATGCGCGTGCTAGCTCAGCCCGGCGCGAACAATCCGTTCTACGTGTGCTTCCTCGTCCCCGACGACGCGACGGCGCACTCAGACATATTCCGCCGGTTGCGGCTCGAAACCGCAGAGGTATCGCTAGAGATCGCCGTGCCTGCGCGCACCTGAACGCCGGCCTACCAGCGCGGCTCCGCTTCCGAGCCCGCGGTATGACGGGTGAGAACGCGCAGCCGGAATAATTCTTGAGGGCGAGTAAGGATCGGGCCCATGTCTTCCACTCCCGAAGTTCCGTCGCAGGGCAAACATCGGACGTTCTCCGCCGATGAAAAAGGTCGTCGTATCCTCGCCGAGTACGAAGCAGCCACGTCAGCGGTTGAACGAAGCCGGGCCCAGGTCACGGGCGCGCTGGACGGCTTGACGAGAAACCCGACCTCGATGTCGGAAGCCACAGCGGAACGTCCGATGCACCCCGTCCGCGACGAGGCTCTGCGGCCTGGTTCGGCTGCATCGAGATCCCAGGCGTTGGAACTGACAGCAGCTTGCGATCATCTCGACCTGTAGAACGACCAGTCTTAAAACTTCAGATATAGGCTCGATCCATCCGTCGGCGCCGAACTGAGGTAGACATTCGTGGTGCTCAGCGATGCTTGGCCCAGCGTATTGCGAATGGTTGCCGCCGGCGCCCCGCGGCATGCGCGTGCGACCCATGCGCATGCCGAAGCCAGTGTGGCGAGATCTTCTTCTTCAGCCCGGCCGCCTCAGCAGCCGCGGTGAGGATCAGGCGGATGCGCTCGTCGGAGATTGCGATGATCCTGTCGTCGGACGCTTTGCAACGGTGCCGGGCATGGTTGCCGCTGTATCCACTTGAACTCCGTGGTCTGCAAGCTTCGCGCAGTGAAACGCGGCTCGGAACTTGTCAAGCGATTTGGCACCGGTAGTTGGCGTAAGATAGTGTGCGCTCACGCTGCGGCGCTGTCGTCGGTCGGCTGATTGATCCACACGTTCGCCGGTAGCGCGGTACGTCTGGGTTCGCCCGCGATGAAACGATCTGGGTGCGCACTGTACGCCG
>JAABUX010004657.1_pt1 | contig 17249 bp, 17 predicted proteins | sample 5561851 | NCBI WGS metagenome assembly JAABUX01 (sample SAMN10711883, study PRJNA513361) | rock metagenome | isolation source: Antarctica rocks | place: Antarctica: Victoria Land, Richard Nunatak red sandstone | collected 2016-01-03 | reverse complement strand
TTGCCTGGTTGAACCGCAACCGCCGACTGGCAAAGGATGTCGAGAGGACAATCGAGAGCGCGGTGACCTGGCTCTACATCGCGAGCGCCAAGCTTATGTCACGCCGCCTGGCTGCGGCCTGCCCACATGCGGAGGCGCAAGTTTTCCAATGAAATCCAGCCAATGACATTGCAGAGACGATCCGAGTCAGGCTCTAAGAGATCTGCGACCCGTGACCGGAAGACCTTCTTACAAGGCGCGCAGTTTCGAGAGTTTCGGTGCCGGATTGAAGGCTTGCTCCGCCGGTTATACGCGGTAGAGCCAAGAATTTCAGTCAATGTCGTGGTTGGACCCGGCATTAAAATGCGGGACCGGTCCGGCGCTCGGAAGGAAGCGATGGCACGACTGTCGCCTACTGAAGCAGCAATACGCACAAGAACCCCATCACCCGCATCGGGGTGGCTTTGGGCTATAGTCTTGATAGCCAGTGCCACGGTTCCGGCCAAAGCGCAGGAGCAACAGCAGCAGGTCAGTTTCAACCGCATTGTGGTGGATGCGAAGCTCTATCCCAACCATCGCAAGCCGAAAGTCATCGGTGACTTTGCAAATGACGGCAACCCCGGTATCGCGGCGCAGGCTGGGTCTCATGGCTTCGGCATCTACCGAACTCCCTGCTTCGCGCGGCACATCATCAACAGCTATCACAAAGCACAGGGCGCCGAAGATGCCCAGGCAGTCGATATTAATGGAGATGGGGCGCTCGACATCGTGGTGGGAGGTTTAGGTGGAAGAACGTATTGGCTGGAAAACCCGCTAAAATCGGGGAAAGACCCTTATAGCTCATACTGGCCGATGCACATGATCGGCACCCATCACTATTCGCACGACGTCGTCGTTGGCGATATGTTCAAGGCAGGCAAGATAGACATAGCGACCGAAAGTGGAGTTTGGCACCGAGCCGACCTCGGGACGGGGTGGTCGCTTACGCGAGTTTTGCAAGGCTTGAATGTTTGGGGGCCATGGTCGCTGATCACCGGCATCCCCCGCTCTGATGAAGGCACCTCGCTCGTTGACATGCTTGGTGACAAGTATCTTGACGTCGTCGCGCCTTATCGGAGCACATCTCTGGCCTGGTTCGAGAACCCGGCACATCACGGGGGCAACCCGTACAAGGAGGTCTGGACGCCGCACGTCATCGATGCTCACCCAGGTTTCAGCGCGAAGGACGGTGGCATGACGACAGCGACGGCCGATTTCAACGGCGACGGGCGAATCGATGTCGCCATGGCGCCCATGTATGCCGACGGAAAGCTTGTCTGGTATGAGGCGCCCGTCGACCGGCGCGCCGGCACCTGGATCAAGCACGTGATCAGCGACGCGTCGTATGTTCATCAGGGATCGTTACAGATCGCAGACTTCAACGGTGACGGCACTCTCGACATCGGATTCGCCGAGCAGGAACAGAGCAGCAGCAAGAGGATCGGCATCTGGTTCCCTCATGGTAGTGGGAACAGCTGGACATTGTCTGTGCTCGCGCGCAGCGGTGGCCAAAACATCAAGGCGGGACGCGTTGGACACGGTCCGCTGCCGAGTCTGCTCTCGGCTAACCACGGCTATTATGGAGCACCCAACCCGCTGGAGTTGTTCAAGAACGATAGCGGCGGACCGGCTCCCGCACAGGGCGGTACCTGCTCTCGTTCCGGCTGAGTGGCAGTATTGTTCGATCGGGGCGGCGATTACTCCGCTTACACGGGTAGCCGGGCAGTTAAAGCGATCATGCTTCAGCATCTGTTGAGTCAACGTGAAAGATGCATGCCGGTCCTCGAGATGCTGGCCAAGGGAATTGCCGGTGTCGCGCTGCAGTCATTGGTGCGAACCTTAGTCGTTACGTTCTAACAATCTACCGAGATTGCCTTTTATATCGGCGAGCTTAGCACCTGACCTGTTTGGGGTCGGTGCACGATTTGTCATAAACTGCACGCTTAGGGCCGGTTCAGAGTCCGATTGCCTTCAACTTGGTTCTGCGGGGTCTTCCTCAAAGTCTGTGGAGCTTCATCTTCATCCCGCGCGACAGCGTTCATGGTAGATGAAGAACAGAGCACAATGGTCGCCTGGGCCTGATGTACGGGTCGTGGGCGTCGAGCGTCTTGAAGAACATTGGCTGGTTTCCGCGGTTCCAAATGGTGCCGCCACCTGTCCGCGCTGTTCGGTTCAATCGGACGCTCGCCACGGCCACTACGTCCGGCAGCTCCAGGATCTGGCGACGCAGGGAGCGGTCGTGAAGCTCAGCATCCGGATGGAGCGGTGGCGATGTCGGAACCCACGGTGCAAGCAGCAGACGTTCGCCCACCAGTTGCCACGTGTAACGGTAGCCCACGCAAGGAGGACGGACCGTGTCGCGGAACTGGTTCGACTGCTTGGCCACGCGGCTGGCGGGCGGCCGGCGGAGCGCTTGATGACCCGGTTGGGCATGCCGATGAGCGACGACACCATCCTGAGGCATCTGAAGCGCCGGACAGCGGCTCCCGAGAGCACGCAGCCAGTTCTTCGGATGGTGGGCATCGACGACTGGTCGTGGCTCAAGGGGTGCCGCTACGGGACCTTGATCGTGGACCTGGAGCGGCGGGAGGTCGTCGACGTGTTGCCGGAACGCTCCGCCGAGAGCACCGCGCAGTGGCTCAGCAAGCATCCCGAGGTCGAGATCGTCAGCCGTGACCGATGCGGGCTCTATGCCGGGGGCGCCCGGCAGGGCGCACCTCAGGCGCGCCAGGTCGCTGACCGCTTTCATTTGCTGCAGAACCTGCGCGAGCGCATCGAGCAGCAGTTGAGCCGCGGTCGCACGGCCGAGGCTCCTGCTTCGAAGAAAGCGGATGCTGAGCCAGCCTTGTCCGCACCAGCAGTCCTCTGCAATCCGCGCGGGGAACCGGACCTGGCGGTGCACCGCGACCTGGTGAAGCAGGCGCGGCGCGACGTTTGGCAAGCGATGTTCGACCGCGTCCGGTCGCTGCGCGATGCCGGCAGTTCCTTGATCGACATCGTTCGCGAGACCGGGCTCAACTGGCGAACGGTGGGCAAGTGGTCCCGGCTGGCCACGTTGCCCGCTCGCCGCATCATGACGCCCAAGACGAGCTCGCCAGCCTACTGCCAGGCGTATTTGGCGCGCCGGTGGGCGGAGGGGTGCAAAGTCGGGCGGCGACTGCTGCCGGAGATCCAGCGCCTCGGCTACACCGGGAGCTTCTCGAACCTGGAACGCCTGCTTATGCAGTGGCGCGTCATTGGACATGCTCACTTTGCACCAACGTCAGCGCCTGCCGAGCGATCACCGGTGGCGACCGATCCGACGACGGGGCACCTGATCTCACCGATCATCGCAGCCGTTCTTTGCATGAAGCCGCGACCGCTGCTGACACCTCGCCAGGTTACGAAGGTGCAGGCCCTGAAGGACGCATCTCCGGATTTCGTTGCCATGCGCGCGTTCGCGATGCGCTTCCGCGGCATCATGCGCAGCGGCGATATCGACAAGCTCACCGCCTGGATAGATGACGTCGTCCACAGCGGCATCTATTCCATGCAGAGGTTTGGCAGGTCTCTGCGGCAGGATCTCGATGCCGTTCGCAACGCGGTGGCAGAGCCGTGGAGCAACGGACAGGTAGAAGGCCAGATCAACAGGTTGAAGACCCTCAAGCGAGCCATGTATGGCCGCGCCGGCGTCGAGCTCCTTCGAGCTCGCATGCTGCCACTCCAGCAGCCAGATTCTCACACAGTTTGAGGAAGACCCACCTGTTGTGCGAGGAGCACGGGATGAACAACGCCAATATCGCGCACCTTCAGGCTACGGAGCGGGAGCTCAGGTGCAAAACGAAGCTCAGGGCACGGTCGACTGCCGGTCAGAAAGGTGAGGTCGCCATCGCCATCCGCGCCCTCAACCGAATGATCCAAATCGCCAAACCAATCTCCGTCCCCGCCGTCTGACACGATCACCGGGTAGCGCAAACTCTTACCTCCAACCCGATCCGTGCAACAACGCCAGAGATCCTCCCCTTCTCAACCCTTCCAATCTGTCCCATAAGCCCTGACGGTGGACAGTGGCGCTACGGACACGCATGGCCTATCCGGACATGCCGATCTGCGGCACGCCGCTGCGGACTAAACTCATAGTGCGGAACAGCAGCCGTTACGCCACCTTGTAGATGCCCATTCCTTCGACCTCGTGTACCCGTTCGAAGTCCGGCCATCGGCTCTCGTCGTGCAGGATAATGATGCGTGAGCGGTCGCCGTCGACCGACTGTTCCAGGCAATCGAATGACAGCAACTGGTCCCAGGCGCTGCCGATGCCCGCTCCAAGCGGCACATAGCGATGCTGATGGCCGCAGCCGGCGCCAGTCAGGTTGCGAGAACTGTAGATGCAGTCGCCAGCAACGGCGTAACGTCCCGTCGCGGTTTCCAGCGTGATAAACTGCTGCCCCATGGTATGGCCCTTGGCGAGGCGCACGCTCAGACCCGGCAGCAGATCGTCGCGATCGCCGTCCACTAACGTCAGGCGGTGTTCGAAACTCGCCTCGAGCGCCGAGCGGATATCGTCGGGATCGACCACGTCGGTCAGGATCGAGAAGCGTGGCGGCAGTGCGAACGCCTCAATCCAGCTCAGCATTTCCGCCTTCTGCAGGTAGATCTGGGCGTTGGGGAATTGATCGATCGAGCCCGCATGGTCGAAATGCGCGTGCGACAGCACGATGTCCGTCACATCCGTAGGTTCGATACTCATCCGGTTCAGCATCCGCAGCGGAGAAACCCAGTCCGGTATGCCGAACTTGATCGCGAAGTCGGCGCCGTTTCCCTGTTTCATAAACCCGCAGTCGCATAGCACCGTGCGTCCAGCGCCCTGAGCAAGGACAAAGGAGAACGGCGTGTCGATCGGAGGATCGCTGAATGTCCCCCAGACCAGGCTGGCCATCGGCTGCCTGCTGGCCCTGGCATATTCGATCACGTGAACCGTCCAAACCGTTGACATCCTAACTATCCCTCCTGCTTGCATGCGTCCGCTGTCAGCCTTCCGCGTAGCGCCGGCCAAGGCTGCTGAGACCGACGGCGACGATCAGGATCGCACCCTGGAAGACGTACTGGTAGAAGGTCGGCGCGCCGAAGATCGCCAGCCCATTGAAGCCGACGGCGATGATCAGGCCGCCGAGCAACGTGCCAAGGATATGGAACTCGCCATCGCGCAGCGTCGCGGAGCCGAGGAATACCGCGGCGAAGGCCGTCAGCAGGTAGCTGTCGGCGGCACTCGTGGTCCCGCTTCCGAGTGCCGAGGCCAGCAGGATACCGGTGAGGGCTGCGCAGACACCGGCGCAGACGAAACCCAGAATCTTGATGCGATCGACATGGATGCCGCTCAGCCGGGCCGCGACCGGGTTGCCGCCGACCGCCTGGATGCTCTGCCCGACGGCGCTGCGCTCGACCATGATCCACAGCAGCCCGATCGTCGCCGCCATGATGAGGACGTCATGCGGTATGCCGACGAGGCGTCCGATGGCAATGTCGGTGAACGCGTCCGGCACACCGGTGGCGATCGGGGCACCACTCGAATAGGCGAAATTCAGTCCGACGATAACGGTGCCGGTGCCGAGGGTCGCGATCACCGAGTTGACGCCGATTTTTGTCACGATCAGCCCGTTGATCAGGCCGATTATCGCGCCGCAGGCCAGCACGACGGTGATCGCGAGCCAGACCGGGAGGTTCTGGTTCACCATCAGGCCGGTGACCAGGACGCCCTCAAAGCTGGCTGCGAAGCCGATGCTGAGATCGAGCTCGCCGACGATAACGGCCACCGTCAGACCGCCTGCGATGATCATCGCCAGCGAGGCCTGGTTCAGCACGTTGACCAGGTTGGAAACCGAAGGGAAAGCGGCGGGTGCCAGCGCGGAGAATACCGCCAGCATCAGCGCCAGTCCGAGCAGCGTGCCGTACTTGGCAAGCAGCAGAGGCAGCCTGAAATTCCGCATCATCGTGGGGCGCCCGACATGCCGTGGTAGCTCGCGTGCACCAGCGCCTCGCGGGTGATCGCCGGGCCTTCGATCTCCACCGCGATGCGCCCTTCGACCATAACCAGCACGCGGTCACAGAGGCCGGGCAGTTCCTCGGCCTCCGAAGAGATCACGATGACCGAGAGACCGCTGGCAGCGAGCGCGCGGATGGTCCGGTGGATCTCGCCGCGTGCTCCGATATCGACGCCGCGGGATGGCTCATCCAGGATCAACAGCTCGAGCGGACGCGCGAGCCATTTGCCGATTACCACCTTCTGCTGGTTACCGCCGCTCAGGCGCTTCACGGAAGCGTCGGCGTCCGGCGTCTTGATCATCAGCCGTGCTACCATCTCTTCCGCGCGCCGCTGGCGCCGGCGCATGTCGATCAGCGGCAAGCCCGGCATCACGTAGAGGGCGCGAAGCGTGGTCAGGCTGAGATTGAACGCGACGCTCTTCTCCAGGACCAGCCCCTCGGATCGCCGTTCCTCCGGCACCAGTCCGACCCCGGCGCGCACCGCATCGGCCGGGCTGCGCGGCGCGAAACGCTGCCCGTTCAGCGTCATCGCGCCGGCGTCCGCTCGGTCCGCGCCGAAAATGATCCGTGCCGTCTCGCTGCGCCCGGCGCCGACCAGCCCGGCGAGGCCGAGCACCTCGCCGCGATGCAGGTCGAAACAGACGCCCCGCACCAGCCGGCCGCGCTCGAGGCGGCGCACCGCGAGCACGACCGCGCCGCGTCCGCGCACCGGCGTCGCTGCCACCGGATCCGGCACCGTGCCGACGATCGCCTCGATCAGTGCCGTGCGTGTCACCGCCTCGCCCTGCAGCGTCCGCACAACGCGTCCGTCGCGAAACGCGGTCACCCGGTGGCATAGGCTGGTGATCTCGTCGAGCCGGTGCGAGACGTAGAGCACCGCGACCCCTTCCGACGAGAGATCCCGCACGATGCGGTGCAGCGTCCGGGACTCGTGCTCGGACAGCGAGGCGGTCGGCTCGTCCATGACGATCAGGCGGGCGCGGCGTACCAGGGCACGGCAGATCGAGACCAGCCAGCGTTCCGCCACGCTGAGCGCTGCCGCCTGCGTATCGAGCGCGAACCGGATGCCGACGCGCGCGGCCAGCGGCTCGACCTGACGCCGCACGCGCCGCCAGTCGATCAGGCCCAAGCGGATCGGCTTCGGCAGGCCCAGCACGATGTTCTCGAGTGCGCTCATCCGGGGCACCAGGGCGAGCTCCTGGTGGATGAAGCTGAAGCCGAGCGCGCTGGCCTGGTCGGGGGTCTCGATCGATGTTGCCCTGCCATCGACCAGGAGTTCGCCGGCATCCGCGCGAACCAGACCGGCGAGGATCTTGATCAGTGTGGACTTGCCGGCGCCGTTGGCCCCGACCAGGCCATGCACCTCCGCCGCCCGGATGTCGAGCGAGACGCCGTCGAGCGCTTGCACGCCGCCATAGCTGCGGCATAGCCCGACCGCCTGGATCACCGAGGACACGGCGTTTGCCTTAGCGGCCGAGCGCGTCAGGATGCTCCTTGATGAAGGCGGCGACGGTCGCCCGGGTCACCACGACCGGAGGCACCTCGACGGCCCTGGGCTGCCAGGCCGCCCCGGCGTGGATCGCGTCGTCCAGCGCATCCACCAGGCGCGCACCCTCGCGGCCGCTATCCTGCCAGGCAGTCGCCGTCATGCGGCCGCGCTGTATCGCGTCGATCGCTTGGGCATTGCCGTTCTCGCCGTAGACCTGGACGTCGGTCCGGGCCTGCTGTCGCAGCGCAGAGATCGCCCCGATCGCCGGATCGTCCCAGCAGCCCCAGATCGCGAGCTTGACGCTGCCCTGCGGGTGCGACGCGAGCCAGGCCGTCGCATACTGCGCGCCGTCCTGGAAGTAGCCGGGGATACGAACCTCGTTCTTGACCACCTGGATCGCGGGATCCTTGGCGAGAACACCATCCGCCACCTGCTCTCGCTGCCGGCACACCTCGCCGGTGTGATAGGTCAGTTCCAGCAGGGCGCCCCGGCCGCCGAGATCCTGCGCGATCATCTGGACGATCGGGGCTGCCAGCGGGCCGCCGCTGCCGCTGGTGGCGATCACGCCCCAGCCCAGGCCACCGCCCCAGGTCGCGACCGGGACCCTCGCGGCCCTGGTGGCGGCGAGACCAGATGCGAGCGAACTGGCGGGAAACACCAGGGCGAGGATCGCGTGTGCCCGCCGCTGCACCAGGTTCTGCATGGCAGCATTGGCCTGATCGGCGCTGCCCTGCGCATCGACCACGGAGACGTCCCAGCCCTTCGCCGCGGCCTCTGCGCGGGCGCCCTTGATGAAGCGGGCGTTGTTGGCCTCGCTCGCCGAGATCGAGACGATCCCGAGCAGCGGCCGGTTCTGGGCAAGCGCCGAAGGTGCCGCCGCCAGGATGCCGGCGATCATCGCGAGCACCGGGAACGATGTCCAACCAGAGACGCGCATGATTTCTCCCCGAGCTTGAATCGGGACTTCTGCTGTCCGCTGCCAGAACGCTAGGTTCCAGTATCGCCCAGGTCAATCGGCCGATTGACAATCGGCGGCAGAACGTCGAGCAAAGGTAAACCGGTTTACGAGGATGCATGGCCGAGCCAGCGGTGTTGGCACGATTGAAGGATGTGGCGCAGGCCGCGGGCGTATCTGTCGCCGCGGTCTCACGTTATCTCAACCGGAGCCTGCACCTGCCAGCCGAGACCGCCGGCCGCATCGAACGTGCGATCAAGACTCTCAACTACCGGCCCAATCCGCATGCGCGCCGGCTCAGCCTGGGCCGTTCGGAAACCATCGGGCTCATGATCCCGGACATTGCCAATCCGTTCTTCGCCAGGCTGGCCAGCGCCGTCGAGCAGGCGGCCGGGGAGCACGGCCTCGGTGTCCTGCTCTGTGCCACGGGCAACCGGCCGGACCGCGAATTGGACTATCTTGCCCGCCTCTCGCGCACTGCCGTGGACGGGGTGATCTTCGTCACCAATCATGCCGATGATGGGCTGCTGGCGCGGGCGATCAATGCCGAACGCGGCGTTGTTCTGCTCGATGAGGACATCGCCCGCGCGCGGACGCCGAAGGTTTTCGCCGACAACCGCGCGGGCGGCAGGCTCGCGGCGCGGCACCTGATCGCGGCCGGGCACCGCCAGCTCGGCTTCGTCGGCGGTCCACTCGGTATGCGGAGCACGATTGAACGGCGCTCCGGTATGCAGGAAGCGGTGCAGCAGGCTGGCGCAGGCTGCGTCGTCAGCTTCGAGAGCTTCGGCAGCTATGTGTCTGATACAGGCCGGGCCGCCGCCGACCGGCTGCTCGACGGGCCGGTACGTCCCACCGCCCTGTTCGTCACCAGCGACGAGATCACGCTGGGGCTGCTCGGCCGGCTGCGCGAACGCGGCGCCGCCGTGCCTCGCGATGTCTCGCTCGTCACCTTCGACGATGTCGGCCCGCTGCACCTGCTCGATCCCCCGCTGACCGCGATCCGCCAGCCGATCGAGAGCATGGCCCATCGCGGGGTCGAGCTGCTGCTGGCGCGGCTGCGTGGCGAGGCGACCCCGAGATCGCCGGTGCGGCTGCCGGTGGAGCTGATCGAGCGCGAATCGGTGGCGGCGCCCATCGCCGTGCGGCGACTGAAGCAGGTGAGCAGGAGGCAGGCATGACGGAGATCGGCAGGCGCACGATACTGGGTGCTGCAGGCGTTCTGGCGGCAACGATGGCATCGGGCGCGCGTGCCCAGGCGGCGGTGCCTACCTTCGCACTGGTGCAGATCAACCAGCAGGCGCTGTTCTTCAACCAGATGAATGCCGGGGCGATGGCGGCGGCGAAGCGGGCGGGTGCGACGCTGGTCATCTTCAACGCCAACGACCAGCCCGAGCAGCAGAACGACGCGATCGAGACCTACACCCAGCAGAAGGTGCAGGGCATCATCGTCGACGCCATCGACGTGAACGGCATCATGGCCGCCGTGCAGTCGGCGTCCGCCGCCGGTATCCCGGTGGTCGGCGTCGATTCCGTGCTGCCCGCCGGGCCGCAGAAGACCCAGGTCGGCGTCAACAACGAGCAGGCCGGCCAGATGATCGGCAGGTCCTTTCTCGACTATGTCAAACAGTCGATGGGCGGCCATGCCAGGCTCGGCATCGTTGGTGCGCTGAACTCGACGATCCAGAACGTGCGGCAGAAGGGTTTCGAGGAGGTGGTGCGACAGGATCCCGGTGTCCGGGTCGTGGGCGTGGTGGACGGACGCAACATCCAGGACAACGCGCTGTCGGTGGCGGAGACGCTGCTCACCGGTAATCCGGACCTGACCGCGATCTATGCCACCGGCGAGCCGGCGCTGCTCGGTGCGATCGCGGCGGTGGGCAGCCAGGGACGCAGCGACGTCAAGATCTTTGGCTGGGACCTGACGGCGCAGGCGATCGCCGGGATCGATGCCGGCACGGTCGTCGCCGTGGTGCAGCAGGATTCGTCCGCGATGGGCGCCGCCGCCGTGGGCGCGCTGATGACGCTGCGCAATGGCGGCGCTGTACTGAGGACCGTTCCGATCCCGATCACCATCGTCACTAAGGCAAATGTCGGGCCGTATCGGGCGGTGTACAGATGAAAGCGGCAGCGGCATCGCTGATGTCGCTGCACGGCATCGGCAAGAGCTTCGGATCACGCAGCGTGTTGCGCGGCGTCGATCTGGAATTGCGCAGCGGCGAATGCCTTGGTCTGGTCGGCGACAACGGGGCTGGCAAGTCCACGCTCAGCAAGATCATGTCGGGCGCGTATATTCCCGACGAGGGACAGATCCTGCTCGCTGGCCGCGCAGTGACGCTACGTGGGCCGGCGGAGGCTCGGGCCCGCCATATCGAGATGGTGTACCAGGACCTGAGCCTGTGCGACACCGTGGACGTGGTCGGCAACCTGTTCCTGGGCCGGGAGATCTGCCGCGCCGGGTTCCTCGACCAGAAGGCGATGCGGCGGGAGAGTCGGCGCATGCTGGACGCGCTTGAGGTACGCATTCCCAGTCTGACCGCCAAGGTGGCGCAGCTCTCCGGCGGCCAGCGCCAGTCCATCGCCATCGCCAGGGCCGCCTCCTTCATGCCGCGCGTGCTGCTGCTCGACGAGCCGACCTCTGCGCTGGCGGTGGCCGAGGTGGAGGCGGTGCTCGGGCTCATCCGCAGGGTCAAGGCGCAGGGTGTCGCCGTGGTGCTGATCACGCATCGGCTGCAGGACCTGTTCCGCGTCTGCGACCGTATCGCCTTCATGTACGAGGGCACCAAGGTGGCAGAGCGCGAGATCGCCGATACCAACCTCGAAGAGGTGGTGCAGCTCATCGTCGGCGGAGCCGGGCATTGAGCGGGCGCGCGATCGGCCGCGCAGCGCCGCGCCATACCGACTTCCTGATCGAGCACGCGCAGGTGCTGTCGATCGCCGTGTTCTTCGTGCTGTGCTGCGTGCTGTTCGCACTGCTCAGCCCGGTGTTCCTGCTGCCGGGCAACCTGCTGAACATGCTGCGACAGGAGGCACCGATGCTGATCGTCGCGGTAGCCATGACCTTCGTCATCACCACCGGCGGCATCGACCTGTCGGTCGGCTCGACCGTGGCACTGACCAATGCGCTGGCGGCGATCGCGCTGCGCGCCGGCTGGGACTGGCCGCTCACGGTGCTGGCGATCCTGGTGATAGGCGCGCTGATCGGTGCGGCACAGGGCTGGTTCATCTCCTACCAGAAGATACCCGCCTTCATCGTCACCTTGGCCGGCCTGTCGATGCTGCGCGGCCTCGCGTTGATGCTGACACAGGGCTACTCGATCCCGATCGCGCCGCACGGCATCTTCCTCGATATCGGCCGCGGCTGGCTGCTCGGCCTGCCGGTGCCGGCCGTGCTCGCCATCCTGGTAGCCGTTGCGGGCCTGGTCGTGCTGGCGCGCACGCGCTACGGCCGGCAGGTGGTTGCGGTGGGTGCGAACGCAGAGGCAGCGCGGCGCGTCGGCATGCCGGCGCAGCGCGTCGCGGCCTCGGTCTACGTGCTCAGCGGGAGCGCCTCCGCCCTCGCCGGACTGGTCATCGCCGCCCGGCTCGGCTCGGGCTCGTCGAACGCCGCCGTGGGCTTCGAGCTCGACGCGATCGCCGCCGTCGTGCTGGGCGGCACTTCGCTGCTCGGCGGCGTCGGCACCGTTATCGGCACGCTGCTCGGCGCCCTGACCATCGCGGCGATCGGCAACGGCCTGATCCTGGTGCACGTATCGCCGTTTCTGACCCAGATCGTCACGGGCGCAATCATCCTGCTCGCCATCTGGCTCAACACCCGCGTGTTCGCGCGCCTCACCGCCAGCCGCCGAAAGGATTGACCCGCATGTCCGACCTCTCCTTCGCGCATATCCGGTCCGGCCAGGTGATGACCGTGCGCGGCCCTATCCCGGCGGCCGAGATGGGCGTCACCCTGATGCACGAGCACCTGCTCAACGACTGCCGCTGCTGGTGGCACCAGCCGAAGGAGCCGTCGCGGCAGCGCTTCGCCTGCGAGCCGGTGCATTCCGGCATCCTCGGCGAGCTGCGCATGGATCCGTTCGTCAATCTCGACAATTGCCAGCTGGACGACGAGCGGCTGGCGGTGGCGGAACTGGCGCCGGTCGCCTCCCTCGGTGGCCGCACCGTAGTCGACCCGACCTGCAGCAGCATCGGACGCGACCCGCGGGCCCTGGCACGGATCGCGCAGAGCAGCGGCCTCAACGTGGTGATGGGCGGCGGCTTCTACCTGCAGGCCTCGCACCCGGAACGTGTGGCCGGCATGTCCGCCCGCGACATCGCCGACGAGATCGTCCAAGAGGCGGTCGAGGGGGTGGATGGCAGCGGCATCCGCATCGGCCTGATCGGCGAGATCGGCGTGTCGGGCGATTTCACCGAACAGGAGCAACGCTCACTTCGCGGTGCTGCACAGGCGCAGCGGCGCTGCGGTCTGCCGCTGATGGTCCACCTGCCGGGCTGGTATCGTCACGCGCACCGCGTGCTGGATATTGTGGCGGAGGAAGGCGGCGATGTCCGTCATACCGTGCTGTGCCACATGAACCCGTCCGGCCATGACGTGGCGTATCAGACCAGCCTCGCCGAACGCGGTGCCTTCCTCGAATACGACATGATCGGGATGGACTACTGGTATGCCGATCAGGGCGTGCAGTGTCCGTCCGACGAGGACAACGCGCGCGCCATCGCTGGGCTGATCGAGCGCGGTCATATCGACAGTTTGCTGCTGTCGCAGGACGTGTTCCTGAAGATGATGCTGACCCGGCATGGCGGCTTCGGCTACGCCTACGTGCAGCGGCACTTCCTGCCGCGCCTGGGACGGCACGGCGTTGGCGCTGACGCGATCCGGCGACTGATGGTGAGTAACCCGCGGCGCGTGTTCGACGCCGCGGCAGCGCGCGAGGGAGATGCATGATGGCCACGAAGGTGCTGCTGGTCGGCGAGAGCTGGGTCAGTGCGGCGACGCACTACAAGGGGTTCGATCAGTTCGGCAGCGTCACCTTCCATCTCGGCGCCGAGCCCCTGATAGCGGCGCTGGGAGGCAGCGGCTTCGAGTTGAACTATATGCCGTCGCACGAGGCCGCCGAAGGCTTCCCGTTCACGTCGGAGGGCCTGGAGGCGTATCGCGCCATCATCCTCTCTGATATCGGCGCCAATACGCTGCTGCTGCCGCAGGCGGTCTGGATGCATGGCCGCACCGCGCCGAATCGTCTGAAGCTGATCCGCGACTGGACTAGTAGCGGCGGCGGGCTGGTGATGGTGGGCGGCTATCTCTCGTTTCAGGGCATCGATGGCCGCGCGCGCTGGCGCCGCACCCCGGTCGAGGAGGCGCTGCCGGTCACCTGCCTGCCCTACGATGACCGGGTGGAGGTGCCTGAAGGCTTTCACGCCGAATCATGCGGCCCCGCCGATCACCCGATCCTGGACGGGCTCGGCACCAGCTGGCCGGCGCTGCTGGGTGCCAACGAGGTGGTGGCACGCGAGCGCGCCGACATCCAGGTGCTGGCGCGCCTCCCTGCCGAGCAGGGCGGACACCCGTTGCTGGTGACCGGACAGTACGGGCGAGGTCGCTCGGTCGCCTGGACCTCGGATATCGGCCCGCACTGGCTGCCGGAGGATTTCGTACGTTGGTCGGGCTACGCGGCGCTGTGGCGCAACATCCTGGCATGGGTGACAGCCGCGGCATGAATGGCATCGCTTTGTCGCAGCAGATGCTCGACAGCAATCGCGACGTCTGGGACGCCATGCAATCGCATCGCTTCGTGCAGGACATCGCCGCGGACGAGCTGCCGTCGGAAGTGTTCGCGCGCTACCTGCTGTTTGAATACGGCTTCGTGGAGACCGCGATCTGCATCTTCGGCCATGCCATGCTCAAGGCCCCCGGTTTCGCACAGCGGCGCTGGCTGATCGGCGTGATGTGGGCATTGGCCGAAGAACAGGTCGGCAGCTTCGAGGCGGCGTTCGCCGCCCTCGGCATCACGAGGTCGGAGCACGACGCACCGGTTCCCGAGGCGGTACGTGCCTTCCAGGGTGGCATGCTGACGGTGGCGGCGACCGGCAGCTACCAGGACATCCTCTCCATCATGCTCGCCGCGGAGTGGATGTACGCGGCCTGGTGCAGCCAGGTGGATGCGACGCGGATCTCGTCGCCCGAACTGAAGCGCTGGGTGGCGATGCATGCAGCCCACGAGTTCGCGGCCCAAGTGGATCGGCTGCGCTCGGAGCTGGATGCCATCGGTGAGATCACCGACGCCGCCGAGCGCAACCGTCTGATCGGCCTGTTCCGTCATGCGCTGCTGCTCGAGATTGACTTCCACGAGGCCGTCTACGACGCGTCATGGCCGGTGCGACGGGCACGGGAGATCATGCCATGACCGCAGCACCCGTATTCCGGCCCAGGCCGCACGCGCTGGAGGCGATCTTCGGCCGGCGCAAGGTGGTGATCGGCGTGATCCACCTGCCGGCGCTGCCCGGCTCCCCAGACTATGAGGGGGGTCCGATGCCGGAGCTGACTGCCGCCGCCCTTGCCGAGGCGGCTCGATACGAGGCAGGCGGCGTCGATGGGCTGATCGTCGAGAACCACGGCGACATCCCCTTTGCCAAGCCCGATCAGCTCGGCCCGGAGACGGCCGCCTGCATGGCAGTGATCACCGATGCGGTGCGGCGTGCAGGCCGGCTCCCGGTCGGCGTGAACGTGCTGGCCAATGGCGCCATGCAGGCGCTCGCGGTCGCCAAGGCGGCGGGTGCCGCGTTCGTGCGGGTGAACCAGTGGGCAAACGCCTACGTGGCGAACGAAGGACTGATGGACGGGCCGGCTGGACAGGCGATGCGGTATCGAGCCTGGCTGCACGCGCGATCGGTTTGTGTCTTTGCCGACGTCCATGTCAAGCACGGCGCGCACGCGCTCACCGCTGACCGGACCGTGCCCGAGCTGGCGCGCGACGTCGAGTTCTTCGACGCCGACGTGGCCATCGCCACCGGCCAGCGCACCGGTGACGCTGCCGCCGCCGAGGAGATCCAGTCGATCGCGCAAGGCTGTTCGCTACCGGTCGTGGTCGGCTCCGGCGTCACGCCTGCGAATATCGGCGACATCCTTTCACTCGCCGACGGCGTCATCGTTGCAAGCTGGTTGAAGCGTGATGGCGTGTGGTGGAACGAGGTTGATCCCGACCGGCTGCGCAGCTTCATGGTCGAAGCGGATCGTGCGCGTGCATGAGACGGGTGCTGGTACTCGGTAACGCCTGCGTCGACCTGCTCTTGCGTGTGCCGCGCCTCCCGCATCCGGGCGAGACGCTGATGGCGGAGGAACGCGCTCGGGCGCCGGGAGGCAAGGGGCTGAACCAGGCGGTGGTCGCGGCCCGGGCCGGTGCCGCGGTGTCGTTTCGTGCGCCGATCGGCGACGACCCCGACGGCAGGCTCGTGGCAGAGATTCTGACCGGTGAAGGCTTCGCGTCGCTCGAACTGCTCCGCGTGTCTCATGCCACCGATGTCTCGGTGATCCTCGTCGGCCTGGATGGCGAGAATAGCATCGTCAGCGCCGGTTCCTGCGCCGACGCGCTGAGCGTCTCGGATGCCGAAAGCTTCGCGCAAGGGGCAGTTGCGGGAGATCTTCTGCTGCTGCAGGGGAGCCTCTCGGAGGCGGCGACGCTCGCGGCCGCGGGCAGCGCCGTCGCACGCGGGGTCCAGGTCGTGCTGAACATGGCGCCGTTGCGATGGCCCGCCGCGCGGGTCCTGCCGCATTGTGCCGTCGCGGTGGCCAACGAGGGCGAGGCGATCGCATCGACCGGGTGCGGTAGCGCGGGCGAAGCGGCGTTGCGGCTGTGCACGCTCGGGGCCGCCGTGGGGATCGTGACACTCGGCGCCGCAGGCTGTCTGTGTGCCGATCCGACAGGCGTGCGCTTCTTTCCGGCTGCTTCATCGGTGCGCGTGGCTGATACGACCGGAGCTGGCGACACGTTCTGCGGCGTCCTGGCGGCTGCGCTGGCCTGCGGCATCGCTGTGCCGGATGCGATCTCGGCTTCCCAGCAAGCGGCCGCTCTCACCGTTGAGCGCCTCGGGGCGTTTTCTGCGCTGCCACGATCTGAGGAACTGACCCTGCTCTTCGCTGGAAGGTGGCGGCCTGGTGCGAGTAAGTCTGCGCAGGATGCAAAACAGGACACATCAACACCACGCTGACTTCGAAGAGGCTCCTGATTGTCAAACAGCATTGAAATCTGGCTCTGACTCATTTTCGCTGCTGTTCTGTGGCGAGCTGTCGTGATGTCCACGACAGGAGCATTTCATGGCGGCGCGGTTTGATTTCGCATTGCTGGTCCCGCCGGAATTTGCGGTGGATCGCGTCGATGAGCGCGAGGACATGCTGGTCGTGACCGCCCGCGGCGCTGCCGCTACGGCCTCCTGCCCAGCGTGTGGTGTGACCTCGAGCCGTGTGCAGAGCCACTACATCCGCCAGCCCACGGACTTGCCGTGTGCCGGTCACCGCGTGCGCCTGCGGCTCCTTGTGCGCCGGTTCCGGTGCGGGGTTGAGGGCTGCCCGTGCCAGGTGTTCGCCGAACGGTTCGGCACCATGGTGCTGGCCGAGCGGGCCCGCCGCACCGGTCGGCTTGAAGAGCTCGTCCATCACCGAGAGCATTCAAAATCGTGGGGTGCTGCTGGGATTGGTCTAGGGTTTGGGCTTACGGGATGAGGGTGGGCTGGTGCCGAAGCTGGTATGGCGGGTGAAGCTGATTGCGGAGCTGCGTC
>JAABUX010004656.1_pt1 | contig 17250 bp, 10 predicted proteins | sample 5561851 | NCBI WGS metagenome assembly JAABUX01 (sample SAMN10711883, study PRJNA513361) | rock metagenome | isolation source: Antarctica rocks | place: Antarctica: Victoria Land, Richard Nunatak red sandstone | collected 2016-01-03 | reverse complement strand
TTGAACGCCGTGCTTGGGCTGGCTCGGGCCGCGGGGCTTGATCCCGACGCCGACGCCGTGGTCGCCCGCCTCCAGGACGACCTTTTCGCCGTCGGCGCCGCGCTGGCCGACCCGAACCCGGCGGGCAAGTTCCATAACGCGGTCGAGGCGAAACTTGGCGAGCGGCTCGAAGCGGAAATCGATCGCCTCGAAGCGGATTTGCCGCCGCTGACGCAGTTCATCCTGCCGGGGGGGACGATCGCCGCCGCGCAGCTCCACCTCGCCCGGACGATCTGCCGCCGCGCCGAGCGATTGGTCGTCCGGCTCGACCACACCCCCGAAGGCTTGGTCCCGCCCAACCTGGTCGTTTACCTGAACCGCCTGAGCGACCTCCTGTTCGTCCTCGCCCGCGCCGTCAACCATCGGGCCGGCCAGGGCGACATCCCCTGGACGGGACTTTGAACGCATGGACCTGACCGGCCGAGTCGTCCTGATCACCGGCGCCCGGCGGGTGGGGTCGAAACTGGCGCTCGATCTGGCCGACCGGGAGGCCAACATCGCGCTCACCTACCACACCAGCCAACCGGCGATCGAACAGACCGCCGCTGACGTCCGCGCCCGAGGCGTCGCCGCCCTCACGGTCGCCGCCGACTTGAGCCGGGGGGACCAGGCCGAGGCTACCGTCCGCCAGGTGGTCGAGCGCTTCGGCCGGATCGACGCGCTGGTCAACATGGCCAGCACCTACACGCGGACGCCGTTCGACTCGCTCAAACCGAACGACTTCGACGCGATGATCGCCGCCAACCTCGCGGCGGTCTACCACGTCGCGGTTGCGGCCGGGCAAACGATGCGGACGCAAGATCCCCTCGTGGCTGGGCGACCACTCCGAGGCAAGATCGTCACGGTCGGCGACTGGGCGACCGACCGCCCGTATCGCCACTACCTCCCCTACCTCGTCGCCAAGGGGGGCGCTCACGACCTTGACCCTCGCCTTGGCGACGGAACTCGCCCCGGACGTCGCAGTCAACCTCGTCCAGCCCGCGATGATCGAACCTCCACCCGACCTCTCCCCCACCGACCAGGCCGCCGTGATCGCCGCCACTCCCCTGGCGACCCGAGGCATCCCCGAAGATGCGAACCGCTTGATCCTCTATTTTCTCGAAGGAACCGACTTCGCGACTGGTGCCTGCGTCCGCGTGGACGGCGGGAGATTTCTCGGCTCGCACGAAGTTTGACCGGCACCAACCACGTATTCCTTCCGTTATTCGATTATCTAATACTAAATTTCCGCCTTGATCGAAGATTTTGCTTGATCTTCGGGTTGGCAGGTTGCATCATCGGTCTACTAAAAGTCTTTGCGTACACGGCTTTGTCCGCCGGCCTCGCGAGATCCGCCCTCCACGAACCCTCGAGACTTTTCTCACCTAGCTGATCAGATGTCGGTTTCTCTCCCACAACCGACTCGCACTCCGCTTTGGCCTTTCTCTGGTTACCAAGGTACTTATCGACTCCTTAGTTCGAGCCGAGTCCGTCGACCTTCTTCTTCCTTCCCTGCTCTCATTCCATCGGAGTTTTGTTCATGCGTACGCCTCATCGTCGTGGCGGGTTCACCCTGATCGAGTTGCTCGTCGTCATCGCCATCATCGCCGTCTTGATCGCCTTGCTCCTGCCCGCCGTCCAGGCCGCCCGCGAAGCCGCCCGACGCAGCCAGTGCGTCAATAACCTCAAGCAACTCGGGCTGGCCGCGGCCAACTTCGAATCGACCAACGGCACCTTTCCACCCGCCTTCACTCCGTACCCTCAGTTCGGCGACAATGTTTTGTGCGGTCTCCTGTCGTACGTCGAGCAAACCGCCGGCTACTCGGCGTTCAATTTCCAGCAAGACTTGACTGACACTGTCGGCGACAAGGGTGCGAATATTACGGCCCAATACCAGCTCATCAGCGTGTACAATTGCCCGTCCGACCCGGCGGCGGTCCGATTCAACAACTTCGGCTATGCCAACTACACGGCATGTCTGGGAGCGACAGCGGCGTTGGAGGCGGGAACCAACGTTCCGCCCGCGACCAACACGAATCTCGAACCGAACAGCCAGCGGTATGGCGTCTACATCGCCGCCATTACTTACGGCGGCTCGCCGAAGACCAGCACCGGGGCCTTCAATCCTGATTTTCAGAAGGTGACCGGCGCCAGCATCGCGGCAATCACCGACGGAACCAGTAATACAGCGGCATTCTCCGAGACAACCAAGACGGGCAACCCCGGCCCCAAGGGTAACTCATTCAACGCCTCGCTCGGGCCGATGGACACGCGTCGGGTGAACTTCCAGAGTGCCAATTTCGACAACTTGATCCCGCCGACCAGTTGCCCTCCGGACATCAACGGCATCCATTATCGCGGCCAGGAATACTATCGCAACTTCCCGTCAACTGGCTATTATAACCATACGATGACTCCCAACACCAAGATGCTCGACTGCGGCACCTTCGCCGATGGTTCGGCCGTCAACAACCTTTCCCGGGTCCACTTGGCGGCTAGGAGCAGTCACCCCGGCGGTGTGAACGTGAATTTCGCCGACGGGTCGGTCAAGTTCATCAAGAATACGATCAACATCGCCACCTGGAACGCACTCGGGACCCGGGCCGCTGGCGAAATCATCAGCGCCGACCAGTATTGAACGGGCAAGGAACCAGCGCACGGAAAGGGAGTTAGTCGCGAATGGAAATTTCTATACCGCAAATTGTTCCGCTCAAATGACTTAAACGACTAAATCTGGACGGATGATCGGTAGCTCCATTACTCGATTATCGGACTACTCCAGCAAAACAAGGCGTGGCCGATCTTACTCGATAAACGCCCAACTTTCCAGGAGAATTATAGATCGACGCGATTCCCGGTGTGTATTAGATTTTCGGCTTCAGGAAGTGCCATTCGGGTTAGGTACCGATCAGTGATCGGTGCCTGACTCGAATATCGGCGATCGGTACGCGGATTCCGCGTGACTCGGCGGATGTGAGGCGATATGCTCGAAGGCTGACCCGTCCGCTTTTCCTTCGATCGAGGTCCGAGATCATGACCCATCCGCATCGTCGGACGTTTCTGGCCGCTTCGGGTGCTTTGGTGGCGAGCGGGGTGACCGCGTGGGGTCGGCCCATCGGCGCGAATGACCGCATCCGCCTCGGGGTGATCGGGACGCGAGGGCGGGGGGCGGAGTTGGCGGGGGCGTTCGCCAAGCGGGCGGATGTGACGATCGCCAGCCTGTGCGATGTCGATGATGCCTCGTTCGCCCCAGCGCTCAAGGTGGTCGAGAAGGCGGGGGCGGCGACTCCGAAAATCGAGAAGGACTTCCGCAAGCTGCTTGATGATCGGGAGATCGACGCAGTGGTCGTCGCCACCCCGGACCACTGGCACGCTTTGATGACCGTCATGGCTTGCCAGGCGGGCAAGGACGTTTACACCGAGAAGCCGGCCAGCCACAACGTCGTCGAAGGGCGGCGGATGGTCGAAGCGGCGCGGAAGTACGGCCGGGTGGTCCAGATGGGCATCCAGCGGCGGAGCATGCCGCACGTCCAGGACGCCGTGGCCCACGTCAAAGAGGGAGGGATCGGGACCGTGGGGATGGCCCGCGCCTGGATCTTCAAGGAACGGCTCCCGATCGGGCCGCCGGTGCCCGCCGAGGTGCCGCCTGGGGTCGATTACGCGATGTGGCAAGGACCCGCCCTCGACCGACCGTTCACCAAGAACCACTTCCACTACAACTGGCACTGGTTCTGGAACTGGGGGACGGGCGAGCTGGGGAACAACGGGATTCATGGCCTCGACGTCGCCCGGTGGGGTCTTGGGGTCGACGCCCCGTTGACCGTCACCTCAACGGGCGGCAACTATGTGTATCGCGACCGTGAGGTGCCCGATACGCAGGTGGTCACCTGGGAGTTCCCCCAGTCCTGCCTCGTCTGGGAACACCGGCTTTGGGACCAGCACCCGCTCGAAGGCTCGGGGTTCGGGATCGCCTTTTACGGCGACAAAGGGGTTCTCATCGTCGACGAGAAGGGCTGGAAGGTCGAAGGGGGCGCTAAGGCGGGGGGCAAGGCCGGCGCGGGCCTCGACGCTCACCTGGCCAACTTCGTCGACTCGACCCGGACCCGCGCTCGGCCCAACGCCGACATCGAGGTCGGCCACCTGAGCACCCGGCTTTGCCACCTCGGCAATATCAGCCAACGGGTGGGCCGGAAGCTTAAATTCGACGCCGCGACGGAGTCGTTCCCGGCCGACACCGAGGCCAACGCCTTGCTCGCCCGCGAATACTCCGCCCGGTTCGCGATGCCCGCTCAGGTCTAAATCCTGTTCGGGTCGAAATCAGGAGTTTTTTGGGTGGCAGGGGTCTTCAGACCCCGGTCCCTCGGCCGACCGGTCGAACCGCCGGGGTCTGAAGACCCCTGCCACCCGGATTCGCCTGGTCTCAACCTGATCCTGGTTGAGTCGAGGCATCAGCCAAAAAAATTCCATATCAGCGTCGCCAATCCGCCGTTATCGTCGTACGTTGAAGGTGACAGTCGGGGTGGTGACGTCCGGCGGTGCTCCCGGCAAAGTCCGCGAAACCGGCTGATCCAGTCAAGTTCTGACGCGGGTTGGACGATCAGGCTGATAGCGACACAAATCCGCGTAAAACCATCGCGATGGTCTTAGTAGCGTGGTTGGATGGTGTCAAATCCGTGGTCGGGCTGTTAAGATAGAGATGGTTCGCCAGACAGATCGGTCAGGTGACAAAGCCGTCACCGCTCAACCTGGTCTCGATGCTCCACGAGATTTGGGGTATGGTCGCGCGGGCGAACCACCGGTCTCATCGTTCCGTGGACGTTTGGTCGTGGCAAAACTTTGGCCAAAGTGAGGGTTCCCAGCGGTGAGCGGTCCAGAACGATCCCCAAAACGACGTTCGTACCGCCCCGGGGTCGAAACCCTCGATGCGCTCCAACTTCTGAGCGCCCTGGCGGAATTTCCTGCCGGGTTGGTGGTCGACCCGACGATGGAGGTGGCGCCGGCGGGTGTCGACATCGGCCCGGTCGACTCGCAACACCGGGCCTGGGACGCCGCCCTAGTCGCGTCGCAGCTTGGCGACCTCCTCGGCTCGACCGTCGCCGAGGTCAATCCCGCCGATCTGTCCGCCGGGCTGGCGCAGCTCGACCGCTACCTCGCCCGATCCTGGTTCCGGGCGGGGCTGGCCGCGCAGCAGCATGACGACTGTACCCAGGCGGTGTATACGTCGCTCCTGCAAACCCTGGGGCGGGATCGGTTCGACTCGCTCCTCGGCGAGATCGGCCAGTTTGGGATCAAGGATGTCCTGAGCCGCGAGACCGCCGAAGGGCCCGACTTCTTCCGGGCGGTCGACGCGGTCAAAAAGCGTGCCCAGCGGGAACGAGCGTTCCAGCCGCTCGACGGCGTCGATGCCGCCGTGACCAACCGGATCGACGGCTCGCACGCCGACTGGCAGAGCACCGTCCAGGACGCGATCGCGCAATCCCTCAGCCCCCGCGAAGCCGCGCTCATCCAGGCGACTCTTCAAGGCGAAAGTCCCGCCGAGATCGCCAACCAGTGGGGAGTCGCCCCCAAAACCGTCAGCAACGAGAAGACCCGCGCCTTTCAAAAGCTCCGCGATGCCTTGACCCCCGCCCTCGCCGACTGACCCGGCCATCTCGCCCCAATTTGCCCCGGTTTTGGCAAATCCTTTGAAATCGGCGCAACTTCGCTCTAGACTGGCGGCTCAACGCGGGTCGCCCCACGCATCAATCCATGCCCACGAGCCACCCATGACCGGGGCCGAGCGGGCAGGGAACATCGAGGGAGTAGGCGGCGAGCCCGCTGGGATCAAGCACCCAGGAGCCAGTCGACGATGTTGGGACGACTCAAACGGATTGCCCGGCTGTCTTCGCGGACTCAGCAGCGTCAGCCTCGGCTTGAGTCGCTGGAACGCCGCGAGTTGTTGACCGCCTACACCGTCAGGAACGCCGGGGACTCCGGGGCGGATTCGCTGCGGGACGTCCTCACGCGGGCGAACAGCGATGGCGCGGCGGGGGTCGACACGATCGGGTTCGCCATCGGCACCGGGACGCAGACGATCGCCCTGCAATCCGCCTTGCCGACGATCACGCGGTCGGTCGCGATCGACGGGACGACGCAACCCGCTCAGGGCGTCGCCTCCAACGCTCCCCGGATCGTGATCGACGGGTCGAAAGCGGGCGCTGGGGCGAACGGTCTGACGCTGACGGGTCCGGGTGGCAGCACCATCCGCGACCTAGCAATCGTCAACTTCGCCGACTCGACCAATAGCGGCGGGCGCGGCATCCTCGCCAACGATGCAGGCGGTGATACCTTCGTCGCGGACTACCTCGGGATCGCCCCGGACGGCCGGAGCGCGCAGCGGAACGTGGTGGGGATCGAGCTCAAGTCGGCCAACAACATCGTCGGCTCGGCGATGACGGGGACGGCGACCGACTCCCCCAACCTGATCTCGGGGAACTTGGCTGATGGGGTCTTGATCGACGGCTCGACGGCCAGCAACAACCAGGTGATCGGCAACCTGATCGGGACCGACATCACGGGGGCGAGTTCGGTTGGGAACTTGCACGGGGTCACGGTCGCCGCGGCCTCGAACAACACCATCGGCGGTGCGAGTCCGGGGACGAGCAACCTGATCTCGGGGAATGTCGGCCCGGCCGGCAATAGCGGGATCGGCGTCTACTTCACCGGGACGTCGACCGGCAACGTCGTGGCCGGCAACCTGATCGGGACCGATGCCGCCGGCGCCAAGGCGAACAGCAACACCTATGGGGTCTATTTCGGGACCTTCGGCAACCCAAGCAGCTCGGAGTTGATCAGCAAGGTCACGGTGGGCGGGTCGGTCAACGGCGCGGGGAACACGATCTCGGGCAACGGGATCGGGATCGCCGGCAACATCACCGGCTCCACGATCGCCGGCAACCGGATTGGGACCGACGTCTCGGGGGCCGCGGCGATCGGCAACGGCTACGGGATCTTCCTCGGCGCCAACGCGACGACGATCGGCGGGACCACCCCGGCCACCCGGAATATCATCGCGTCGAGCGGCACGATCGGCACCGGCGGCGGCACCGCGATCACGTTGTCCGGCGACAGCGACATCATCTCGGGCAACGTCATCGGCCTCAACGCCGCGGCGACCGCCCCCCTGCCCAACAAGGTTGGGATCGCGCTCCACACGACGAACTCGACGGTCGGCGGGACCGCCGCCGGGGCCGGCAACATCATTGCGGGGAACAGTGGGGACGGGGTCGACCTCGACCTCAACTCCGGGAACAAAGTCCTCGGCAACCTGATCGGCAACCCGGCGGGTGGCGCGCTCGGCAATGGGGGGACCGGCGTTGCCGTCCTCTTGGCCGTCCCGACCGGATCGACCCCGGTCGTCCCGCTCGCCCTGAACGACACGATCGGCGGCGTCACCACCGGCTCGCCCAACATCATCGCCGGCAACGGCGGCTTTGGGGTCGCCGTCACGAATAACTATGGCGCGTTCACCGGCTTGGCGATCCGGGGCAACACGATCAGCAACAACGGCCAGTTGGGGATCAGCCTCGGCTCCACCGCCGGCAACATCATCCCGCAAACCTTGTCGCTCACCGCGGCGGCCTCCACCGCGACGAGCGCGACGATCTCCGGGGTCGTCGGCGGCTTCCCCGGGCAGGTTGTCCAGGTGGATCTATTCAACAACGTGGCCGCCGATCCGTCCGGTTACGGCCAAGGGCAAACCTATCTGGGCACAATCCCGGTGACGATCGGCCCCGGTGGACTCGCGACGTTCAGCGGGACCTTCCCGACCCCGCTCGGGGCGAAGTCGGTCGTGACCGCGACGGCGACCGACGCGGCAGGCTCGACTTCGGAGTTCTCGGCCGACTTCCCCAATACCCTCGCTTCGGCCGACCTGGCGATCACGCAGACCGTCTCCTCGCAAACCGTGACCAGCGGCGCGATCGTCACCTTGACGGCGACGGTCACCAACACGAGCACAACCACCACCGCCCGAGGGGTCGTCTTTACCGACGCCCTGGCGACGAGCCTGGTCAACGCAACGGTGAACTCGACGGTTGGCACCGCCTCGGTCGCCCCCGGCAACGTCGCCCAGGCGCGACTCGGCGACCTCGCCCCCGGGGCCTCGGCCACGATCACGATCTCGGCTAATACCTCGGTCAACGGCACGGTCAGCAACACCTCGGGGACGATCGGGACCACGCCCGACTCCAATTACGCCAACAACCAGGCGACGCAAAGCTTCACAGTTGGGAGCGTGACCCGTCCCACGGCCGACCTGGGGATCACGATCACCCCAGGTACCACGTCGCCCACCGTCGGGTCGAACCTGACCTACACCCTGGCCGTCACCAACAGCGGCCCGACCGACGCGACGAATGTGATGGTCAACGACTTCTTGCCGACCGGCGTCACCCTCATCAGCGCCACGCCGAGCCAGGGGGCGACCGCCACGACTCGGGGGAACCTGGTCAGCGACAACCTCGGCACGATCGTCTCGGGGGCTACGGCCAGACTCACCGTCGTCGTGGCGCCAACCACCGCCGGGGCGATCACCAACGCGGTCAACGTCTCGGGCAACCAGCTCGACCTCGTGACCGCCAACAACTCGGCCAGCTCGACCCTGACCGTCGGGACGACCGGGACCGCCGTCCTCGCCTTGTCGCAGACGTTCACGGCGGCAACCCCGGGCCAGCCCGAGCAAGTCACCCTCACCGTCCGGAACACCGGGACCGGCCCCGCGACGGGCGTCATCCTGGTCGACTCGCTCCCGGTCGGCACGACCTACGTCTCCTCGACTCCGAGCCAGGGAACCCCGGTGACGGTCAGCGGTCAGGTGGTGACGAGCAACCTCGGGACCATCGCCGCTGGTGGATCGGCCACGCTGACCGTGACTGTCGTCCGCAACTCGGCCGCAACCGGTCTCGTCAACTTCGCCGGCGTGGTCGCCACCGGCCCATCGGCTAACACCCCGGTCTTCTCGCGAGCGGTTCTCAACGACTCCAGCGTCGTCAGCGGCCCGAGCGTCACCAGCGTGGTCGGCTCGCGGTCGAACGCCCAACTCGTCGTCACCTTCAGCGCGCCGATCAGGCCCGCTTCCGCCGCGACCCGGGCCAACTACCGCCTCTACGCCCTGGGGAGCACCCCGAGGGCCATCACGGCCAGCGACCGGCCGATCGCCTTCACCACCGCCGTCTACAACTCGGCCGCGAACAGCGTGACCCTGACTCCATCCCGCGCGATCAACGCCACCCAGTATTACGCCCTGGTGGTCGTCGGCAACACCGCTGGCGGGATCACCGGCACCTCGGGGCGCAGGCTCGTCGGCGTCGCCGGTGGGGCCGCGGGGACGAACTACTCAACCACCTTCCTCGCCGGTACGCTGACGCAGGTCTGATCAAAGAAGGGCCACGGATTAACACGGATGGAACACGGATAAGATGAGATTCTTTTTGTCTCATCCGTGTTCCATCCGTGTTAATCCGTGGCCCAAACGCATTTCAAGGCTTGTCGATGACGAGGGCTTCGAGGAAGAACTCCATCATTCGGGCGCGGGGAAGTGACGAGTGGCCGAGGTCGGGTCCGACCTGAACCTGAAAGCTTTTGCCCGCGTCGGTGAGGGCTTTCATGAGCTGCAAGCTGTTGCTGGGGTGGACGTTGTCGTCGGCGGTCCCGTAGTAGATCATGAGGCGACCCTTGAGGTTGGCGGCCTTGCCGATCGCGCTGAAGGCATCGTACCCGACCTTGTTCTCGGCGGGGGTACGGAGGTAGCGCTCGGTATAGATCGTGTCGTAGTGGCGGAAGTCGGTCACGGCCGACGAGGCGCAGGCGGCCTGGAAGACGTCGGGGTAGCGGAGCAGGCAGAGCAGCGACGTGGAGCCGCCGTACGACGTCCCGAAGATCCCGACCCGCCCCGAGTCCACATCCTTGCGGTCGCGAAGCGAGCGTATCCCGGCGGCGATGTCGTCGATCTCGGTTTGCCCCAGCTTCAGGTAGATCGAGTCGAGGGTCGTCTTGCCACGCCCCTTTGCCGACCGGGCGTCAAGCGTCACCAGCAGGAAGCCGTACTCGGTCAGCAAGCCCTCTGACTCGCTCCGCATCGTCCGCCGCGGCGACTCGAACAGCTCGCTCGCGCCGTTGGTCTCAGGACCGCCGTAGACCGACACCAGCACCGGGTAGCGGACCGACGGTTCATAGTTCGATGGCTTGTGCAAGATCCCGTGCAGGACGGTCGTGCCGTCGGCCGCCTTGAAGGTGAAGCGCTCGACTTTTTTTAGGCCGAGTTCGTCGAAGCGGGTCAGGTCGCTCTCGGCGAGCGTCGCCAAGACGTCGCCGGTCTCGGCGTTGACGACCGTTGTCCGCGGCGCCTGGTCGTGGGTTTGGAGGATGTCGATGAAGTGCTTGCCGTCGGGGGCGACGTCGATGAAGTGCGCCTGCCCGAGCGGGATATCGATCGTGTGGTGCCACGCCGGGTCGGTCAGTCGCCGGTCGCCCGAGCCGTCGAGCTTGACCCGGTGGAGCTGCAACTTCATCGGGTTGTCGCCATCGTGCGCCAAGTAGTCGATCACGCCGGCTGTTTCGTCGACCCGGACCACCCGGTCGGCGTCGAACTCGTTTTTGGTCAGAACGACCGGGGTATCGCCGCCGAGGTCGCCGATCAGGTAGTTCTTGAACCCGGTCCGCTGGGTTGCCCAGACAAAGTGGTGCCCATCCTTCAAGAACCGGAACTCGGGGTTATTCTCGATCCAGGAGGCGGGCCACTCCTCGCCGATCACGACGCGGCACTTGCCGGTTTCCGGGTTGGCGGCCACAAATTCGAGGATGTTCTGATGCCGGTTAGTCCGGTAGAAGAGCAGTTCCTTGCCGTCGGGCGACCACCGGACGTTATAAACGTAGTGGCCGACGACCTCGTCCTCGAACGGCTTGCCATCGCGGATGTCGATGGGAGTCGCCTTTTTGGCTTTGAGATCGTGGACGAACAACTCAACGACCGGGTTCGGCTTCCCCGCCTTGGGGTAGGCTTCGGTGTCGAGCTTGTCCTGGATCTTGGTCTGGTCGAGTTGCAGGTAATAGTCGGTGACGGCCGACTCGTCGAACCGGTAGTAGGCGAGCTGCCGACTGTCGGGCGACCACCAGAAGGCGGTCGGCTGGTACAGTTCCTCGCCGTAGACCCAGCTTGCCTTGCCGTACTTGACCCGCTTCTCAACGCTCCCGCCGGTCGTGATCGCCACCTCGACGACGCCGTTGGGGTCGGACACATACAGGTTCCGGTCGCGATAGGTCGCCTTCAAGGTCTTGTCGGGGGAAGGAGCGGAGTCGGCCTGTCGCCCCCGGTCGACCCCTGGCGGGCGAGTCGGGCGGTCGCCCGCGACTCCACCAGGCCCGCGCGGCATGGCGTCCTTGGTCGCCTCAGTCGGCGCGTCGGCGACCTGCTTGCTCGCCACGTCGAACCGGACGAGCTTGCCATCGCGGCGAAACTCGAACGCCTTGCCATCGTCGCGCCAGGTCCCGGTGACGGCTCCCGACTTCACCGCGCCGATGGCGGTTTTTCGGACCGACTCATACCGAGCATGACCCGGCATCGTCTTGAGCCGGTCTTGCCCGACCGCCGCCGACCCGGCGATCACCCCGAGCACCCAGCAGGCTCCCGCCCAAACGAACCCAATACCCGGCCAATTCACCTGCCGACGCTTCGTCATATCGCCCCCTCGCGGTTCGCGACCAACCCCATCCCAGCGCGCGGGACGACCTTCCGACCGACCCGGCCCACTCCGTCGATGATAGCCGAGGCACGGACTGGTTGCGAAGCCTTCGCTTCCCCCATTTCGCCGCGCGGATCAGCTCATGCCAGCAGCCGTCGCGTGCCGCGCCGCAAGAAAGCGACGAGGCAAAGGCGCAGGAACGCGGTGTTGTAGCGGAGGTAACGCTTCCATTTACCGCGCGGCTCCATCATCAGCCTCCAGAACCATTCCAAGCCTGACTCCCGCATCCAGACCGGAGCCCGGGGGATCAGGCCGGCAAAGACGTCGAAGGCGCCGCCGACCGGCAGCACGACCGGCACCCCCATTGCCCCGAGGTGGTCGCGGCACCAGACTTCTTTGAAAGGCGAGGGCATGGCCACAAAGAGGATGTCGGCCCGACTCTGGTGGATCTCCGCGACGATCTGGTTCCAATCTTCCGGTCCGAAGTAACCGTCACGACCACCGGCCACCACGGCGCCCGGGTAGTCGGCCCCCATCCGCTGGACGACTCGCCCGACCACTTCGGGACGAGCGCCGAGGAAGTAGAGGCGGAGGCCGTCGCCGTCGGCCCGCTCGATCAGGCGGTCCATCAGGTCGATCCCGGTGACCCGTTCTTCGAGCCTTTCGCCCAGCCACCGCGAGGCCCAGACGATCGGGACCCCGTCGGCCAAGATCAGGTCGCCAGACCGAATCACCGCGCCGAACGCTGGGGATTGGTCGGCCATCGCCAGGGTGGCGGCGTTGACCGTCAGGACCAGCCTCGGCCGGCGGTCCCCTGCGAGGAAGCTTTCGCAGATAACGACGGCCTGGTCGATCGTCACCCGGTCGATCGGGTAGCCCAACAGGGAAACACGACGCGGGGGATCAGTCGGGATGTCATCGGGCAGGGTGGGCGAGCCGAGCGGGGTCATGCGAGATGCTCCGCGGGAGGAGGGCCAGTCTCGATGGCCGAGGCGAAGAGGTACCACGCCCACTCATAAGGGCGTGTTTCGCGGTTGATGCGCAGCCGGGGCGAAAAGCCCGAGGGCCGGTCGTCGACCCGAGGGCCAAGCAGTCGGCGTGCATGGCGGAGCAGGCGACGAGGCGACCCTTCGTCCCGGACGATCGACCGCCAGATCGTTCCGGCGGGTCGGTCCACCATCGAGACGCCCAACTCGTTGGCCGCGAGCCAGGCCCGCCCCGCCTTGATGGCTCCCGACAGGTCGGGTCCACCGGCCAGACCGAGCGTCTGGAAGCTCATGGGGGCCATGCCATGCTGGTGGACCGAGTAAACCGGATAAGCCCCGGAGACCCGACCATCGCGCGGATCGAAGTGCCACCACCACTGCCCCAGACTCCCTTGAAGTTCCACCATCCGGAGCGCCGCCGCCGCCGCGACATCGAGTGCCCGGGAGTCGTTGGCGACGATCGAGGCCAGGGCGAGCGCCTGGACCGGGTAGATCTGGTCGGCGAAGGTCGCCACCCAGCGCCGAACCCGGAGCGTCCCGGGAGAATCGGCCTCGGCGTGGCGGAACGTCCGCGTCGACGGCTCGAACCGTCCCAGGAGCGCCGCCAAGGCGATGTCGAAGGCCGACCGATTCGCCGTCGAGGATTCGAGGCGACGCTGGTGGGCCAGACCCGAGACAAGCCAGGCCAGCTCCATCGTCCGGAGCCGACGGGTCATCGCAACCAAGCCCCCGGCCGCTTGAGCCCACCTCGCCAGGAGTGCTAAAGTCGACGGCCCGCCAGCGACCGCCGACGCCCAAAGCACCAGCCCCAAAGCGTTTGGGCTTTGAGCTTGGTCAACCCGGTCATTCAGCAGTTTGATCGTCCGATGGGCGTCCAACCCCACCCGCTCCGGCGGAATCTTCGCCCGCGATAGACCAATCAGCGCGATCGCCGTGCCCGTCAGACCCTCGGTCCCCCGCGTCGACCGCCAGCCGTCGCCGACACGTTGCCGCTCGAAGAACAGTCCCGAAGTCGGCAACGCCTCGCGCAACCTCGCCTCGAAAAGCGGCGAAAGCCCTTCGAAGGAGTCGAGAGTCGGGCGACTCTCCCGGGGCCAGTAAGGTTGTTCAAGAGCCATGAGTCGGATCAGGTCTCAACTGTGGGCGGAATCTCGACGGGACGTCGGTTCGAGATCCAAAGCGTGATTCGATTCGACCAACACCGACAGAATTAATACCAGAATTGGCGCCTGGCTTTAGAATTATTTCAGAAATCCGCCAATTATTCGAAATTTCTCATCGACCGACTATTCCCGCGTCTCCGAGAGTTCGGTAGACCCCAGGAGTTGTTGGTGAAATCTTGTATGTATCCAGCAGTACGGCCAGCCCAGCACTTGATATAGTCGGGGTCATTCGCGGAATACCTAAGTCTTTTTCGTGGTTTGTTTTGCAAAAAATTAACATGGTCGGCAAACCGCGAGTTCTCGACGACGAGAGACGATCACGGTCACAATCGCTAGTAGGTTCGGCGGACTTCACGGAACAGATTTCCTGGCTAGGGATCACGCCAATGATGTTTCGCGACTCATACCGAGCGTGGCCTCCCGCGTACCGGTTTGTTAATCTAGGTATTGTGGCGACATGACGCTGCTTTGACTGGAGTGGTCGGTTAGAGAACTTCTCGGGACAAAGCATCCCAGACTCAATCGTGCCTCCCCGTCCATCTCAAACCATCGAGGCCAAATGATGCGTTCATTTCGCTCGGACCGCGAATCTGTCCGTTCTCCCTCGGCAAAACGGGTCCGACCTCAGGTCGAAGGAATGGAGCGGCGGGCGTTGCTGGCTGCGAGCTTGCGTCCGCTCGTCATGGCCGCGCTGGGGGATAGTTTGACCGACGAATACTCCTTTTATGGTCCTCAGGCGTTCCCTGGGTCGACGGGTTCGTCGTCCTTGTTCCCACTCCCGGCGCCGACGTTCACGGTGGGTCGGAGTTCGGCGCGGAACTGGGTCGCGAACCTCGCGGCGACCCGGTCGTCGCAAGTGACGTTCGGCCCCTATTCGGTCGCGAGCCGGAACCAAACCCGCAACCAGGGGTTCGCCGAGGACTGGGCGGTCACCGGGGCCACCGCGACCGGCGGCAACGCCGCGGGAACCGGCACGACGTTTCGCCGGCAGTTGTCCGGGTTCCCGAGCCGGAAGCTCCCGGGTTTGCTGACCCAGTCGGTCGCCAACTCGGGATACCGGCCCAAAGACCTGAACGTGGTGACGATCTGGGTGGGGTCGAACGACTACGTCCGGGCTCTCAGCAACTATGCCTCGTCGCTCACCCAGAACGACGGGTTCGCCGCGACCCGAGGTCATCCCAACCGGGTGAACGCCGGGATTGAAAGCTCGATCCGGTCGGCGGTAGCCGCGATCCACCAGAAGATCCCTCGGGTCAAGATCGTGATCGTCACTCCAGCCGACATCACGACCGCCCCGGTGGTCGCGTCGGCCCTGGCCACGGGAGCTTCGTTGTTCCCCGGTCTGGCGCGAACCGTTTCGGCGTCGGTCGTCGCTCTCAGCGCGGACCTGGCGAAGTTCGCCCGCCAGCCGGGGGTGGGCGTGGTGAACACCCAGGCATTGTTCAACAAGTTCCGCGCGGCACCGACGATCGAGGGTGTCACCGTGAACCTTCAGGCGAGTGGCCAGAACCTGACCGACGGCTTCATCGGCGACGGCTTCCACCCGGGAACGATCGTCCAAGGAATCCTGACGCAGGCGATCGTCGCCCAGGTGGACGCCCTCTACGGCCAACCCGTCATCGCGCCGCTGACTGATGCCGAGATCGTCCGCTATGCCGTCGCCACCCAGCCGACCATCGCCTTCAGTTCAACAATCACCCCCGATCCGACCACGGGTCAGAACTCGCTGCGACTCCAAGCCGTCGTGACCTCGGGGGTCGGGAGCACCGCGATCCCAACCGGGACGGTCAGCTTCGAGACGATCACGCCAGCGACGACGACCTCGCCCGCCCGACCGGGAATCATCCTCGGGACGGCCCCGGTCGACGCGATGGGCCGGGCGACTTTGACGGCGTCCTCCAGCCTCTTGAACCTGGCCCCGTTCTATGCGGTTTACAACGGCGATCAGGCGACCGACGCGCGGCTTTCACCCGCCTCGATCCCGTTGGTGGCCCCCATTGCCTAGCATCGACCCCCTGCAATACCCTTCGCTCGCCCGACGCGGTTGGTCGAGCGGCATCATCGATCCGGCTCCGCCCGGGCCGAGCGGATTGTTTCGCGATGCCAGATGCTTTACCTTGACCTGGAGAAGATCGGGCCTGGGACTCACCACTTGAAGATGCGACGGGAGCGGCTCCATGCGACGCTTGATTTGCGCGGTCGGGGTTGGTTGGGGATTAGTCGCCGGTTTGGTTGGCTCGGCGGGAGTCGCCCGGGCCGATGAGGCCGCTCAGGCGATCATCGCCAAGGGGATCGAGGCCCTGGGGGGCGAGGCCAAGCTGGCCAAGGCCACCGCGCTCAAGTGGAAGGCCGAAGGGAAACTGACGCTCGACGGCAACGACAACGACTTTTCGATCCAGTACACCACCCAGGGGCTTGACCACTCGCGCACGGAGTTTGAAGGGGAGTTCAACGGCAACGAGGTCAAGGGAATGACCGTCCTCGACGGCAATAAGGGATGGCGGAGTTTCGGCGAGACCAACCCCCTCGACGCCGACGCCGTCGACAACGAAAAACGCAACACTTACCTCCAGGTGGTGCCGATCACCTTGCTCCCCCTCAAGGACAAGGCGTTCAAAACTGAACTGGCCGGCGAGGAGAAGGTGAATGACAAGCCCGCCAGCGTCGTCAAAGTGACGGGGCCCGACGGGAAGTCGTTTCGCCTCCTATTCGACAAGGAGTCCGGTCTCCCCACCAAGATGACGGCCACGGTCGTCGGCTTCGGGGGCGACGATTACGAGCAGGTGTCACTTTACAAAGACTTCAAGGAGATGGGCGGGATCAAGAAGGCGATGGCCCTGGAAGTCCTCCGCGACGGCAACCCGTTCCTTAAAGTGACTGTCAAGGAATTCAAACTCGTCGACAATCTCCCCGCAGACACCTTCGCCGAACCCAAGTGACCCGGCAGCGCCGCACGCTGGCCGCCGCTGGTCCGTGTCCGGTTGGAGCTTCCGAAGCGGGAGATTCGGATGGCAAATCGCAGAATCGCAAAAAACAGAAACCAAGATTCTTCCAACCTTTGCGATTTGCGATCCTGCGATTTGCCATTCTTGATGTCGAAAGAATCTCCGCACTCGAAAGCTCCACCCTCCGCCGACGGACGGGACTTGATGACAAGTCGGAACTCAATGATCGTCCCACATCCTCAACCACCGCCTGGCCCCCGAGAATCGACGATGACCCAACGCACGATTGTTCGAGCCGCCATCGTCGCGGCCTCCGTGGTGGCGATCATCAGTTGGCGGACCAGTCCTGGTCAAGCCGACAAGCCCAAAGGGGATGAGACCCGAGCCGCCGCCCGGAACAAGATGGTCCAGCAACATC
>JAABUX010004655.1_pt1 | contig 17251 bp, 17 predicted proteins | sample 5561851 | NCBI WGS metagenome assembly JAABUX01 (sample SAMN10711883, study PRJNA513361) | rock metagenome | isolation source: Antarctica rocks | place: Antarctica: Victoria Land, Richard Nunatak red sandstone | collected 2016-01-03 | reverse complement strand
CGATCCTCGGCTCGGTTTTTGGGCCATCGGGACCTCGAATGCGAACGGTTAAATCGTCATATTAACGGATTTCTGTGAGCAGCGAGTGCTGTCACCCGGGTGAGCGGCGAGTGCTGTCACCTGTCCGCTGATGGCTGACCCGACGTCCGGCCATGACCCGTCACCCATCAGCCATTTTCGATCCTCGACCGCTCGGCCAGCTACCCCGGGTTGAGCACCGCCAAGTGGACGGCCCGGCGGTCGAAGGGGAGGAAGCCGGCGGCGTCGTAGAGCCGGCGGGCGGGGTGGTTCCGGGCGTCGACGGCGAGCTCGAGGCGGGGGACGTGGGGGCGGGCGAGCTCGAGGGCGTGGGCCAGGGCCGACTTGCCCAGGCCCCGGCCCCGGGCCTCGGGCGTCAGGCCGAGGTAGGCCACCTCCCAGGCCGGGCGGTCGGGGACCTCCGAGAGCAGGAGCACCGCGGCGGCCCCGGGCTCGCCGGGGAGCGTGCCGACCCGCCACCGCGACGGGTCGAACCGGCCCGCCGCGCGGTGGCTGGCCATCACGTCGTCGAGCGAGCGGATTCCCTCCAGTTCGGGCATGTCCAGGCTCCCGGCGTAGGTGTCCTGGAGCACTTGGCGGAAGTCGGCCTCGGCCTCCTCGCCGAACGGCCGCCAGGCGAACGCGAGCCGGGCCGGGTCGACGGCCCGGCCCATCGGCCGGGCGGTGTCGCGGTGCAGATAGGTCAGGACGGTCACCTGCGGCAGGCCCCCCCGCGCCAGGTCGGCCGCCGCCGTCCGGGGCGCCGAGCCGTCGACCAACGCCTGCGCGATCCGGTAACCCTTCGAGCGCAAGTCGTCCAACGCCGTGCGGATCAGGCTCGCCGCCAGCGCTGCGCGGCCCCACGACGCCTCGACCTCCGGCGCCCAGACCGCCGCCGCCCGGCCGGCCAGGGGCTGGGTCAGCAGGGCCCCCGCCGTCCGGCCCCGCCGCCGGGCCACCCAGAGGCCCGAGAGGTCGATCCGCCCCGCCTCCGCCTCGGCCAGGGCCTCGGCGATCAGACCGGGCCGGAGCGTCGCCGAGACCCGGCGGTAGAGCATCTCCAGGGCCTCGCCCCGCCACTCCGGCGCGCAGGGGGCTATCAGTCGCGTGGGGGGCAAGATTCTTCGCCTCGGACGGGATGCGGGGATGACCTCTCGCCCTCCCTCCCGCGGCGGGCCCGGCCCGGCCATCCCGCGAGCGATCCGGGCCGACGGCCCCCGTGGGGATCGGGGGAGCGGCCGTCGCCCGGGGAGCGGCCTCGCCGCCCCCGGAGAAAGTCCCAACGCGGGGGGGGCGATCGGACGTATGATAAGGGGCGGCAGGAGGGCACGCGATGAGCAAGGCGACCGAAATCGATCCCGACGCGACGCGATCGGGCATCGAACCGACCTGGGACCCGTCCGTCCCCGCGACCCCGGTCCGGGTCGAGGAGGCGGGCGACGCCCGGCTCGTGGAGCAGGCCCGCGACGGCGACGACCGCGCCTTCGCCGTCCTCGTCATGAGGTACGAACGCGCCCTGATCCGGGTCCTGGCCCGCCTCGTCCGCGACGAGGAATTGGCCCGGGACCTGGCGCAGGAGACGTTCTGGAAGGTCTACAACCGGCTCGACCGGTTCGACACCTCCCGGCGGTTCGGCCCCTGGCTGTTCCGGATCGGGGTGAACCTGACGCTCGACGCGCTCCGGCGCCACGAGCCCCCGCCCGCCGCGTCGATCGACGGCCCGGCCGGCGACGGGCGGATGGCGTTCGAGCTGCCCGACCCCGACCCCCGGGTCCAGGCCGAATTGGCCCAGGAGGTGCAATTCATCCTGGAGAAGATCCCGATCGCCTACCGGACGATCCTGGTGCTCCGGGACCTCGAAGGGTTCTCGTCGGCGGAAGTGGCGGCCATCGTCGGCCGCCGCGAGGCCACGATCCGGTGGAGGCTGGCCAAGGCCCGCGACCAGTTCCGCGAATATTGGGAGCGGCGCCACGACTTGACGCGCCGGGAGGTGTCGAATGGGGATTGACGCTCGCTGTCGATGGGTCCGTCACCGCCTGCCCTTGCTGGCCGGCGGCGAGCTGGGCATGGAGGAGCGGAGGCGTGTCGAGCGGCACCTGATCGGCTGCCTCGACTGCCGGGGGCGCCGCGACGCCTCGGAAGGGTCGCTGGCCGTGCTCCGGGCCTTCGCCAATCAGCCTCCCGCCCGCGCCGAAGCCCCGTCGCTCTGGCCGGCCCTGGACCGCCAGATCCGCCAATCGCGGCACCTCCCGGCCCGGCCGTCCTGGCGCGACCGCCTGGGCTTCCGCGTCGGGCCCGCGATGGGTCTTGGCCTATCCCTGGGCCTCGGCGGCCTCGCGGTCGCCACGCTCGCCCCGACCCCGGCCGCCCGGCCGATCCCGACCTCGAATCTCACCCCGCGGTCGTCGACCGTCGCGACCGTCGCCAACCCGCCAACCGCCCGCACCAAGCCCCATGCCGCGCCCCGTCCCCTCCGGGCCCTGCCCGAGACGCCGGACCGGCCGACCGATCTCCTGATCACCCAGGGTGACAGGGACGCCTTCGAACCGCCAACCACGATCCGGTTCGAATACGTCCTCGACCGCGGGACCCCCGTGGGCTCCGGCGGCGGCGACCCGCAGCGCTCGTACTGACCGAAATCGGGGCCGATCGTCCCCCAGTCCCGGACGCGGGCCCCTCGCCCGCCGCCGGGCCCCGGATCTCTCGCCCGGGTCGTTACCGACCCGACGCCCGGCCCCCGAGGGGGCCCGAGATCCTGCTCGGCGGCCCGGATCGGCCGCATCCCTTTCACCCGGCGTCCCACCCTTGGCCTCGGTCCCGCTCCCACCCCCGTCTCGGGCCTCGTCCGCCTCCCTGGGCTGGGCCGGGGCCCGTGTCCTCGCCTACCTCCTGCCGATCGGGGTCGGGCTGGCGATCGCCGCGCGATCCCGGATGCCGGCCACCCCCACACCGGTCGCGGCCCCGGGCCTCGCCCCGAACCCGGCGGCGGTGGCCGCGGACGACGCGGGACGTCGGCTCGCCGAGGCGATCGGCCGGGCCCGGGCGTCGACCCTGGCGCTCGAATATGGCGCCCGCGACCCCTCGGGCCGGCGGCTGGTGGCCACCGGCGTGGTCGTCAACGACCGCGGCGACGTCCTCGCCGTCCGGGTCGACCCCCCGGCCGCCCCCGACCGTCCCCCCGCCCCCGACCGCGATCGTGCCCCCGAGCGCGACCGCGACCGCGACCGTGCGCCGATCGTGGCCCGGGACGCGGCGGGGCACCGGCTCCCGGCGCTCTGGGTGGCCGCCGATCCCGATACCGGCCTCACCCTCCTCCGGGTCGAGGTCGACGCCGATATCCGGCCGATCCGCCCGGCCGCGTGCGAGGCCGCCCTCGGGGCCGAGGTCCTGATCATCGGCACCCCCTACGGCCTGGGGCACTCGGTCGGCCGGGGGCACGTGGCCGGCGTCGGCCGCCGCGTCGAGATCGGGCCCCGGCCGGTCGGCGGGCTCGTCCAGGTCCAGGCGCCAATCCACCCCGGCGACAGCGGGGCGCTGCTGGCCGACCTCGACGGCGGCTGGCTCGGCGTGGTCCGGGGCGGGCTCGCCCGCGACGACAACGACGACCTCGGCTTCGCCATCCCCGCCCGCGACGCCCTCTGGGTCGCCGACCAGCTCCGGGCCGTCGGCCGGGTCGCCCGCGCCTACCTCGGCGTCAAGTTCAACCGCGACGCCGACGAGGAAGGGGCCGAGTTCGCCCGCGTCCTGCCCGGCTCCCCCGCCGAACTCGCCGGCCTCCGGGCCGACGACCGGGTCCTCCGGATCGACGACCAGCCGGTCCGGACCGTCGACGACCTCACCGACCGCCTCGACCGGACCCTCGCCGGCGCCCGGGTGATCCTCGAATTCGCCCGCGGGGCCGCCCGCGAGACCCGGGCCGTGCAGACCGGCCCCCGACCCGCCGTCCCCGTCGTCCCGCCCCCCGCCGAGGCCCCGCCCCCGCCGACCCCGATGCCCGCCGCCAAGCCCGCCGAGCCGACCTCAACCCCGACAGCGGCCCCGGCCCGCGAGGCCTGGCTCGAACGGGCCGAGCGGCTGGAGCGGCGGATCGAAGCGCTGGAACGCCGCGAGAAGCCGGTCGCGACGCCCTGAACCCCCGAGGCCGGGCGGACGTCGGTCGGCCCGCATCAGGCCCGGGCGGCGGTCATGGTGATCAGGACCACCTCGGGGCGGCAGAAGAGGCGGACGGGCGGCGAGACGGTGCCCACCCCCCGGCTGATGTAGACCGGGCAGGCGGGCCCTCGGACGAGCCCGTGGAGGTACTTCTGGCCGTAGGCCGAGGGGACGATGGGCGCCCCGTAGCCGGGCACCACGACCTGGCCGCCGTGGGTGTGGCCGCTCAGGATCAGGCCGACGCGGGGGTCGCGGATCGTCTCGGCGAGGTCGGGGTTGTGCGAGAGCAGGACCACGGCGTCGCGGTCATTGGCCTCGTCGCCGACCGCGTGGGCGACGTCCAGCTCGTCGGTCCAGAGGTCGCCCACGCCGGCGACCCGGAGCCGCCGGCCCCCCTTCTCGAGCCAGACGCCGGTGTTCCGGAGCAGCGGGATGCCCGCCCGGTCGAGCCCGGCGATGCTCTCGGCCAGGCCGTCCCAGTGGTCGTGGTTGCCCAGGACCGCGAACCGGCCCATCGGGGCCCGGAGCTTGCCGAGGTCTTCGAGCGCCGGGGCGACGAACCGGGTGCCGTCGTGGCAGTAGTCGCCGCCGAGGAGCACGACGTCCGGATTGAGGCTGTTCGTCATCGCCACGACGTCCCGGACGTAAGACCTCGGGACGTAAGGGCCGTGGTGGACGTCGGAGAGGAACGCCGCGGTGGTCCCCTCGAACGGCGCGGGCAGGTTCGGCAGGGCCACGGTGACCCGGGTCAGCCGGGTCCACTTCGCCTCCAGGAACGGGTAGACCCCGCCGGCCAGGATCGCGCCGGCCGAGCCGATGGCCGCCCGTTTGAGGAATCGTCGACGGTCCATGAGGGCTTCGCTCCCGGCGGTCTCGGGCCCGGCGGGCGGGGGGGAGGCCGCCGCCGGGAGGGGGTCGCGCCCCAAGCTTACGATAAGCGGCCGGGGGTGGCCACGGCGATTGACGGGGCCGTTCCCGGCCCGTTAGGATCGGGCTCGGACTGGTCCGGGGCCGTCGAACTCCCGCGCGGCCCGGCGATTTCCCCGGCCCCCGGGGCACCGACCCGTGCAGATCCTCCTGACCAACGACGACGGCGTGTACGCCCCGGGCCTCCGGGCCCTCCGCCGGGAGCTCCTCCAGCTCGACGACGCGACCGTGACCGTGATCGGCCCGGCGCTGGAGCAGAGCGGCGTGGGCCACTCGATCACCCTGCTCGAACCCCTGGTCGTCAAGCCCGTCGACTACGAGGACGGCTCCGCGCCGGGGTACATGGTCGAGGGGAGCCCGGCCGACTGCGTGAAGCTCGCCATCTGCGAGCTGATGCCGCGACCGCCCGACCTGATCGTCTCCGGGATCAACGCCGGGAGCAACGCGGGGATCAACGTCCTGTACTCGGGCACGGTGGCCGCGGCGATCGAGGGGGCGTTCTTCAAGATCACCAGCATCGCCGTCTCGCTCGAGCTGGCCGAGCACTTCGACTATCCCCACGCCGCCCGCGACGCCGTGAAGGTGATCGGCCGAATCCTGGCCAACAAGCCCCGGGCCGGCTCGCTGTTCAACGTCAACCTCCCGGCGAGCTCGCGGGGCGAGCCCAAGGGAATTCGCGTCGTCCCGATGGGCGTCGGCCGCCACGGCGAGGGCTTCGAGCGTCGGCAGGACCCCCGGGGCCGGACGTATTACTGGATGACCTACAACCCCCCGTATCACCTCGAAGGCCCGGAGACCGACGTCACCAGCCTCTGCGAGGGGTACATCACCGTCACCCCGCTCCACTTCGACCTCACCCGCCACGACCTCCTGCCCGAGGTCGGCGGCTGGGACTGGTCGGGCTGACCGGATCGGGGCGACCGTCGCACCCCTCTTCCCCCCCATCGCACCGACCCGGCCGGAGGATGCCCCCATGCGTGCCCCGCAGCAGAGACGCCCCCGAACGACCCTGGCGCTGGCCCTCGGGCTCGGGCTCGCCCACCTCGCCGGCTGCGACCAGCCCACCGGCTCGACCCGGCCCCGGGCCCGCGTCCCGGCCCCGCCCGCCGCCGATCAGGCGCCCGCCGTCGCCGCCAACCCCGAGGCCCGGCCGCGCCCGATCCTCAACGAGCGGACCCAGGACATCCGCGACGCGGCCAAGGAAGCCAAGGCCGGCGGCGTGGAGGCCGACGGCAAGATCCTGGCCAAGGACCCGATCACCCTGCCGGGCAACGCCTACGTCAGCATCATCGGCCAGACCGCCAAGCTGAACATCGAGCACGCCCTCGACCTCTACAAGGCCGAGACCGGCGAGTTCCCCAAGACCACCGAAGAGTTCATGGAGAAGATCATCAAGGCGAACAACATGGCCTTGCCCAAGCTGCCGTCCTACCAGGAATACGGCTACAAGGCCGACGAGCACCGGCTCATCATCATCGAGTATCCCGCCCGCAAGGCCGAGGCCGGCTACCCCAGGTGATCGGCACCGTCAGCGGCTCAGGACGGGCAGGGCGTAATGGGGCAGGTTGAGGGCGGTGATCCGGTTCACCTTCCAGACGCCGGGGGAGACCTCGCGGAAGCCCAGCGACCACTCGCTGGCCGCGGCGGCGAAGTTCAGGTCGCCCATCCCCCCCTCGTTGAGCGTGCCGCTGGCCGTCACCTTGAACTCGGCCGACCCTCGGCGCGTCCGGGCCCCGGCGTCGGCGTGGAGCTGGGTCACCTTCACGAAGTCGAAGTGGATCCGGCGGAGCTGCGGCAGGAGGACCTTGATCGGGATCACGCCCTCGGTCTGGCTCCGCCGGCCCAGCGTCGGGTTGGCGTCCAGGAGCGACTCGATCCGCGGGACGTCCGACGCCTCGACCGCCTCGGCCAGCCCGTAGACCACCGCCTCGACCCGCTCGGCGTCGGTCACCCAGAACCGCTCGACCCCGAACACCACCGCCGCCACCGCCGCCAAGGCCCCCGCCCAGATCAGGAACTTGCCCTGCTGGGTGACCTGGAGCGCGACCAGGCACGCCACCGCCGCCAGGCCGAGCGCCGCCAGGAGGAAGACGGGGTCTTCGTTGAGGTAGTACATCGGCGCCGCCAATCGTCGAAGGGGAGGGGGGGTGAGGGGGTCGGCCCATCCCTATTTTATCGACCCGGGCCGCCGCGAGAAGTCGGCCGGTCGATTTCCCCCGGGCCGCCGGCCGCCGCGTGGAGCAGGGCCGATCGGGACAGGGCGGCCGACCGGCGGACGCCCTCGTCGTCGTCGGAATCCGCCCGCTCGGCCAGCGCCGGCAGCGCCGCGAGGGCCGACGGCCCGACCAGGCCCAGCGCCCGGGCCGCGGCCCGGCGGACGATGACCTCGCGGTCGCCCAGGCATCGGGCCAGCGCCGGGACGGCCCCCGCCGACCTCGGCCCGAAATCTCCCAGCCGGTCCGCCGCCAGGGATCGGTTGACGGGCTCGGCGTCGCCGAGGTCGGCGATCGCCCCGGGGAGGGTGTGCGACCGGAAGGTCTCGGCCGCACCCTCGATCGCCCGGACCGCCCCGGCGATCGCCCCGCGGTCCGCCTCGTCCTGGAATGAGGGCACGGCCCGGAGCGCGGGCAGAGCGGCCTCGGCGTCGAGCCCGAGCCGGCCGAGGGTCGCCGCGGACCCCTTGCGGACGCGGGGGTCGGGATCGGCCAGCGTCCGCACGAGCGCCGGGATCAGGGCCGCGGACCTCGCGCCGGGGCGTCCCGTGGCGAGGTAGGTGGCGGCCACGAGGCGGACCTCGGCGTCCGGGTCGGTTAGCGCCTCGATGACGCGCGGGATCTCGGTCCGCGTCCGGCCGCCGAGGCCCCCCAGAGTTCGGATCGCCGCCCTCCGGACCTGCGCGTCTCCGTCGTCGGCCGCCCGGAGGAGCGCGGCCTTGACGGTCCCGAGGATCGGCTCGGGGGCGAGGCCGGGGATCATCAGGCACCAGCCGAGCGAGTTGACCGCCATCGACCGGACGAACTCGTCGGCGTCGTCCAGGGCGGCGACGACGGCGTCCCGGGCCGGCTCGCTCTCCCGGGCGAACAGGCCGAGCAGGTTGATCGTCCGGAGCCGGACCGCCGGCTCGCCGTCCCGCGCGAATTCGAGCAGGGCGGGGACGATCACCCGGGGCTCCGGCCGGAACACGGCCAACGCCTCGGCGATCGCCCGCCTCGCGCCGCGGTCCCGGTCGCCCAGGGCCGCCGCCAGGGCGGCCCCGACGGCCCGGGCCTCGGGGTCGTCCTTGCCGCCGCCGAAGATGTTCCCGAGAGCCCCGGCCGCCCCGGCCCGGACCCGGGCGTCGCCGTCGGAGAGGGCCTCGATCAGCGGCCCGATCGCCCCGCGCTCGGGCGGGCGGATCGCGCCCAGATGGTGCGCCGCCTCGGCCCGCTCGGCGGCGTGCGCGGAGCCGAGCCGCCTCGCCCAGCGATAGCCCGGGTCCTCGACCTCCCAGCGGTATCGGAAGACCGCCAGGAACGCCGCGCCGGCCGCGACGAGGCCGAGCAGGTGCCAGAGCCGGAGCCGGGGGATCGCGATCCGCATGGAGGAACCCCCGATGGGCGCGGCGGCGGGCCCCCGGGGCGACGCCGGACACGCGCCGGGCGACCCCCTCGGGCCGGGACTTCCCCGAATTCTATCGGAGACCCCGGGCGTCGACAAGGGGCGGGTCGCGAACCGGCCCGGCGTCCGGCGATGCCGTGTCGTATCGCGGCCACGGGGCGGCTACAATACGCCCGCCCTCGAATCAAATACCCCCGCCGCCCAACGACCCCCGCCGCGGATCGGACGCCGGCACCGGAGGATGAAAGTATGATAAGATTGTTGTGCGTCGCCGCCGCCCTCTCGGCATCCCTGGGCGCCGCCGCCCCGGCCCGGGCCGATCGCGGCAAGGAGGAGGTCCTCCGGGATTCGGTCGTGAAGATCTACGCGACGATGCGGGCCCCCGACCTGAGCCGCCCCTGGCAGAAGCAGACCCCGCAGGAGGCCTCGGGCACCGGCATCGTCATCGAGGGCAGGCGGATCCTGACGAACGCCCATGTGGTGAACTACGCCAGCCAGATCTTCGTCGAGCCGAACCAGTCGGGCGAGAAGTTCACGGCCACCGTCGAGCACGCCGCGCCCGGGATCGACCTGGCCGTCCTGAGGCTGGAGGACGAGGCGTTCTTCGAGAAGCGGCCCCCGCTCCCCCGCGCCGAGGACCTGCCCGAGATCAAGGAGGCGGTCTCCGTCTACGGCTACCCGACGGGCGGCACCAGCCTCTCGATCACCAAGGGGATCGTCTCGCGGATCGAGTTCACCAACTACGGCGCGCACACCCAGGGGCTCCGGATTCAGATCGACGCGGCGGTCAACCCCGGCAACAGCGGCGGCCCGGCGCTGGTCGACGACAAGATGATCGGGCTGACCTTCAGCGGGGTCCGCGGGGCCGACAACATCGGCTACATCATCCCCACCGAGGAGGTCGACCTCTTCCTCAAGGACGTCTCCGACGGCAAGTATGACTACAAGCCGACGATCGTCGACTCGCTCCAGACCCTGGAGAACGAGGCCCTCCGCGCCCGGCTCGGCTTCTCCAAGAAGCCCGTCGGGATGGTCGTCCACGAGCCCGACTCGAAGGAAGATTCCTACCCGCTGAAGAAGTGGGACGTCATCACCAAGATCGGCGACCACGAGGTCGACAACGTCGGGATGTCCCGGGTCCGCGACAACCTCCGCGTCGGCTTCAAGTACTACATCCAGTCGCTGGCCCGCGACGGCAAGGTCCCGCTGACGATCGTCCGCGACGGCAAGGAGATGGCCATCGAGCTGCCCGTCACCCCCAAGGTCGACGAGCTGATCCGGCCGCTCCAGGGCCGCTACCCGTCCTACTTCGTCTACGGCCCGCTGGTCTTCTCGCCCGTCTCCACCGAGTTCGTCGCCGCCCTCGGCGCGGGGATGCAGGCGTTCTTCGGGGTCGTCGGCAGCCCCCTGGCCACCCGTCGCGGCGACAAGGTGGCCTTCCCCGGCGAGGAGCTCGTCGTCGTCTCCGCGCCGATGTTTCCCCACCGGATCGGCAAGGGCTACAGCAACCCGCTGGCCAAGGTCATCAAGGACGTCGACGGCGTGAAGATCAGGAACCTCCGCCACCTCGTCGAGACGCTCCGCGACGCCAAGGGGAAATATATCTCCATATCCTTCGACGACCGCAACTCCGAGACCCTCGTCTTCGACCGCCAGGAGATCCTCAAGGCCACCGACGAGATCCTCTCCGACAACAGCGTCCGCCAGCAGGGCTCCGAGGACGTCCTGCCGGCCTGGTCGAGGAAGGACTGAACCGTCAAAGGCCGGCCCGCCCACCCCGAGAGGACGGGGCGAGCCCGACCCGGGGCCCGATGGGGGGGCCGGATCGCCGGCCGATCCGCCCTCTCACTTGGCCGCCTCGCCCGCCGCCTGGACGATCGGCAGGGGCTGGGTGGGGTCGAGGTAGACGCGGCTCAGGAGGATCAGCTCGTCTCCGGCGAGGATCGGGCCGGCCTCGCCGCCGATGGGGTTGAGCATCATCTCCTCGCCGCGCTGGATGCCGATGAGGAGGCAGGAGCGGCGGTCGTTGCGGTGGCGGGCGAAGAGGCCGATCAGCTCGATGAAGTCCTTGCCGATGAGCTCCTCGGGGGCGGCCAGGAGGAACATCTCGTTGGCGTCGCGGCCGACGGTGAGCAGTTCCTGGTAGACGCGGGTCATCCCGTGGAAGAGGGCGGTGCGGGCCAGGAGCCTCAGGCCGAGCTCGTCGGAGGAGATGATCTCGTCGGCGCCGGCCTTCTTGAGGTGGTGGCGGTTGTTGGGGTTGCGGCACTCGGCGGCGACGTTGGGCTGCTTCTCGCCCTTGCAGATGTTGCGGATGGCGATGCAGGTGAGGATGCTCTTGCCGTCGGCGTGCTTGCCCTCGCGGTCGTCGGTGAGGATGACGACGGAGTGGGCCCGGGGGACCTTGGCGCGGCGGAGGACGACCTCGCTGGTCGGGTCGCCCTTGACGATGTAGACGTCGCTGAAGGCGGCCTCGTCCTGCTTGTCGGGCAGGTCGATCTCGTCGGTCTCGTCGTGGATGATCACGACGGGCCGCTTCTCGGCGATGATCTTGCTGTGGACCTCGCGGATCCACTCCAGGCCGCGCGGCGACCAGTTGCAGAGGACCAGGTGATCATCCATCTCGAACGAGGACACGTCTCGCCTCCGCAGGTAGCGTTCGATCAGAAGGGAGGCCACGCTCGCCGTGAAGAGGCCGGCCAGGCCGACGCCCAGGACGAGCAGGATCATGGCGATGACGCGGCCGGCGCCGGTCATCGGGGGGCCTGCGAGCCCGCTGAAGAGCAGGACCCAGACGCCCCAGAGGGCGTCGGTCCACGAGTCGTAGTCGGGGTTCCTGCCGTGCTCGGCCAGGTAGAGCGCCACGGCCCCGGCCAGCCAGGTCAGGACGACCGCCCCCGCGATCTTGCTGATCTGGTTGCGGTTCCACGCCGCCAGCGCCGAGACGACGAACTCGCGCCACTTCGGCGAGTTCAGGGCCTGGACGATCTTCTTGCGCCGACTCATGATGGTGGAAGGCCCCGGGACGCGGACTCGACCGGGAACCTTGCACACCCCGCGCCCACCGGCCGGTCGGCCCCGGATTTCCGCCGATCCGACCGCGCCCGCTCCGGCCGATCACCGCTGATAGATCGGCAGGTAGCGATACTCGACCGCCAGGGCCAGCACGGCCATGGCCGAGCAGTAGACCCGGCCCCCCGCGCGGTCGTTGCCGTCGCCGGAGAGCCAGCTCCCGTCGCGATCCTGGTGGTCGAGCAGGATGGCGACGAGCCCGGGATAATATTCGTCGAAGTAGCGATCGCCCACCTGGAAGAGGGCCTGGGGGCAGTAGTAGACCTCGTAGAAGAAGTACTGGCTGCCCCACTTCGGCGGGTGCCTGAGCAGGTACTCCGCGCCGGCGACGGCCTCGGGCGAGCCGTGGTCGCCGCAGATCTCCAGGGCGAGGATGCCGGTCCCGGTCCTCGGGTTGTTCGGCCCGCCGCCCGGCTGATAGCCGAACCCCCCGCCCTTCGAGGCGCACCGCTTGAGGTATGCCACCGCGCGGTCGATGGGCTCGCCCGGCACGGCGCAGCCGGCCGACTTGGCCGCGCGGAGGGCCATGACCTGCCAGCCGGAGACGCTGAGGTCGCTGTCCGACGACGTCGGCTGGTACCGCCAGCCGCCCGACTGCCGCCGGTCGTCCCGCTTGCCCGGCGCGTCCTGCGCCTTGAGGATCAGGTCGACCGCCCGCGACAGCGCCGAGCGGCACTGCTCGGCCAGGGCCGGGTCGTCGGTCATCCCCACCACCTCGGCGAGCATCAGGGTGCTGATCCCGTGGCAGTACATCGGCCCGTGGCTGGTGTTGGAGACCAGGAGCCCGTTGGCCTTCTGGTGCGCCAGGACGTAGCGGACGCCCCGGTCGATCGTCTCGCGATAGGGCCCCGGGCCCCCCGGGACGTGCCCCGAGGCCAGGTACGCCATCACCGCCAGGCTCGTCGCCGACGTCGCCCGCCCGAACCCCGCGTCCCAGCCGCCGTCGGGCTTCTGGGCATCTTTCAGGTAAACCAAGGCCCGCCGGATCGACTCGTCCGACCGGCTCGCGCCCGATGCCGGCCGATCCTGGCCCCGGGTCGGGGCGACGGCTAGGAGCAGCAAGGCCAGGGCGACCGAGATTCGCCGCGATCCCCGCAGGGTGGATGAGCCCCGGCGGAATCCATCAATTTCTCCGATGTGGACCGAACCATTGGTGGATTTCATCCACCCTACGGGGGAGATCATCTCGGTCGCTCCGCGTCGTGCACTCGATAGAAAATTGTCGGAGAAAAGCAAGGGTCAATTCGCCGACTCGATGCGGCGGCCGGGACCCGGATCAGGGCCTCGATTCGCCGGTTCAATGCGACGTCCAGTGCCCGGATCAGGGCCTCGGTACGGGCGGCCTCCCGGGCCTGCCGCGCATGCCGCGCGTAGAACGCCAACGGCACGGACGCCAGCGCGACCAGGATCATCAGGCCGCCGAGGGTCCTTCGCCGCCCGATCGGGGACCATGTCATCGCCGGACCTCGGGATCAAGAAATGAGGGGTCGATCACAGGACGAATTCCATTTCTTCCGGCATCTCGCCGAGGGAGCGGAAGGCGAAGTCGCCCGGCCGGGGCTCGATCGCCTTGCGATAGACCTCCTCGCGGTGCGGGCTGGGGAATATCACCTTGCCGGCGAGGAGCCTCGGGCCATCCTCGACGACGGGCTCGACGATCAGCACCCACTCCGGCGCGTACCGGGCCTTCATGTCTTCAATCGTCAGGATCTCGTCCATCGTCGGTCCCCCCGCCTCCCGTCGTCCCGCCCGCCGCCCACGCCGTCAACGATCCCTCACGACAGCGCCTTGGCCCCGACCTTGAGGAACAGCTCTTCGAGATTATCCTTGCGGGGGGCGAAGGACGCCACCCGGACCCCTTCGCCGACGAGCCGGGCCAGGAGGTCGGCGCAGGCCTCGGGGCCGCCCCGGTAGCGGAACTCGTGGGCGGTCCCGCGACGCTCGACCTCGCCGGCCCGGTGGGGGTCGGCCTCGACGATCGCGAGGAACGGCCCGGGGTCGCCGAGGACCTCGATCGAGAGCACGGCGTCGCCCATGATCCGGGCGTTGATCTCGTCGATCTTGCCGCAGACGACCATCCGGCCGCGTTCCATGATCGCCACGGAGGTGCAGAACTCGGACATCTCGGAGAGGATATGCGACGAGATCAGCACCGTCCGCCCCTCGGCGGCGAGCATCTTGAGCACGTTCTTCAGGTCGATCCGCCCTTGCGGGTCGACCCCGCTGGCCGGCTCGTCCAGGAGGAGCACGCGCGGGCCGGGGATCAGCGTCTTGGCCAGCATCAGCCGCTGCCGCATCCCCCGCGACAGCTCGACGATCATCGCCTCGCGCTTCTCGGTCAGCCCCACCAGGGCCAGGTGGCGGTCGACCTCGCCGGGCCGCTCGGCCCGGGGGATGCCGTAGCTGGCGGCGAAGAGGTCGAGGAACTCCCAGCACTTCAGGTCGTCGTACATCGGCGCGAAGTCGGGCATGAAGCCGACCACGCTCTTGGCGTCGTCGGGCCGCTCGCGGATGTCGACGCCCGCCATCTCGATCGACCCGTACGTCGGCTCGATCAGGCCGAGCATCGTCCGCATCGTCGTCGTCTTGCCCGCCCCGTTGGGCCCGATCAGGCCGCAGACCTCCCCCTCGCCCACCTCCAGCGAGAGGTCCTGCACCGCGCACACATTGTCGTAATCGACGCGCAGATCGCGGACGCGGATCATGATCGGGGCTCCCCAAGTCGGGCCGGTCGGGACGGGGAGCCCCAGTCTACGAAACCCTTCGGGGACAATCCAGCGCCCGCCCCTCGATCCGTCGCCACGCCCGACGACGGGTATGCCCGGGTTTTCCGGTGGGGTCACATGGCCCCCCACCTGACCCTCCCCCACCAGGGGGACCCGAGGGGGAAGGATCGCCTTGCGTGGCCGGGCCGCCGACGACGGCCTCCCCCCCGGGTGGGGGAGGGCCGGGGTGGGGGGCCGAGGACGGGGCACCACCAGAATCCCCGGTCGGCGGGCGGGGCCTCCGCCCGTCAGAACGAGTCGGCGGAGAGGACCTCGCCGTTGCCCTTGGTGCCGAGGGCCCACCAGGTCGCGTAGTTGATGGAATCCTTGACGTACTTGACGCTGCCGTCGGCGAAGAGGCAGTTCACGCCGCCGGGGTGGTTGCTGGTGGCGGGCAGGTAGTGCGCGGCCTGGGCCTGGACGCAGCAGTCGACCCGGCAGGTGTTCCACTTGTACTGGCCGCCGCCATTGGGCGTCATCACGGTATTGAACAGCGAATAGCCCATCATGCCCCCGCCCCAGCGGTAGCCCCGGTCGTCGGCGCCGAAGGCGGTCCGGAAGGTGTTGGTGCAGGCCTGGAGGTCGGCCTGGAGGTTGGCCAGGCCCGCGGTGTTGACGTCGAGCAGGTTCGACGCCTTGCTCGACCCCGAGTTGCCCGTGCCGTTGGCCCGCTTCGGCGCGCCGGCGTTGGCGTCGCCGCAGAGAGCCTCGGCGTAGGCGATGGTGCTCGAGGTGCCGTCGATGACGTCGGCGATCGAGTAGCTCCGCTGGAACGCGAAGACGCCGGTGCTGCCGGTGGGGTTGCGGGCGATGTTGTTGGTGGTGGTCCCCACGCTGGCGTGGTAGCTGTTGTTGTTGATCTGCCCGGCGTTGCCGTCGGACGGGCAGAGGAACATCGCGAGATTGACGTTGTAGGCCGTCGAGTTGATCGACCCGCCCATCGAGGAGTAGCCCTTGTCCTGCGGGGTCGGCTCGGCGTAGGGCTCCGGCGCCCAGTTGAAGTTGATCGTGTTGTAGACCGGGGCCTGCTCCAGGAAGTTGAGCAGCATCGCGTTGGGCCCCCAGTTCGACCAGTTGTAGGTCGTGCCCACGCCGTTGGGGGCGAGCGAGGCGCCCAGCGGGAACGAGTTCAAGGCCGAGTGGTAGTTGTGCAGCCCCAGGCCGATCTGCTTGAGGTTGTTGACGCACTGGGTGCGGCGTGCGGCCTCGCGGGCCGCCTGCACCGCGGGCAGCAGCAGGGCGATGAGGACGGCGATGATGGCGATGACCACCAGCAGCTCGATGAGCGTAAAACCCCGGCGTGCTTGGGATCGGATCACGGCGATTCTCCTGTGTCCCGGCCTTCCGGCCGGCTCGGATGAGAGGGAGGACTTCCCGAGGGGGCGACGCCGGCCCGTCGGCCGGGCCGGAGGACCGCCGACGTCGTCGGGCCCGACGACGCGACGCGGCGTGCGGCGGCGGGGGCGCACGGGGGTTACACCCATGCGTCAATCCACCGCTGCATCATCCTATCAGAATCTGAATCAATGTCCCGGGTCGATCTTATTAGGGCGCATTCGCCATTGCAAGCGGCAGATCCCGGCGGACCCGGGTTCAGGGCGTGACCGGGGATTCTGGTGCTGCCCCGTCCTCGACCCCCCGCCCCGGCCCTCCCCCACCCGGGGGGAGGGAGGCCGTCGTCGGCGGCCCGGCCACGCAAGGCGATCGCTCCCCCTCGGGTCCCCTCCCCCCTCGTGGGGGTGGGTCAGGGTGGGGGGCCATGTGACCCCACCGGAAAACCCGGGCACACCCCCGGGTTCACGCGACCCGACGGGGAGGCCCGCCCGGCCCCCGGCCTCAGGGTCGACCGCCAGACTTATCGGCCGCGTCGGCCTTGGCCTTGTCGGTCTTCATGAAGTCCTCCATGTCCTTGCGGCGCTTCGCGCCGGTCGGTTCGACTTTCGCGATGCCCGACGTATCGCCGCCGCCGCAGCCGGCCAGCAGGCCGGCGACCAGGAACGGCAGGATTCCGACGCCCGCGCGACGCAGGCTCCGAGGTCCGATCATTCGCTCCCGCCCTTCGGGATAGAGGTGGGAAACAGGTCGATCTGTCTCGAGGGAAAGGGGAACCGAATCCTACCGGAGCGGGGCGAGAGGGCACAAGCCACCCGGCCGTCCCGCCCCGAATCCGGCCGGGGCCCGCCGGAAGTGTGTTAGCGGCCCCGTCGAATCCGGATGGTTAATCGCGGAGGCCCCGGCTTTCGGGGGCCGCCTTCTCGGCCGCGTCTCCCCTTTCGAGGATGAACATCCATGTCTTGCTCGCCCGCCCGGATCGCCGCCAACCGCGCCAACGCCCTCGCGAGCACCGGGCCCCGGACGGCCGAGGGCAAGGAGCGGTCCCGCGCCAACGCCCTCAAGCACGGCCTGACCGGCGAGGGGATCGCCCTCCCCACCGAGGACGTCGCCGCCGTCGCCTCGCGCTTCGAGGGCCTTCAGGACGAGCTCGCCCCCAAGACCCGGCTTGGCGCCGCCCTCGTCCAGCGCGTCGCGATGCTCTCGGTCCGGCTCGACCGCTCCTACCGCCAGGAGGCCGCCGCCACCTCGGCCCGCGTCCTCAAGGCCGGGGCCGACTTCGACGAGGCCCGCCGCGCCGAGGCCGACCACCTGCTCCACTGGATCGGCGCCACCCCGGCCACCAACCACCGCCGGCTCCTGGCCACCCCCGAGGGGGTCGACCGCCT
>JAABUX010004651.1_pt1 | contig 17266 bp, 12 predicted proteins | sample 5561851 | NCBI WGS metagenome assembly JAABUX01 (sample SAMN10711883, study PRJNA513361) | rock metagenome | isolation source: Antarctica rocks | place: Antarctica: Victoria Land, Richard Nunatak red sandstone | collected 2016-01-03 | reverse complement strand
CACTTCTACACCACCGGGGTCAGTTGGTACGAGGCAAAGGCCCAAATCGTCCGAGAAGCGATTCGGACGTATCGCTCAAAACCTCTGTACAAAATTCGACCAACTGCGTAACTCCTATTGCAATCCGAATCTCCAGATTCGAAAGCTATACCCTCCTGAGGGTTCATGGCGGGGGAAAGTCGCGAATCGCCAGCCGATTTCGAAGAACCCTTTGCGGTTCCGCGATCCGGCGTTCCCCCCGAGGATCGATCGAGTGAAACCTCACCTGAAGCTCAACCCGGGGCCGACCCCCCAGCCCCGTTCGCCTGCGGCCCACCTCGACTACCTCGACGGGATTCGAGGGCTGGCCGCACTTTACGTCGTCGCCCACCACGCCGCCCTCCAGGTCTGGCCGCTCTACCGCGCCGATCTGATCCCCTCGGCGCTCCGGTTCCTCCAGTACGGGCGGTTCGCCGTCGGCCTGTTCATCGTCCTGTCGGGCTATTGCCTGATGCTCCCGGTGCTCCGCGACGGCGGTCGGCTCCGAGGGGGGCCTTTGGGGTTCTACCGCCGGAGGTTCTGGCGGATCGTCCCGCCGTTCTATGCCGCCTTGGCGTTGAGCCTGGTCCTGATCGAGACCCTGATCGGCCAGCGGACCGGGACGCACTGGGACTTCAGCCTCCCCGCCGACGGGCCTTCGACCCTGGCCTGCCTGCTCCTGGTCCAGGACGTCTGGATGCCGTACCGGATCAACCACGCCTTCTGGTCGATTGCCGTGGAATGGCGGATCTACGTCTTCTTCCCGCTTTTGGTCGCGGGGTTCCGCAAGCTCGGCCCGATCGCGACGACCGGCCTCGCCCTGGCGTCCAGCCTCGCCGTCGTCTTCGGCCTGAGGGCGGTCGACCTCCGGTGGGTGGCCGACCGGGCGGTCGTCCAGTACCTCGCCCTGTTCTCGATGGGGATGCTAGCCGCCACCGTCGCGACGAGCAATCCCCTCACCCGGCTCGGGCGGGTCCGCGACCGGACCCCTTGGGGGGTCGCGGCCCTGGGGATCGCGGCCGGGATCGTCGGGTCGTGCCGAGGCAAGAGCCTGGTGGTGCTCGACTCCGAGATTCTCGGCCATGACCTGGCGGTGGGCCTGGGCTGGTCGTCGCTCCTGGTGTTCGTCGCCACCCCTCGGGGCCGGTGGCTCGCCCGGGCCTTGGCGTGGCGGCCGATCGTCGCGTCGGGCGTGATCGGCTACAGCCTCTACCTGATCCATGCCCCGCTCTTGCAACTCACCCAGCAGTACATCGTCAACCGCTGGGTGATCGCCGACCTGAGCAAGTTCGCCGGCCTGATCGGCGTCGGGGGGCCGATCATCCTCGGTTCCGCCGCCCTCTTCGCCTACCTCTTCGAGCCGAGGCGGCGCAGGGTTGTCGAGGTCCGCTCGCCCGCATCGCCGGCACTCACCGACGCGATCGGGTCGCCGGTTCAGCTCGCGTCGCCGCCGCCGAGCAGATGACGACTCGACGTCATGATCTGCTGATGCCTGGTCCGGGCGTCGGGCGAGGTCCCCTTGGCCTTAGCTTCGAGGTCGGCGAGGTTGGCCTGGCAGAACGGGCAGGCCACCACGTCGATGTGGAACCGGAGGTAATCGGCCAAATCGGGGTCGAGCACGTCCAGGAGCAAGCTGCCGAGCTGCTGCCGGGTCGGGCAGGTCAGCCGGTTTCGACGCCAGATCGCCCCCAGGCTGTGCAGGCCGGCCTCGCCCCGGTCCTGGCGGACCTCTTCGAGCCGGGCGCGCAGCTCGGCCGAGTCGCGCAGCGCCTTCTCGACCCGGGCCAAAGTCCCGGCGGGCAACTCGTCGGCGAGGTAGGCCCGGAGCGTGGCGAGGTCGAAGTCGGCCGGAGGTCTGGGTTCTTGGTCGTGGCTCATGGTGGGGTCTAGTACAATTCCCGGAGGTTCATGGCATGGCAAATTGCAGGCTTGCAAATTGCAAAGCATCCCTCTGATTGGGCTTCCCTATGCAATTTGCGATCTGTGATGGGCTTCTGATATTGGTCCAATCTCAACCTTCGCCGAGTTGTTCGATTTCCAGGCCCGACCGGCGGGCCATCTCTTTGAGCCGGCCCACCGCCTGGAATTTGTAGCTAGCGACGGCCTGCTCGGTCAGCTTCAAGTACTTGGCCACGTCCTTGTTCGCCCAGCCCTTGACGATCAGTAGTTCTAGGCACCGGAGGCGGTCGAAGTCGGCCTTCTGGAGCCATTCGCGGACGAGTTGGCCCAAGGCGTCGGCCAGCATTTTTTCCTCGGCCTCCCGACGTTCGCCGCTCCGGGCGATGCTCGACGCGGGCCGGTCACCGCCGGGGACCTCCTCGATCGGTCGGCCATGCCCGTCGGAGCCGAACTGATCGATCGGCCGACGCCCCTGCTTGCGGAGGTGGTCGGTCATCTTGTGCGCGGTGATCGAGAACAGGTACGCTTCCATGTCGCGGTTTTCGTCGTAATGCGGCAAGCTGGTCAGGAAGCCGATGAACGCTTCCTGGACCACATCCTCGCTCGCCGCCCGGTCGCGCAAACGGCTATCGACGAAGGCGATCAAGCGGCCTTCGTACCGCTCGATCAGTTGACGCCAGGCGGCGGCGTCACCCTCGCGAACCTGGCGGATCAACAACACTTCGGTTTCCGTCGCGGCCATCGCTGTCGGCTCGCCTTCGGTTCGATGAGGGCACACGCTTCAAAAACCAATCGTCAACCCAGCATCCACAAACACGAGCCGGGAGGCAAGGGCCTGGACGGTTGGCGACTCGATCTGGGAGTCGCTTTCGGTTCCAGGAGTCCTATTGCAGATTGCAGGATCGCAAATGAATTTAGGAGCAGGGATAGGAGTTACGCAGTCGGCCGTCTGGTAGGGTGCGTGAAACGCACCGACGCCCAACACCACGGATCGATGCGTTCCACGCACAAGACCTTCCGATCTTTTGCGATTTGCGATCCTGCCATTTGCGATCCTCAACCTCCTCGGTCGCCGGGGCCGACGGGTCGCGAGTCGACTCGGGGGGAAAGGTCGTCCGCACCGCTTCAGGCTCAAGCCGAGATCGACGGCGCCGGTTCGCGCCCGAGAGGCCCGTCGGGGAGGAACGGGTAGCCCGGGACTTGGCGTTGATAGTCTCGATAAGGCTCGCCCACGTAGCGGACCAGCCGCCGGTCTTTGAGGTGGCTGCCGACGAAGATGTGGGCCGTCCAGACCACCGTCAGCACGGCGCGGTCGAGGGTCATCGTCGGGTTGAACCAGACCAGCCCGAGGAAGCTGAGGTAGACCGGATGGCGGAGGTGGCGATACGCCCCACGCGGCTCGAACTTCCGGGGGGCGGGCTTGCGGCCTCTCGACCAGTCCCACCAGTTGGTGAAGCCGGTCTGGTGCCCCATCCCGGTGAGCCAAAGGCTGTAAAACAGCCCAGCCCAGCTCAGGAGGAACGCCGCGCCAACGGCCTGCCCGGCCAGCCCTTCAAGCCGCCAGATGGCCAGGGGACTGGGCCGCCAGAGTTCCATCGTGGCGCCGAGGCTCACGCAGGTCGCCAGGCAGAAGATGCACCCGAAGAGCGCCGAGGGCGTCGCGCGGGCGAGCCGACCCCGCACCGGAGGCCAGAGCAGCAGGCTGTGGGACACGCCGAACTGGAGGGCGAGCAGACCGTCGACCCAGATCCAGGCGTATCCCTGGCTCCCGGCGGGCGCGAGGATTCCGTGATAGCCCTCGCCCCCTCGGAGGTAACAAAACAGCCTCATCGCCGTGACCGCGAAGATCACTTGAGTGGCCGCCCCGAAGATCACCCAGAACACCTTGCTTGCCTTCATCGCACGACCCCTTCCCTTCCTGAAAACCTGACGACGGACCGAGACGGGTCTCCGTCAACCCCTGGTCCGCCCTTCGGTGATCTCGCCCCGCGCCGCGTCGAGCGCCGGGATGAGGCCGGCGGGCAAGCCGCTGACGACGACCAAGGCGGCGATCAACGCGCCGTCGGCGACCGGGAATCGGACGGGGAAACTGAATCCCGTCTCGTTCAAGAGGATCACCCGCAGGACATACCAGCCGAGCGGCACCCCGATCAGGACGCCGAAAACGACCCCGATCAGGTCGATCATCACGGCCTCGGCCATCACCGTGGCGAACACTTGGAGCTTCGTCGCCCCCACGGCCCGGAGCAGCCGCAACTCTCGGCGACGCTGGAGCACCGAGATCAGCATGGTCGTGGCCACGCCGAGCGCCGCCACGACCGCGACGATGATCTCCTGGAGATAAGCCAGGCCGTAGAGGCGTCCGACCATCCCCAGGATGTGCCCCCGGAGCGCGGGGCGGGTCATCACGTCGATCGCGTGCTCCGCCGCCCAGGGTGCCCGCAGGAGTTGTCCCCGCGATTCTTCGAGGTCGGACGAACTCGACGGGAGGGCGACGGCGAAGACGTCGGCCCCTCCGGCGGCGAAAGCGTCCCGATACCGCGTCCGGTCCACCATCACGACCCCTCGGCTGCTGGAAAAGTCTACCACCGTGCCGACGACCCGAAGCCTCACCGCCCCGCCCGACCCCGGCAAGGCGACCGAGTCGCCGACGGCCACGCTGTAGAGCCTCGCGAAGTTCTCCGACACGAGCACCGTCCCGGGTTCGGCGAGTTGGCGATATAGGTCGAGATCCGGCAGCGGCGGGCGGCGGTTCGAGCTCATCGCGACGTAACGTGGGGCGTCGAGGGCGAGCAGGAGGATCTTGGTCTCGACCCCGTCGTGCTTCCAGGGCAGGTGCCGGAACCGCATCGGCACCACCTTCGCCCTCGGGATCGTGTCTTCGATCCGGGCGCCCACCTCGTCGGCCATCGGGAGCGTGCGCCCGCTGGCGCTGAGCGGGCCTCCGGAGGTGGCGAATAAGTCCCCCGAGATCGAGCGATCGACCCACTCGCGGACGGCCTCGGCGTTCCCTTGGATCACCCCGCCGGTCTGGACCATCAGCGCGACCCCCGTCGCGACGGCCGCGATGGCGACGCCCCCTCGGGTGGGCGCCCGGATCAGGCTCTCGGCGGCCAGCCGACCCGCCGGCCCGAGCAGACCTTGCGCAACCGGCCGGAGGGCGAACGCCACCACGACCGCCGCGTCGGGGATGATCAGGACCGCCGCGAGCAGGCCGAGCACCAGGGCGAGGTATTGTCGCAGATGCATCGGGAGGACGTCGCCAGAGGCGAAGCAGGCGACCGCCGCCGTGGCGAGCAGCGCGGGGGCGAACTTCCGCCATCGGCCCGAATTTCGGCCCGCGTCGGGGCCGATCGCCAGGCTGACCACGGGGGGTTGCGCGGCCGCCCTCAGGGCCGAAGCCAGGGCGGCGAGGAGCGTCGTGAGGAGCGCGGCGGCGACCCCCAAGAGTGCCGTCCGAAGGTCGAAGATCAGCCCCGGCGAATCGAGCGGCACAAAGATATCCCCGAGCACTTGAAGCATGGGGCCAAGCGAGGGCCGGGCCAGCGACCAGCCGAGCGGGACGCCGATCAGCCCCCCGACCAGCCCCAAGGCGGCGGCCTCGACCAGGAACAGCCCGACGACCTGCCCCCGGGTGGCCCCGACCGAGCGGAGGGTCCCGATCTCGCGTCGACGCTCGGCCACCCCGACCGCCAGGACGTTGGCGACCAGGAACAGCCCAAGGCCGAGCGAGGCGACCCCGCAGAGCGCGAACCCGATCCGGAGCGCGCCGAGCGATTCCAAGGCCCTCCCGGCCTGGGACTCCGGGGTGAGGACCTCTCCCACCCCTCCCATCGCCTCGGCCAGCCGTCGACGCGCGTCATCAAGATCCGTCCCCGGCTCCAACCGGATGTCGAACCGGCTCACCCGGTCGGGGTGCCCGGCGACCTCGGCGGCGGTCCGGTCGTCGGTCAGGAGGACGAAACCGCCCAAAGCGGCGGCATCCCCTTTCATGTCGAACGTCCCGGCGACCGCCAGTTCGCGGGGCGACCCGTCCGCGATCACCTTGAGTCGGCTAGTCTCGGGTCGGAGCGCCCGTCGGAGCGATTCGCTCGCCAGGACCGCAGGCTTCCCGAGCAGCTTCGCCTTCAGGAATCCGGCCGTCGCCCCCTCGCCGACGCTCAGGCCGGAGGCGTCGGCCCGGGCGCGGGCCTTCATCAGGTCGACGCCGAGCAGGACGGCCATCTGGCCGCCGGGTTCGGGCAGCAGCACCCGGGCGACGACCACCGGGCCGACCGAGGCCACCCCGTCGACCCGCGACAGGGAATCGCCGAGGTCGTGGGTCAAGCCCGACTCGCCGTTGCTCGCATACAGGTCGGCCGCGCCGGCCATCGGCGTCGACGAGGCGCGGAGCGCGGCGAGCATCGCCCGATCGAGCGATGCCGAGGTGATCCAGGCGGCGACGCCCAGGGCGATGCTGGCGATGATCAGCAGGGCGCGGCCGCGATGCCGCCGGATCTGGCCGAGGCTAAGCGTGCGGAAGAGACTCGGCATGGACCCCTCGCGAAGTTTCCTCGGATTCGATCCGACCGTCGCGGATTCGGACGACTCGATCGGCGTCGGCGGCGACGGCCGGGTCGTGGGTGACCACAACGACCGACCGGGCGCCCGGCTCGGCCACCCCGCGCAGGAGGTCGCGTACCTCGCGGCCGGCGACCGAGTCCAGGCTCCCGGTCGGCTCGTCGCAGAGCAACAGCGACGGGCCGCCGACCAGGGCGCGGGCGATGGCGACGCGCTGCATCTCCCCGCCGGAAAGCTCCTCGGGGAAGTGGGTCGCCCGAGGGGCCATCCCGAGCTTCTCGAGCGCCTCATGCCCCAACCCGAGGGCTTCTCGGCGACCCATCCCGTCCAAAAGTAAGGGTAAGACGACGTTCTCCGCCGCCGTCAGGGTCGGCATGAGGTTGAACGACTGGAAGATGTAGCCGATGGCTCGGCGGCGGAGGATCGACCGCTCGCGATCGCCGATCGCGCCGAGGTCCCGACCCCGGAAGAGAATCGAGCCGGAGGTCGGCGTGTCCAGGCCGCCGAGGAGTTGCAGCAAGGTCGACTTGCCCGACCCGCTCGGCCCCATGATGGCGACATATTCCCCGGCCTCGACCTTCAGGCTGACCTGTCGGAGCGAGTGGACCGCGCGCTCGCCTTGCCGGTGGGTCTTGTCGACCGCGACCGCTTCGATCATCGAGCCACCGCCGGGCCGACCGGCTTGGACGCGGTCGCGACGGGTTTCAAGACGAAATCGCCCCAAACATCGATCTGGTCGGCCACCCCCACCAGCCCGCCGAGCGCCGAGTATGGGCGCATGCCGTACTGGGTCTGGACCAGCGGGAAACTCCCCGTCATTCGGAGTTCGCCCGGCGCTGCGGTGGCCTCCACCTTCGCCACCAGCGCCAAAGCCCGAGTCATCCCGTGCAAGGTGAACCCACCGTCGAGCTTGTACCGACCGGGGGCGCCCGCCGCCTGGCCGTCGAGCGGCGCGGATGAGGTGATCTTGTATGTCGCGGTGGGGTACTTGGCGGCGTCGAGCACGTCGCTCCCGATCATATTGTCGGTGGTCTTCTTCTTGTCCGACGCCGAGACGCTGCCCGTCAGGCCGACGTATTGGCGGGCTTCGGGCAGGTCGGCGACGAAGGTCCGCATGGCGAAGACCAGTTCGCCTCGACCTCCCCACTCGATCGACCCCGACTCCAGCCGACCGACGATCCCGTGTTCGTGCCCCAGCCGCCCCGACGCCCTGACTCTCATATAAACCCGACTGACGGCCAGGTCGACCCCAAGCGACGGCGCGGGCGACGCTTTGGCCACCGGCCTCGTCTGGGCCGTTTCGGTCTGGGCCTCCACAGGCCCCGGCCCGCCCAAGCTCAGGCCGACCAACCCAAAAAGGCACCCGACCACGCCTCGCGTCGCATTCGTCATGATACCCCCTCGTCTCGGCTAACCCTGGTGTGGTGGCGGCGATCCGGTCGAGGCCGTCCCCCGAACTCGACCGTCCCGATCGAGGCGCAGGCCCCGTTCGTCCCAAAGGGTAATCGAAAACCGGGCGACGAAGGCGCCGGATTCCTCCGCCCTCCCGCGAATCGCGTGGGCCGTCGTCACGAATCGTCGACCAAGAGGCTGAAAGGTTCGCGATGATCCGGGGGTATTGACTCCGAATCTCCGGATTCGAAGGCGATCACCCGCGACCCGGACGAGATCGAGGGCGGGGCTTGATCTCGGGCTCGCCAATTGGGAGAGTGTCCACGATGAAATTTCAAGCATCGGTCAGCCCCGACCTCGTCGCCGGCCATTACGACTCCCTGGACCGCTTCTATCGGGAGATTTGGGGCGAACATGTGCACCACGGCCTCTGGGAGTCGAGGCGCGACTCGACCGAGCGGGCCACTCGACGCCTCATCGACCTCGTCGCCTCCGAGGCCGACCTCCGCCCCGGCGACCTGGTTTGCGACGTCGGCTGCGGTTACGGAGGGACCTCGCGGGTCCTTGCCGCCGATTACGACGCCGAGGTGACGGGGTTGACCGTCTCGCCGGCCCAGCACGCCTACGCCGAGGCGGCCGATCCGGGGGCCGCCAACCCCTCCTATCTGCTCCGCGACTGGCTTCAGAATGACCTCGATTCCGGGTCATTCGACGCGGTGATCGCAATCGAGAGCACCGAGCACATGGCGGACCTCGGCGAGTTCTTCGCCGAGGCGGCCCGGGTCCTCCGCCCCGGAGGTCGACTCGTGATCTGCGCCTGGCTGACACGAGGCCACCCCAACCGCTGGGAACGGCGGCACCTGATCGGGCCAATCTGTCGCGAAGGCCGGATGCGAGGGATGGGCACGGTCGAGGATTACCACCGCCTCGCCCGCGACTCCGGCCTGGAAATCACCCGATCCCAGGACCTCAGCGGCCGGGTGAAGCGGACCTGGCCAATCTGCGCGGGGCGAGTCGCCGGGGCGCTGGTCCGAGATCCCTCCTACCGTCGTTTCCTCTTCGACCGAGAAAACGACCACAAGGTCTTCGCGCTCACCCTATTTCGGATCTGGCTCGCTTACGAGTTGGGGACCATGCGCTACGGAATTCTGACCGCCGAGAAGCGTCGCGGGACCGGACCTTGAGCGAACGACGCGATCCGGCGGGTCTCATCTGGTTACCAAGAAGTTCCCGCATGGCAGATTGCAGATTGCAAAGCATTGCCTTAATTGGCTCTGCAATCTGCGATTCGCAATGAATCTCTGGGATTCGTCTCAAGCCCAGTAGCGGTAAGCGAGCGTCCCAGCGACGCCCAAGCCCGCTGCGGCGAGGACGCGGAGGCGATTGGTGTAATAACCTTTGGTCGCCTCGTCGGTCCGGATGTAGAGCGAGATCAACCCTAGGGCGGCCAGGACCACGGCGCCGATGGTCCCCATCTTCCGCATCCGGGTCGAGGCGACGTCGCGGTGGTATCGCTCGATGAAGTCGGAACGTCGGGCTTCGGAGAAGTCGATTTTTTGACCAGCGCGGTACAAGGTGTGAAGATCGTCGAGTTCGGGCAAGGTCTCGACGTTCAGGCTCGAAGTCGACGCCACATCAGGGGTGATCTCGCCCGGCTTCGGCCCGAGGCTCTTGAGGACGGTCTGGACGTAGGTGCTCTGGATCATCCGGTCGACCAGCTTTTGCGGCGGGGTCCAGGTCATCGGGACGTCGGCGGCGAGCCAGTCGGCGATCTCTCGGTTGACCGTCTTCCGCAAGTCATCCTTGGCACGATCGACCGACACCGACAACCGACCGAGCAAGACCCGAATCCCCGAGGTATCCGGCCGGGCCAGCCCCTCTTCTTCCCACTCCCCCTTCGGGAACCAGGCCGGGGCCACCTTCGAGGCGGGATCGGGGGCCAGGAGCGAAACCACCTTCGGGGCCGGAGTCGGATTCGCTTGCGACCGGCGCTTCGACCGGTGGCCCCGGGGCGGCGGCGGGGCGGCGGCGGAGTTGGGGTCGTCGCCCCCGACGGTCCGGGTCAAGGACGGCGGTTCGGGCGATTGTGGCGGGGCGAACGACTCGGCCCGAGGCCTGTGGACGCCGATAGGTCGTCCCGTCGTCTGGTCGACTTCTCGGCCCTCACACAGAACCCGCACGGACCAGCGATCGTCGTTCGAATTTCGATGTTCGTCGCGGTCGGACAGGGCCTTCGACGCGACCACGGCCAGGATCACAATCAGGATCAGTTTTTTCATCGCGGTTCCGTCCCAGGGTCGCCGAAGGAGGCCGCCGGAGTCCTTCGCCGAGGCTCGGCGATCGAAGGGATGTCCGACCTACCAGGGATTCGCGGCTTGGGGGCGATTATTGGTCAGGCTTGGGCCGAAATCTTCGCTCAAGCGACCGAGCGGCGGTTAAATCGGGAGGCCCAGGTGTACCTCGCCGCCGCCTCACTCCAGGGGGCGGAAAGCTGGACCACGGCCGAGGTCAGGATCACGGTCGGAACGGCCAAGGGGTGCCGGTCGATCGAGAAGAAGATCAGGGTCGGGATCAGGGCGATCACGCCCGCCTTGATGATCGGGGCGATCCGGAACCGCTTCGCTCGATCGCGGTCGGTCAAGGTCCACCAATCGACGCCCAGGCCGACCAGGCCGAAATAGGTGGCATAGGCCAGGAAGGCCGGGAGCATGGTCGGGAGGTGGTCGACGTCGAACCAGAGGACCCGGACCAGGGAACCCCTCGGGGCGGAAGGTTCCACCAGGAGGCAGGTCGACAAAATCTCCGCGACGACCCCGAGCATCGCGCCCAGGGCGAGTTGCCCGGCTCGTCGAACTTTCGTCGAGATTTCGTGCCCCTCGGTGAACTTGCCGGCGGTCAGCGCCGCCCAGCTTGCCAGGGTGATCATCCCGTAGAGGAAGCCGACGTCTTGCGGGCGGTTGGCGAGATCGACCGGGAACGCAGCCCCGCCGATCATTGCGGCCAAGGCTGACCAGAGGGCGGCGACGAACAGCGAGCCGGCCAACTCCCCGATTCGGACCCGCCCGACCGGCAAGGGCGCCGGGGGCAAGATCGGATCGCTCGGCGGCAAAGGGGCGCTAGCCACCAATCGGACCCGTTGGGTGGCCTGGGCGAGCTTTTCAAGACGAGCGTCGCGCCGGGCCTCGCGGCGCTCATTACGCCAGGGACGCCGCCGCTGGGCCGATGGGGGAGGCGGGGGCGAGGTATCAGGCCCGATATAAAGGATCGGCTCCTCGTCGGTGATTCGCAAGATGCCATCGTCCACGGGCTGGGGGGTTGGTTTCGGCTTCGGGGAGGGCGAACCGCCGGGGCGGGCGACCCCTCGCGGGGTGGGCGCGGGCGCGGCGGGCTTGGCGTCGCCGATGAACCGGACGTCGTGGACCCTCGGCGCGTCGTCGGGGGGGAGCAAGTCGAGGACGCGGCCCGGCCGGTGCGCCGGGTCCTTGGCCAGGGCCTTGGCGACGATCTCGCGGTACGGTTCGGGCAGCTTCGAGAGGTCGGGGCGGGTGGTGAGGTGCTTGATCAAGACCTCGCCGACGGTTTCCCCCTCGAACGGGACCACGCCGACGATCATCTCGTACAGGATCACGCCGATGGCGTAGACGTCGATCGGCTTGTTGTACTTCCCGGTCGAGATCTCGGGGGCCATGTAGTGGCAGGTCCCGATGCTCTCGGAATGGTTGCTGACCCGCTCCGACGTGATCATCTTCGACAGGCCGTAGTCGCCGATCTTGACGACGCCCTCTTCCATGAACAGGTTGGCCGGCTTCAGGTCGCGGTGGACGATCCCGTGGTCATGGAGGTAGCCGACTCCTTCGACCAGACCCCGGAGCCAGGCCCGGACCTCGGGGATCGGCATCCCGCTCGGATAATCCGCCAGGACCTGCGCGAGGTTCGGGCCGGCGACATATTCCATGATGACGAAGGTGTCGCCGTCGTCATTGCCCTTGATGTCGTGGATCGCCAGGAGGTTCGGGCACTTCAGGTTCATGCACTGCGCGACCCCCCGGCGCTCGATTTCGAGGTTCCGGGTGATCAGCTTGAGCGCGACCTCCTTGCCCGAGTCGCTGGTGGCGTAATACACCTCGCCGAAGCCACCTCGACCGATGGCCCGCTTGATCGTGTACCCGTCCAGCGGCCTGGCCCCCGAGCCGAACGTGTAGCGGTGCCGCCCCTCATTGGCGAGCGGGGCGGGTCCGCGATCGTTCGGGCCGCGATGCGGGCTGGCCCCCTTCGCGAAGAAGTCGATCGTCTCGTTCAAGGTGTCCGTCGGCGGCAAGTTTTCGGGCTTCGCGCTCATCGGCTGGTTCCACTCCCCATGCGGCCCGCACACTTCGGTAAGGATTCGGAGGTCGGGACCGTCGGTCGGTCGAGGGGTTGTTCGCTGCCATCCGTCGGGCATTGGGCTAAAAAGGAATATTGTGCGGCTTCCGAGCTTCGCAGATCGCAAATCTCAGAATCGCAAATCGCAAAGGGTTTGCCTGCTTGGTTCTCCTTTGCAATCTGCCAATCTTTTCTTGCGTTGGTATCAGACGTTCGCCGAAGGGTGAACGAGCGGTTCGAGGCTGAACGAAAAGCCGTCGCCGACGACGCCCGAACTCAAAGTGATCGGGGCCCGCCCCGAGCCGGGGTGGCCGTCGACCTCGAAGCTGCCGGGCGCCCGGCAGCAGAGGCCCCCTCCTTGGCGGTAGAGGACCACCGGGCCGTCGAGGCCGGGGGCGGCGATGTGGGCCTGTCGATTGGAACCGATGATGCAAGTTTCCGCCATCAAGATCACGCCATCGACCGCCAAAGGGAGCCGATGCCGGCTGACCACCCGGAGCCGGGCCGTCGCGCTGAACGGGCTGGGGCGGCGGAATTCCAGCTCGACGTTCGACCCGAGCCGGATCACGTCGCCGTCGACCAGTGGGGCTTCGGACACCGCTTTCCCATTGACGAACGTTGCCTGGACGGCCTGAATCCGGTACCCCGACCCGTCGGCATCGCGGACGACGACGGCGTGCCGCCTCGACAGGTCGCCCAGGAGCGGGACATCCGCCCGAGACTCGGTCCCGGCTCGGCCCAGGACGATCGCGTCGTCGAGGCAAACCAGATATCCGCCCACGGCGTCGACCCACAGCAAGAACCGGCCCGAAGGACCCGCGACTCGTGGCGGCGCGGCGACTTCGGCATGATTAACAGGGGAAGACGGGGTCAGGACTGGAGTCGAGTTCGACTCCGCCCCGAGGCCAACGGCGACGGTCCGAGCACCGCCGAGGCTGGGGAACGTGGCCGATCCGGGGGGGATCGCCGCGATCTGCTGCCAGGCTCGGGCTCGGGCCTGTCGGGCGGCGGGGTGATCGGGGACGACCTCGATCACGGCCTCAGCGGCGGCCAGGGTTTCGGCCCACTTTCCCTCAGCCAGAGCCGAGTAAAGTCGTTCGATGGCCGGTGAGGCGGCCCTGCGGCGGGCTTCCACGTCGCGTCGGGTGGCGGCGAGGGCGCCTCGGGCGATTTCCCCCGCCAGGCGGTCGGCGGTGTCGAGCGCTTCCAGGGCGCGGGCGAACTCTCCCCTTCGCGCCTCGCCCAGCGCGGATCGCCAGGCTTCGGCCAGTTCTCGGCTCCGTCGGAGCGTCGGGCCGCCGATCTTGTGCTTGGCCAGGCCGTCGATCCGGTCGACCGCCCGGCTCGGGTCGCCCGCGTCGAGGTTGGCCCGAATTTCGCCGGCGACCTGATCCGCCAGGGAGAGCCGGGCCGAAGCCAGGATGTCCGGGGCCACATTCAAACCTTCGGCGACCCGGAGGTCATCGATCGCGCCGACGAGGTCGTCTGCCGACGCCCTCCGGGCGGCTCGGCCAACGAGGTCCAGCCCCAGCCGATCGCGGAGCCGGACCATCGACCGGGAATCGACCACGTCGGGCCGCGACGCCAAGGCCAGGGCCTCGTCGATCCGACCCGCCCGCGCCGCGTCTTCGGCCTGCTTCAAAACGACTCGCCATTGTCCCAGCATGGTTGACTGACCGTCCGGTGTGACCATGGGGGAAGTCCACTCGCCCGCCTGCTGTTCCGCCCGGAAGGAACGACTTCCTTCAAGCGATCCTAACAAATTCAAGCCCGGAGACACGACACGCCGTCGCCCTCCTTCGCGGTCGGTGGCGGGGGGACCACCTGTCGCGAAGGAGGGACGATGGGGGCGGAAAACTTCGAGAGTGCCACAAATCAGAGAGGCGAATCGCAGGATCGCAAATCGCGGAAGGATGAAAAATCAAGCTCTGCGATCTGCGACCTGGAATTTGCGATCCGTCTTACAGGCTCTTTTCGTTGCCCGGGGCCGGCTTGGCGTCGGGGCTGGTCTTGCCGAACTCGGCGTCCATCTCGCGGATGACGTCGCGGCCCGGTTCGTCCAGCACGGGGATGTTCGACCCGGCGAACTTCCCCTCCATCTCGGCGGTCCGGGCCATCACGTCGAGCCGCTTTTCGAGGTCCGCGACCGAAGCCTTGGCTCGGCTCAGGGCGCTGTCGTCGAAGTTGAACTCGTTCGACTCCTGGGTGGTCTGAATCATCTTGAGCCGAGCTTCGATCCCGGCGAGCTTGGTCATCAAGGCTTGCTTTGTGGCCGACATCTGCGCCAGTTGCTGACGGGCGGCGATGACCGACTTCTGCTTGGCCTTGAGGGTTTCTTCCTTATCCTTGAGCAAGCTGTTGATCTGCTTGTAGTGATCAAACCGCCCCTTCAACTCGTTCTTGACCTCGTCGGCGGTGTAAGAGATGTTGCCGGCAAGCCGGGTGTCGCCCGTTTCGAGGCTCGACCGGAGCGCGGTCAATTGCGTCTTCTCTTTCGCCATGTTGGTCCGAACCATGACGACTTCGCGTTCGAGATGGTCGACATCGACGCTGGCCCGGGCCAGGTTTTCAATATTGTCGCGGATCGCCGGTTCAAGCTCGGCGATCTGGTCGCGGGCGTGGTCGATCTCGAACTGGACCGGGACGTTATGCTTGACGGTGTGGCGGGCCTTGTGGAAGGCGGTCCGAACGTAACCCGGAGCCGACGTCCCGAACGCCGCGTACAAAGCTCCCGCGCCGAGGGCGGCGCCCAGCAATCCCTTTTTAATCATCGAGCAAGCCATGTCGCTGTCCTCTTGGTCAGAGCTGCACAAACCAGTCAAGTGACGTCGGATCGACGATCGGTCGCGGTTCCCGTCGAGCTTCTCGCGTTTGACCTGCCGTCGTCCACACTGGTTATTCGACCGGGTTTCCCGGATATTGATCGCTCCGTCTGATTTTTTGCCCCGAGCGGTTTTGGTGGGGTATCGCTTTCGGACCTGAAGATTCTTCAAGATCAAGGATTGCGGATTGCAGGATCGCAAAAGAGGAAAAGACTCCAGTTCCTAGTTCTTTTACGATTTGCGATCCTGCAATCCGCAATCTCCAGATTCGAAAGCCACACCTGTTTTGGCCGGAGTTCTCGCGCGCTCATGAAAGTTCCCGCTCGAAGCCGAGGCTCGGCGCAGCTCCGGGCCCAGCGCTCGATGGTCACTCGCCGATGGGTCCTCCCCTCGCAGGCCTTCCTCCATGCCGAAGCCCCCGGCGGCTTGATCCTCCTGGCGGCTAGCTTGCTCGCGATGGTCCTGGCCAACAGCCCGGCCGCCGAACCGGTCTCCCAATTCTGGGAAACCCGATGGTCGTTCGGCGCGGGGCGATTCACCCTCCGGGGGGATCTCCGCGAGCTGGTCAACGACGGTTTGATGAGCGTCTTTTTCTTCGTGGCGGGGCTGGAAATTAAGCGGGAGATGATCAAAGGGCAACTCTCGAGCGCGCGGCGGGCCGCGTTCCCGGTGGTCGCCGCCCTAGGAGGCATGATCGCGCCCGCCCTGCTCTACGTGGGGTTGAACCTGGGCGGCGCCGGGGTTCATGGCTGGGGCATCCCGATGGCGACCGACATCGCGTTTTCGATCGGCGTCCTCAGCTTGCTGGGTCGTCGGGTCCCCGGCTCGGCGCGGACGTTCTTGCTCGCCCTGGCGATCGCCGACGACATCGGCGCGATCGTCGTGATCGCGGTCTTCTACTCGTCGGAGATCCATTTCGACCCGATGTTCGTCGCCGGGGCGATCTGGGTCACCATCATGGCGATGAACGAGTACGGCTTCCGGTCGGCCCCGCTCAAGCTGGCGGTCTCGCTGGCGTTCTGGGCGAGCGTCCGAGCCTCGGGCATCCACCCGACGATCGCCGGGGTGATCCTGGGGGTCTCGACCCCGATCCGCCCCTGGTTCAACATCGAAGCGTCGAGCGTCTGGACCCGTCGCCTGGCCCTGAAGCTGGCCGGGGCCGTCGCCGCGAACCGGACCAACCGCGCCGAGGCGATCCTGGGCAAGATCGAGGTGTTGAGCCGGGAAACCGAGTCGCCGCTCGACCGCCAGCTCCGGAAGTTCCACCCCTGGTCAAGCTGGGTGATCTTGCCGCTGTTCGCGCTGGCCAACTCGGGGGTGTCGCTGTCGGGTGGTTCGCTCGGCCAGGCGTCTCGGAGCGTGATCACCTGGGGGATCATGGCCGGCCTGATCCTCGGCAAGCCGCTGGGGATCATCAGCTTCGCCTGGATGGCCTCGCGGCTCGGCTGGGCCTCGGCGCCCCGGGGTCTCAACTTCCGGGGGGTCGTCGGGGTGGGGATCGTCGCCGGAATCGGCTTCACCGTATCCTTGTTCATCGCCGACCTCGCCTTCGACGCCCCCCATCAGGTCGTCGAGGCCAAGCTAGGCGTCCTGGCCGCATCCGTCACGTCCGGAGCCTTGGGCTATGCGTTTCTGAGATTAGCCACGGATGGAACACGGATGAAACACGGATCAGCGGGGGAAAGGTCATTCAGAAAACCAGGCGTTTGAACTCGACCTTGGTCCGTCCGAAGTTAATCAGCAGGCCGACTTTTGATTCCCGTGGCTTTGAGTTCGTTGAGAAGTTGGGGTTCATCGTCGGCCACATAAGACTTCGCCACCTTGATCTCGACAATCACTCGATCCTCGACCCACAGGTCGGCCCGAAAAACTCCAACCTCGACTCCCTTGTAGTTCACGACAATTTCGGCCTCGGCCGCCACCTGGATTCCTCGGGACCGCAACTCCACCTGCATCGCTCGCCGATAAACCTTCTCCAAAAACCCGTATCCCAAAACATCATGCACCGAAAAGGCGGCGCCGATCACCGCCTCGGTGACATCCCGGCTGGCAAGCTCCATAAAAAATTCATGCCCCTTTTTTATCTCATAGGAGTTACGCAGTTGGTCGAATTTTGTACAGAGGTTTTGAGCGATACGTCCGAATCGCTTCTCGGACGATTTGGGCCTTTGCCTCGTACCAACTGACCCCGGTGGTGTAGAAGTGCCACGACA
>JAABUX010004650.1_pt1 | contig 17267 bp, 13 predicted proteins | sample 5561851 | NCBI WGS metagenome assembly JAABUX01 (sample SAMN10711883, study PRJNA513361) | rock metagenome | isolation source: Antarctica rocks | place: Antarctica: Victoria Land, Richard Nunatak red sandstone | collected 2016-01-03 | reverse complement strand
ATCCCGAGAGTCGCCCGCGACGCTGCGCCGGGGTCGAGCGCGACTGCGAGCGGCAAGTTTCCGAGCATGACCGAGACGCTCGTCATCACGATGGGGTGGGAAAACCATCCTAACGCAACGGGGCCGCGGCGTCCTTGAAGCGCCCCTGGGAATCCAGGTCCCCTCCAGAATCGGACGCTACGCTGCACAGGATGGAAACGATCGGAGCCCGCGTGCTCGTCGTCGACGACGAAGCCGCCATCCGCGAGCTGCTCGACTATGGCCTCGGTCAAGCCGGGTTTTCGGTGCGTTCCGTCGGCGACGGCCGAGAAGCGCTTGAAGCGGTCCGAACGTGGACGCCCGAAGTCATCATCCTCGACGTGATGTTGCCCGAAACCGACGGGTTCACGCTGCTGCCGGCGCTACGCCGGTTGACGGACGCCCCGATCGTCATGCTGAGCGCGAAAACCGAAACGGCCGAAAAGGTGGCCGGTTTGTCGCGCGGTGCCGACGACTACGTCGGAAAACCGTTTGAACTCGAAGAATTGATCGCCCGGCTGCATTCCGCGCTACGCCGGCCCCGCATGGAGTTGCGCGATACGTTTTCCTATGCCGACGTGACGGTCGACGTCTCGCGGCGAAGCGTCCATCGCGGCAACCGCCGGGTCGATCTCTCGGCGCGCGAATTCGATCTTCTGCTGACGTTCGTGCGCCATCCCGAGCAGGTGTTCACGCGTTCGCAGTTGCTCGATCTCGTCTGGGGTGTCGATCGCGACGTCGTGCCCAATACCGTCGAGACGTACGTTTCCTACTTGCGAGCGAAGCTCGACAGCGGCGAGCCGGTGAAACTGATTCAGACGCTGCGTGGCGTTGGCTATACCTTGCGGGCGCTGCCGACGTGATCGCGCGTTTCCGGCGGCGCCTATTGTCGCTTGCGACCTTGCAGATTGGGGTCGTCTTGGGCGTGCTCATCGTCGCCGTTGCGCTGTTTGCTTTCAACGCATACGTCAACGCCCTGCGGTCCGAAGCCGACTCGACCTTGGCGCAGCTGCAGGTGGCCTTACGCGGCGGCTCCGCCCGACGCGACGTCGGGATTGCCGGCGACGTCATCCAGTCACGCTACGCGCGGTCCGATCTCGTCATCGTGCTCTTCGAGGGCGGTCGCCGCGTTTCGGTTTTCCGCGCGCATCGCAGCGATCCCGACGTAACGGTCGCGACGTCGACGCGCGGAGCGGTACCGGCCGATCCGCGTGCGACGGGTCCCCTCGTCGCTCCGATCCTCGGCCTCGCAACCGCGTTCGGACTGCACTATGCGCATGGGACGTTTCGGAACGTTGCGGTGGTCGTCAAGCCCAATGAAGTTGCACTGGTTTCGACGACCGCATCGTTCTTGCTGCCCGTGGCGCTGGCGCTCTTTTTCGCGCTGGTCGCAGCCTTTTTGCTCGCGCGTGTTCTCGTGCAGCAGTTGATCGGGCCGCTCATCGACGTGCAACGGGCGCTCGACCGTTTTGCCGCAGGCGACCTCTCGCCGCAGCCGATTTCGGCCGACATGCGCGGCGAACTGGCGCCGTTGGCGTTTGCGTACAACGGTGCGATCGCACAGATGGAGCGAGCCTTTGCCGAGCGCGATGCGGCCAATGCAACGATTCGGCAGTTCATCGCCGACGCCGGTCACCAACTGCGAACGCCGCTCACGGTCATTCGCGGGTTTATCGCCATCCTGCGTAAGGGAGAATTGCGCACGCCGCAGGATCGCGAACGCATCTTGGACACGATGAATCGGCAAAGCCTCGTGATGGGTTCGCTGATCGACAAGCTGATGTTGCTCGATCAATGGGAGCGCGGATCGCCGGCGCGTCCCGAACCGATCGACGTCGCGCAGTTTGTGACCGACGTCGTTGCTCCGCTGGCCGAAGCGCAGCCGTCGCGTACGGTGGACGTGGACGCCGAGTCGGGGTTGCTTGCCGCCATCGATCCGAGCGATCTCGCTCACGCGGTCACGAATTTGGTCGACAACGCGCTGAAGTATACGCCCGGCGCCGTGCGCGTCGTCGTACGCGCGGAAGGAACCACGGCCGTCGTCGAAGTCCGGGATGATGGGCCCGGCATGGCGGCCGCCGATGTGGCTCACGTTTTCGATCGCTTTTATCGCGGAAACCGGCGGGACGTCGACGGCTCGGGCCTCGGCCTCGCGATCGCCAAGCGTGCCGTCGAGCGGGCGGGCGGTTCCCTGACCCTGCGTACGGAGCCCGCGACCGGCTCGACGTTCACGATTCGCCTGCCGCGCACGGCAGTGCGTGCTTCCGCGGTGCCGTTGACGGCGTAAAACAGCGCATTGGATCTGCGCCGTGCAACCGGCAGAGCCGCCCATTGAGTCGAAGAGAAGGCTATGTCGGACCGTTTCGCGCTGGTTTCTCCCTACGCATTAGCCGGCGATCAAGTTCCGGCGACGGAAAAACTTGCCGACGGCGTGGTGCGCGGCGATCGGGCCCAGACGCTGCTCGGCGTGACGGGTTCGGGCAAGACGATGGCGATGGCGCGCGTGATCGAGCTGGTCCAAAAGCCGACCCTCGTTCTGTGTCACAACAAGACGCTCGCGGCGCAACTCTGTGCCGAATTCCGGGACTTTTTTCCCGGCAATGCCGTCGAGTATTTCGTCTCGTATTTCGATTACTACCAGCCTGAGGCATACATTCCGCACACGGACACGTTCATCGAAAAGGACAGCTCGATCAACGACGAGATCGAACGTCTCCGCCATTCGGCCACGCAGTCGCTGCTGAGCAGAACCGACACCGTGATCGTCGCATCGGTGTCGTGCATCTACGGCTTGGGCTCGCCGGCCGACTACATGGAGATGTCGCTGCGCGTTCGCATCGGCGAGTCCATCGACCGTGACGTCTTTCTGCGGCGTCTCGTGGACATGCAGTACCGCCGCAACGATCTCAATCTGGTGCGTGGCTGCTTTCGCGTACGCGGCGACACGCTTGAGTTCGTCGGTGTCGATGAGGAGCTGGTGCACCGCATCGAGTTCTTCGGCGACGAGATCGAGGCGATCAACGTCGTCAACATGCTGACGGGCGAGTACGTCGAATCGAAAGACGAGATCACGATCTTTCCGGCCAAGCATTTCATCACGCCCGACGAGAAGCTGCGCCGCGCCGTGACGTCGATCGAGATCGAACTCGACGAACGCTTGAAACACTTTCGGGACGCCGGCAGACTGCTCGAAGCGCAACGATTGGAGATGCGGACGCGCTACGATCTCGACATGCTGCGCGAGGTCGGCTACTGCAACGGTGTCGAGAACTACAGCCGCCATCTCGCCGGCCGTGAGCCCGGTTCGACGCCGTCCTGTCTCTTGGACTTCTTTTCAAAGGACTGGCTGCTGTTCGTCGACGAGTCGCACGCAACGCTGCCGCAAGTCCATGGCATGTACGCCGGTGACCGCTCGCGCAAGGAGGTGCTCGTCGAGCACGGGTTCCGGCTGCCGAGCGCCCTCGACAACCGCCCGCTGACGTTCGATGAGTTCAGCGAGCATCTCAATCAAGTCGTCTACGTCAGCGCGACGCCCGCCTCATATGAACTCTCGAAGTCGACTCAAGTGGCGGAGATGATCATTCGGCCGACGGGCTTGGTCGATCCCGAGATCGAGGTGCGCCCCACCAAGCACCAAGTCGATGACCTCATGGAGGAAATACGCTCGCGCACGGCCCGCAACGAACGCGTCTTAGTCACGACGCTCACCAAGAAGATGGCCGAAGACTTGACGGACTACCTGCTCGGAAACGGTTTGCGCGTCCGCTATCTGCATAGTGAGGTCGAAACGCTCGAACGCATTGCGATCCTGCGCGATCTGCGCCGCGGCGTGTTCGACGTGCTGGTCGGGATCAATCTGCTGCGCGAAGGCCTCGATCTCCCGGAAGTGTCGCTCGTCGGCATCCTCGACGCCGACAAGGAAGGCTATCTGCGCAGCGGCACGTCGCTGATTCAGACGGTCGGCCGCGCGGCGCGCAACGTCGAGGGCAAAGTGCTGATGTACGCCGACGTCGTGACCGAATCGATGGCCCGCGCGATTGGCGAAACGCGCCGCCGCCGCGAAAAACAGGTCGCGTACAACACCGAGCATGGGATCGAGCCCAAGACGGTACGCAAGGAAGTCCGCGACATCCTCGATCTCGTCGCGACGAACGAAGCGACGACGAGCGCCGCCAGACTCCGCGGCGACAAGCTGCCGCGGGAGGTTGCCATGGCAATGGCGCGCGACATCGAGCAAAAGATGAAAGAGTCCGCCGCCAACCTCGAGTTCGAAAAAGCCGCCGCGCTGCGCGACGAGCTGTTGGAGTTACGCAAGCAGATCGGCGGCAACGAGTCGATTCTGTTCCAAGGCCGCGCTCCGAAGATCTTCCAGCACGCGCTCAAGGACCTGGTGGGCACGTAGTTGTGGCAGATCGGCATGTTTTTAGGATTGACCTCGATCAATCCGGAATTACGATGCTTTCGGACATCGCTTATCAGCTCTCGACCGCAGCGGATTTGTCGCTTACCGTTCATACGCCTTGGATCTTCCACGGAGGTTACGCCGTCCTGGAAGCCTTGCGCGTTAGAGCCAGCCGCGAGGGCCGGAGCCTACAAATTTCACCGCCAGCTTTTGGCGAGGTTATTGGCTTTAACTGCGTTGGTCGCGGAGGGGGAGGAACGATCCCGCTCCGACACTTCGAGCACCTTGACCCCTCTACGATTGGTGAATTCTTGATGTCCGGATGGGCTCAACGGGCTCGGCACCTATCGGAGTTGCAACATGAAGAGATGTTGGATTCTGTAGGAGAGATTTTTGTCAATGCATTCCGCCATGCAAAGTCCGATGTGGGCGTGATCGCCTGCGGGCAATATTATCCGGCTAATGGAGCGCTTCACTTGAGCGTCGTCGATCTTGGTATTGGAATACCACGCTCCCTTGCCAACGCATCGGGATGTCGTGAAGATGATATTGAGCCGATGCGGGCTCTCGCATGGGCGTTTGAACCGGGCCACTCTAGTATAAGAGCGGCACGAGGTCACGGGCTTGCGATCTTACGCGACTTCTTACGAGCACAGCATGCGAAGCTACACGTCTTCAGCGGGCGGGGATACGCGCGGCTTGTCGGCGCGCATTGGGAGGTCCGCGCGCTCGCGCAACGGTTCCCGGGCACGCTCATTGACATCAAGCTGCCGACGACGGGATATTAATCAACGTCTTTTGAAGGTTGTAGCATGACGGTAGTACTGCGACAGCGGTTCGGCGAGTATTTGATGTCGGAGGACGAGGGGATGAAGCTCCTGCCCGAATTGCGCGACGCTCTTGAGGCTCGGGACAAAGTGGTCCTCGACTTCGCCGGCGTTCGTTCGGTGCTTTCGGCTTTTCTGAATCCTTCCGTTGGCGAACTCTACGGTGTCTTGCCCAGCGACATCGTCGACAAGCTCCTCACGGTCGTCAATACCACCGCCGTTCAGGACAAGACGCTTGCGCGGGTTCGCGAGCACGGGCGGAAGTACTACCACGATCCCGTGTATAGAGCCGCTCAGGATGCCGCCCGCCGTGAGTTGTTCTCGGCGTAGGCTGAGTGGCGCAATGCATCGATATCAGACGGCAAGGCGTCTCGGCTAGCGATACGTTTCTCCTCGACACGAACGTTGCGATCGACATCGCGACGCCGCTGTCGCCTAAAGCCACGGTTCGTCAGCGCGACTACTCCAAGTTCATCGAGCGTGCGTTGACTAAGGGTGCAGGGATCGCGGTTGCGGTGCTTTCGTTCTTCGAGATGTCGAACGTTCTTGAGCGTCAGGTTTTCGAAAGTGAAGCTGCCCTTACTACGGCAATCGACAGTGGACGGTTACGATCCAGCAATCTTGCTAACGGCGCGCCGCCACGGTATTTCGACGATCATCACGCACGACGGTGACTTCGCATCGGTTCCCAACATCATCGTACTGACGGCGAACGACCGCTTGCTTTAGGATGCCTTCCAGGAGGAAACTCACTGTAAGGGGCGTTCGACGAAAACAGTTCACCGAAACGCTGCGAGGCCGACTGAGCCCCCGACTTGACGATCCAGATCGTACATGGCACGGTTATTGATGCGATGGTAGAGCAGGTCCGCGCCGCGGCCAAAGTGCGCGTCGACGTCGCGCGTCACTTGCAGCGTTACGGCGTGCGTGCAGAGCCGGTCTAGCCAGAAGCCGGTCCAGAACGCGCCGTCGTGACCCGTTCCATCGTGAACGAGCGCCATGAAGAGACGCTTTCCGACCAGGGGTCCCGGCGGCGTCGGTAAGCGTATGCCGTCACGAATGGCGTGCTGCGCCGCATCCTTGACCGTGAAGTCCGAAATGTGCATCCACGATGCGACCGCTGAACTGCCGTAGCGCTTTTCCAGCGTTTGGACCTCCGGGTCGAAGAGCTGGATGCCGATGATCGCGTTAAATGCACGGCGCGTCGAGAAGACGTTTGCTCCCCCACCGACATACGTGAACGCAGACGTCGTGGAAAGATCCGGCCGACCCGTGTAGACCGGGCCGCCGAGCGGCGATGCCGCGACCAGCGCGGCTGCAAAAAAGCTGACGAGCATGTGCGCGAACATACGATGACAGAACGCTCGTGCGGCGCACGGGAGTGGGGCTCCTGCGGTACGTGCCGGAAGTCGTTTGTTTCGAGCGGAACGTCCCCGGATGCAGCAAACCGTCATTCCCGGTGTTGCGATGTGGTCGGCGTGGCAAGCGGAGCGGAACCTATTCTTCAATTCGTTTTGCATCGCGACCGGCGAAGGCACGCTGGTCGTCGATCCGCTGGCGCCTCATGAGACGGATTTGGCGGAAATGCAAGGGCGCGGCGTCGCATGGATCGCGCTCACGAATCGCGACCACGAACGCGGTGCTCGCGCACTGGCAGAGCGTTTAGGCGCAAAGCTCGTCGCAAGCGAAGGCGACGTTCCGCTGTTGACTGGCGGCGTCGACCGCATCGTGCGCGACGGCGACGAAATTTGCGGCGCGCGGGTCTTCGCGCTCGAAGGTCTCAAGACGCCGGGGGAATTCGCGCTGCACCTTCCGGACCGTAATGCGGTTGTGGTCGGGGATGCGCTGTGGGGCGATCCGGCTGGTTCCGTGCGTTTGATGCCCGATGAGAAGCTGTCCGATCCGTCACGGGCGGTGCTTTCGTTACGCAAGTTGCGCGCCTTACGCCCGGACCATCTCCTCGTCGGTGACGGGGCGTGCATCTTCGGGAATGCGCACAAAGCGATCTGGGCTGCGCTCGAGGCGCGCAGCGACGCGTACGTCAACCGCATGAACATCGACGAAGCGGTGTGGCGACCGTCACCCGAAGATCCGCCGCCGTACGATGCCGAGGCTTTTGACATCGACGATCTAATCGGTGCCGAAAAGCTGGGGTACCGGCTCGGAAGGCTCCGCCCTGGAACGTCCTTTTGTCCCGACCACTGGCACCTCGCCGAAGAAGAGTTGTTCGTAATCCTTGAAGGCGGTGCGACGCTGGAGACGCCACGGGGCCGCTGGAAACTGCGGCGCGGCGACGTGATTTCGTTTCCGACGCGGGCGAGCGGCTCCCACAAACTCGTGAATGAAGACGATGTCGCATGCGTATTCTTGGCGGTGGCCAACGTCGATGAGCGGGACGTGTGCTTCTATCCGAAGTCACGCAAGTTGCTGGTGGAAAAGACGAGTCACATGGTCCGCGATCATCCGCTCCTGGACTATTTCGACGGCGAGTGAAAGGCCAGGGGCTTCTGCTGGCGGCGCGTTGGTACGGCCCCCGCTCGCCGCGGTCTTGTTCGACCTCGACGATACGCTGCACGACGATACGGCGGCCTACCGCAAGGCAGCTCAAGCCGTGGCGGCCGACGTTGCGGAGCAGCAGGGCTGCGAAGCAGCGACGCTGTTCGAAGCATACGTCAGGGGAGCGGAGCAGTTTTGGCGTGAGCTCTCACCCGAGGGGTTAGCGACGCCGCTCGCAGGCGTTCGATCCCGCCTGTGGGCTGCGGCGCTCGAAACCGTGGCGCTGCACGACGCCGACCTCGCGGTATACTGCGCCGATGCCTACAATCGGTATCGGCGCGATGCGTTCATGCTCTGGCCCGGTGCGCTCGAATTGCTGAAGCGTTTGCGGGCTCAGGGATACAAACTTGGCCTCATCACGAATGGCTTTGCCGAGACGCACCGCGAGAAGATCGCGCTGTTGGCCTTGGAAGATGCCTTCGACGAGATCGTGATCGCCGACGAAGTCGGACTGCTCAAACCCGACCCCGCGTGTTTCGGTTGGCGGCAGAGCGCCTAGGCGTCGAACCCGAAGCATGCGCCATGGTGGGCGACCGCTTCGAACGCGACATCCGCGGTGCGCACGCGGCGGGCATGCGGACGATCTGGATGAACGTGCGCGCCGAAACGCTTCCCGCACATGGACTGCAACCCGATGCCGTCGTGACGGAGATCGACGCCGTCGAGGCCGCTTTGCCGGGCCGTTCGTGAAGGAACGCTTACCGGCGCGCCAGCGCGTCGATGCGCCCGAGCACGTAGTCGCGCAGATCGGCCGCAAGGCCTAGGTGCGAAGCGAATCCGGCCAGCTCGCGCTGGAGCTGCTCGCGACGCCCGACGAAATAGGCGGCATGCGCGTCGCCTTCGGCCCGAGCGAAGAGCAGCGAGTCGTCCACGATGACCACTTCCGTCAAAACCGGCTGCACGCGGCGCGGCCGGATGTCGAAGAGATAGTCCACGACGGCGGCGAATTGACGGCCGGTTTGAAGGCGGGAGAATTCGTAGCGGAGCCGGTCGCTTGCGGGAACCGCCGGGGACTGCATGGCTCTGGTATCGGCTCGCCGCCGGATTCGCTGAATGCAACGGAACCGAGCGGCGCCCGGTCACAGATAAACGTGGCTCAGCCAAGCTCCAATGGGTCGGCGCCGCGCGGCCTCGATCATCTGGTCATCAAGGGCGCGCGCGAGCACAACCTCAAGAATATCGACCTCACCTTGCCGCGCAACCGGCTGATCGTCATCACCGGCCTATCCGGCTCGGGCAAGTCGTCGCTTGCCTTCGATACGATTTATGCCGAAGGCCAGCGGCGTTACGTCGAATCGCTCTCGAGTTACGCGCGCCAGTTTCTCGGACAAATGGAGAAGCCCGACGTCGATTACATCGAGGGGCTTTCACCGGCGATTTCGATTGACCAGAAGTCGACCTCGCGCAATCCGCGTTCGACCGTCGGAACCGTCACCGAAATCTACGACTACCTCCGCCTGCTGTATGCGCGCATCGGTGTACCGCACTGCTATGAATGCGGGCGCCCCGTCAGCGCGCAGTCGAGCGAGCAGATCGTCGACCAGATCGTCGAGCTGCCGGAAGCCTCGCGCATCCAAGTCTTGGCGCCCGTCGTGCGCGGCCGCAAGGGCGAGTACCAAAAGCTGTTCGAAGAGATCGCCAAGGAAGGCTTCGCCCGCGTTCGGGTCGACGGCCAGACGCGCGAACTGCGCGAAAAGATCGACCTCGACAAGAAGCGCAAGCATACGATCGAGGTGATCGTCGACCGCATCATCGTGAAGCCCGACGTGCGTAAGCGCCTGACCGACTCGATCGAAACGACGTTGCGGCTGTCGAGCGGCATCGTGACGGTCCTCGTCGAGCCTCCCAAACACCCGGGACCCAATACGCTGGAGGTCAATGCCGGCACGGAGAAGGCCGCGGCGGCGGCGCGCGAGTTGACGTTTTCCGAGAAGCTCGCCTGCGTCGAATGCGGCCTGTCGTTCGAGGAACTGGCCCCGCGCCTGTTCTCGTTCAATTCACCCTACGGGGCGTGCCCCGACTGCACGGGGTTGGGCGTCAAGATTGAGATCGATCCGTGGAAGGTCATTCCCGACCGTTCCAAGTCGCTCGCAGACGGCGCCATCGTGCCTTGGTCGAAGTCGCTCGGCGGCGGCAAGTATCCGTCGATGAATCCCTACTACATGCAGCAGGTCGAGAAGCTGCTGCGCTCGCGCCGCGTCAAGATGACGACGCCGGTCGATAAGATGCCGTCCGATTTGGTCGATGCGATCTTGTACGGCATCGAAGGCAAGCAGCAGTTCACCTATGAGTCCAAGAGCGGCCACGCCTGGACGTATCAGGCGCAGTTCGAGGGCGTCGTCAACAACCTCCAGCGGCGTCATTCCGAGACGTCTTCCGATTACGTCAAGGAAGAGATCGAAAAGTTCATGTCCGCGACGGCGTGCAAGACGTGCAAGGGCGCACGGCTCAAACCCGAAGCGCTCGCAGTCACCGTCGCCGACACGAACATTGCCGCGCTGACGACGATGTCGGTTGAGAAGGCGGAGGCCTTCTTTCGCGGGTTCGTGCCCAACCCGCGCGAGGAATTGATCGCGCATCAGATTCTCAAGGAAGTTCGCGCTCGACTGGGCTTCCTCGCCAACGTGGGCCTCGGCTATCTGAGCCTGTCGCGCTCCGCGACGACGCTGTCGGGCGGCGAATCGCAGCGCATCCGCCTGGCCACGCAGATCGGTTCATCGCTGGTCGGCGTCCTGTACATCCTCGACGAACCGTCGATCGGTCTGCACCAACGCGACAACGACCGGCTGCTCGCGACGCTCAAGACGCTGCGCGACCTCGGCAACACGCTGATCGTGATCGAACACGACGAGGATACGATGCGCGAAGCGGATGTAATTGTCGACATCGGCCCCGGTGCCGGCGCGGAAGGCGGCCACATCCTGTCGGTCGGGCCCCTCGAAGAGGTCATCGCGCATCCCCAGTCGCTTACGGGTGCGTATCTTTGCGGGCGCCAGTTCATCGCAATTCCAAAGCGCCGGCGCGAAGCGCGCAGCTGGCTGCGCGTCAAGAACGCCAAGGCCAACAACATCAAAGGGCTCGACGTCGATATTCCGCTCGGCGTGTTCACCGCCGTCACCGGCGTCAGCGGCAGCGGCAAGTCGACGCTCGTCAACGAAGTCGTCGTCAAAGCGCTCAACCAGCATCTCCACGGTCAGCCGGCCGGTGGAACGTACGGTACGGTCGCCGGGGCGCAGGCGCTCGACAAGCTCGTCGTCATCGATCAGTCGCCGATCGGCCGTACGCCGCGTTCGAATCCTGCGACGTACACCGGCACGTTCGATCTCATTCGCGAACTCTATTCGCTCGTGCCCGACGCGAAATTGCGCGGCTACGGTCCCGGCCGCTTTTCGTTCAACGTCAAGGGCGGCCGCTGTGAAGCTTGCGAGGGCGACGGCATCATCAAGATTGAGATGCACTTCCTGCCCGACGTCTACGTGCCGTGCGAAGTGTGCAAGGGCCGGCGTTACAACGCCCAGACGCTGGAAATCAAATACAAGGGCAAGTCGATCGCCGACGTGCTCGAGATGCGCGTCGACGAGGCCTCGGACTTCTTCAGTGCGATCCCGCGCGTACATTCACGGCTGCGCACGATCGTCGACGTCGGGCTCGGGTACATCAAGATGGGACAACCCGCCACGACCCTTTCAGGCGGCGAGGCGCAGCGTGTCAAGCTCGCAACCGAATTGTCGAAACGCGCGACGGGCCGCACGTTCTACGTGCTCGACGAACCGACGACGGGTTTACATTTTGCCGACATCCACAAGCTGCTCGACGTGCTTCAGCGCCTCGTTGCTCTGGGCAACACGGTGCTGACGATCGAGCACAATCTCGACGTCGTCAAGACGGCCGATTACCTGATCGACCTCGGTCCCGAAGGCGGCGACCGCGGCGGCAGGATCGTCGCGACGGGCACTCCCGAAGAGGTTGCGCGCAACGATGCCTCCTTCACGGGGCACTACCTAACTCGCGTCTTGACGGACGAGCGCTCCCGCGGCATCGTGCACACCGAATATCGCGCGCACATGGAGGCGCTCGAACGCGAAAACTTCGCTCAGCTCCACGACCTCGCATCCGAGGAACGCGTTCCCGTCGAGGCCTAGCGCGCGTCGTATTCCGCGTCTTGGAGGTTGACGTAGCGCTCTTTGGGTTGCGTCGAAAGCGGCGGCGCGACCGTGATGGTGATCCAATGTGGGCCCCACTGCAAACGCGGACTGCGATAGATTAAAGCGTGCGGTCGTCTGAGCGATGCGAAAAATTCCGCGTTCGCTTTGACCGGGATACCGTCGAGCGCAATAAGTCCTCGGCCGCCGCCCGGTCCCAGCACGCCGAACAGGCGCACTTCGGTGCCCAGGAACGCCAACGTCGCACGCGAGCCCGGCACGAGGCTCATGCTGTTCGTGGCGACATTCGTCCCTTCGTGCCGGACGTGGTGCCAGCGGCCTTCATACGAAAAGGCTGGGAAGCGCGCCGGATCGGGCGCTGCGCCGACAACACGGACCGCGGGTGGCGTCTGGTTTAAACGACGCAGCCGGGCCGCCGTCGCTGCGAACGGGTGGATGTCGGCCAATGCGAGCGTCGGCGTATTCGACGGGACGATCGGATGCGTCTGCGCCGCCGGAAATGACGAGGTTTGCGCGGCTGTGAGTCGGCGTGTCGGCACATTGAGCGGTCCCGCCGCCGGCGCGGCGCCGATGCCGGCCGGCGTGCCGATGCCGGCCGACGGCGGAGCGGTCGGGCCTCGCAACGGTACGATGTGCGGTGTGACGATGACGTAGAGATTATCGTGCGTCCGCGTCGTGTTGACGTGCTTGAAGAGCGACCCGATCAGCGGAATGTCGCTGACGAATGGAAGACGTGACTGATTTCGAATCTCGTTGTCTTGACGCAGACCGCCGATCACGATCGTCTGTCCGTCGCGAACGGTCGCAATCGTGCTCGCCGTGCGCTGACTGATCTGCGGAATATTGCCGCTGACGTACCCCGTCACGCTCGAGACCTCGGAGTAGATGTGCGAGGTGACAAAACCATCGGAGCTGACCCGCGGCTGAATCTGTAAATTGACGCCGACGTTGACGTAGTTGACCTGCTCGGCTGCTGCGCCGGTCGTCCCCGCGATCAGGACGTTCGTCAAGATAGGCAACGCATCGCCGGTCAGGATGGAGGCAGGTTGTCCGCTTTGCGCGAGAATGCGCGGTCGAGCGATGACGCGCCCGTTGCCTTCGCTGATCTGGGCGTAGAGGTTGGCCGAAAAGGAAAGCTGACCAGTCGGAAACTGTCCCGTCTGCGACACGAAGCCGCCGTTGCCGCTCGACGAGCCCGTTCCGTTGATGACGATGCCGCTGCCGTCGGGCGAGAGGTCGAGCCCGATGTTCCGGGCGGCGGTATCGGTCAATTCGACGATCTGCGCTTCGAGGAGCACGCTTGGGACCGGGATGTCGAGTTTGTTGACCGTCGCGCGCAGCGCCGCGATGACGTTGGGCGGCCCGGTCAAGATGATGGCGTTGAGGCGGCGATCGATGGCGACGTTGTCACTGACCCGCTGCCCGAGGCCTTGCTGCCCTCCGAACGTTCCCCCGAAGTTCTGCTGTTGTTCCGGTGCGGCGTTGAACCCGCCGCCGCCGATCGTTGAGCCGCCGCCGAAGGAGTTGCCGAGCGACGTCGCTCCGATTTCGGACTGCTGCGGCATGAACGTGTCGTTGCTCGCAACGTTGGCGCCTGCGACGAGCACGTCCGCGACCTCACTCACATCGGCATACTTGAGGAGGATGACGACCGTACGCGACCCGGCGACGAAGGGGCCAGTACTCGCGGCTCCCGGCAGCCCCGTAGCCTGAAGCGGCTGAGAAACACCAGCGCGTGAACTCACGACTGCAGCAACCGCAATGAGCGCAACCGTAAACGCCGACCGCACGAGCAGTCTCACCACCGCTTCTTCGCGCTGGCGAGACGGCGTCATGCTAGGCCCGCTTCAAAAGCCGAGTTTCGGAAGCGGTTCGCCGCGCGGCACCAGATTGCGATATCGCGCAAGTGCAAAGAGGGGGAAGAACGCGCAATAGCCGTGATAACGGAGATAGAACACCCGCGGAAAGCCGACCGCCGTATACCATGGTTCGTCCCACAGCCCTTCCGCGTTGCGGCGTTCGAGCAGAAACGCGATGCCGCGCGCCACGGCCGGATGATGAGCCTCACCGGCTGCCATCAAACCGAGTAACGCCCACGCGGTTTGACTGGGCGTGCTTTCTTTGCAGCATCCGCGGTGCGCCGCATCGTACGTCGATCCATCTTCGCCCCAGCCGCCGTCGGCTTGTTGAAAGCGCAACAGATACGAAACCGCGCGGCGAACCGTCAACGAATTGGCGGTCGTTTCGCCCGCGGCCAAAAAAGCGTTGAGCACCGACCACGTGCCGTAGATGTAATTCGTGCCCCAACGCCCGAACCAGGAGCCGTCGGCCTCTTGCGTCCGGCGCAGATACGCGAGACCGCGGGCGACGGCCGGATGGTCTTTGCGGTAGCCCATCTGCAACAGCATGCCGACGCAGCGCCCCGACACGTCCTCGGTCGGCGGATCGAGCAATGCTCCGTGATCGGCAAACGGGATCTCGTTGAGGGCATAGTGCTCGTTCTCGGCATCGAATGCGCCCCAGCCGCCGCTGTGGCTCTGCATTCCAAGCACCCATTCCGCTGCGCGCGCGAGTTCGCTGCGATAGCGCTGGCGATCGCCACGGTGCAAGGCCATTGCGACCGCGGCCGTGTCGTCGACGTCGGGATAGTGATCGTTCCAATACTGGAATGGCCAGCCCCCCGGTCGCAGCCCGGGACGCTGCCGCGCCCAGTCACCCACGACATCGGTCACTTGGCGCGAGGCGAGCCATGCGTTCGCGTCGGCGACGGCTCCCATGACGACGTCGTCTTTGGTTTCGAGCAATGCATGCACGGTCAACGACGTGTCCCAAATGGGCGACACGCACGGTTGGCAGTATGCTTCATCGTTACGCGCCACCACGAGCCGTTCGATCGCTCGCTTCGCGACGGCGCGCGCGGGATGGTCGCGCCCGTATCCCATCGCGTCCAGAACCATGACGCTGTTGGCCATCGCCGGAAAAATGGCGCCGAGTCCGTCCTCGCCATTGAGCCGCTCGAGAATGAAGCGCATCGCGGTCGCGACGGCGCGGGCCCGGATCGGGCGCGGAACCAACGGTTCCAGCCTGCGCAGCAGCGTGTCCACGCCCAAGAACGCGCGGCCGCGTACGGTCGGCGCGGCGGCATGGTTGTAGTGCGCCTCGTGTTCGGGCGCGACGATGAACAACTCACGGATGTCGATCCGACGTGGGTTGCGCGCGCGGGGTCGTAGCGCAGCAAGCACGAGCAGCGGCACGATGACGGTGCGCGACCAATACGAGACTTTGTCGAGATGGAACGGAAACCAGCGCGGCGCGAACATGAACTCGACCGGCATCGCGGGCACCGCGCGCCACGGTACTTGGCCGAAGAGTGCCAGCGCGAAGCGGGTGAACACGTTGCACGCGGCGGCACCGCCCCGCTCGAGGACGCGCTCGCGGGCACGCAGCATGTGCGGCGCGTGGGGCGACTCGCCGGCCAGCTTGAGCGCGTAATACGCTTTGACCGTCGCGCTCAGATTCGTATCGCCGCGATAGAAGAGCGGCCAGCCACCGTCGAGATTCTGAACGCGCCGCAGATAAGCGCATATCTTGCGTTCCAGGTCGACGTTGATCTCATCGAGGAAGTGGCCGAGCATGATGTACTCGGCTGGAATCGTCGCGTCGGCTTCCAGCTCGAAGACCCAGTGACCGTCCGAGCGTTGCCCCCGCAGGAGCGCTCGCACGGCGCCGTCGATGGCATCGTCGAGCGCCTTATCGCCTTGGCGGGGGGGCGCCGTTACATTCTCGAGGATCGTCATTCGGGAGAAGTGTGCGCTCCGCTCGGTCGCATCGAAAGGGAATACCGTCTCGCTGGACGGTATTCCCACTTATGCGGCGGCTCCCTCCGTCAACCGGCTCCAGCGCCTGATGGCAGCGCGCGGTTCGGGTGCCGCCACGCGTCGAGGCGTCCTGTCGGCGGCCGCCGAGATCGTCGTCCGCGACGGTGCGAGCAAGTTGACACTCGATGCCGTCGCCGAACGGTGCGGTCTCTCGAAGGGCGGTCTACTGCACCACTTTTCCACGAAAGACTCGCTCATAACGGCGATGATCGAGGACGTGGCCGGGCAATTCGAAGCCGACGTGCAGCGCAACATGCAGGGCGAGCGGGGGCCCGGCAGTTTTGCGCGCGCCTTCTTGCGTGCGTGCGTCGATCGTGAGGGCATCGTAACCCGTACGATCAAAGTTAGTGCCGGTATCGTGGCGGCCGTTGCAATCAACGCCCAGTTGCTCGCCCCCTTGCGTGCCCGCTATGACGCGTGGAGCGCACGCCTCGAGGACGACGGCATCGATCCCGCCATCGCGGAACTCGTGCGCTCGGCCGCGGACGGCCTGTGGCTGAGCAGCGTGCTCGAACTGGGCTCGACGAGCACGGCCTTGCGCAAGCGTATGTTCGCGAAGCTGATCGAGTTGACGCAGCTCGGCGCCCCACCGGTTGTCGAAACAAGCGGCGCCTGAAGCACACCGATTCAGCGCGGCACAATCCAACGGAGGGAGCGCCCGCACTCGGCGCGGAGTATGCGAGGTGAGGGCGATGCAATGATCGCTACCCCCGCGCGGACGATTCGCGCGCCACGTGGTACGGTTCTGCGCGCGCAAAGCTGGCAGACCGAAGCGGCGTTGCGCATGCTGATGAACAACCTCGATCCCGAGGTGGCCGAGCGGCCCGACGAGTTGGTTGTGTACGGCGGAATCGGGCGTGCGGCTCGCGACTGGCCCTCATTCGAACGGATCGTTCGGGAACTCGAGCGGCTGAACGATGATCAGACGCTCGCGATCCAATCGGGCAAGCCGGTCGGCGTGTTCCGTTCGCATCCCGACGCGCCGCGCGTGTTGCTCGCGAACTCGAACCTCGTGCCGCACTGGGCGACGTGGGAACATTTCAACGAACTCGACCGCAAAGGGCTGATGATGTTCGGCCAGATGACGGCCGGTTCGTGGATCTACATCGGCTCTCAGGGCATCGTGCAAGGCACCTACGAGACCTTCGCCGAGCTGGGACGCCGGCATTACGGTGGCAAGCTCGCGGGCAAGTGGGTTTTGACGGCCGGCTTGGGTGGCATGGGCGGCGCGCAGCCGCTAGCCGCGACGATGGCCGGTGCGTCGCTGCTCGCGATCGAGTGCGACCCAGCGCGTATCGAAAAGCGTTTGCAGACGCGCTATCTCGACCGGCTCGCGGATTCGCTCGACGAAGCGCTTGCGATTCTTGATGAAGCGGCGCGCTCGCAGCGCGCGGTCAGCGTCGCGGTGGTTGGAAACGCGGCC